>ERZ777003.1062-NODE-1062-length-45711-cov-11.380279_pt1 | contig 45711 bp, 36 predicted proteins | sample MGYA00374956_ERZ777003 | MGnify/ENA primary metagenome ERZ777003 (study PRJEB29302, sample SAMN06268252) | bioreactor metagenome | isolation source: Joint BioEnergy Institute, California, USA | place: USA:Joint BioEnergy Institute, California, USA | collected... | reverse complement strand
GATGATCACGCAGCCGACGGCTGACGCATGGCCGCCGATCGTGCGAATCGCCCGATCCCCCAGCGATCCGGGCGAGGCATCCCACAGGCGGATCGTGCCGTCGTCGCCGCTGGAGATCAGCCACTTCAGCGGCTCGATGAAGGCGAGGCTACGCACGCGCAGGTCGTGCCGTCCGACGATCACGGACGTGGCTGTCCCGTCCGTCGGCCACAGGCGGATCGAGTAGTCCTGGCTGCTGCCGCGTGAGGGAAGGTTGCCGCTGCCCGAGGCCAGCCATGTGCCGTCCTCGGTCATGGCGATGGTGTTGATCGCCTGGCTGTGAGCCGCGAATTGCGCGATCAGCTCGCCGGTGACCAGGTCCCACACACGCACCGTGCGATCGACGCCGCCAGCCGCGAGACGACGGCTGTCGGCTGTGAAGGCGAGCGTGCGGACCATGTGCCGCGTGTCAGCCGAGAGCAGCTCGACACGCTGGCTGGTCAGCACGTCGTGCGTGATGACCCGCCCGTCGGCCAGCGCCGCGGCGATGACCTGGCCGTTGGGCGAGAGCGCCATGAGGCTGACGTCGGCTGGCAGTTCGCTGCCGGCGTTTCGCCACTGGCTGCGGCGCAGGTCATAGACAGCCATCTGCCTGCCGTCGGCGATGGTCAGCACGCGGCCGTTGGGTGAGAGCGCAAAGGCGGTTGCCCGGCGGTCGAGGTCGGGAATGGCCAGCCGCCGACCCGTCGGCACGTCCCAGGCGATCACGCGCTCGCCGGCATGGCCGAGCAGCACGGGCATGTCCGCCAGAAAGGCGATCGATCGCACGGGTTCTCCCGCCGGCGCGAGCGGCGCACCTTCGGGAATGCTGTGCAGGTCCCAGACCGTCAGCTCGTCTTCCAGCGACAGCGCGACCAGCAGCGAACCATCGGCTGACAGGCCGGCCGTGTTGACCGCCCCCGCAACCGTAGCCGCCTGACGGCGAAGGATCGCGCCGGTCTCGGCGTCGAGGCGGTAAGCGACGTGATCATCCGTGACCGCCACGATCGCCCGCCCATCGGGCGCAAACATGGCTGACGTGATCGCACGCGGCAGTTGGGCGAGCACTGCCCCATCGTCGGGCGATTCGCCATTCCACAGGCGGATCGTTCGATCCGTGCCGGCTGTGAGGATGCGCTTGCCGTCGGGGGCGAACTGGGCAGATGTGATCGATCCGGTGTGGCCGGCGAAGGTGGCGAGGATGCGGCCGTCACTAGAGGATCGCAGCGTCACCTTCGTGCCGGCTGCGAGGACCCGCGTCTGGTCCGGCGAGATCGCGACATGGGAGACCATGTCATCGGCTGGCACGGAGAAGATCTGTCGGCCGTCGCGCAGGTCGATCAGCACGAGCGAATCCGACGCCCCGCCCAGCATCACAGCCGGCGCGCCGACGGAGGCAATCGCCAGCGTGCCATCGACGGAGATCGCGACCTGCCTGACCCAGCCGTCGCCGGCTGTGAACGAGGCGACCTTTTCGCCGTCAGGCGACCACAAAGCGAGCTTGCCGTTGGTGCCGCCGGTAAGCAGATGCCGGCCGTCGGCCGAGACAGCGATGGTCGTCGTCATCTCGCTGCCCGTCGGCACGCGGCGCGTGAGTGTTCCGGTGATCAGATCCCAGAAGCGGACGCTGCCATCGCTGCAGGCAAGAACGGCTGTTCGGCCGTCGGCCAGCAGCGTCAGGTCCATCGCGCCACCGGCGGCGGTCTTCCATGTGATCAGCGGCGGCGGCGACTGCCGCAGCATCTCGAAGATGCCGATCTCCGCATGCCGCGAAGCGCCCAGCGGCTGAAGGACGCGATACGCGCCCTGGTACTGCTCGAGCGCCTCGAGGGTCTCGCCGCGCGCTGCGTGCATGTCGCCCAGGCGAATGAGGCTCTGGCCGCGGGCGAGTTCAGCCGCGCGGGCTTCGGCCTCGGCCCGCTGACGCTGGGCTTCAGCTGCCTTCTCCGCGGCGATCGCGGCGTTGCGCTCCTCTGCGATCCGCACATACGCCACGACGGCGACCGCCAGCAACGCCAGCAGCACGCCGGCTGCGATCGTTAGCGGCAGACGATAGCGGCGCAGGCGTTTGCGCAGGAAATAGGCCGTCGTCGGCACGCGCGCCATCAGCGGCTCGCCGTGAAGGTAGTTGTCGATGTCAGCCGCCAGGGCGCCGGCGGTCGCATATCGTTGCTCGCGATCGCGCGCCAGGGCCTTGAGCAGCAGCGCTTCGAGCTCGCGATCCAGCTCCGGGCAGGCCTGCCGTGGGCGGATCGGATCCTGCTCGACGATGCGCCGCATGAGGTCCTGGTACGAGCCGGACAGGTCGTGCGGCGGCTGGCCGCACAGCAGGCGGTAAAGGATCACGCCCAGGCTGAAGACGTCGGTGCGTGTGTCGAGCGTCTGCGTCAGCCCGGCGGCCTGCTCGGGCGACATGAACGCGGGCGTGCCGGCGATGTCGCCTTCGAGGCTGACGTCGTGAACGCGCGTCTCCTCGAGCATCGCCTTGGCCAGGCCGAAGTCGAGCACATGCGGGCGGCCGTCTTTGTCCACCAGGATGTTGGATGGCTTGAGGTCGCGATGGATGACGCCTCGCAGATGCGCATGTTCGAGCGCTTCGCAGACGGTCTGGAACAGTTCGAGGATCTGCCGATGAGTCAGGTCCTTGTGCTGGACGTAGACATCCAGCGGCTGGCCTTCGATCAGCTCCATGGCGTAGAAGAAGACGCCCTCATGCACGCCGCTGTCGTAGATGCGCGCGATGTTCGGGTGATCGAGGCGTGCGGTCAGCTCGACTTCGCGGTCGAAGCGCAGGCGCGCCTTTTCCGACGCGAAGACGTGCGATCGCATCAACTTGAGCGCGACCGGTCGGCGCGTGCCGAGCTGGATCGCGCGCCAGACCGTCCCCATCGCCCCCTCGCCGCAGATTTCCATGACCTCATAGCCGCTGATGCGCGGCTTGGTGGTCTCAGCCCAGTCGGCTTGGCGCATGGGGATGGCCGTGCCGACGCTCATCGTCGGCAGCGGCTGATCCTGCGACTGTGGAAGCTGCGTGGGATCGTTTGACATAGACGCGCGGCTGACGATCCTAACCCAAAGGCACCCGGAATGTGCAATTTTCTGTTGCGGCCGGTGGACCGCGGCATAGATTTGTCTGGGGAAGGAAGCCTCCGATGCGGGAATCGATCTCCCATCAGCCGATGCCGACGACGCACTGGTCGCTGGTCGCCCGAGCGGGCCACGACGACGCCGACGTCAAACGGCGTGCCCTTGTCCAACTGATCGAGCGCTACCTCCCAGCCATCCGCTCGTACCTGGTCCACCGCAAACGGCTGAGAGTCGAAGATGCGGATGATCTTCTCCAGGGATTTCTGATGAGCAAGGTCCTCGAACAGGACCTGCTGCCCCGGGCGGAGCAGGACAAGGGTCGATTCCGCACCTTCCTGCTCACCAGCCTCGATCGCTACATCATCAGCGAGCATCGCCGCCAGACGGCGCAGAAGCGATCCGCCGGCCATGCCGTGCCGGTCGATGAGGGGATCGACGCAGCTGCCGACGAAGCCGGGCCGGATGGGGCATTGGATGTCCCCTGGGCGAGGCAAATCCTCCACCGGGCGATCGAGCAGATGCAGGGCGAGTGCCGCGCCTCGGGCCGTGGGGATGTGTGGGGCGTGTTCGAGGCCCGCATCCTCTGCCCTACGCTTGGCACCGGCGAGCCGGTGGAGTACGAGGCACTTGTGGCGCGATATGGCTTCAAGTCGCCAGCCCAGGCTTCAAACGTCCTCATCACCGGCAAGCGGATGTTCGTCCGCATTCTCCGCTGCATCGTCGGCGAGTACTGCGGAGGGGAGGAGGAGATCGACCGCGAGATCACCTCACTTCAGGAAATCCTTGCCGGAGCCGCCTCATGACACGCCCTGACGCCCCCGACACATCTCGACGGCCTCGCTCGGCCGACCCCGATGCCTCACTCGACCATGCCGAGCCGACGATCCTGGCGCGCATGCTCAGCCTGGATGCGGCGACGCCGCTGTGGACGGCCAATGAGCTGGCCGCCATGTGGCTGCACCAGCTCGATGCGCCGGTGACGGTCGACTTGATCGATCACGACCCGATGAACGATCAGACCGTGCGGACGCTGAGCACGCGCGTCGACGGCAGCGAGGTCACGTTCCGGCAGTTGCTGAACGATCCCGCTCCGTCGCCGCAGCTTCTCGAGCTGGCCAAGGATTTCGCCAAAGCCAACCGCGCCGCCGGCGACGGCCTGCCGGCTGAGATCGCGACGATGCTCTACTACGCCTTGATCGCCGCGGGCCTGGTCCATGCCGGCCAGCGGCTGACCGATCTGCCCGACGCATCGCTGCGCAAGGGCCTGAACTGGGCGATCAGCCAGGGCTGGGTCGACAACCAGACACGCACCCTGCTGCGGGAGGCCTTGGAGGGGATGGGTCAGTAGCTTGCGCTCCAGGGGGACGGCGACCGCGAAGGCGCGAATAGCTGGTTGAAGCGCAAAGATCCCAGAGATCTCAAAGATCGCAAAGAGTGTGCGTTGTACTGCTGTGGCACGGGCATCCCGCACGTGCCATTTCTGAAATCGAATTGCATGGGCGAAGCGCCCATGCCACAACGGAGCGGCGGTCCGCCAGGGCGGACCCTGCAAATCCATTGCTTTGTGGTCTTTGAGATCTTTGCAATCTTTGCGCCATGCCCCCCTTCGCGAAACCTTCGCGTCCTCGCGATCGCCTTCTGATCACAGTACCTCTGTCGCGCGGGGGTAGCTGCCGAGGACTGTGAGCTGCAGGCAATGCTGGCGGGCTTCTTCGATGGCCTGGCGCATGGGTTCGTCGTCCTGGTGGCCGACGGCGTCGATGAAGAAGCAGTATTCCCAGCTCACCTTTCGGCTGGGGCGCTTTTCGATGTCGGTGAGGTTGATCCCGCGATCGCGGAAGACGTCGAGCACCTCTGCCAGCGCCCCGGGCTTGTGAGCCGTGGTGAACATGATGGCGGTTTTGTCATCACCGCTGCGCTTGGCGCTTTCGCGGGAGATGACGAAGAAGCGCGTGATGTTGTCGGGGTTGTCCTCGATGTTCTCGAAGAGGACGGGCAGATTGTACAGCTCGCTGGCGATGACTGAGCCGATGGCGGCTGCGCCGGGTTCGCGAGCGGCGATTTCGGCGGCCTTGGAGGTGCTGGCCGCCGGCTGGATGTTGCGGTCGCGTGCGGTCGACGCCAGCCACTTGCGGCACTGGCTGAAGACTTCCGGCTTGGAGTAGATCGTGTGAACCTTCTCCCACGGCTCTTTGGACAGCAGATTGTGATGGATCGTGATCAGCACCTCGGCGCAGATGCGTGCGCTGGAGGAGAGAAACGCGTCGAGCGTGTCGACGATCCCCCCGCCGATGGAGTTTTCCACGGGCACCAGGCCGTAGTCGATATGCCCGCGGACGACCTCCTCGAAGACAGACGGGATATCCGCCAGCGGCACGTAATCGACGCTGCTGCCGAACTTTCGGACCGCTGCCGCGTGGCTGAACGTGCCCTCCGGGCCGAGGAAGCCGATCTTCAGCGGCTTTTCCAGGGCGAACGAGCCGCTCATCAGCTCGCGCCAAACCGCCTCGAGGCAGCGATCCGGCAGCGGGCCGGTGTTAAGCCGGCGAACCTTCTCCAGGACGGCTTTTTCGCGCTCGGGCGCGTAGATGGGTGAGTTGGTCTGCTGCTTGAGCCGGCCGATCTCGACCACGATCCGGGCCCGCTCGTTGAGCAGTTGGACCAGACGCTCATCGCAGGCGTCGATCTTTCGGCGCAGGGCGTCGAGTGCGTTCTCGTTCGGCTGGGACGGATCGGAATCGGCCATGCGAGTGGTTGTAGCGATACCCGCCGGGAGCGTCAATCGAGGCGGCCTGCGCGGCCTGTGCTGGAAGCGCAAAGATCCCAAAGATCCCAGGGAACGCAAAGAGATCAAAGAAGTGTGTAGGAAGTGTGGTTGGTTTGTGCCACGGGCGTCCCACCTCGCATGCCCGAGATCAGGGACGCACGTGCCACTGAGTTCGGCTACGCCCTCTGCTTTGTGATCTTTGCGATCTTTGCGGTCTTGGCGCTTCCCGCCTGCCGATACTCAATCCATGTCCACCTGCGTGATCTGCGTGCGCGGCTGGAGGTGGAGGATGCCCCAGGTGTTGGGACGGAGCTGTGTGAGGACTTCCTTGGGAGCCGACCAGAAGTAGCTGGTGGCGTGCTGGAAGTTGCGAGCCGTGAAGTTGAAGGCCAATTGGGGCTGGGCGATCGGGTCGAACTCGTGCAGGGCATCCGCCGGGATGAACACCTCGACGACGTACCGATCATGCAGAATCCGCACCCCCCGCTCGATCTTGGGATGCGGCACGAGGTGATCGGCGATCGCATCGCCGTTGCGATGCCACTGACCGATGATGCCGGCGACACCGTCCGACTGGGGGAACTCCCGCGGCAAGAAGAAGAACTGGTGCGAATGCGGATCGTACGACGCCTGCGACGGCGGGACCGGACGGGTGTTGATCCAGAACTCCACGTTGTCGCGCGTCCACCACCACTGCTGATCGGGCGAACCCTGGATGTCGTGATCGAACACCTCGAAGCCGACGTAGATGCCCTTCTCGGTCCAGCCAAGGTAGACATTTGGCACCGGCAGGAGCGATCGCTCCATGCCGACCGTCTCGGCAAGGCGTAGATACGGGATGCGCGCCTCAGCCGGCCAGTCGCTCAACTCGCCATTGAGCGCAACCGGCTGATGCAGGTACGGCACATGCATCACCGGCTTGTCGGCGAAGCTCTCCCGCCAGACGTATAGCTGCGGATCGGCATGCGAGGCGGCATGGATGGGGTTGAGGCGCGGCGCCGTCTCCTGGATCGCGGCGACAAGTTGCTCGTAGGGCCGATCGTCGATGTCGACGACGCCGAAGTTGACATCTTCGCCATCGCTGGAACGGCCGGATGGGGGTTCGTCCATCCACTGGAACCAGTCGGCTCCGATGATGTACGGCACCTGCGCCATACGGGCGGTGAACAGGCGGTAGCCGTCGGCCCGGGCCCGCTGATCGGGCACCTGGGCGACAAAACCGACGGTATTGCGGTTGCCGCTGCGGCCGTCGAGGGCGTGGAAGGCGTATTCGCCGATCATCACCGGCTGGCCCGATAGCTCGTACATCGAGCTGAACATTTCCGGGTCGAGCTTGGCGTCGCCGACGTAGTAGTTCAGCGACTGGGCATCGGTATACCCGCGCGATGCCCGCACCACCTCCGGCGGCGCCCAGCCTTTGTAGCGCACACCCAGGATCAGGTGATTGGGGTCGTACTTACGGACAAGCTCGCTGGTCACGCGGAAATACTCGCCGGCCAGATGCTCCAGCCAGGCACTGGCAAGCTGCTGATATGCCTCATGGCGATCGCCGGGCAGCTCGGCACAGGCATCCATCGCGGCGTAGTCGGCCAGATCCGTGCCCCAGGCGTCGTTGAACGAACGAACATCCGGCCAGAGCTGCCGGATGATCCGCATCACTTCGCGGCGGTTGGGATCGGTGGCTGGCAGGCCGTCGAAGTAGATACGCGGGCCGACGGAAAGATCGCTCCAGTCGAGCTCGTTGTCGGTGAAGTAACCCACCAGGTTGCGGTTGTCGCGCAGGGGTTCGACCTGCATGCGGATGACGCGCTCGGCTGTCTCGCGCCAGCCGGGGCTGAAGATCCGCCGGTCGTCGCCGGTCATCCAGGTCCAGACGTTCAGGTCACGGGTGATGGGGATATCGAACTCATGGAAAACCGGATGGCTCCAGGCGCCTAGGCCCTTGAAGCCGGCGGATCGCACGCGGGCGATGGTAGCCTCTGCCCAGGCGCGAAGGTCACCGTCGTGGGTCGTGCCGCCGTTGTAGTCGCGGGAGACAAAGTGCGGGCCGTCCGGCGACCGGGCGAGCTGAAACGGCTGGACCGTCGTGACGGTGTTCATGAACTCCAGCCGGCCATCGGGCGATCGGAACCACCAGACGCCGTTAACGTCCTGGACGATCTGCCAGAAGCCTGGCTGGCCGCGCTCGAGCTGGATGGCGGCTGGCGCGTCGGTGTCAGTCGGGCTGGTCAGTGCAAGGGCATTGAGGGGTTCGCCGCGGGACGGGCGGGCGTCTGCTGAAGGTGTGTCCGTGCTCGCGACGGCAGAGGCCGGTGGGCTGGCCTGCGGGGACAGCGTCAGCGATCGAACTGCCAATGCCGCCAAGGCCAGCAACAGCGCAAGGACTACGACTCGGCCCATCTCGACTCCAACGAGGATCCCCCTCGCTGTTCCCGCCGGCTGCCGTGCGGCAGGACGATCCCACATCCAGGATGAACTCCTTTCAGCCCGGATGCTGAGATTATTATCGGTCGTTGCGCTCACGAAAGATGAACCGCAAACGCCGGGCCGGACAGATCGTTGTAAGTCGTTCTACAAGCACGCCTTGTGACGGCTTTCACGATAAACTGGCACAGATGGGCAATCTTGCGCAGTTCAGCGACGTCATGCGGTCGCCGAAGTCACCTGGGGCATGCAAAATTGTCGCAGTTAGCTGGTTTCTGGCCCTATAGATGGAATTTCCCCTTCCCGCTGAACGGGAACGACCCTCCGGTCCGATAAATGCTATTGGTGCCTCAAGGTCAAAGCACCCCGGGGCTGAGCAAGGGCATTCTTTGACGAATTGCCAGCGAACCCTATGATATCGGACCGCCGTATGACGCATGAGTGACATGGCACGGAGGTCCAGATTGAGCGTCAAGCCATGAGGGCGCCGGCCGTTGTCCACCAAGGTTACTTATGATCGTCGATTGTCATACCCACATCTGGCAGTCTCCTGAACAGCTCGGATCGTTGGAGCTGGGCGAGATGACCAAGCCGTCGCGTCCGCGGACCTCCGGTCGGCTGGGCACGAATCGATCCACGTGGCGCATGACGCCGGCTGCCGATGCGGATTACCACTGGGAGCAGTCCGCCGCCGTCGACAAGAGCATCGTCCTTGGCTTCAAGAGCCGGTACATGCGGGCCGAGATCCCCAACGTCTACGTCGCCGACTACGTCAAGCGGTTCCCCCAGAAGCTGATCGGCTTCGCCGGAATCGACCCCACCGAACCTCAGGCCGTCGAGGAAGTGCAGATCGCCCGCAGCGAGCTTCAGCTTCGCGGCATCACCATCTCGCCGGCCAACCAGGACTTCCATCCCAGCGACACCCGCGCGATGGAGGTTTACGCCGAATGCGAGAAGCTCGGCATGCCGGTGATCAGCCATTCCGGCAACCAGTTCACCCAGGGCAGCAAGCTCGAGTATGCCCGGCCCTACCTGTTTGATGAAGTCGCCCGCACGTTCCCCAACCTGCGGATCGTGATCTCGCAACTGGGCCAGCCGTGGGTCGATGAGACCATCTGCCTGCTCGGCAAGCATCCCAATGTTTATGCCGATGTCAGCGGCCTGTTGTCGCGGCCGTGGCAGGCGTACAACGCCCTGGTGAGCGCCTATCAGTATGGCGTGATCGACAAGCTGCTGTTCGGATCCGACTTCCCCTACACCAGTGCCACCGAGTGCATCGAGGCGCTGTACAGCATCAACCAGATCGCCCAAGGCACGAACCTGCCGCTGGTCCCGCGTGAGTCGCTGCGGGGCATCGTCGAACGCGACGCCCTCTCGCTGCTCGGGCTGGCCTGATCCGCCCTAATCCCATAAGCCACCATGCCGATCCGCTGCGTCCTGGCCCTTCTGCTGACCTGCCTGAGCGGCATCGTCGGCTGCGCCAGGACCGGCGGAACCCTGGACATCAGCCGCCTCGACGCCCGGCAGGTCTTCTCCCAGCCGTTCGAACAGGCCTGGATCGCCTCCGACAACGAAGGCGGTTACGACATCATCCTCGTCAACCGCGCCCTGGGCGACACCCGCACCGCCGGCCAGACCATCAAGCCGCTCGATCGCATCCCCGTGCGGCATGTCGTCCATGCCCACGTCCTGTGGCGCGCCCGTGGCGCCAGCCGGGGCGACGACCCCGCCACTGGCAATGCCTCGGTCAACTGGTATGTCCTGACGCCCGGCGCCACCGCCGGCGAAGACCTGCTGCTGTATCGCGGAGCCGGACTCGTCCGTGTCGAGCCCGGTCGCAGCAGCGCGCATGTCGGCTTCAGCAACGTTCGCGTCAGCCCCACCATCGTCCGCGGCGACATGACCGATCCGCTTGGCCCCTCCCGCATCAGCGGTACGACGCGCGCCACTTGGGATCCGGATCGCGTTCGCGCGATTCTCGATCAGCTCGAAACCCTCACCCAGAGCGGTTCGTAATCGCCATCACTCCCCTTGCAGGTACGATAACCCACCGTCCGCCTGTGTCGTTCACGCCCGCCGGCTGCATTGGACGATGATCCTCCTGCGCGTTGCAGATTGCATTGGGGCGATCGGCTGCGGATGACGTTTGTACTGGGGCGTGTGAAGGTGTAGGATGGGACACATCGTGCAGTCTGTGATCACGGAGTTGCGAACGGAGTCGCGCCCTGCCAGCCGGTTTACCGGCAAGCGCGTCCATTTCATCGGCATCGGCGGCTGTGGCATGAATGGACTGGCCCGCATCCTGATGGATTGCGGCGCGATCGTCACAGGCTCCGAGCCCCACCCCACTGCGCAGACATTCGACCTGATCAAGCGTGGCGCCCGGATCAGCCGCACACAAGGCGGTGAGCTGCTGTCGCGCGATATCGACCTGGTCGTCCGGACCGCCGCCATCCCCGATGACAATCCCGAATTTGCCGCCTCCCGCGCCCTGGGCATCCAAAGCATGAAATATGCCCAGATGCTGGGCCAGGTAATGGCTGAGCGGTTTGGCGTCGCCATTGCCGGCACCCATGGCAAGAGCACGACCACCGCCATGACCGCCTTCGCCCTGACGCGATGCGGGGTCGATCCGAGCTTCGTGATCGGCGGGACGGTCCCCCAGTTGGGCGGCGTCGGGGCCCATTCGGGCAGTTCGGCGATCTTCGTGGCTGAAGCCTGCGAGTACGACCGCAGCTTCCACAACCTGCATCCGACGATCGCCGTCATTACGAATATCGAAGAAGATCACCTGGACTGCTACCGCGACATCGACGAGATCGTCGATGCCTTCGCGCGGTTTGCCGCCCTCGTGCCGCCCCACGGCCTGATCGTCACCTCGGCGACCGACTTCAACTGCCGCCGGGCGCTGCGGGGCATCGGCGCCCGCATCGAGACCGTCGCCCTGGCCGACGAGCATACGGCTCAGGCCGATTGGCTGATCCGCGATACCGGCATCGCCGCCGGCTGCCACACAGCCGACCTCTTCTATCGCGGCGACGTCGTCGGCCGACTGCAACTGGCCGTCCCCGGCCGGCACAACCTGATGAATGCCACCATGGCCCTGGCCGTCTGCAATGCCTGCGGCATTGACCTCCAGAAGGCCATCGCCGCCCTCGGCCAGTTCACCGGCGTCGATCGCCGTATGTCCGAAATGGGCCGCTGCAACAACGCCCTGCTCGTCGACGACTACGGCCACCACCCCACCGAGATCCGTGCGACCCTCGCCGCCGTCCGCGAGAAGTATCAGCCGCGCCGGCTGATCTGCGTATTCCAACCGCACCAGCACAGCCGCACCCGTTTCCTCCTGGAAGATTTTGCAGCCAGTTTCGAACTGGCGGACCAGACCATCGTCGCCGATATCTATTTTGTCCGCGACAGCCAGGCAGAAAAGCAGCGCATCAGCGCCAAGGACCTGGTCGAACGCATCAACCGCCACGGCCAGCGGGCGCTCCATATCGCCCACATGCCGGACATCGTCGCGCATCTCAAGCAGGAACTGCGCGAAGGCGACGTGCTGCTGACCATGGGTGCCGGCAACATCTGGGAAATCTGCCGCGATCTGGCAGAATGACGGTCATCCGTGCCCGTGTTGCGTTGCCCTCCGCCTGACATCCGGCAACCGACGTAGCACTATCGCCCTACAGACATGCGCATCGCCAACGCCAATCCGTTTGCCGACCTCGAGCCGATCGTCCGGGAGAACGTCCCCCTGGCGCCGTATACCTGGTATCGCATCGGCGGACCGGCGCGGTGGTTCATCCAGCCGAAATCGATCGAACAGCTCCAGGAAGCCACCCGCCGCTGTCTCGACTCCGAGATCCCGATCTACGTACTCGGCCTGGGGGCCAACCTGCTGGTCGGCGACCAGGGCGTCAACGGCGCCGTCTTCAAGCTGGATGATGAAGCCTGGCGGAAAGTCAGGACCGAAAGCACAACCGTCACCGCCGGCGCCGGCGTCGACATGCAGAAGCTGCTGCTCCGATGCGTGCGGTCCGGGCTGGCGGGCATCGAATGCCTTGCCGGCATCCCGGGCACGATCGGCGGCGGCGTGCGGATGAACGCCGGCGGCAAGTTCGGCGATATCGGCGCGGTCGTCATGCGCGTGCTGGTCATGGATCAGCAGGCTGAGGTGTTCGAACGCACGAAGGACGACCTGGTCTTCGATTACCGGTCCACCAATATCTCGGCGACGTTCATCCTCGAAGCCACGCTCCAGCTGGAGCAGGACGACCCCGAGCACCTGATGCGCCGCACCAAAGAGATCTGGATGTACAAGCGGAACACCCAGCCGCTGACGATCAAGAACTGCGGGTGCATCTTCAAGAACCCCCGCGGCCTCAGCGCCGGCGCCCTGATCGACCAAGCCGGCTTGAAGGGCTTCCAGATCGGCGGCGCGCAGGTGAGCGACAAGCACGCCAATTTCATCATCGCCCACCCCGGCTGCCGGGCGGACGACGTGCTGAAGCTCATCAAGCTGATCAAGGAAAAGGTGTACGAGAGGAACCAGATCGTCCTCGAAACCGAAGTGCAGATTTGGCCTTAAGGAGCGGGCGGGGCGCAGCGGGCCTCGGCCGGCGATGGATCGGCTGAGGTGCCCGAGGCCTGCCGCCTGCTGAAACATGAAGATCACCGTCCTCTACGGCGGGCCTTCCGCCGAACGTGAAGTGTCGCTCGTCTCCGGCAAAGCCGTCGCGGAGGGTCTGCGCCGTGCGGGACACGACGTCTTCGAGGCGGACATACTGCCGACAAACCTGTCGGCGCTCGATCAGCCGTGCGATGTCGTGTTTCCCGTTCTCCACGGCCAGTGGGGTGAATCGGGCGAGCTACAGGAGATTCTCGAGCAGCGGGGTTTGCCGTTCGTCGGCTCGGGATCGACGGCCTCACGCCTGGGGATGGACAAAGTCGCGACCAAGAAGGCATGGGAGGCAGCCGGCCTGCCGACGCCGCCCTACCGCGTCGTCACCTCCGAAGCCGAGCCAATCTCCGATGAACCCTGCGTCGTCAAAGCCATCGGCGGCGGCAGCAGCATCGACGTCTACGTCCTGCGCCGGGGGCCGTCCGATCCGATGACGCCCGCCCAGGCTGCGCATTCGATCCTGAAGCGAGACGGCCGCGTGCTGATCGAGAAGCTGATCATCGGGCCGGAACTCACCATCGGCTTGCTCGAGGAAAAGCCGCTCGCCCCCATCCGGATCGTGCCCAAGCGCGATTTCTTTGACTACGAAGCCAAGTACAAAGCGGCTGACACCGAGCACCGCTTTGATACAGGTCTGCCCGATCATGTCATCGCCCACTGCCAGGACCTGGCAGCCCGCGCCAATGCGGTCGTAGGCGCCCGCGACCTGGCACGGATCGACATCATGATCGATCAGCAGACGCTCCAGCCGTACCTGCTGGAGATCAACACCCTCCCCGGCTTCACCCCCAAGAGCCTCCTCCCCGAAGCCGCCGCCCATGCCGGAATCGAGTTCCCGGCTCTGGTCGACCGCCTCGTCCACCGGGCGTATGCACGGCATAGGCGGTGATGGTCAGTTGTTGGTTGCCAGTGCCCAGTTGCCAGTAGGGCCGGCACGCACTCCGTCTCTCCGTCTCTCCGTCTCTTCGTCTCTCCGTCTCTTCGTCTGCACCCTCCGTCGCTTCGTCGCTCTGTCGCTTTCCCCTACCCCCTCGTCATCCTCCCCTTGTCCGCCGCTCCCGCGTTTGCCCGGGCTGCGGCTCGATCTGACGCCATCTGCTCGACCGTCTTCGGCTCAACGCGCGCCGCCCCGCGCGTCTCCCGCAGCTTCACGCGCGTGCCGTTACGTTCAGCCTCTTCCAGCCGCTTGCGGGCAGCCGAAATCTCATCCCTGTACTGCGGCAGCCACTGCGCCTGCGCCACCAGCATCTCATCCGTCATCTGCCACACTTCCTCGGGATTACAAACCGCTCCCACCAGCGGATCGTGCAGCATCGCCAGCTTCAGCAGGCTGACGTCGCCATGCACCGCCGCTTCCATCCCCATCTCCTGCACGCGCACGCTCGCGGCACACGTGGCAGCACATCCCAGCGGCAGATCGCCCACCACCGGCATGTTGATCCCGTTGGCATCGACATAGCCGGGAATCTCAATGGCACACCCATCCGGCAGATTCGTGATATGTCCCTGGTTGATCACATTGAAATGCCCGCGATAGGTCCGGCCCGTCTCCAGTCCTTCGATGATCCACGAGCCGTGCTCTTCCGAGCGATCCTCAGCCGTGATCGGCTTGGGGTCTTCCTTCATCCAGTTTGGAAAATCCGTCTCAAACCAGTTGCGACCCTCGATGCAGACGCGCAGATACCCGCCCGTTTCCCCGTGAATCCAGCTTTCCATATCGATCCACTGCGGGATCTCTTCCGGGCGCTTGCGGTACCACGGCAGATACTCGCTCAAATGGCCGTTGGATTCCGTGCTGTAGTAGCCGAAGCGCTTCAGCACATCCAGCCGCACCTTCTCCGTCCGCGGCAGCGGATCGAGCACCGACATCATCTCATACAGCCGCGACGTCAGGTCCATCCCCCGCCATTTCACCTGGATGAACCACGTCTGATGGTTGATCCCGGCTGCGATGACATCGACATCCCGGCGATGCAGCTTTGCGTCCGGCTCGAGCAGTCCTTCGGCCTTGGCCCATTTCTCGATCGCCCGCGTGATCTGCCAGTGCGCCCCCTGCACGCCATGGCACAACCCGATCGTCTTCACCCGGCCGTACTTATTGCACGCCCAGGTGTTCATGGCCATCGGGTTGGAGTAGTTGAGGAACAGCGCATCCGGCTTGGCCACCTCGCGGATATCGCGGCAGAAGTCGAGCAATGCCGGGATCGTCCGCTGGGCGTACATGATCCCGCCGGCGCACAGCGTATCGCCAACGCACTGATCGACGCCGTATTTCAGCGGGATGTCGATGTCGAGCTGGAACGCCTCCAGCCCGCCCTGGCGGATGGTGGAGATGACGTAATCGGCATCGGCGATGGCGGCGCGGCGGTCGGTGGTCGCCTCGATCCGCGCCGGCAGGCGGCTGTGCTCGATATCCCGCCGGCAAAGCTGCGTCACCATGTCGAGGTTCCGCTCGCTGATGTCTGTGAACGCGAAGTGCGTATCTGCCAGTTCTGGAACTGCCAGGATGTCACGAACCAGCCGGCGGGTGAAACCGATCGACCCGGCACCGATCATCGCAATCTTGATAGCCATTCGGCCCTCTATATCACGTCGTGAGCCACGCGATTACAGCAGATATCGGGCCCGGTTCGTCGCCCACTGTCCCAGCCGGTCGCGCAGCGGCCGATGCCGCCATTGATCCGGATTGATCCGCTGGGCAAACCGCACATCGTGCTCGAAAAGAGCCGACATCTGTTTCCCAAATTCCTGCGAATGCACCACCGCAGAGATTTCGCAGTTATATTCGATACTTCGGTAATCCAGGTTCGCCGAACCCAGGATGCTGATGCGCGAGTCGATAACCATCGACTTCGCATGCAAAATTGCCCCCCGCCGCTCGTAGATCTCAACACCCGCATCCATCAGCCGGTCGTAGAACGACCGCGCCGCCACCACCAGCAGGTGCACATCGCACCACTCCGGCAGCATCAGCCGCACCCGCACGCCCCGCCTCGACGCATCGCACAGCGCTTTGATCATCCCGTCGGTCGGCGCGAAATACGCCATCGTCAGCTCGATCGACCGCCGAGCACCCGACATCAGCCGGCGGAAAAAGGCCGGCAACGGCGCATGCACGGCTGGCACCGATGCAATGACGCCGATTTCGTCGACATCCACCACCTGCCCTTTCTCATCGGCGGCTGCGGGCGCGACGTCAAAGCCTCGCACATTCTCCACCAGCTCGGCTTTGGAGATGCGCCCGCCCGTGGTGATGTAGCGCCACATATGCGCAAAAGCGCGCAGGAAGATCCTGGCCGACGGCCCGATGATCCCCATGCCGTTGTCGCGCCACGGCTCGCATTTGGTCCCGCTGGGCGGAACCACCCACGATCCGGCATACTCGCTGCCGATGTTCAGCCCCCCCAAGCCGGCAATGTGATCATCAATCACCAGAAGTTTGCGGTGATCGCGGTTCAGCGGCCGCCAACTGAAACGGCACTCCCACGGCAGCACGGGGTGAAACACCTGGATCGACACCCCAGCCCGCCGCATCTCCTTGAACATGCTGCGGTCGCTGTGCAGCGATCCGAACGAGTCGTAGATCAGATAGACCTGCACCCCCTCGCTGGCTTTGCGCGCCAGCAGGTCGGCAAAGGCGCGTCCGGTGTCGTCCGACGCAAAAATATACGATTCCAGGCAGATCCGCCGCTTGGCCTGGGCGATCGCCTCCATCGCCGCCCGAAGCGCCTCCCCATCCTTGTAAAGCTGGATGCGCGATCCGTCCGCCAGACGCACGGGGGGCGGAACGACCCAGCCGTCGTCGTCGTGTCCGGGGGCCACATTGATCCCCGGCGCCGTTCCCGCTTCGGCCATTTCATCCGGATCACATGTTGCTGTGGAGGTGCGGACCAGTTCGGTAGTTGCGGCCTCGTTCTCCGCCATAGGCGCTATCATACGTAAATCGCCCGGATTACGGAGCGCCGGCAAGTGCGGCGGTTGTGACCACCGTCGCCGACCGTTACATTGGGCGATCCTGACACCCGACGGCTGTTTTCCCGCATGGCGGCCGACACTACGCAAAAAAGGCAGCGAGGACCTCATGGCTTTGGATCGTGAACTTGTAATGAAGGCCCTGCGAACCGTGCAGGACCCCGAGCTGTTCAAGGACATCGTCACCCTCAACATGGTGAAGGATGTCCGAATTGACGGCGATAATGTCCATGTCGTTGTCGATCTGACAACGCCCGCCTGCCCCCTGAAGGACAAAATCAAGGCGGATATCGAGCGGGCTGTCAAGGACGCCGGCGCGCAGCAGGTCGATGTCGAGTTCACCGCCACCACACGTGGCCCCGCCCAGCCGCGGACTGACGTGCTGCCGCAGGTCAAGAACGTCATCGCCGTCGGCGCCGGCAAGGGCGGCGTCGGCAAGAGCACCGTCGCCGTCAACCTCGCCATCGGCCTGGCCCGCCAGGGCGCGAAGGTCGGCCTGATGGATGGCGACATCTACGGCCCCTCGATGCCGACGATGCTCGGCCTCAAGGGCGCCGTGCCGACCGTCCGCGGAGCCAAGATCCTGCCCTTCCAAGTGCATGGCATTTACGCCGTCACCATCGGCGCCCTGGTCGAACAGGATAAGCCCCTCATCTGGCGCGGGCCGATGGCCCATGGCGCCTTCAAGCAGCTTTTCTCCGATAACACCGACTGGCCGGAGCTGGACTACCTCATCGTCGACCTGCCCCCCGGCACGGGCGACGTTCCGCTGACGCTCTGCCAGCTCCTGCCGATCACCGGCGCCGTCGTCGTCGCCACGCCGCAGCAGGTGGCGCTGGATGACGCCATCCGCGCGGTGCGCATGTTCCAGCAGCTTGGCGTGCATGTGCTGGGGCTGGTCGAGAACATGAGCTACATGGTCAGCCCCGACGGCCAGGAGGTCGACATCTTCGGCCGGGGCGGCGCGGAGCGCGCGGCACAGGAGCTGTCGCTGCCGTTCCTCGGCTCGCTGCCGCTGTTCCCAGAACTGCGCGTCAACAGCGATGCCGGCAATCCGACCGCCAACTTCGAAGGCACGCCAAAGCTGGCGGAGGCCCTGAACTCCCTGGCCCGGACGCTCGCAGCCCAAGTCAGCCTGCGCAACATGCAGGGATCGGGGCCGCAGTTCACGGTTAGCTGAATCCACTTGCAGCCGCACGGCGTTAAAATACGACGCAAAAATACGACGCATGACTTCTCGCCTGATCCAGCTTGTCGATCGGCTGCCCGGGGCAAGGATCCTCCTGGTCGGGGATCTGATGCTCGACCGCTACCTCTACGGCAATGCCGAGCGTCTCAGCCCCGATGCGCCGGTTCCCGTGATCCACTATCAGCGGGAAGATGCACGCCTGGGCGGCGCGGGGCGCGTCGCGTCGTACTGCGGCACGCTGGGGGCTGCCGTGCACGTCGTCTCGGTCCTCGGCATGGATGACGCGGCTGCGCAGATCCGCCGCATGCTCGAAGAATGCGGCGCGGACACCTCCGGCATCATCGAAGAGCCGTCGCGGCCCTCGACCAGCAAGGTGCGCCTGGTCGGTCTGGCGCAGCATCGCCACGCCCAGCAGATGATCCGCCTGGACTACGAAGACACTTCGCCGATCACAGGCGCACTGGCGGAGAAGGTCATCGCCGCCTTCGATGCAGCCGTCGACGCGTGCGACGTCGTCTGTCTGGAGGACTACAACAAGGGCCTGCTGACCGAACAGACCACGCGCGCCCTCATCGAGCGGGCCCGCCGCGCGGGCAAGCCGGTCATGGTCGATCCAGCCGCCCTCAGCGATTACAGCAAGTACACCGGCGCAACCGCCATCACCCCCAACCGCATCGAAGCCCAGAAAGCCACCGGCATCGACTGCAGCGAGGAATCCGGCTGGCAAGCCGCCGCGGAAAAGCTGCTGGACACGCTGCGGCTGGAGTGTGCCGTGCTGACGCTCGATCGCCATGGGGCGTATCTCGCGGCAGCCGACGGCGAGCGACGCTGGATCCGCACCCGCGAGCGAAAGGTCTACGACGTCGCCGGCGCTGGCGACATGGTGCTGGCGATGCTCTCAGCCGCCCGGGCTGTGGGCGCGCAGTGGAGCGAAGCCGTCACGCTCGGCAACGTCGCCGGCGGCCTGGAAATCGAGAAGTTCGGCTCGGTCCCGCTGACGCGCGACGAGATCATCGCCGACCTGCTGGCCGAAGCCCGCGCCATGGGCAAGCAGCGGACGCTCGAAGCCCTGCTGCCGGAGCTGGCCCGCCATCGCGCCGCCGGCCGGCGGATCGTCTTCACCAACGGCTGCTTCGATCTGATTCACCTGGGGCACATCAAATACTTCCAGTTCGCCAAGGCTCAGGGCGATCTGCTGGTCGTCGGGGTGAACACCGACGCCAGCATCCGCCGCCTCAAGGGCCCCAAGCGGCCGATCATCGGGGAGCAGGACCGCGTCAGCGTCCTGGAGGAGCTGGAGAGCATCGACTATCTGGTCATGTTCGACGAGCAGACGCCGATGCGCCTGATCGAAGCCATCCGGCCCGATGTGCTGGTCAAGGGGGCGGATTACACCAAGGACCAGGTCGTCGGAGCCGATTTTGTCGAGCAGTACGGCGGCACGGTCGCCCTGGCCCCCCTGATCGACGGCAAGAGCACTTCGGCTGTCATCCAGCGAATTCTCGAAGCCTACGGCTGATTGGAAAACTCCCGCATGCTGGCGCAGGCTGGCGGACAGGGCTGCGTATAGCGGTCAGGGCGACGGCTGCGTCGCCCAATACGATCGGACACCCCCATTACATGAGGGAGCGGAACATGAAACCGACCCTGACCCGAACTTTCGCTGCCGTGATCCTGGCTGGCGCGAGCCTGCTCATCGGCGCCGAACCAGCCGCCCGGCCCGACCCGGCGTCGCTGACGTATAACGCGCCCGACACCACCAGGAACGTCCGCATCACGGATACCACGCGCAGCAGTGCCGGCGACCGCGCCCGCGTGATGCTCCTGACGCCCGATCACATCGCGCGAACCGTCCAGCCATCGCCGTCCGTTTTCTGGTATCAGACCCAGCCGGCGGAGGTCACCGGTGTCCTCACCGTCACGCGCCCAGGCGAGCCTGAGCCCGTCCTCGAGGTTGAGGTCCCCGGCAACGTCGCCGGGATCCGCCGGATCAACTTCGCCGAACACAAGGCGCAGCTCGATCCGGACGTCGAGTACCGCGTCTCCATCACCCTTCGATACAACGAGGACAACCCAGCCGACAACCCCTTCTCCCAGGGCGTGATGCAGCGCATCGAACCGCCGCGGCAGCTCATCACCCAGTTGCTCAACAAGGTCGATCAGATCGACCGCGCGTTCGTCTTCGCCGACCAGGGGATCTGGTTCGACGCGCTGACGGCCATCAGCGATCAGATCGAAGCCACCAAAGACCCCACTCTGCGCCGCTACCGCGCCGCCCTGCTCGAAGCCGGCCAGCTCCCCGACGCCGCCGCCTTCGATCTCCAGATGGCTGAGCAGGAATAGTCGGACAAGCCACCGCTGAACACAGATGCGTCTGATGCCTGATGCTTGGTGCACCATGCATGACCGATGCCATCCGGTCCCCGGCTCAGGTCATCTCTGTTCATCGGTGGTTGCAAACATTCAGAACGACGCCCGCCCAGCCTGAAGCAGTTCCAGCGTGTCGGTGCGTCCAATGCGGATGGCCGGCCAGAGGGAGGCGATCAGGCACAAGCCGATCGCGCCGGCCAGGCCCCAGGAGAGTTTCGACCATGGGATAATCAGCGACGGCTTAAGCCCGCCGAAGAAGCTGACGTACTGCGACACTTCCGAGCCGCACCACCCAGCCATGATGCCGAACCCCAGGCTCAGCAGACAGGCGACGATGCCGAGCATCACGCCCTCCGCCACGATCAGCCGCAGCAGCGACGATCGGCTGTAGCCGACGGCCGTCAGCACGCCCATCTCCCATCGCCGCGTCCGCACCGAGCCGAGGATCGCATTTACAACGCCCAGCGACGCGATCGCCAGCGTAATCAGCGGAAGCTGGCTCATCTGGCCGATCGTGCGATCGGCGGCCCCGCGAACACCCCGCCGCACGTCCGCCGTGAGGCTGAGACGAACGCCCCCCCTACCGCGCGGCCCCGCCTGAGCGGCGTTGCGTGAGGGCGGCAGACCAGCCGGCTGGATCGCATCGGCGATCTGCTGCCGCAGCGCATCCATATCCGTGCCCGCCTTGACGTTGAACCACAGGAAAGACGGCCCACCGAGCGCGAAATCCGCCTGCACGACGCGTCGATCTGCGAACACCATCGCCGCGGACCGCACCGCGTTCAGCCGCAGGCCCGATCCCTTGCTCAACCAATGCCACCCCGGCAGCGAAACGGCGGCTGCAATCCGATATTCCACCGGATGCTCCGGATCATGCGGCGGCAGCACCGCAAACGTGTCCTCCAACCCCAATCCCGTCTCGCGCAGGAAATGATCGGGCACGATGCAGTATCGGCCGGTCTTGAGCTTCTCGATCGCCGTCGCGCGATCACCGGCGACGAAATCGATCGCCAGCAGCGGATTGTCACCGCCCAGCGCCCCATCCGGATCGACGCCGATCATGATGACATTGTCCTGCCGCGTGACGGTCGCCCGCTGCATGCTGCCGGTCAGGTCTTCGGCAAGCTGCGGCTGCTCGACGACCAGCGGCTGGCACTTGCCCGGCACGATCGACTCGATCCGCTGGACGGCCGCGACGGCATCGTCGCTCAGCACCGCCGGATGCACATTGGCCAGCACATCCGGCGCCCAATCCCCCGGCACAAACGGGCTGAGCATCGAGTATCCCCACACCTGCAGCGATACGAACAGCCCCAGCCCGACGCTCAGCGCGATGGCTGTGCCCACTGTCCGCCACAGGTTCCTCCCCAGTTCCGACGCCACGAGTGTCGGATTCAGCATCAGCACCCGCCCGACAATCGGCCCGAACACACGCTGCGTAAGCAGCACCGCCGCGGGCGTCAGCAGCACGAATCCGACGACCATCGCCCCCCAGCCGACGGCTGACAGCGTCCCCATGTAAAGCTGGTCTCCCTCCACACCCACGACAAACAGCAGCACGGGATTGATTGCGATCAGCACCAACCCTGCGATCGTCGCCCAAATCGACAGCCGTCCGGCGCCGCCGGATGCCGGCTGATGCGCCATCGCGTCCAGCGGATCGACCGCAGCCGCGCGCAGCATCGGCACGATCGACGCCAGTAGCGCCCCACCGACAGCGCACGCACCCGACAGCACAACCGCCCACACGCCCGGGGCCATCGACTGCCCCGCCGCGGCTGGATCCTGCACCGCCAGGACCTTCAGCAGTCCCAACCCCGCCGCCAGGCCGCCGGCCCAGCTCACCACCGCCAGCAGCAGGCTCTCAGCCGCTACGAGCGTCGCCACCTGCCAGCGCGTCAGCGCAATCGCCCGCAACATCGCCAGTTGCCGTGACCGCTCCGTCACGCCCATGCTCAGCGTCGTGAAGACGATGAACACACCCGCCACCAATGCCATGCCCGTCGCGCCGTAGGCCTGGTTGCGCGTCTCTGTGGCGACGTATTCCTGCTCGAGACCGACGCGAATCTCCTGCTCGGTGAGCACTTCGCCCGGCAGATCGAGCTTTGCCAGGCGATCCGACCATCGCTGCTGAAATGCGCGCGTGTTCGCCCCCTCCCGCAGGATGATCTGGATGAACGAGACCTTCCCCTCGATGCCGGCGATCCGCTCGGCGAGCGCCATCGGCACGTACAGCGCCGCCGATGCCGGTCCCTGCTGCGACACGCGCGTCAGGCGGATGTTGCCGCCCGGCTGATCGACCTGCTCGACGATGCCGACGATCGTCAGGCGGTAGTCTGTCTTGCCATCGCTGACAAGCACGCGCTGGCCGAGTTCGACGCCCAGCGACTTTGCCGCCCCCGCCGAGAGGACGGCATCAAACGCATCCGCCCGCGACGGGTCGATCCATCGCCCGGCGACCAGATCCCGCGGCGGCTGGGTGGCGATCGTGCCGACCAGCATCGGCGTGTTGACCAGGCCGAACGGCCGACGATCCGGCGGCGCAGGCGAGACGGCGGGCGCATCGTCGTCCCTCTGGCGGCGCGACCCGGGACCACCAGGCCCGCGACCGCCAGCCGGTCCGCTGGCCGCGCCATCGCGCTCCACCGGCCCGCCACGCTGGATCAGCCCGCCCGGTCCGCCCGGACCAGCCACCATCAGACGCGCCTGCAGCACCGGCTCAGCCAGCGCCACATCCGGATCGGCCTTCACCTCATCCAGCAGATCATCCGGCAGATACCGCGGCGGCACGGTCTGCGCCGGGGCGTAGCTGGGCGACTCCACAGCCTGCGGGCTGATGAACAGGTCATACCGCCCGACATACTCATCCGAGAACGAATCGAACTGCGCCGTCAGCGCGTCGTACCCGCTGACAACCCACACCACCATGCAGGCCGCCGCCACCATCGCTCCGCACGCAAGCACGAAGCGCGCCGGCTGATGCACAACCTGCGCCCACATCAGCTTGAGCGTGAGTTTCATGCCCGCACCTCCGCTGCCGGCTTGTTGGCCAGCGCCTGGCAGCGTGCCGCGAGTTCGACCGGATCGGCGACGTCGGCTGTGTGGATCTGGCCGACGACGCGCCCATCGCGCAGCACGACGATGCGCTCGGCCCACGCGGCCACGGCTGGGTCGTGCGTGACCATGACGATCGTCCGCTGCTGCTCAGCCGAAATCTCCTTCAGCAGGCGGCAGATCGACTGGCCTGTTGTCGAGTCGAGATTGCCGGTCGGCTCGTCCGCCAGCACCAGCGATGGATTGGTCCCCAGCGCGCGTGCGATGGCGACGCGCTGCTGCTCGCCGCCGCTGAGGGCATCAGGCTTGTGGCGCCGCCGCTGGGCGATGCCCAGGCGATCCATCAGCGGGTCGATGCGCCCGGCTGCATCGCGGAGACGTCGATCCGCCAGCAGCGGCAGACGGATGTTGTCCTCGGCGCTCAGCGACGGGATCAGGTTGAACGCCTGAAACACCAGCCCGATGCGACGGCGGCGGAAGCGCGTCAGTTGCGGCACGGACAAGTCGCGCAGGCTCTGGCCGTCGACGATGACCTGCCCCTCATCCGCCCGCGTCAAGCCGGCGATGACGTGCAGCAGCGTGCTTTTTCCCGATCCGCTGGCGCCCATCACCGCGACGAACTCGCCACGCGCGACCGTGAGATCGACACGATGCAGCGCGGTGACGCTCACGTCCCCCTGGCTGAATCGCTTGGTCACACCGGTGAGCTGAAGCGCCCAATCCGGCTGGGACGGGGCTGCGATTGATGCGGCGGAGGATGCGTGCGTTGTGGTCATGGCGTGGTCAGTTGATGTCCATCATCTCGAAGGTGCCGCGGACGTTGTAGTTACCGCCCGCCTGGTGGGGATCGATGCCCGGGGCGAAGGGATAGAAGACCTTGTAGGCTGCGAGCGTGCCGTAGCCGGTGGTACCGTCGCCCGGCCAGATGCCCCAGCTTTCGCCGGGGGCCAGATCATGGCCGTTATTGATCAGCTTCTTGCCCGTTCGGATCTCGCCGACATGGCCGTCGGCGAAGGCCGCGTTCATCACGCCATTGTGGCGGAAGACCATGCTGCCGATCTTCGTGTTGTCACCGGGCGTGCTGTAGGAACCCGGGCCGACGATGGCTGACATCCGCTGGCCGATGCCGCCGCGGTTGTTCTGGTAATCGGCCCAGGTCATCGTCTTCGACGGATCCCACCCGGACACGCTTGAGCGGAGCTTGTTGAACTTGATATAGCGCGGCGTGTAGCTCGGGGCGAACTTGCTGCATGACGTGGAGTTGTCGTTGGCGCCGATGCTGACCTGCACGGAGTAGAGCTCGCCGTTGGCATTGCGAATCTGGTAGTCGGGATCGGTGCTGTCGCCGATGCTCCCCAGGCGGCCCATGGCTTCGGTGTCCGCATCGCCGGGGCAGCGCGCCACCATGCTGCTCATCTGGTATTCCTGCCCCATGTAGCGGAGCAGGCCCGCGTCATAGTCCAGAAACTTGATGATGTCGACGCACCAGCCGTCGTTGTCGTTCTGATACATCAGCGACGCCATCACGTACTGCCGCAGCAGGCTCTTGCAGGCGACCGACTGCGCCGCCTGGCGCGCCTTCTGCAGCGATGGCAGAAGGATGGCGATCAGAACGGCGATAATGCCGACGACGACCAGCAACTCGACCAGTGTGAATGCGCGAAATCGGCGAGGCATGAATACAACTCCAATCCCTGCTTGGGCGTTTGGTTCCCCCGGCTATGGACGGTATACGGCGGGCGATCAGTCGGCTGGCGGGCGAGCGGCCAGATCAGCCATCGCCTCCTGGATGGCCAGCGTCGCCAGGGTCGTGGCGATCAGCGGATCGTTTTCCATCCACCGGCGCTCGCCGACGAACGAGCCGTCGTCTTTCTGCTGGGACGCCAGCGCCGCGATCAGCTCGACGCGCCAGTCATGCCGCTCGCCTGACGGATCGGTGATGGTCGTTTCGCCGTAGGCGGACAGGGCACGCGCCATCACGCTGTAGTAGTAATAGATGCCCTCACGGGCGCGGTCCGGCGATGCCAGCGACATGCCGGGGTTTTCTTCCAGCGTGTAGTTCTCGCAGATCCACTGCCATGCGGCTTGCACGCGCGGATCGTCGCGCGTCAGGCCGGCGTAGATCAGGCTCTTGAAGCCGGCATAGGTCATCGAGCCGTACGATCGCGGGACCGTGCGGCCGTCGATGCTCTCCTCACCGGCAGCGCTCAGCACAGTGCCGTCGGCGCGCATGTGATAGACGAAGCCGCCGTCATTGCCGGCCCACTCCGATGGGTTACTCTCAGAGCGGTTCTGCATGCGCGTGACGAACTTGAGGGCGTTCTGAAAGGCGGGATCATCCTCCGGCAGGCCGGCGTCCTTGAGGGCGTCGAGCATGACGGATGTATTGGACAGATCAGCCGCCGCCCCACCACGCTCGCCGACGCCGCCGTAGAACCAGCCGCCGGTCAAAACGCCCTTGGGATTGAGCTTCTGACCGTCCGGGCCGACGACGTCATCGGTCCACTGCGTGCCCTTGAGGAATGCGACGGCCCGGTCGATGGCGGGTTTGAGCTCGGGATCCTTCAGCGACGCCAGGCCGGAGATGATGATGGCTGTGTTGTAGTTGGCAAGCGACTCCTGGTAGAAACCGCCATCCTCCTTCTGCAGCTTCAGCAACGCCTCGACGGCTCGGCGGACGGTTTCATGCTTGGGGCCGTGGTTCGGATCCTGCGCCAGCACCTGCATGGCCATAGCCGTCACGGCGGGCGGCGTGCGGGGGCTGGCCTGCCACGAGCCGTCGGACCGCTGCTGGGATTTGAGGAAGGCGGCGGCCTTGTCGACGATGGCCTGAGCCTGCTGCGCGGGCGTCGGCTTGGCATCCTGGGCCCGGGCCGAGGCGCCGAGCATCAGCAGTGCTGCGATGGTGGCGATAATGACGACGCGCATGACACAAGCTGGATAGGCGGATTCCTTCATCACATCCTGTGTATCACGCGCCCCACCGCATGCAACGGCGCGCAGGTTTTGCACACCGCGCTTGCTGCAAATTGCTTACATCGCCTGCCTTATCGCACATCGCCGATGCCGAATGCGGAGGGGGCGGATGCGCCATCGCGGGAATCCCCGTCGCCGGCCGCCCCGCTGAGGGGTTAGCATGGCAAGCATGAATCATGAAGCGAGCGGACCACGCCAATGGCTGGGGCTTGTCGGCTGGATCATCGTGGCGTTTCTGCCGGCGACGATGAGTGTCTTCATCCAGCCGGGGGATTGGTACGCCTCGCTGAACCGCCCGGCCTGGACGCCACCGTCATGGCTGTTTGGGCCGGTGTGGACGTTGCTCTACCTGCTGATGGGCATTGCCGCATGGCGGGTCTGGCTGAGGGGTGGGTTTGAAGATCGCCGATCGCGCGTGGCGCTGGTGGTCTTCCTGATCCACCTGCTGTTCAACGCCGCCTGGACGGGGCTGTTCTTCGGACTGCATCAGATCGAGCTGGCGGCGGTGGAAATTGTGGTGCTGTGGCTGCTGATCGCCGTTGTGATCGCCCTGTTCTGGCGGCGCGATCCGGTCGCCGGGGGGCTGCTGATCCCCTATCTGCTGTGGGTAACGTACGCGACGACACTGAATATCGGGTTTGCGGTGATGAATTGAGGGGGTGTTTTGTGTTTGGTCTTTTGACGTTGGGCTGGGGGATGCAAGACGCGCGGGTGGTGGCGTGCGGGCATTTCGGGGGTGTTCGGGGGTGATGTGCCCCTGCGAGAATATGGCATGCGTGCAATGGCTGTGCTGGCGATGGTGGCTACGGCGCTGTCGGTGGGGATGTCGTTTGCCCATGTGCTGGAGATGCCGGTGAAGCTGCTGTACGAGCCGCGGCTGTATGCGGCTGTGAACAGCACGCTGTACTACGGCTTCGGCACAGCCGGGGCGGCGATCGTGGTGGCATCGGTGCTGCTGACGACGGCGTGGGCGGGGATGGCATGGCGACGGCGGCTGGCTGGGTGGAGATGGGGCCTCGCGGCCGCGGCGCTGATGTGGATTGGGCTGGGGACGTGGCGGGCGATCGTCCAGCCGGTGAACGCCGAGGTCTACGCGGTCTGGATCCAACACGTCGATCCGCAACAAGCGACGGCGGCTACGTGGCAATCCCCTCCCCCCGCCGTGGTTGAAACATGGCGGCGGCTGAACCGACGCTGGGAGTACGGCCATGCCACAGTGTTCGCGATCAACCTGTTGGGATTTGTGGCACTGGCCCTGGCCGCCACCGCCGGACGTCGCTCGCCGCCTGCCATGTAAGGCTTTGCCGCATATGGCCTAGTCACCGCATCTATAGATGCGGCGGAACGCAGATGACAGACTTGCGCAGGAACTTGCGCCTGCTGCCCGCTGCCTGGTTGGGAGTCACAGCCCCGTCTCGTTCACCGTCACGCCGTGCGCTTTGAGCGTGCTGATCTGGACGAGCTTCGCGGCTTGTGGGTCAGCGACGTTGTCCGAATGGCAGACCGCCTTGCGGCCCTTGTGAGCGAGCTTGCGGATCTCCTCGGGCGACAGGACGCCCCGCTGGCGAAGGATCTCCTGCTGCTCGGGCGTCAGGGCGTCCGAACGCTTCGGCTTGTCCCAGGAGTAGGTCGCGTCCTTGCCGGAAGCGAAGTCCTGGATCTCCTTGCTGATGCGCACCGAGCACCAGTCGTGGCCGCACATGGCGCAGAAATCCGTATCGACGTCGAGATCCTCGTCGTGATACGCCCGGGCCACGTCCGAATCGAACGACAGCTCGAAATGCTTCTCCCAGTTGAGGGCGGCACGGGCTTTGGTGAGTTCGTCGTCGCGGTCGCGCGTGCCGGGGATGCCGAGGGCCACGTCGGCTGCGTGGGCCGCGATCTTGTAGGCGATGCACCCCTGCTTGACGTCTTCCTTCTTGGGCAGGCCCAGGTGCTCCTTGGGCGTGACGTAGCAGAGCATCGCTGCCCCGTGATACGCCGCAGCCGTCGCGCCGATGGCGCTGGTGATGTGGTCGTAGCCGGGGAACATGTCCGTCACCAGCGGCCCCAACACGTAGAACGGCGCGCCATGGCATAGCCGCCGCTGGAGCTTCATGTTGTACTCGATCTGGTCGAACGGCACGTGACCGGGGCCCTCGACCATGACCTGCACACCCCTGCGCCACGCGCGCTCGGTCAGCTCGCCCAGCGTCGACAGCTCCGCAAGCTGGGCCTGGTCGGTCGCATCCGCCAGCCCGCCGGGACGCAGGCCATCGCCGATGCTGAAGGTGACATCATACTTGCGCATGATGTCGCAGATGTCTTCCCAATGCGTGTACATCGGGTTCTCGGCGTTGTGCGTCAGCATCCACTTGGCCAGCAGGCTGCCGCCGCGGGAGACGATGCCGATGAGGCGATTGCGCACAAACGGCAGATGCGCCTTGCGCACGCCGGCATGGATGGTGAAGTAGTCAACGCCCTGCTGCGCCTGGTTCTCCAGCTCGGCTGCGATGGCCGGCCAGTCCAGCTCTTCGAGCTTGCGCCCGATGATCATCGAGTAGATTGGCACGGTTCCGATCGGAACGGTGGAGTTTTCGATAATCGCACGGCGCGTAACGTTCAGATCGCCACCGGTGGACAGGTCCATGACCGTATCCGCGCCCCAGCGGACGGCCCAGTGCAGCTTCTCGACCTCTTCCTCGGTCGAGGAGGAGACGGGCGAAGCGCCCATGTTGGCATTGACCTTGGTCTTGGACGCCCGGCCGATGGCCATTGGGTCGAGCTCCAGGCGCAGGTGGTTGATGTTGGCGGGGATGACCATCCTGCCAGCGGCGACTTCGTCGCGCACCTGCTCGGGCGTCAAATGCCCTTCGCGCTCAGCCACGCGGCGCATCTGCGGCGTCACGATGCCCAGGCGCGCGTGCTCGAGCTGCGTCACGGGCACGAATCCGACCGGCGGCGTCACACGGCGCGTCACCCCCATGGAATCCGTGAAGACCCGCGACTCCCCGCAGGCGGCGCACGGCGACGATGCCGGTTCGCGGATGTCCGGGTCGATGATCTCGACCTCCCAGTCATCGGGCAGGAAGTCCCAGGCGGTGTACGAGCTCGGCTCGGGCATGCCGGGGGTGTCGGGCGAGCTGAAAGTCCAAGCCGTACCGATGCGCGGCGGATTGGCGAAAGAACCGGGGCTGGTCCCCTGCTTTTGGGTGGATGGGTTGTTGCCCAGGGGCGGAAGCTTCCAGGTCCGATCGGGCTCGTTGCTGCGAATCATGACGCACTCCTTCCAGCATCAGCGACGACCGGGACATCATGCGAAGGAGGCCTGGCGCGTGAAAGACGGGCAGGACCGCGTTCCCTCCGCCGGTATTGTCCGGGTCAGGTTCCAAGGGTGTTTCTCAGGCTGGCGCGACGGCAATGCGCCAACCACCCCTAGCGATCACGCTCAAGCCTAGGAGCAAACGCGCGAAGACGCAAGCGGTTTTGTCGACACATGCGCCGCCGGCCCCTGCCGCGCGCAGCGACGGCCGGCGGCTGGGCGTGTATCATGGAGGGTATGGCATCCGAGCTGATAGCCGCGCTGAAGCAGGTGCTGGGGCCTGACGACGTGTTGTCAGACCCAGCCGAATTGCTGGTTTACGAGTGCGATGGGTTCACCATCGCCCGCGCGCGTCCGTCGGCTGTGGTGTTCCCACGATCGACCGAGCAGGTCGTCGCCGTGGTCCGACTGCTGCAGCAGCATGGCGTGCAGATCGTCCCCCGCGGCTCGGGCACGGGCCTGGCCGGCGGATGCGTCGCTTATGAGAACGGCGTGATCATCTCGACGGTTCGGATGAACCGCATCCTGGAGATCGATGTAGCCAACCGCGTGGCGCATGTGCAGGCGGGCGTGCGCAACACCGAGCTGAGCGATGCGGTGGCCCGGCTGCCGGGCGGCGCGGCGTATCACTTCTCGCCCGATCCCTCCAGCCAGCGGGCCAGCACGCTTGGCGGCAACGCCGCGACCAACGCTGGCGGCATCCACGTGCTCAAGGATTTCGTGACCAGCAACCATGTGCTGGGCATGCAGATGGTGCTGGCCGATGGCCAGGTCGTCACGATCGGCGCGACCGACGGCTCGCACGAGTGGCCTGGATACGACCTCCCGGGCCTGGTCTGCGGCAGCGAGGGGACGCTGGGCATCATCACCGAACTTTGGCTGAAGCTTTCGCCCAAGCCGACCAGCTTCCGCACGATGGTCGCCTTCTTCACGCAGACAGCCGACGCCTGCCACAGCGTCAGCGGGATCATCGCTGAGGGCCACCTGCCGGCGGCCATGGAGATGCTTGACGGCAGCATGGTGCGCGTCATCGAGGATGCCTTCCATTTCGGCATCCCAGACGGCACCGAGGCCATGATCCTCATCGAAATTGACGGCATCGACGCCCTGCTCAATGCCCAGGTGGAAGACATCGCCGCCATCTGCCGCGGCAACCATGCCATCGGCATCGAAACGTCAGCCGACCCCGATCGCCGCGCAGCACTGTGGAAGATGCGCAAGAGCGCCTTCGGCGCCATCGGTCGCATCAGCCGCAGCTACTGCACGCAGGACGCATGCGTCCCCCGTAGCATGCTCGCGGATGTGCTGAAGCGGATCGACGAAATCGGCCGCGAACACGGCTTGACGATCACCAACGTCTTCCACGCCGGCGACGGCAATGTGCATCCGATCTTCCTCTACGACGATCGCGATGAGGCGCAGGTGCAGAACGTGCTGGTAACGGCGGAGAAGATCCTGCAGTACTGCATCGACATCGGCGGCACGCTCACGGGCGAACATGGCGTGGGAGTGGAGAAGATCCACCTGATGCCGTATCTGTTCGACGCACCGACACTCGATCAGTTCACGCGCATCAAGCACGCGTTCGATCCGGCTGAGCAGATCAACGCAGGCAAGCTCATTCCCAGCAACAAGATAAACATCAGCCTCCTCAAGCCGGGGCGGATGGTGCCGCAGTGATTTGCCACGATTGGGCCCCGAAGACGCGAAGGTCGCGAAGGGACCGCGAGAGAGCAGCGCAAAGTTCTCAAAGATTTCAAAGACCGCAAAGCCAGTTACTTTCAGTGGCCCAGTGGACGAATTGGTTGGAAGCGCATCATGTTGGGGCTGATTGCCGCGCGGCCGAATTCAGGCTGCCAGGAGCCACCATACGGATCCAACGATGGCCGTCTGAAGGATGAGGAAGATCAGCCAACCGGGCAGTTCGCGGCGGCGGATCGGGGGCGCGTCGAGCATGTGGCCCTTGTGACGGTGTTCTACCAGGGCAATCAAGAGGTTGGCTTCGAAGCGGCCCAGGCCGAGCCGCTCAGCCTGGCGGAGCAGCTTCTGTCGGACGTCCATACGCAGGATCGGACCGTCCAGATGCGCGATCACGAGCTGCGTGAACTGTTCCGCAGCGGAGGGTGGCGCTGACGGCGTGGCGGTGACGAGCTGGGGCGCCGGGGTTGCGTCGCGCGCGGCAGCCAGGAGGTTGAGCGCCTGATGCATGCGCGCCGGCTGATCGCCCAGACGGGCGCGAATCCGCCGTGCGGCCTGTCGGTACTGATCGGATGTCAGGGTTACGGCGGACATCAGGGCAACAAACGGCGATGGACGAACCTCCCCTACTGTAACGGCGTCCTATCTCTGCAGCCGCGCGGAGGCGTGCGTCGCGACAGGCGGTGTGCTGTTTGCCGGGGAATCCGGGCGGTTTGTGCCGATGTTGCCGCCTGTTATTGCCACAGGCGATGCGATCGGTTTCAATCCGGCTGGGCCCGGTGGGTCTGGACTTTCACTCGTGTTGCTGTGCGTAAGATGCGAACGATCCGACGATTGCTGGCGGTAGTGGCAGTGATGGTGTTGATCCTGCTGCTGGCGTCGGCACTGCTCCGCCATTGGGCCAACAGCGTGCCGGACTGGTACGTGAGCGAGGGCCTGAGCCCGGCTGAGCAGGCTGCCGCGGCTGCGCGGGCGGAGAACCTGTGGGCTGAAGCCCAGGCGCGCATCGGCGAGGCCTACTCCGTCGAACTGAAACAGAGCACCTCCCAGAAACTCGCGGCTGATGGTAGTGGCATCGAGATCAGCTTCTCAGCCGACGAACTCAACGCCTTCTACAACAAGTGGGCTTTCCTGTACGGCTGGGATCGCAGGGTGGCGGAGTATATCCAGAATCCACAGATCGCGCTCCGTGGCGGGCGGCTGATCCTTGCCGGCAAGATGGAAAAGCTGGATGGCCGCATCGTCAGCGTCCACTTTGAGCCGCGGATCGATGAACAGGGGCAGCTCAGTCTTCGCTTGGCGCGCGTGCTGGCGGGCGAGCTGCCGCTGCCGCAGGCGGTGTGGAACAGCCAGCGGGACCGCCTGCTGGGCTCGCTCGGGCGACACCTGCCGGGCATGCAGCAGCGGGCTCGGATCGCCCCCAATGGCGATGCCAACACCGACGCCATCAGCGCGGCTATGGCCCGGCTGCTGCTGCAGATCATGCACGATCAAGCCGGTGAGCCGGTGATTTTCGCCCCCCTGACAACGACCAGTGGCACGCTGCATCTGCCCGTTCGCCTGACCAGCGTCACGATCGCCGCTCCCCAGCCCGGCGATCCCGAGCGCCTGACGCTGGTGGTCGAGCCAATGTCCGCAGCCCAGCGAGAGGATTTCCTCCGTCGCCTGAAGGAGCCTCAACCGGCCTCGACCCCGTAACCGGCCATCGCCCGGGACCCCCGGCCGGACGGCCTCTTAACAAGAAACCGCAAACACATGACGCCCGCCGATCAGCCGCCGGCGCCTTTGCGTTTTGGCCGGTCACGATCTATCTTGGGGCGCATTATGCAGCCAGTAATTAAGGGTAAAGCCTACGTCCTGGGGGATAACATCGACACGGACCAGATCATTCCGGCCCAGTACCTGTCGTACAACCCCTCGGACCCCCGCGAGCGCAAGTACTTCGGCATGTACGCCAACAGCGGCGTGCCCGATGCCGAAGCCGGTCTGCCCAAGGGCAATATCCGTTTCGTGCCTGAAGGGCAGTTCCGCAGCGAGTACAGCATCGTGGTCGGTGGCAAGAACTTCGGCTGCGGCTCCTCGCGTGAACACGCCCCGCTGGCGCTGGCGGAAGCCGGCGTGCAGTGCGTGCTGGCGGAGTTTTACGCCCGCATCTTCTACCGCAACAGCGTCAACGGCGGATATCTGGTCCCCATCGAGACCGTCGAGCGCCTCGTCGAAAAGGTGCAGACCGGCGATGAGCTGGAAGTGCATATCGAAGAGGGTTTTGTGGTCAACAAGACCCGCAACGAACGCTACGACATCAAGCCGCTGGGCGACGTCCTGCCCATCATCGAGGCAGGCGGTGTCTTCAACTATGCCCAGGAACAGGGGATGTTGAAGTAGTCGCGACGAAGGGGTGGTTTCAGAGACTGAGAGACGAAGTGCGCTCCGTTCGTCGGCGGTCTTGGTTGCCTGCTGGCAACTCGCAACCGGCAACTTTCTCCCTCGCCTATCCCCTCCCCGGTTTGGGGCGGCGGAAGGCAACTTCGTCGGGTAACCGGCTGGATTGCGGCTTGGCCATGCCGGGCGGTGTGGGGCTCCCGTGCCCAGGAGGTGTCGTATCGGTTCCGCCCTTCTGCCGCAGGTGCGATACGGTGAGATCGCGACACCGCCATCCCCGCGACGCCAGCCCATGTGTGTATGCCATGTCCCTTTTCGGCTGCAACAACGATACCACGTCGATCTGCGGCAAATCGCCCCACCAGCCGGGATCGATGCGGGGTTAGCGGCGTTCCGGGGGCGATATCCTGATCGTGATGCCGGGCAGATGACGTCGAACATGATCGAGGATGGCGTACAGCAGCGTCGTCGCCGCCAGCATCTCCAGGACCTCCTCGATGTGCGACATCAGGGCGAACTCGACATTCATTTGCCCATGCGCCTCCACCCACGGGCCGGCGATCATCTCCATCCCCAACGCCCCAGCCAGGTAGATGCTCCCACCGGCTAGCAGCAGCCACCGCGTCCGTGACGGCAGGCTCAGGAGAAACGGCAGGATCAGGATCAGCACAACTGGCAGCATGACCAGTGCAGGGATCACCCATCGGAAGTAGAAGATCCCACCCGCTTGTCCCGGGGGTGGTTCCACACCGCCCAGGCGTTCATGCAGTTGGGCCAGTTCGTCCAAGCTGATGTACATCGCGCCAACTGCGAGCAGCGCCCACCCCATCCACACGACCCTGCGCATGTGTCGCGACGCGCCGGCAACGAGCATCGCCAGCAGGCCGACAACAAGCATCAGCGAAGCCGACAGCCATGTCGGGATATTGGCTTCGGCGTTGAGGTCCAGCATGGCGAAGGTGCGATGTGGCGCATATGTGAAGCGATACCACTGAAGGCTGGCGCCGACCAGGCCCATCAGAAGGATCAGGATCACCAGCACGCCGGCGATCAGCTTCGGCGAGGGCAGGCGTACCACCGACAACGGCGCTCGCTGGTCGGCTGTGTCATGTGCATGTTCTTCGTCCATTAAACTTGTCGTCATCATTTCGATCCGTGATCCGGCGCGACGACGCCGCAGCCGGGCTGAGGCATCGCCTCATCACCTGAATGTCTGTAACTGTCGCATGTCCACGACCACGGCCTGCGGGTCCGGCTCAGGAGGCCGATTGAACTCGAACAGCTTGATCTCGACCTGCCGATAGGGCTTGACCCGATCCGGGTGCAGTTCCTTCATGGCCATGGCTGTCATCGCCCAACCGAACAGCCAATTGGACGGCATGTTGCTCGTCGGCACGCCGAACTCCATCGTGTACCTGTCGGGCGTAAAGGGCGTGACAAACCGGTTGTGGATCAGGTGAACCTGGCGATGCTTCTGAAAATCCAGCGGGCGGAGCTGCGACTTCACCAACGCATACTCGATCGACTGCGGCCAGACGATGTAGTAGTTGACGCTGTAGCTCGCTCGCGCCACCAGGACCAATCCCAACAGCGCCGCAACCCCAACCGGCGCCAGTCGGTGCCAGCGGGCCAGCGGCTTGATCGCCAGCCACAGGGCATAGCACACCAGCAGCGCCGCCAGCGACATCAATGCCATACGCGTGCGATATGTCGGCAGCTTCGCCTGCACCGCCAGATTCGCGACATACGATCCCGGCAGCAGCAATGCAAAGATGGCCATTTTTCCCAGGCGTGCCCACCACCGTCCATCGCCGAGGACGAGCACCACGATCGCCGCCGCGGCTGCGATTCCCACGCCCAGCCACCACGGCCAGGCGAACATGTGGAAGTTGAAGGTGGAGGGCAACACCTCGCCCCAGAACCATCCCTGCTTCGCCAGTAGATCACTTTCCAGCCCGGCGCGCGGGTTGGCAATGCCCTGCAGCTTCCACCAGACGAAGTACGCCAGCCCGCCGAGCACAAACGGCACGCCCAGCCGCACCAGCTTCCACAGATCCTCGCGCAGGGGCTTGCCGGCAAGCAGCACTTCCGCGCCGAACCAGAACCAGTAGAACGCCACCGCCGGCTGATAGACGGCCATCACGACCGCTGTCAGCAGGATCGCGCCGATCTGCCCCGCGTAGAACCGCCATGAGGTAAGTCTCAGCGAAACCGACGCCAGGCGATACGTCAACCACGTCAGCGCGGCCATTGCCGCCATCACGACATACGTCGCCCAACTCACCTGGATCTGAAATGTCGGCGATGTCGCGATGAACACCGCGACCAGCACCGCAAGCGCCGGCTTGGCCCCCTGCCGCATCAGGTGAAAGCACGCCACCGCGCACAGCACGAACAGTTGCACGCCGATCCCCAGACGGATCAGCCGCAGGTTCTGCACCGATCCCGCCAGGTTCATCGCCATGCGTGTCGCGTATCCCAGCAGCGGCCGGCCGTGTCTCTCGTAGATCTCCTGCAGCCACAGCGGCCGATCCATCGAGCTTTGCAGCAGCAGATAGTCGTCGGCATAGCCGTAGTTGGCGACGAAGACAGAGGCATACGCGCCGAGCACGGCTCCGGCAATCAGCAGTAGGCATAGCAGCTTCACACCGGCGCCGGCTGAGCAGTCACCGGCGGCTGCAAGCGCGGGCATGTCATCCCGCGATGGTCCCGTGCGCAGTTCAGGTTGGTCCGTTGCGGTCAACGTCATCGTTCTTTGTCTGCCCTGCCAATGCCGTCAGCCGGCGGCAGGCCGCCGCGCCAGCACTGACAGCGACGCCCCTATCCGCGGCGGTGTCATCGACGCCAGTTCCACGCGCATCAGCCATCGCAGGATGCGGTCCGCCATTGGCGATGCCGGCTGGAAACCGCGCTCGATCACCTGCTCGCGACTGGTCACGCACAACATCGCAGCCCGTGCGACCAGCACGGGGATCATCGTCCACCCCCAGTAGCGCGCCCGCACGATCTCCAGCCCGGCTTCCGACAGCTCCCGGCGCATCCGCGGGATCTCGTAGCGTTTCACGTGCCCCGCGACTTCGTCGTATCGGCTGTACAGGGCCTGGATCGCCGGCACATTGATGACGATCCATCCCCCGGGCTTCATGTGCGCCCGAACCGACTCCAGGAACAAGCGCGTATCGTCGATGTGCTCGAGCGTGTCAAGCAGCAGAATCGTATCGAAAGCCTCCCGCCACTGCGGCCGGCGATCGTGAATGTTGTAGTAATACAGCCGCCCGCGGCCCGGCTTGGCCAGGCGCAGCGCGCCCAGGTTCAGATCGCAACCGTCCACCGGTTGACCGAGCAGCGACTCGAACTGATCGCGCGAGACGGCATTGCCACAGCCGATTTCCAGAATCCGCTTGCCGAGGTTCACGCCCCGCAGCAACCGCTTGAGCACCTCGAACCGCCACTGGAACCAGAAATGCCCGGCTTGGGCAAACTGATACCAGTCGTCAGCCATGCTGACCGATCCCGGCGGCGAAAGCAGCTCGATGGGCGGTGCTTGGCCCGTGCGGACCTCTGCTTCATCGCAGCGGACATCGCCACGTACAGAAACGTCTGTCGACATGCTCAACGGCGATACGCTCATCTCATGGAAGCAGGGGTTGACGGCGGGCGAGAGCGGGCGATTGGCATAACCGTCACCTCAACCTTCGGCTGGGGAGCAGCGGTTTGCTGGGATGTCAGCGGGCGCGGGCCGGCATTGAGGCATCGATCGACCAGATACGTCGGCCGGCCTCGCACTTCGTCATTCACATTGCCCAGGTACTCGCCGATCACGCCCAGAATCATGAGCTGCACGCCGCTCATCAGGAGCACGACGGCGATCGTGCTGGCCCAGCCGGTCGGGGCCTCTACGCCGGAGAACGTCGTGATCAGCACCCAGGCAAACAGTGCCATCGCTAAGGCTGATGCCATGAAGCCCAGCCAGGTCGCCACCTGCAACGGCAGGTTGGAAAATCCGATGAAGCCCGACATCGCCAGGCGCATCAGCCGGCGATAGGAGTACTTGCTCGCTCCCGCCACGCGGGCCGGGCGATCGTACTCCACGCCCGTCTGGCGGAACCCGATCCACGCCCGCAAGCCGCGGATGAAGCGGTTGCGCTCCGGCAGCCGCTGCAGATGTTGCACCACCCGCCGGCTCATCAGGCAGAAATCGCCGCTGTCCAGAGGGATCGGCGTCTTCGAGATTCGCTGCATCAGGCGATAGAAGATGCGATAGCCCGCGCGCTTGAAGGAGCTTTCGCGCCGGCTGCGGCGGATGGCGTAGACGACCTCAAATCCCTCGCGCCATTTGGCGATCATGTCGGGGATGAGCTGGGGCGGGTCCTGCAGGTCGCAGTCCATGACGACGACGACGTCGGCATCGGTGTGATCCAGGCCGGCGGAAATGGCGGCCTGCTGGCCGAAATTCCGCGACAGGCTGACCAGCCCGTATCGCGGGTCAGCGTCCGCCCTGGCCAGGATGATGTCGGCCGACGCATCGCGGCTGCCGTCATCGACGAGGATCACCCGCCAGTCGAGGTTCTCGATCCCGTCCAGCACCCCCTCGAGCTGTGCAAACAACTCAGGCAGGGTGCTCTCCTCGTTGTAGACAGGGACGATGATGTCCAGGCACAGCGGGCGAGAATCCAAAACCAACTCCCTCGGGGCGAAAGTCACGCCATCTTGAACCCCTCGCAAGAGACTGTCAACGCTCCTGTGTCAGCTTACGACACCCCAACAGCCGGGAAAGTTAGGGCGATGCCAGGGATTGGCGTCTTCGGAAACGGGAAGCTCGATGCAAGAAAATCATGGCGTCCGGCCGATAACGCGCATTGGAGCCCTTTGCGCCCATGGTGCACGAGCTACTGCAACTTCTGCCTCCGCAGGCCGGCACGGTGATCATGGGCGTGGCGATCGCTGGTGTTACGGCCGGCCTTGGCCTTTGGCTGGTCGGATCGCGCGTAAGCCGCGGTTTGATCACGCTGGCGCTGGTCGCGGCGGGCGGCTGGGCGGGCATGCGTCTGCCTGGATGGATGGGATGGGAGATCGACCCGATGGGCCCGGCGGTGGTGCTGGCACTGCTGCTGGGGCTGAGCGGATTCGTGCTGCATCGGGTTTGGATTGGAATTGGGCTGGGCGTGGTGCTGGCGACATGGGCGGCGGCTGTCTGCTGGCTGATCTGGCAGGACGGCAGCGAGGTTCCCTGGCCGGCGCTGGATCAGCCGATCAACGTCCGCGAGTGGGCACAGGCCGTCTGGTCGGCCCAGCCGACGACGCTGCAACGCGTGCTTCCAGTCGCAGCCATCGTCTCGTTCCTGGCCGGCGGCGCACTGGCGTTGCTGTGGCCGAGGATGGCGTCGGCTGTGATGTACAGCCTTGTCGGCGTGTCGCTCATCACCGGCTGGGGCCTGCTGCTGCTGCACACGCGTCAGCCGCAGTGGATCGAGCAACTGCCGACCCAGCCGTGGATTCAGGCCGTTACCGTGGCCGTGATGGTGCTGATCGGCATCGCAGCACAGTGGGCTCTTGGCCCGCGGTCCCAGCCGGCAAAGCAGGCCCCCGCGGCTGAGCCGGAGAACTGATCCCGAAACCGCGTCCTATCCGCGGTCCCGGAACGACAGCGCAGGCCCGATGCCCGCGTACACGAACTGAGCAAGCTGTAGTTTGGACCTCTTGACAACCCTGGGAGTCGATCGTGGACCCCGCAACACAACAAGCCGCAACCGATACCGCCGCCCAGTCGATTATCTACTTTGAACTCCCCCACCGCTGGCCGGAGCAGACGGACATCATCAGCTTGTGCATGCACATGGGCCCTGCGCCGGCGTTCCTGCTGGTGCTACTGGGCGTGGTCTACCTGCTGTTCGGCTTCTACCTGTACAAGGCACTGATCACGTTCAACGCGGCGGCGCTGGGCGCGCTGATCGGCTTGATCATCGGGCAGAAGTTCAACCAGCCGGTGATCGGCGCGGTGCTGTGCGGATTCCTCGCGGCTGCACTGACCTGGCCGCAGATGAAGTATGCCGTCGCGCTGATGGGCGGGCTGGTTGGCGGCGTGATCGGAGCCGGCATCTGGCAGAGCTTTGGTCTGGAGACGGCTTACGCGTGGACGGGCGCGATGATGGGGCTGATCTTCTTCGGCCTGCTGTCGTTCATCCTCTATCGCGGGAGCATCATGATGTACACCAGCTTTCAGGGGAGCATCATGCTGGTGTTCGGCCTGCTGGCGCTGATCCTCAAGTACCAGGAGATCGGCCTGCCGCTGGCCAGCAAGATGACGGTCAACAGCTTCCTGCTGCCGATTTTCGTGCTGATCCCAACGATCCTGGGCATCCTCTACCAGCAGGCCAACGCCCCGGCCCCCTCGGCTGGAGGTGGCGGCGGTGGAGGCGGTGGACAGAAGAAGTGATCTGATCTTGGATTTGGGATTGCGGATTGCGGATTTGAGATCTGAGACTTGAGACCTCAAATCCGCCTCCGGCGCCCCACCCCTCGCCGCCCGCCGCCCGCCGCCCGCCGCCTGCTGCCTGCTGCCTGCCAAACAAAACAGGGTGAGCACCTATCGTGCCCACCCTGCTGGTCGTCAGCCATCCTTCCCTTCATCGCTCCGTCGCTCCGTCGCTTCGTTGCTCTTGAGCAACCTACAACGGACCACGAACTACTCCTCCAGATTCAAATACTTCACCTCCTGCTCGCTGAGCTGGATATCCAGCGCGGGCAGGCTGGTGCGGGTTTCTTCCAGCGTCCTGGGACCGATGAGGGCATAGGTCGGGAACGGCTGGCAGAGCACGTAGGCCAGAGCAATGTTGATCGGCAGGACGTTGTACTTCTTCGCCAGCTCGATCGCGCGGGCCTGACGCTTGAAGTTGTCCTCGCTGTACCAGCAGCGGACCTTCTCCTTGTCGTCGGTCTTGTCGGGCGCGCTGATCTCTGGGATGAAGAACCCGCGCGCCTGGCTGCTCCAACTGAACAGGGCCATCTGCGTCTTCTTCAACCAGGCCCGGGACTCCGGATCGCTGGCAGCCACGCAGCCGCCCCACACCGGCTCGACCATTCGCGCCAGGCTGAAGTTGTTGTTCAGGATGCTGAAGCCCTGAAGCCCCTTCTGCTTCGCGTAGGCGTTGGCTTCCTCGATGCGCTGGATCGTCCAGTTGCTGCCGCCGAAGATCTTGATCCGCCCCGCCTTCACGTGCTCGTTGAGCACATCGACAAACTCGCTGACGGGCACATCGGGGTTGTCGCGGTGCATGATGTAGATGTCGGCACAGTCGATCTTCAGCCGATCCAGGCTCTGGTGGAGCTGGATCGACAGGTTGACCGGATCGCAGTGCGGCGTGTGCGCGCCCTTGACGGTGATGACGCACTGCTCACGGACACCGCGGGCTTTCATCCACTGGCCCAGCAGACGCTCCATCTTGCCGCCGCCGTAGATGAAGGCCGTGTCGAATGCATTGCCGCCGCGCTCGAACCAGTCATCAAACATAACGGCTGCGTGCGGATAGCTGAGCTGGTTGTCGCAGCCCATGATCAGGCGGGAGATCTGCTTATCCAAGCCCTCGATCCGCCCATACTTCATGTTGCTGTTGCGGGCGAACGTCAGCGGCCGGCCGGTGATCGTGCCCATCTTTTCAGCCGTTTCGATCGTGTAAGTCAGACCGATCGACTCACGCCACTGATCCATCGCCTTGAGATTGCCCAGCGTGTCAGCCGGCGTCATGGCCGGATAGGCGGCTTCGGTCTTGCCGGCGAGGATCGCCCGGCCGGCAAAGTCGATCTCCAGGCCGAAGGTCGTGTTGTCGGCTGAGATTTCATGCACCTCCGAATCCTGCTGGCCCCTGCGGAACACGCGAATGGTGCCGACCGACGGCTTGGCGCGATCCGCCAGCCACGGATTGGGCACTTCGATCCGCCCGTCGCTGCCGAAGATGCGGACGGAGTTGTCGGTGCTGAGCGCCACAGCCGTGCCGAGCTGGGCCACGATGCCCCCGTCAAACTTCAGCGAGGCGATCGCCCATTCATCGACGCCCGTCTGGCCGAGATGAGCGGTGCCCTTCACCTCCGTCGGCTCGGCAATCTCCTTGCCGAGCGCCGCGCCGGCGATCAGCCGCGAGATCGACACCGCGTAGCAGCCGACATCCAGGATGCCGCCGCCCGCCAGCTCATTCTTGAAGATGCGCGACTCGGCGTTGAACCCAGCCTGGAAGCCGAAAGTCGCCTGGATCAGCCGCACCTCGCCGATCACCTTCTGGCGCACCAGGTCGATCAGCTTCTGCGTGGCTGGATGGCAGCGGTACATGAACGCTTCCATGAACAACACGCCATGGCGGCGGCAGGCGTCGATCATCGCCATCGCGCCGGCGGCATTGACGAACGCGGGCTTCTCGCACAGCACATGCTTGCCGGCTTCCGCGGCCTTGATGGCCCACTCGGCATGCATCGGATGCGGCGTGGCGATGTAGACGGCCTGCACATCCTTGTCGGCGAGAATCTCATCGTAGCTGCCGTAGGCCCGGGCTGCGCCATGCTCAGTGGCGAAGGCCTGCGCCTTGGCCAGGTCGCGCGACGCGACGGCTGCCAGCACGCCCGTGCTCGAACCCTTGATGCCGACGGCGAACGCCTTGGCGATGGCGCCTGCACCGATGATGCCCCAGTTGACTTTCCCGGCCATATGATTGCTCCGTTACGTGAAACCCTTGGCACTTGCCTTCCCGAATCGAACACCCCGACCTGTCGGGTTTGGTTCGACGGTCAGGTCAGCCTAGCCTTCAGTTTGTTCAGTTCCATTGCCTGTTTGGGCAGGACATGTCAGAATTGGTCATCCATGGCCAATTCCTCAGACCGCTGGCTTGCCCCCTTTCTGCGCAACGAAATCGTCTATCGGACCCCCCCGCGCAACCCGGGCAGTGCCGTGCTTGCCAGCGGGTTCATGCTCAAGCCGGACAACCGCGGCGGGTACCGCCAGCGCGTGCTGGATGAACTGGTGGTGGTCTATGTCCTGCGCGGCAGCGGGGTTTTCGAGGATTGGACGGGCGATAGCCATACCGTCGATGCCGGCTGCCTGATCGTCCTGCCGCCGGGGCGGATGCACGGCGTCAGCCAGCATCCTAATGGCCTATGGGCGGAGGCCTACGTCCTGCTCAGCGCCGACGCGGCTGAGGGGTTCAGCCGGTTCGGATTGATCCAGCCGGATCACTGCATTCTCCGCCCGGGCGTGCATCGCGTGCTGGTCGAGCAGTTTGACGGCATTCTCGATGACCTGAAACACGCCCCCGACCGCCGCCTGGGCCGAACGCTCGTTCGCGTCCATGAGCTGCTGATGCATGCGCATGAGCTGGATCAGGAAGGCGCGTCGGTCGACGCCTCGGCTGACCTGATCGACGATGCCTGCGCGCTGCTGAGCCAGAACCTGGATCGGCGCATCAGCGTTCCGGCGCTGGCCAGGCAATTCGATCTCAGCTACGAGCGATTTCGCAAGCTGTTCCGCCATCGCATGGGACTGTCACCGGGCGAGTATCGGATCCGCCGCCGCATCGACCTGGCGCAAACGCTGCTGGCACAGGCGCGGCTGAGCGTCAGCCAGGTCGCCTATCGCCTCGGCTACAAGGATCCGTTCACCTTCTCCAAGCAGTTCAAGCGGGTGACGGGCATCAGCCCGCAGGCGTTCCGGACGACCACGTGACAGGCGGCAGGATCGACGGCAAATTTCCGCCACCGGTTACTGGCCTCCTGTCGGGTCACTTCACGCCTTGACAGCTTGCCGCGGCGCTCCATAGCGTTAACATCGAAAGCAAAGGAGATCGCCCATGCCGGTCCAGATGGAATTGCAGCGCATCATCATCAGCGAGATGCAGGATCGGCAGATCATTGTCCTGAAAGAGGTCGACGGTGAGCGGACGTTTCCGATCGTGATCGGATCGGCTGAGGCTTACGCCATCGACCGCCGGCTGAAGGGCATTCCGGCCCCGCGGCCGCTGACGCACGACCTGCTGGCCAATGTCATCGAGGAACTCGGCGGCGAGATCGACCGCATCGAGATCCACAACCTTGAAGATGCCATCTTCTTTGCCCGTATCGTCATCCGCCAGAACGGCCAGATGATCGAGGTGGACTCCCGCCCCAGCGATGCCATCGCTCTGGGCGTTGCCACGATGGTACCGATTTACGTGGCTGAGCATGTGCTCGATCAGGTGGGTTAAGCCGGCCGCCGCAGACCGCCGTAGCGGCGGCCCCAGCCATTGATGCAAATCTGTGCAGCCTCACCTGCAGGGCCGACCATTGCTTAGTTTCCATGCAACGCCCCGTCGCCCCCATCGCGGCATCAGGCATTTCCGTTGCACATAACCCCCTTAAATCTCAGTAGATAAGTCCGAAATAGTCGAGTGCCCTTTCAAGCGGCACGCATCTTGTATTAGTGCGGCGAACACCTTAGTCCCGTTCAAGACAGGAGCACCCTTATGCAGATGATTGAAGCCGTCATCAAGCCGCACAAACTCGACTCGGTGAAGACCGAACTGGCGAAACTGGGCATTCTGGGCGTGACGGCTGTGGAGTGTAAAGGTTTTGGCCGACAGATGGGCCACACCGAACGTTACCGCGGCGCGAAGATGGACGTGGGATTTGTCCCCAAGATCCTCCTGAAGGTCTGCGTCAAGTCCGACGACATCACCAAGGCCGTCGAAGCCATCCAGGTGGCGGCACGCACGGGAGAAGTCGGTGACGGCAAGATCTTCGTCTACCCGATCGCCGAAGTCGTCCGCATCCGCACCGGCGAACGCAACGAAGCGGCGCTGTGATGGTGCATGACGAGGGATGGATGCATGAGACGACGCTGGCGTCGGGAGTGTAACTCGACTTCAAAAGCGTGTTGGGCAGGCTGACGGCCTGCCCAACACGCTGCGTATGGTCTATGTACCATTGTCGATGCAAGTTGCATCGGCTCATCGCCTGTCCAGGATCCGCAGGATCGCCAGGAACAGGTTGATGAACGAGATGTACAGCACCAGCGAGCCGACAATGGCGTAGCGAGCCATCAGGTGCGGCTGGTAGCGAAGCTGCTCCGCCAGGCCCTTGAGCATCTGCGTCTGGTAGGCCGTGATCCCGATGAACAGGATGAGCACAGCGTAGGTGATCAACCACGACAGCGCTTCATTGGCCAGGAACAGATTCACCAGCGACGCGAAAAACACCCCGATCACGCACATCACCATGATCGAGCCGATGCCCGACAGATCGCGCTTCGTGACAAAGCCGTAGACGCTCATCACCCCGAACGTGCCGGCCGTCAGCAGAAGCGCCGAGCCGAGCGTCTCCACCGGGTAGACGATCCAGATCGGCGAAATCAGCACGCCGACGCCGCTCGCGTATGCCAGGAACAGCGCCGTAGCGGCTGGTGCGCCAATCCGGCCGGCCTGCGACTGCACGAACCACGCCAACGCAAACAGGCCCAGCGATATCGTCAGAGCGGCGCCGGGATTGGCCAGCGCATAGACCAACGGCGAGTGGGCGACGAACCATGCGACGATCGCCGTCAATGCGATTCCGGCAGCCATCCAGGCATAGACCATGTTGAAGAAGCTGAACATGGTCGCCTCGCCGACGCCGTAATCCACGACCGGCCTGCTGCGAATATGGTCGAACTGTGTCATCGTGATGCCCCTTTCAAAGGTTGCTGCAGATCATACTCATCGGCCCGCTCACCGGCCAATCTTTCGGGTCCGATACCCCGGCCGACCGGAAGATTGCGACAACCCAGCATTCGCTCCGTCGCC
>ERZ777003.1059-NODE-1059-length-45797-cov-5.580582_pt1 | contig 45797 bp, 40 predicted proteins | sample MGYA00374956_ERZ777003 | MGnify/ENA primary metagenome ERZ777003 (study PRJEB29302, sample SAMN06268252) | bioreactor metagenome | isolation source: Joint BioEnergy Institute, California, USA | place: USA:Joint BioEnergy Institute, California, USA | collected... | reverse complement strand
ATGCCGGGGTGGGCGCAGTAGGAATCCCCCAACTTTAGGCGGGGGAGGATGTCAATGGTTCTGAGTGCCCGCCCGGCAAGGGGGATGCACGGCGCCTCCTGCGGCGCAAGTTGCATGCTGGCGTGCCTGGTCCGCGCCGGAGGGCGCGTCAGTCGTCGGCAAACAGTTCCACCACGACCCTACGCAACCATTGGTGCGCCGGGTCGCGCTGTTTGCGTGCATGCCAGACCGCATGGATCTCGGTGACTGGCATGGAGATGGGGCAGGGTCGCGCGCACAGACCGAAATGGCCCGCCACGCGCTGCGCGAAACGTTCGGGCACGACTGCGATCATGTCCGTCAGCTGCAGTACCTGGGCAACGGCCATGAACTGGGGCACGCACAGGCGGATCTTCCTGCCTGCGCACGCATCCTGCAGCACACGATTCACGATACCGTGGCCAGTGTTGGTCGCGAGCACCATGACATGGTCTGCCTCGACGAACTGCTGCAGCGTCATGTCCGAGCGGGCGTATGGGTGTGACTGGCGGAACATGCAGACGTAGGTCTGCCGGAACAGCCGGCGCTGGATGAACCCCGCTTTAAGGTCGGGCATGAAGCCCAGCGCAAGGTCGATGGTGCCGCGCTGCATCTCGCCCTTGAGGTCGACGTCGGTCGTGCGCACCGTATGCAGGGTGACGTTGGGGGCTACCTTAGCCAGATGCTGCATGAGCGGGGCCAGAAAATAGATTTCGCCCACATCGCTCATGGCGACAGTGAAGATATCCGTGCTGGTTTCGGGGTCGAAGCTGGTGCGCGCGCTGAGCGCCGTATGCAAGGTGCGCAAGGCGTCCGCTACCGGCTCGGCAAGCTGTTCGGCAAAAGGGGTGGGCAGCATGCCTTCGGGCGTGCGCACGAAGAGGTCGTCGCCCAGCAGGCGGCGCAGGCGATTCAGGGCGTTGCTGACGCCGGGCTGGGAAATGCCCAGGGCCCTGGCGGCCGCGGATACCTGCCGCTGGCGACGCAGTTCATCAAAAATGACCAGCAGGTTGAGGTCGATGTCTTTCAATGAAATCGGCATGGCGGGGCCGTACGGGGATGCTCGGCACCCATTCTGATGGGTGATATACCGTATTTAGCATATTCTATTTATTTATTCACGCGGGCGGGCCATCATACGCACTCATTCAACGTGACGTAATGTTCGAGACAAGGGAGGAGCATCGTGTCTCTGCATTCCTCGAACGCGCCCATGCCGCGCTGGGAACGGGGCGATACCAGCCGCGTTCCGTACGGTGTCTACACTGACGAGGCAGTCTACCGGCGCGAGCTGGAGCGGTTCTTCTACAAGGGCCACTGGTGCTATGTTGGCCTGGAAGCCGAGATTCCCAAACCCGGCGACTTCAAGCGCACGCAGGTTGGAGAGCGCTCCGTGCTGATGGTCCGGGGCAAGTCCGGCGATGTCCATGTGGTCGAGAACGTGTGCGCGCACCGCGGTGTGCAGTTCGTGCGTGAGCGTTTCGGCAACCGCAACATCCTGGTGTGCCCGTATCACCAGTGGAGCTATGACCTCGACGGCCGCCTGCGTGGCGTACCGTTTTCGCGTGGGGTACGGCAGCCCGATGGATCAGTGCATGGCGGCATGCCTGCTGATTTCGACATGTCAGAACATGGTCTGACGCAGCTGAAGGTGGCGCGGCGCAATGGTGTCGTCTTTGCGTCATTCGACCACTCGGTCGAGCCGTTCGAAGACTATCTGGGGCCCACCATCCTGCAGTATTTCGACCGTGTCTTCAACGGCCGCGAGCTGACACTGCTGGGTTACAGCCGGCAGCGCATCCCGGGCAACTGGAAACTGATGCAGGAAAACATCAAGGACCCCTATCACCCGGGGTTGCTGCACACGTGGTTCGTCAACTTCGGTCTTTGGCGGGCCGACAACAAGTCGCAGCTGCGAATGGATGAACATTTCCGGCATGCGGCGATGATCTCGCGCAAGGGCAGTGGTGGCGAGAACAAGGAAGTCACCAGCGGAGTATCCAGCTTCAAGCAGAACCTGAAACTGAACGACGACCGATTCCTTGACATCGTGCACGAGCCTTGGTGGGGCGAACCCACGGTGGTCATGCTGACGCTCTTTCCCAGCGTCATCATCCAGCAGCAGATCAATTCGCTGTCGACTCGTCACATCATCCCGCGCGGGCACGGCGAGTTCGACTTCGTATGGACGCATTTCGGCTATGCCGATGATTCCCCGGAAATGACGCGCCGCCGCTTGCGCCAGGCCAACCTGTTCGGGCCGGCCGGGTTTGTTTCGGCCGACGATGGGGAGGTCATCGAATTGTCGCAGCGCGGCATCGAACAGGTACCCTGGCATCGGGCACTGGTGGAACTGGGCGGCAGGGGTTGTGAAAATACCGAACACATGGTGACCGAGACGCTCATTCGTGGCATGTACGACTACTGGCGCAAGATCATGGAGGACTGATCGTGATCGATTTCGAAACCTTTCTTGCGGTCACGCGCTTGTACACGGATTACGCCTCGGTGCTGGACAACCGTGAATGGGACAAGTGGCCAGAGTTCTTTACGGATGACTGCATTTACAAGGTACAGCCGCGCGAAAACTACGAACGTGGCCTGCCGCTGGCGACTATCGCCTTCGAGAGCAAGGGGATGCTGAAAGACCGGATTTTCGGCGCGACGGAAACCATCTACCACGACATCTACCACCAGCGCCATGTGGTGGGCACGCCGCTCATCCATTCGGTGACTGCCGACACCATCGAATCCGAGGCAAATTATGCGGTGTTCCGGTCGCGCATGGACGAGCTCACCACCGTGTTCAATGTGGGCCGTTACATCGACGTCATCCGCAGGACGCCACAAGGCCTGAAACTGCAGTCGCGCATCTGCGTGTTCGACAGTGAGATCATTCCGAACTCGCTGATCTACCCGATCTAGCCACGGCCGCGATTCTGGTGGACGTCATTCGTGGTCGACCAGCGACGGGGGCAGGGTCTCAGGGTCGGCCACACCCAGGCGGCGCGCGGCTGCACCAATATGCATGAGTATGGCGTGGCGCGCGCCTTCCGGGTCGCCTTCTTCCAGGGCGCGATAGATTCTCTGGTGTTCCTGGTGGGCTTCGTGCCACGTTCCCCGCAGTTCCGAATGCAGACGTGCGGCCTCGATGGCCATGCGGATGTGCGCCGACAAGAACGCATACATCTCGGGGAATAGCGGGTTACCGGTGGCTTCTGCCACCACGAAGTGGAAACGCGTGTCGGCCTGCGTGCCATCGGTTCCGTGGATCACTGCGCCTTCCATCTCCGCCAGGGCCTCGCGCAGCTCGCGCAGGTGACTGCTGGTACGGCGTACCGCGGCGAGGCGCGCCGCTTCTCCTTCGACCGCCTGCCGCAGCTCGAATACGCGTTGCAGGCCAAGCCGCTGGCCTCCCGAATCTTCAAGGCGGAAGGCATGAGCCTGGGGGCGTTCCGCAACGAAGGCGCCCGCTCCCTGAACGGTATGGACCAGTCCGTCGTGCTTCAGACGCGCGAGTGCCTCGCGCACGACCGACATGCTGACTCCGAAGTCGGTCGCCAGCTCGTTGCCCGTGGGCAGGCGCTCGCCCGGTGCAAACTCGCCCCCGAGAATGCGCCGGCGCAATTCCCGGGCAACTTCGTCTGCAAGCGAGGCGCGGCGCGCCCGGTCAGTTCGCTGCTGCATCCCGCAGGGTCTTGCCGGGGTTCATGATGCCTTGGGGATCGAGGGCATCCTTGATGCGCCGCATCAGCCGCAGCTCGACCTCGCTCTTGTAGCGTGGCAGTTCGTCGCGCTTGAGCTGCCCGATGCCATGTTCCGCGCTGATGGAACCATTGAAGGCGTGTACGCTGTCGTGCACCAGCTGGTAGATGTCGTCCTGGCGGGCCAGCACCTGGGGCTCGGGCTCGCCGACCGGGCCCTGCACGTTGTAATGCAGGTTCCCATCGCCCAGGTGCCCGAAGGTGATGTTTCGCACACCGGGAAAATGTTCCTGCAATAGCCGGTCGGTGACCTCGACGAAGTCGGCGATGCGCGAAATGGGAATGGAAACATCGTGCTTGATGTTCTTGCCTTCTTCGGCCTGCGCGAGCGGAATGCTTTCGCGCAGATGCCACATCGCCTGACTCTGGGCCAGATTCTCGGCAATGGCCGCGTCGATCACGAGATCGTCTTCGATGGCAGCGCCCAGCACGGCCTCGAAGCGTTCACGCGCGTGTTCTTCACTTTCGCTGTCGGACAGCTCCAGCAACGCGTACCAGGGGTACTGGCTGGCCGGCCCGCTGAACGGAAGCCGTTGCTGGGGGTAGTGCTTCAGCACCAGTTCGAGGCAGGCGCTGGACATGAGTTCGAACCCGGTCAGTGCCGCGCCGAAACCCGCGCGAGCGCGTGACAGGAAGGTGATGGCATCGCGCACCGATCGCAGCGCCAGCAGGGCGGTGCATTGGGCCACCGGCAATGGATACAGCTTGAGCGTGGCCGCCGTGATGATGCCCAGGGTGCCTTCGCTGCCGATGTAGATGTCGCGCAGGTCGTAGCCGGTGTTGTCCTTGCGCAGGCCGCGCAGCCCGTTCCAGATCTCGCCCTGGGGCGTGACGACTTCAAGGCCCAGCGTGAGTTCGCGCGCATTGCCGTAACGCAGCACCTGGGTGCCGCCGGCGTTGGTGGCGAGGTTGCCCCCGATGGTGCAGCTGCCTTCCGCCGCCAGCGACAGCGGGAACAGGCGGCCGGCCGATGCGGCGGCCTCCTGCACGCTCTGCAGGATGCATCCGGCCTCGACGGTGATGGTGTCGTTGTCGGTATCGATCTCGCGAATGCGGTTGAGTCGGGTAAGCGCGACCACGACTGCGCGCCCGCTCGTGTCGGGCGTTGCGCCGGCGACCAGTCCGGTGTTACCCCCCTGGGGCACGACAGGTGCGTTGTGTTCGGCACACAGCCGCACCACCTCGGCAACTTCCTCGGTGGTGGCGGGACGCACTACCGCCAGCGCCTTGCCCGTATAGCGGCCGCGCCAATCGGTAAGGTAGGGGCGGGCGTCGTCTCCCGTGAGCACATGGGGAGCTCCGACGACGTTCTGGAGTGCAGTAAGCAAGGTCATAAGTGGCGGCAAATTGTGTGGTGGTGAGAATGTGTGTTAGTGTTTAGGTTTTATGGTTATCAGAAGACTTCCCGGGTGCAATAGTAGCATGCCCGCGCGCCATTGGTGCCACTCCGCTTGTCTTGCTACCCGAATCATTTTTCGTTTTCCCATCAAAAACTTATTCGTCAACCACCATCGCCCTGGCTGTGCCGGGGTCAAACTGAGTTATTGAGAGGCCACTTCAAATGAAGGTGCTGGTGCCCGTCAAGCGTGTCGTTGACTACAACGTCAAGGTACGCGTCAAGTCCGACCAATCCGGGGTCGACATCGCCAACGTGAAAATGTCGATGAACCCGTTCGACGAGATTGCGGTCGAAGAGGCCGTACGCCAGAAGGAAAAAGGCGTCGTGACCGAAATCGTGGCAGTCTCGGCGGGTGTGGCTCAGTGCCAGGAGACATTGCGCACCGCGCTCGCCCTGGGTGCTGATCGCGCCATCCTGGTTGAAACGTCCGTCGAACTGCAACCGCTGGCGGTTGCCAAGTTGCTCAAGTCCCTGGTCGAAAAGGAACAGCCCCAGCTGGTCATTCTGGGCAAGCAGGCAATCGACGACGATGCCAACCAGACCGGTCAGATGCTGGCCGCGCTGTTGGGCTGGCCGCAGGCGACTTTCGCCAGCAAGCTCGAGATCGCCGATGGCAAGGCGACCGTCACCCGTGAAGTCGATGGTGGTCTCGAAACCGTGGCGCTTGTGCTGCCGGCGGTCGTCACGACCGACCTGCGGCTGAACGAGCCCCGCTACGTGACGCTGCCCAACATCATGAAGGCCAAGAAAAAGCCGCTCGAGACCGTCACCCCCGAGGACCTTGGCGTCGATGTCACTCCGCGCCTGAAGACGCTCAAGGTGGCCGAGCCCCCTGCACGCAAGGCCGGGATCAAGGTGCCCGACGTGGCCACGCTGGTCGACAAACTCAAGAACGAAGCGAAGGTGATCTGAAAATGACGAGTCTCGTTATTGCTGAACACGACAATCATGAGCTCAAGGGGGCCACGTTGAACGCCGTGGCCGCGGCCCGCCTGATGGGTGGCGACGTACATGTGCTGGTCATGGGGAAGGACGCCGCCGGCGTAGCGGAAGCCGCCAGCAAGTTGCAGGGCGTGAGCAAGGTGCTGCTGGCCGATGGTCCGCAACACGAACATGGGTTGGCCGAGAATGCTGCTGCCCAGGTGGTGGGGCTGGCAGGCGGGTACAGCCACATCGTCTTCCCGGCCACGGCTTCGGGCAAGAACATCGCGCCACGGGTTGCCGCACTGCTTGATGTGGCTCAGGTCTCCGACATCATCGCGGTCGAGTCGCCCGACACCTTCCAGCGGCCCATCTATGCCGGCAATGCCATTGCCACGGTGCAGGCACCTGACCCGGTGAAGGTGATTACCGTACGCACCACCGGCTTCGATGCGGTCGAGGCCACCGGTGGCTCGGCGCCAGTCGAGAAAGTTGAAGCGGTTGCCGATTCCGGCAAGTCCAGTTTCGTGGGCCGTGAGTTCGCCAAGTCCGATCGACCCGAACTGTCGGCTGCCCGGATCGTCGTCTCCGGCGGGCGCGGCATGGGGAGCGCCGAAAACTTCAAGATCCTCGAGGCCCTGGCCGACAAGCTCAATGCGGCGCTGGGCGCGTCGCGTGCCGCGGTCGACGCAGGCTATGCGCCCAACGACTGGCAGGTAGGTCAGACTGGCAAGATCGTTGCCCCGCAGCTCTATATCGCCGTGGGTATCTCGGGCGCCATCCAGCACCTTGCGGGCATGAAAGACTCCAAAGTCATCGTTGCCATCAATAAGGATGAGGAAGCGCCGATCTTCAGCGTGGCCGACTACGGTATCGTTGGGGATCTCTTCCAGATCGTGCCCGAACTCGTCGACGCGCTGTAAGCCAGCCGCCCGTGCGCGGCACGGGCAGGGCAAGGCTGCCCGGACTACAGCCGCATCCCTCGGTCAGCAGCCCTTGCGGCCGGTGCATCGGGCCTTTCCATGCTGCCGTGTGCGTCGCAGTCGGCACAGAAGCCGCCACGTTCTCCGTTGACGTGGCGGCTTTTTTGTCGGGGCCTGGCGGGCGCACCTGGACGACAACTGGTATTGCATACAGCACTGTAATTATGTACAGTATCCGTCATGGATACGTACCGCCACCCTTCGCCCGAAGCAAATCTTTCGCCTCTGCATGGCAGGGGGGCGGTTGGAAATGTTGCACACCGGTTTCAGCAGCTCCAGCGCAGTCCGGATCGGGCCCCGCTGCCTGAGCCTGTCAGAACACAGGTCGCCAGCGAAGAAGCACGCTCGCTCCTTACCTACAACCGGTCGCCCGATATCCCGTTCGATCGCGCCATCAACCCGTATCGGGGGTGCGAGCACGGCTGCACCTATTGCTATGCGCGGCCAACTCATGCCTACCTGGGTTATTCGCCAGGGCTCGATTTCGAAACGCGTCTCATCGCCAAGGTCAACAGCGTCGAGCTGTTGCGCCGCGAGCTCTCCCGCCCAGGGTACAAGGTGGCTCCCGTCACCATCGGGTCAATCACCGACGGCTACCAGCCCATCGAACGTCACTGGCGGCTAACGCGGGGCGTCCTCCAGGTCCTGCTTGAAGCGCGCCACCCGGTCGTCATCATTACCAAGAATGCACTCGTCCAGCGCGACCTCGATCTTCTCGCGCAGCTTGCGCGGCGGCGGCTGGTCGGCGTGCTGTTCAGCATCACCACGCTCGAGCCCGAGACGGCTCGGATGCTCGAGCCCCGAGCCGCCGCACCGTGGAAGCGGCTCGAAGCCATGCAGGCGCTCGCGCACGCCGGCGTGCCCGTTGGAGTCATGGTCGCGCCGCTCATTCCCTTCATTACCGATATCCAGCTCGAGAGAGTGCTAGCAGCGGCAGCTCAGGCTGGCGCCTCGATTGCCGGGTACACGGTGTTGCGGCTCCCGCACGAGGTGCGCGAGGTGTTCGAGCAGTGGCTTCAGGCGCGATTTCCCGAGCGCGCCCAACGCGTACTGCGTCGCCTCGAAGACCTGAACGCGCGCGATGCCTCCGGGCGTCGCGCCTCGTCACGCTTCGGTGCGCGCATGCACGGCGAAGGCTTGTGGGCCCAATTGCTGGCACAGCGCTTCGCAGTCGCGTCTCGCCGCCACGGGCTCGCACAAGGCGGCTTCAATCTCGACAGCTCGCAGTTTCGGCCACCTGCGCCCTCGGGGCAGGGGCTCTTGTTCCCGGAGGAGGATGTCTAATGTTCGTACATTCATCAAGGCAGGCGCGCCGCTATTATCCATTCCGTAGGGAAAGCAATATCATCGACGCGCTGTCGGCGGTGTGCTGGGCCGCGTCCATCCCGGCCATGCTCTGGTTGGGACGCCTGCTAGGCTTCTAGTGCGGCAGGGCAACGGCGCTGATGGCAGCGTTGGCCATCACTTCGGTCAGGTCCGAAACGCCGGAAGCCATGCGTTCCTGCCTCGCGGTACTACAAGGTCAGTGTTCCTGCAGCCATCTCCAGGGAAAGCATCACGATATGTCCCATCAGGATGCCAGTGCCGACGAGCAGGAAAAACATCGCCAGCAAGACGGGGCCCCAGCCGGTCTTTGAGCGTCTGGTATGGCCAGAGTTGTACCGCGCATCGAAGCGCTCGTCCGACATCAGGCACAACACCAGGGCCTCGATCACACCGGCCATGACCGGTATCAACACCAGATAGTAGGTAAGCTGGGCATAGAACGGAGTGGTGCGCATGCTGGCAGCCAGCAGGATGGCAAGCGTGGCAACCAGCGGTAGCCAGGCGAAACGCCGGCGCAGATACCACCAGTGGGCTCCTGCCCAGCCGAAGAAGAAAGCGAGAATCGCGGCAATGCTCTTGTGTCGAAAGGCCTTCTGCGCTGTCAGTATCACGGTTCGCTCGTGATGTCAAAACCAGTGTTTCAAATTCACGTACTATTGCTGTGCTGCATGGAACAGCAGGCTTTGCGCCGCACATTTGGAGCGCAAATACTATAGCCGCGTCTGCGTCGATTGTTGAGGGGGTGCCAGCGAATCGCCGGCATGGCCAATGCGCTGGCGTGTCGTTTGGTATCGATGGCGCGTTTCAATAGTTGAATTGCCGTATCAAACTTTCCCAGACAACTCAACAACATTGGCATCGGATACGGGCAGCCAGAGCCTCGCCCTTGGCAGGTACAGGACGGCGCTTGCCGGTTTGCCGGTGGCAGCCGTAATGGTGCTGCAGTAAGCGGCCAGTTGGGGCCGATACAGGGCCAGCATCTTGCGCGCGAATTCGCTCATGTCCATGTCCTCGGGGCGAGCCTGGGTCTTGTAGTCCACCACCAGCCAGGCATCGTCCTGCTCAATGGCAAGGTCGACGATCACCTGTCGCCCTTCACGGTTGAGCAGGCGCCACTCCCGTTTCGCGGCCTGCTGCATCAGCCAGCGGCCACGCTCGTCCGTCAATGTGGCCGACAGGGTGTCGAGCACGACTTCCACGGCCGCATCGGCCTGCGCGCCGTCCAGCCCCGAGCGCAACAGCTGGGTGCGAATGCGAGCGCCTGACTCCGTCACCTTCAGCGGTGTCCAGTCGTCGGGCCCATGCCGCCCGATGTACTCCAGCCATGCGTGCGCCACTCGGCCGATAACGCGTTCGAGCGTGGCATGCCGTGTCAGCGTGAAGTGTGAACTGGTGTTGTCCGGTGGCAAGGGCGGTACGGCATCGCCAGCTCCTTCAATGTCTGCAGCAATGGTGTCCTGAGCCGGGGGCCACGTTGTCGCCGTCAGTCCCGGATGAACAGACTCGCCCTGCATGACCCGGTCAACGTCCCATGATGGTGTGTCGGGGGGCGTCTTCTCATATTCAGGCTCTGTGGGGTGGGCGCGCAGCGCCGTGATGACATCCAGCCGGAGGCGTTGCAGGGGCGGAGCGGCAGCGCCCGAGGTGACCGTGGCCGTGCGCACGCCGGCGACACTTTCGGCCGCCTCGTTGCGGGCTGGCTCGGGAGCACCAGTACCGTTCGCACCGCCGCCATGGCCACCCTCGCAGGCGGCGGAAGCAGCCGGGTCGGCAGGCAGCGGGGCATCGGTAGACGGGGGACTCAGATCGCGCTCGATCATCGGCCAGAGTCGCGACAGCAGGCTTGTGGATGCCGGAGGCCTGATCTCGCCGCTCGCGCCATCGAAGCACACTTCGCCCACCAGATGCAGGTGCCGGCGCGCGCGGGTAGCCGCCACGTACAGCAGGCGATCGCTCTCGTAGGCGCCACGTCTTGCTTCACGTTGCGCCAGGAAGCGTGAAATGGGATCAGGCTCCGCCTTGTCGTGTGGCTTGATGGGGCCGACCAGCAGGCGGCCACCGGCGTATTCGAAGCGGACCAGTCGCTCATCCTCGCGACGGGGTCTGCGGTGCAGCCCGGGCAGGATAACCGTATCGAACTGCAGCCCTTTCGACTTGTGCATGGTCATGATCTGGACGCGGCTGGCGTCGCGGCCGGGATCCGGCGCGGCGAACAGCTCCTGCAGCGCTTCGGTCAGACGCGCCGGGTCGAGACGACCATAGGGCGCCTGTTCTTCGAGCAGCCGGAAGAAACTTTCGGCATCCGTTGCGTTGCGCTTTCCCGGAAAAGCCAGGGGGCCACCCAGGCGCTGCCAGACCTGTTCCACCCATGCAGCGAAGGGAATGGCCGCGGCATCGTGGTACGAGGGCACCCGCCACAGCGGTTCCTTGTCTGGGGAAATCGCGACCGGGGCGCGGCCCCACAGGGCCTGCAGTACGTGCTCGAGCCGCAACCGTTCAGACGGGTCCGTGACCTGGGGCAGTCGGGTGCGCAGCAGGTCGGGAATCGTTGCGTGATGGTCCTCGCCAGCGAGCTGGTGCAGGGTGCGCAGGCTGGCGCCGCACCAGGGTGCGCGCAGTACGCAAAGCCAGGCAAGCCGGTCGCCCGGGTGGGCGAGGGCCCGCGCCAGTTGCACAAGGTCCGCCACGACCGGACGCTCTGCGAGGCGCGTGAGCTCGATCGCCTGGTAGGCGATTCCCTCGGTGGAGAGCCGGTGTGCGATGGCCTGTACATGGGTGCGGGCGCGCACGAGGATGGCCACGTCAGGCTGGTCATCCGGTCTGTCGCCTGCCAGCGCCGCGCGCACCAGGCGCACGACGATGTCTTCTTCCGTCTCGTCGAGCGGAGCGGAGTCGCCGTCGCGCCGCCACACGGGATGAAACTGCACCGGAGGTCCGTCGCGCGGCGGATTGAAAGCGTCAGAGCGGGCGTAGGCAATGGCGCCCAGGTCGGGGTCGTGCCTTGGTGGGAAAACCTTGCTGAATGTCTCGTTGACCCAGTCCACAATGCCAGCCTGCGACCGGAAATTGACCGACAGTTGCAGCGCGTGGAGAACTGTGTTCCCGATGCCATGCGTGGCTGCATCCAGGAAAAGGGATACCTCGGCCTTGCGGAAGCGGTAAATCGACTGCATGGGGTCGCCGACCACGAACAGGGTGCGACCATCGCCAGGCTCCCACCCTGCGGTGAGACGTTGCAGCAGTTCGATCTGGGATTGGCTGGTGTCCTGGAATTCGTCGATCAGCAGGTGACGGATGCGACGATCCAGGCGCAGCAGCAATTCACTTGGATCATCGGCCGAGCCGAGTGCTGCGAGTGCGCGCTGGGTAACTTCGATGAAATCGATCTCTCCGGCTGCCGCGAACGTGAGCTGCAGCTGGGCCACAGCCAGCCGCAGGCAGTGGAACAACGCAGTGAGCGCCTCCCACTGCTCAGGACTGTATTCCCCGTTGGGCAGGGTGCGTACCTGGGCCAGTAGCTCGACCCAGGCCGTGTCGCCTGCCGCCGCGCGCAGCCATTCTTCCATGGCCGCCTTGTGTTTCGAACCGGGTGGGAAACCCAGGTCGCGTGTAAGGCGCGAGCGAAGTCTTGGCTTGTCGGATGAAGTGAGCAGCAGATGCGCGAGCGCACGCCACTGGCTGAGATCGTTGATGTCGTGGGATAGCGTGTGTCCGTCACACCAACGGGCGAGCGGTTGCAGCGGGTGGTCCGGATTGTCGGCCAGGAATTCGCAGGCGGCGCGCGCCAGTGGTGGCAGTTCGTGCTGCCATCCCAGCGGCATGGCATCGATCAGCTGGCGCAGTTCGTGCGCGACTGCGTCCCGCAGGTTGTGCTCGAGCCACGCGCGTTCGCCGGTGCCGGCCAGTAGGGGCAGCCATTGATCGCGACTCGACAGCATGCCGGCCAGCAGTTCGGCAGCGCGTCGCGGGTTGACGTCGAGATGGGCGAGCAGCCGCCGTACCGGCGTGCCGTGGTCGGAGTCGTCGGCCAGCGCGAGCGTTTCCCGCGCCGCCTGCAGATACAGTTCGTGCGGCGACTCGGTGATGCGGGCACTGCCGCCCAGACGCGACAGATAAGGCATGCGTTGCACCAGCGAGGCGCAGAACGCGTCGATCGTCTGTATGGCAAGGCGGGCAGGAAACTCGAGCAGTTGCCAGCCCTGTTGCCGGTCGTGCTCGAGCGCAGCGCGCGCGAGCTCCCAGCTGCGGCGCTCGTGGGGCGCGTCGGGGCAGGGGGCCAGGCCTGCACGCAGTTTCTGCATGACGCGGGAATGCATCTCACCCGCAGCCTTGCGCGTGAAGGTGATGGCAACGATCTCGTCGGGTTGCGCGACCGTCGAGAGCAGGGCAAGGATGCGGTCGGTCAGCAGTTCAGTCTTGCCCGAACCGGCGGGCGCCTGCACCAGCAGGGAACGGTGCGGATCGAGGGCGGCAGTGCGGGCAGCATGATCACGGGGCAGCATGGGCACTTATCGGGATTCGTCGTCGTGGACCAGGTTGCGGCGCAGGAAGGGGCGGACATCGCAATATTCGATGTCATTTTCGTCCTCCACGATGTTGTCGGCACGACCGTCGTTGAATTCTTCGGCAAGGTGGGTCAATGCGCTCCGCCAATGGTTCAGCCAGTCCTGCCAGCTGCGCCTCATGAGCGTGGCCGCCACCCCGCGCTGGGCGCGCTGGTCGCTGGCACCGAGGGCAATGACGTCGGGCAAGCCGGTCTCGACACGCCCCACGCCAGCGGCGGTCGGGTCACGCGCGGTGAGTCGGACCAGGATGATCGCGGAGATCTCGTCGCCCGGAGGGCCGTCGGTGCCGGGCGAGGCATGGGTCAGGTCGAGGGGCTCAAAGAGATCAAGGCTGGACTGCGCTGTGACGTCAGCCGATCGACCTGCGATCGTTGCGCCTGCCTGCCGGGTTCGCCGGCTACGGAGGGTGTCCTGCAGAGCCACCGCATACAGGGGCAATTGCAGATTGATCGGGCGATCGCGTACCCAGCCGCGAATGTCAATCTGACTGCCGGTCTTGTAGTCGAGGATGGCGAGTGACCCGTCTTCGAGCCGGTCCACGCGATCGAGACGCAAATGCAGCGTGAGTGCGCCGTGGCTCCAGGCCTGTTCGTTTTCGAGGTGGAGTACCGCAAACGGCGGCCGGACCGCTTCCTGTGCGAGCCATTGTGCGAGCACATGGCGCGCGCGCTGTTTCTCCAGTTCGGCGAACGCGGGGGAAATGCTGCTCAGGGCGATCGCCCGGGCGTGCTCGAGTGCTGCGTCGACCAGCTCGCTCAGTGTGCCTTGCGCGATGTGCCGTGCCAGTGCATCGGAATCGCGCAGGTCACTCCAGATGTACTCCAGCGCTGCGTGCAGGAATTGCCCGCGCAACAGAGGCAGCGGTGGCTCCTGAGCGTACCCGGGCAATTCACGTGCTCCGAGCCGGTGGCGCACGAAAGCCCAGAGCGGGCAGCGTGCCTGGGCGTCCAGGATCTGGGCGCCACCGTGGATGACAGTGTCTGCAGAAAGGGGTGGGCCAGGATCGTGTTCCAGCGTTTCCAGTGGGGCGGCAGGTACGGTGCCCTGCACCACTGCCTCACCGGTCGTGCGGTCGTCAGCGGATGTGGTCTCGGGATCAGCGAGGCTGGCGATGAGCGGGGAGGGCGACAGCTCCTCACCGTTGTCATGGCAAGGGTAACTGACCACGATGTGAGGTGCGCATTGCATCAGTGCAGCGAACAGATCCTGCGCATATTTCAGCTCACGCTGGGCCGTAGCGCGCGGTGCGTGGGCCGCCGCCAGCGCAGCGACCGGGAGCAAGGGGTTGGGAGAAGGCGGGGCTGGCAGCACCTTGTCGGTCAGGCCCATGATCCAGACGGCGTCCCAGTGGCCCCCTTCCGCTTCCAGCAGACCGAGCACGTCCAGGCGTGCGGAGTGCGGCCGCTCGGGTTGGAACGGGCTTTCCTGAGCCAGGCGCCCGAGCAGCTGGCAGGCCTCGCTCGCCCGCAACGATCTCCGGATGGGGGCGAGGGTAGCAAGGTGTTGCAGCAGGGCGTCGAAGGCCTGGCAGACCTGGTATGCGGTGCTGTCGAGCGCAGGCAACCCGGGAAATCCCAGTTTCTGCAGGAGGGCACGAAATCGTTCCGACCAGGTGGCCGCGCTGGCTCGCGTGTTGCGCCAGGCTTCAGCCTGAACCCGCGCCTCCTGCCAGGCGCTGGCGAGGCGTGGACAAGCCGAGAGCAGGCGTTGCCATTCTTCATCGTCGACTGCGATACAGGCCTGCAGGCGCCAGTGTGCATCGAAGAAGGCGCGGGTCCCGGCCTCTTCGGAATGCCCTGCGCAGTGGCCCTCAAGCAGGGCAAGCCCTGCCTCTTCGGGGCGATAGGGCAGAGGCTGCAGCAGCAGCTTCAGCCAGGCGAGACCAGCGCGCGCCAGGGGCCATTCGATCAGGGGCCGCCCCACACTCACGTTATACGCATCCGCGGGCAGCATGCGGCTCAACACGCGGCGCGCGTGCGCGGCATCGGCCTGCAGGCTCGCGGCCACGATGGCTACCTTGCGTTGGGGGTTGGCCAGTTGCTCGCATGCCCAGGCCACCGCCCTCTGCCATTCGTCGAACCGGTCGTCTGCAGCGACCAGTCGCGGCCGCTCAGGGTGCATGCACGAAGTATCCTCGTAGCGGTACACGGAGCAGCCACGTGTCGCGAGCAGGCGGCACAATTGACGCTGACGTGGCGAGAGTTCCCGCGTGCCGGCCAGTACCACGTGGGAGCGCAGGGACAGCTGCCCGTTTGCCAAGGCTTGCAGCAGGTGGTCGAAACGCGCTTCGGCGTCGTCCGCGTCATACTGCCGCAGCAACGCATGATAGCGCTCGCGCCACGCGAGGAACTGGTTCAGCTCGACGTGGTCGGGATGGCCGTGGGTTTCCACCTGCCATTCCCGTACCAGGTGTTCGGCTTCGGCCGCCAGCCGCGCACATTCGCGCACGTCAAGCAGTTCCCCGCCCTCGGCTTCGATCGCCTCATGCCAGACCAGCTGCGCGCCGAATGCGTCAAGGCGAAACGATGGCAGCGGCGCATCCGGGGCAAATGCCAGGGTCTCCGTGGCGGTATCGATCCATGCCGAAAATGGCAGAATCTCGGGTGCAGGGCAGGCGGCCAGCCCGCGCTGCTGCAACCACTGCGCGAATTCTGCAGTCAGCCTGCGTGCAAGCCGGTTGTTGACGGTCAGCACGACGCAATCCGCACCCAGGGAAACCAGTTCGTCGAAGGTGATCGTCGGATGGTCAGACTGGATCATGGTGGCTCCGGGATGGAATGATGCGCTGTTGAAACGAGCGGAACGGTGCTCGCTGCATGGCGTCAAGGCAAGCTGCCTTGCTGGCAGGGATGTTTGGAAGTTATACTAACAGGCTTTGTTTTTTACCTTAAGTTAGGGCAAACAGGGGAAACCTATGGTGGTGATTCGCTTGGCTCGCGGCGGCTCGAAAAAGCGGCCATTCTATAACGTTGTTGCGACCGACTCGCGCAACCGTCGCGATGGTCGTTTCATTGAGCGTCTGGGCTTTTATAACCCGCTTGCCAAGGACGGCGGGGAAGGCGTTCGTCTGGCGCTTGATCGCCTGGAATACTGGGTTGGCAATGGCGCCCAGCTGTCGCCTGCTGTCGCACGCCTGGTAAAGCAGTATTCCAAGACTGTCGCGAACTCGTCGGCGGCCTGAGGCGTCTTGCGTTGGTGCGGGTCAAGTAACTCGATCCTCGTAGCACGTGCAAAGGGTCAGTACGAATCCCCCCTCCGACCTCGTTGAACTCGGACGGGTGTGTGCTGCCTATGGCGTACGCGGGTGGGTGAAGATTGAACCCCACAGCGCGCAAGCTGATGTTCTCCTGAGTGCCAGGGAGTGGTGGCTGCGCTCCAGGCACGACAATTCCATCCAGTCACGACGGGTGCTGACCGTCCGTCCTCATGGCGCCACGCTCGTTGCGCAGCTCGAAGGCATTCTCACGCGCGAGCAGGCTGCGGAATGGCGTGGCAGCGCGGTGCTGGCGCCCCGGTCCGAGTTCCCCCCATTACCCGACAACGAGTATTACTGGGTCGACCTGATCGGAGCCCTGGTTTATGGCGTCACTGGCGGGTCCGGTGACACGCCCGGGGTCAGGTCGACCATTGCACCCGCGTCGGCGGACTCAGCAGCCGCCAAGGCGGAGGGTGAGCCCGTGTTGTTGGGCCGGGTCGCCCACGTCAGCGACAATGGCGCGCACGCCATCCTGCACGTGCGACGTCTGCGCGAACGTCCGACGTCCCAGGCTGCGGCGCGTGAAACGTCGGCTGGCGGAGAAATTCTTGTTCCATTCGTAGCTGCCCATATACTGCAGGTAGATCTTCCCGCGCGGCGCATCCTCACGAACTGGCCGGACGACTTCTGATGCCGCTCAGGTTCGACGTCATCACGCTCTTCCCTGCGCTGTTCGACGTAGTTGTGGAACAGGGCATTACGGCGCGTGCTCATGCACGGGGCCTGTGGGAGCTGCATCGCTGGAATCCGCGCGACGAAACGTCCGACGTTCATCGCACCGTCGATGATCGGCCTTACGGCGGTGGTCCCGGCATGGTCATGCTGGCTGAACCGCTGTTGCGTGCGGTCGAGCGGGTACGGTCTGCCCGGCCCGACGCACGGGCTGCCCCCGTCATCCTGTTGTCTCCAGCCGGTCGGCGCTTCGATCAACGGCGTGCCCTCGAACTGGCCAACAGCAGCGGCGCGGTATTCGTATGTGGCCGTTACGAGGGTATCGATCAGCGCTTCATTGATGCTGCCGTCGACGAAGAAATCTCCTTGGGCGACTTCGTGCTGTCGGGCGGTGAAATTGCTGCACTCGCAATCATTGATGCCGTGGTGCGGCTGCTGCCTGGGGCATTGAGTCATGAACTGTCAGCCGAGCAGGACTCTTTCGGCCGTTCGCTCAGTGGCTTGCTCGATTGTCCGCATTACACGCGTCCGGAAGAGTTTCGCGGCGTGCGCGTTCCGGAAGTGTTGCTCTCGGGGCATCATGCGCGCATTGAACGTTGGCGCCGCGAGCAGTCCCTGCGGCTCACCTTCGAACGTCGGCCCGACCTGCTGGCACAGGCGCGTGCGCAAGGTTTGCTGACAGCCGCGGACGAAGCATTCCTGCGTCGACTTGCCGAGGCCCGGGGCGAGAAGTCCGAAGGGAACGGACAATCGTGATAAAATTTATCGTTTAGCTTTCTTTCAGGCTTTTTTACTAACCCCATCCTCTGGTTGCGGCACATGCCCGGCACGGCTCGACGCGCGGGCGCTTCAGAATACACAGGCCGCGTACACACGATGGCAAACGGAGCTCATCCATGAACATCATTCAGATCCTCGAGCAGGAGGAAATCAAGCGACTTACCGAGGGCAAGGAAATTCCCGACTTCGGGCCGGGTGACACGGTCGTCGTCAACGTCAACGTCGTAGAAGGTTCGCGCAAGCGAGTGCAGGCGTACGAAGGTGTTGTCATCGGGCGCCGCAACCGTGGTCTGAACTCGTCGTTCACCGTGCGCAAGATCTCATCGGGTGAAGCCGTCGAACGTACCTTCCAGCTCTACTCGCCACAAATTGCCAGCATCGAGGTGAAGCGCCGCGGTCGTGTGCGTCGCGCCAAGCTCTACTACCTGCGCGAACGCTCCGGCAAGTCCGCCCGCATCCGCGAAAAGCTCGAGCAGCGCAAGCCCTCCTGATCGTTCCATTGCTGCTCGCCCCGGCTGTTTTTGCGTTGGTGACCAGCCGGGGTATAAGATAGACGGTACTCATTCGAGTACCGTTTTTTCATGTCGGAAGCACTCTCACGTCCACAACCCTCCTCGGGCATTCTTGCTCGCAACTTCGATCCGGTCATTCAGCCTTGGGAAGTACCCGGCGCTGGCCTGCCGGCACTGCGGGGTAACCAGCTTGCGCCCGACAGGCTGCGCGAACTGTTCCAGCGGCCGCGCGTGTGGACGCCGGAAGTCCCGGACGAAAGTCGTCGGCCACTGCCCGGGCGAGAGAAACCGGTGCCGGCTGCAGTACTGGTGCCGTTGGTCGTACGGGCACATGGCCTGCATGTCCTGTTCACCCAGCGCACGGCGCATCTGCACGACCATGCCGGGCAGATCTGTTTCCCTGGCGGGCGGGTAGACCCGGGCGACCATACCCGCGTCGATACCGCCTTGCGCGAGACCGAAGAAGAAATCGGCATCAGCCGCACGTATGTGGAAGTGCTGGGCACGCTTCCCGACTACGTCACGGCTTCCGGCTATCAGGTAACACCGGTCATCGGGCTCACCCTGCCCGGATTCCAGATCCAGCACGATCCGTTCGAGGTGGCCGAGGTGTTTGAAGTGCCGCTCGAGTTCCTCATGGACCCCAAGAATCATCGCCTCCACACGGCCGCCCTGCGCGACGGGGTGGTGCGCCGTTACTACTCCATGCCATTTGGCGACCGGTTCATCTGGGGTGCTACCGCGGGCATGCTGCGCAACCTTTATCACATGCTTCGCGCATGACCCGGAATGTCCCGTCATGGTTGCGCCCGGCCAGACCTGAAGGCTGGATGCTGGAGCTGCACGTGCAGCCTGGGGCGCGTGTCACCGCGCCCCAGGGAGAACATGGCGGCGCACTGAAACTGAAGCTTGCCGCACCACCGGTCGACGGCAAGGCCAATACGGAACTACAGCGCTTTCTGGCACGAGCTCTTGGTGTGGCCCGTGCCGACATTGAACTCGTTGCGGGTCAGACTTCGCGGCAGAAGCGTATCTGGGTGAAGGCCGCCATCCCGGCGCAGGTCATCGTGTCAGCCTTGGGCGAGGGCGACACCGCTGCGCGCGGCGGTTGATCTGGCGGGCGCGGCTGCTTCCACCCGAACCGCCCGCACGTCTTCAACGATGCGCTGTATGGTGCGCCCAATCTGACGCAGCTGATGGGTCACGTGGGCTACCTCGAACTGGGGCAGACCGGTTTCGTCCAGCTCAATCTCCTGGTTGCGACGCTGCAGTTCATCATCCAGCGCGCGCCCGATCGCCGTGAGCACTTCTGGCGTGGTGCGTAATACCGGCGACACCTGCTCGGCGGTGTCGGTGGTCCGGGCAGCGGGTGTGGCCAGCAGATGCTCTGCTTCCTGCAAGTCGTCATCCAGCAGGCCGAACAGCCGCCGAAGTTTTTCTGGCTGCTGCTCGGCGGGGCCGACCACCGTCATGAGGGGACTGATGGTCGTGATCTGGGCCGTCAGCATGTGCGTCTGCACGAGCAGATCGTTGAGGTGCGAGACGGCGATGCGGTGCGATTTGGGTTCCTGCATCATGCGATAGTAGGCCTCGGCGAAGTTCGCGAAGGCCGTTTGAGCATCACGCCTTGCAAGGCGCCAGTTCAGGTCATCGCGGGGCAGGGGCGCTGTGGCCGGACTGCCCGAGGGGTTCGTGGCCGCTTCCAGAAAAAGCCGGTTCGCCGTGATGGCCGACCGCGCCAGGTTGGCTATCGAACGGCTTTCCCACGACGGCAGGATGAAGCTGCAGGCCAGCACGATGAGCGAGCCCAGCAGCGCATCGAAGGCACGTTCGCCGACGAGCATGAGAGAGCCCGGTGACAGGAAGTAAAAGCCCAATAGCACGAAGATGGTGTTGAAGATCGAACTTGCGGTGTAATTCACCTGCACCAGGCTGTTGCTGAGCACGGTGGCCACCAGCATCACCGATAGCAGCACAAAGGGTGCGTTTGTGGTTGCCAGCAGGGCGGCCACCACGGCACAGCCGATCAGGGTACCTGCCAGCCGCCGTCGGTTGCGTTGCCACGACAGAGCGAACCCGGGTTTCATGATCACCAGAATGGTGAGCACGATCCAGTTGCCCTGGTGGCCAAGGTTGGACCCGAAGTAATTGGCTATCCAGGCCATGGCATGGCCAACGGTCAGCCCTATGCCAACGGCCAGCGACAGCCGGATGGCGTAGCGGCAATGCGCGGAACTCATGGTGAGGTGGGTGCGCAGCCGTTTCACGCTGATGTCTTCGCGTGACACGAAGCGGCGCAATGATTTGTCGACCTGCAGCAATAGTTCCGGCGAGTTGGTCGCAGGCATGCGTACGTGCGTCTCCATGCGCGCCAGCAGACGCGATGCGACGCGCAGCCGGCGCAGCACCTGAACCACGATGATCCAGACCTGTGGCTGTTCTGCGGGAAAACCGCGCTGTTTCATCAGCACGGTTTCATACTCCATGGCCCGCAGCTGAGCCTTGATGTGGGTCGAGCGTTGCGGCAGCCGCTCTTCAATGAGCGCCAGCCCCATGCGATCGAGGTCGCGTGCCAGCTGGCGCAGCGCCTGGCCGGCGAACAGCAGGAAGTCAGAGTCGGCCAGGGTTTCGCGCAGCAGGGTGTAATCGGTGTAGGTGGCCAGCATCGTGTCCTGCAGGTCGACCATATCGACGAAGATGTTGCCCAGGCGGGTACGTTCGCGATCGGTGCCGGGCGCTCCGGAGGATGAGGACAGCATGCGCAGGATGAGATCGCGTGCGGCCTGCACGCTTTCTGCGAGGGCCGACTGCTTCGGCACCAGGCGGCGATAGGTCTCTTCCAGGTCGACCGTGACGTCGTAGAAGAACGACCGAGTGTGGATGTACTCGGCCAGCCCGAAGAGGGTGACAGCAAGCGCCTGTTTCTCTTGCTTGAGGCCCTGCACGCGTCCCAGCATCACACTGAAGGCCGTATACCACAGGCCACCGCCCAGCACGGCCGCGGCATGCCAGAATGCAGCTTCGGGCGATCGCTCGCCATGCATGGTCAGTGTCATGAGCAGCAGGCAGCCGAAGCCGACGAGACTGGCCTTGCGGCCGAGTGCCGAGAACAGGCCGAAGAAGAAAGTCAGGCCCATGGCGGTGGTAATGAGCACCAGCGGCCATGGCGTGGCGAGCCCGGTGAGCAGGGCTGCCAGGGTTCCGAGCACGGCGCTTGCCAGCATGCCGAGAAGTCGATGCTGGTGTGGGCCCGGCTGATCGATGGTAGACACGCACAGGGCACCGAAGGCTGCCGCCACTCCCACGGTGGCGAGGCCATAGACCCCGATCAGGATGAAAGGGGGAAGCAGGATGCCAAGCGCCTGGCGCAGTCCCCCAGAAAAATAATGGCTGTACAGAAACTTGCGAACGCGTGTGCCCGTCGTGTCCATGCGAAGGAGATGGGTGAAATGTTCTTCTTGTGTGCCGAACAGGGCCGTCCGCCCCGTCCGGCAAAGGCAATTATGCTCTGATCTCGAGCACGATCTTGCCCAGATGCTGCGAGGATTCCATGAGCTCGTGCGCCGCGCGCGCAGCGGCCAGCGGGAACGTTCGGTGCACCACGGTCTTGAGCCTGCCCGCTTCGAACAGCGGCCAGACGTGAGTGCGCAGGGATTCGGCGATGCGTGCCTTGTCTTCCACGCTGCGCGGCCGCAGCGTCGATCCGGTAAAGGTCAGGCGGCGCATCATGATGGGGGCGATGTCGAAGTCAGGCACCTTGCGCCCCTGCAGATAGGCGATGTTGACCAGACGCCCTTCGACTGCAAGCGAGCGCAGGTTCTTCATGACGTACTCTCCGCCCACCATGTCAAGAATGACATCTACGCCCCGTTTGCCGGTTTGCTCCCACAACTGCGCAGCCCAGTCTTCTTCCTTGTAGTTGTAGACCACGTCGGCGCCCAAGCGGCGGCAGAAATCCGCCTTTTCGGCGCTGCCGACGGTGGTGTAGACGGTAGCTCCCCACTGTTTGGCGAGCTGGATCGCGGTCGATCCGATGCCGCTCGAGCCTCCGTGCACCAGGAAATGCTCGCCCGGCTGCAGGCGCGCACGGTCGAAAACGTTGGTCCAGACCGTGAAGAAGGTTTCCGGCAGTGAGGCGGCTTCCACGAGGCTCAGCCCCGCAGGCACCGGCAGGCAGTTCGATGCGGGCGCCACGCAGTACTCGGCATACCCGCCGCCGGGAGTCAGCGCGCATACGAGGTCGCCTTCGCGCCATTGCGCTACACCGGGCCCGAGTTTCACGATCTTGCCGGCGACCTCCAGGCCAAGTACCGGAGAAGCACCCGGTGGAGGTGGATAGCTGCCCTCGCGCTGAGCTACGTCGGGGCGGTTCACCCCCGCGGCGTGCACTTCGATGAGTACTTCGCTCTGTCCGGGTTCCGGCACCGGCATCTCCGCTATCCGCAGCACGTCAGCGCCGCCGCCAGGTTGATGTTCGATGTACTTCATGGGGGGCCTCCTGAATCCTTGAATGGATGCACTTGCGCAATCCGTACCGATGACGCTGCCATGGTTCGGATGCGCGCGCCGGCTCAGACTATAACGTTAAGCCGGTAAGGGCTGCGAGTTGCCCTGTGGCGTGAACAGGCTCTTCGGTATACTGGGCGGGCCCGGTTCCATACAGATGGCACGAAGGCGTCCCGCACCGCCCGGATCGCGTCACGGCATCCTGTCTGGCGCCTGCGCCACCCGGGCCGTCCTGCATGCTGCCGCGTGACGAACAGCGCGGCCATGATTGCGGGTTTTCGCGTTTACCATTCACCGGAGTCAGATCGCCTTGAAGCAGTTGTCCACCATGTTTTCCCGCCTGCTTGCAGCGCGCATGCGTCCTGCCCGCCGACGCGCGGCCGGTCAGGTCCTGGCCCTGATGCTCGCTCCAGCACTGGCGCAGGCCGCATTACCCGGCCCGGTCATACCCATCAGCGACAGCAGTCTCGATGTGCCCTACGTGCAGACGCCGGACAACGTCGTGCAGGCCATGCTCGACCTCGGAGCAATCACTGACAAAGACTTCGTCATCGACCTGGGTTCCGGCGACGGCCGGTTGTTGATTACTGCAGCGGTCGAGCGAGGTGCACGTGGTTTCGGGGTGGACATCGACCCGAATCTCGTTGCACTGGCAAACCGGCGTGCACAGGAGGCGGGCGTAGCCGACCGGGCCCGCTTCCTGGAGCAGGATCTCTTCGAGACGGATCTCAGTCAGGCAACCGTGATCATGATGTATCTGTTGCCCGACGTTAACATCAAGCTGCGTCCCAGGCTGCTTGCCACGGTACAGCCGGGCACGCGGGTGGTGTCGCACGACTATGGGTTCGGCGACTGGGAGCCCGACCGCACGGTAACGGTCGACGCTCCCGACAAGCCGGTAAACAAGCTCAAGCAAAGTGATCTCCTGTTATGGATCGTGCCCGCCGATGTCGAGGGCCGTTGGGTCCAGCCCGGCACGCGGGCGGATGATCCCGCTGCAGCGAGCCTTCAGCTGCAGCAGCAGTACCAGCACCTGTCCGGTACCTTGCTGCTCGATGGCGTGGCACTTCCCATCGAGCAGGGGCGCATGAACGGACGAGCCATCAGTTTCACGGTCGCGCATGCCGGTAGCGATTACGTGTTCGAGGGTGAATCCCAGGGCGACCGGCTCCAGGGCTCGTTGCGACCGGCCAAGGGCGGCCCGGCACGCAATCTCAGTTTCGTGCGGGGTTCCTGATTCAAGACGGGCACGTGGTGAGGTGCTGCGGAGCCAGGCACGGCTGCGCAGGTGCTGGCCAGCAGCGAGGAGTCAGCGGAACGACGTTACGACCGTTGGGGCGACCCCGGGCGTGCCCGCAGCGTTTTTCGGTTTTCAGGTTTGATACTTGCCCGAAACTCGGCTACAATTTGGTGCTTCGCAACGGTTATCACCCACTTGGCCTTCCGTCTTCAGGTGGTAAATGCAAGCCGGTTTTGCCGCACCTGAGCTGCGGGCCCGAAGCGGAGATGCGTTCGGGTAGGCTTCAAGGGTATGTGCAATCGTTGCAAAGCGTACGGCCCGTATGGCACGGCTGGTTTGCCGTCGTTGCAACAGCATGTAGTGCGCAGCGTTGGGGCGGTCATGCCTGGCCGGCCGAACCGGGTCGAAAATTGAGGGCTGGTCACCCAGCCATGGCTTAATCGGATGGGTTGGCAGCGCCGCCCATTTTTTTTTATATATGACAGATTTATACGCGCTGGTGGAGCAGTCCGTTGCGAGCTTGGGCGTCGAGGTCGTCGACGTCGAGCGTCTCGGGCGGGGCTTGTTGCGAGTAACCATCGACCGCGAAGACGGGGTGCGTATCGAAGACTGTGAAATGGTGTCGCGCCAACTATCTCGCGTGTTTGAGGTCGAAGGTATCGATTACGAGCACCTCGAAGTGAGCTCGCCTGGTACCGACCGTCCTCTACGGCGGGAGAGTGACTATTACCGTTTCGCGGGAGAGCGTGCCCAGATCAGGCTACGGGAGCCGTTTGAAGGAAAGCGAACCTTCACCGGCATATTGCGTGCTCCAGACCCCGCGCCGGAGCCTTCCGCCGGGCTCGAACCTGGTGCAGCGGCGCCGTCAGTAACGGGTGCCCCGGTTTTTGGTCTGGAGGTTGAAGCAACGAACGGCGAAATCCAGGTTCTACACTTCACGCTGGACGAGGTCGAGCGGGCGAAGCTGGATCCGGTTCTCGATTTCAAGGGCAAGAAGCGATGAGTCGCGAGATTTTACTGTTGGTCGATGCGCTGGCACGCGAGAAGAACGTCAGCCGCGAAGTGGTCTTCGGTGCGCTGGAAAGCGCACTGGCATCGGCCATGAAGAAGCGGTTCAAGGAAGATGTCGACATCCGTGTCGACATCGACCGTGAGACGGGGCAGCACGAGGCGTTTCGTCGCTGGCTCGTGGTGCCCGACGAGGCCGGCCTGCAGGATCCTGACAAGGAAACGCTGTTGTCAGAGGCGCGTGAAGACGTGCCCGACATCGAGGTTGGCGAGTACATCGAAGAGCCGCTCGAGCCTATCGAGTTCGGCCGTATCGGTGCACAGACCGCGAAGCAGGTCATCCTGCAACGCATTCGGGATGCCGAACGCGAGCAGTTGCTGAACGACTTCCTCGAAAGGGGCGAAACCGTCGTTTCGGGGACGATCAAGCGTATAGACAAGGGCGACTACATCGTCGAGATCGGCAAGATCGAAGGCCGGCTGCCCAAGTCGGAAACCATTCCCCGCGAGAATCTGCGGGTGGGTGATCGCGTGCGCGCCTATGTGCTCCGGATCGACCGTGCCGCGCGCGGGCAGCAGGTCATTCTTTCGCGTTCCGCTCCAGAGTTCATCAAGGCTCTGTTCGAGAACGAGGTTCCCGAAATCGAGCAGGGTCTGCTCGAGATCAAGGCTGCCGCGCGCGATCCTGGCGTGCGTGCCAAGATTGCCGTGGTCGCCCACGACCGGCGGATCGATCCGATCGGCACCTGTGTCGGCATGCGCGGGTCACGCGTACAGGCGGTCCGGAACGAATTGGGCGGAGAACAGGTCGATATCGTATTGTGGTCCGAAGATCCGGCCCAGTTCGTGATCGGGGCCCTTGCTCCGGCCAATGTGGTTTCCATCGTGGTCGATGAAGACAAGCACGCGATGGATGTCGTCGTCGATGAAGACAACCTCGCGGTTGCGATCGGCCGCAACGGGCAGAACGTGCGTCTGGCATCCGAGCTGACCGGCTGGCAGATCAACATCATGACGCCGGACGAAAGTCGTGAGCGCGAGGAACGCGAACGTCGTGAACTGCGCGAACTGTTCGTCTCCAAGCTCGACGTCGACGAGGAAATTGCCGATATCCTGATTTCCGAAGGGTTCACCGGGCTCGAAGAAGTTGCCTACGTTCCCATTCAGGAGCTCCTCGATATCGAGGCGTTCGATGAAGAAATCGTTCACGAACTGCGGACGCGAGCGCGCAATGCGCTGCTCACTGACGCCATCGCCCAGGAGGAGCGCCTTGACGCGGCGCAGGATCTCTTCAATATCGAAGGGATGACTCCCGAGATTGCTACTCGCCTGGCCGATGCCAGGGTGCTGACACGCGACGAGCTGGCCGATCTTTCGGTCGATGAATTGATCGAGGCCACCGGGCTGTCCGAAGAGGTCGCCAAGGACCTCATCGTGAAGGCGCGTGCCCATTGGTTCGAGGGCGACCAGACCTGAGTCGGGTAATCGCGATATTCAGGTCTGAGTGGCAGGTTGCAACGGCCGGTTGGCGTCAAACCGGCCAGACACCAGGTATTGTTGCCGGGTGATGATGTTATCGGGGAAGAGAGAAACGCATGTCGAGTAATACCGTTACCGAGTTTGCCAACGAACTGAAGATGGCCCCTGCTGCGTTGCTCGAACAGCTGCGCGGGGCCGGCGTGCGTGTGAACTCGGTAAACGATGCCATCACTGAGGCCGACAAGGCCCAGTTGCTGGAGTCGCTGCGCCGGGCCCATGGTGCTCGTGAGGGCACCAAGATCACGCTGACACGCAAGCAGACGTCGGAAATTCGCCAGGCGGATGCCAGCGGACGCGCGCGTACCATTCCGGTGGAGGTGCGCAAGAAGCGGGTGTTCGTGAAGCGTGATGTGCCCGATCCTTCCCTGCAGGTCCCGGAGCGTGCTGCCGAGGCCGCGCGGGGCGATACGGCCGGAGAGCAGTCGGCCGTCGACGCGGCGCGTGCCGAAGCCGTGCAGGCCAGGACTTCCGCGTCAGTACCCGCGGAAACCTCCACGGAGACCGTGCCGACATCACCGACGCCCGCAGCGGCTGCAGCACCCGCGGTAACCGATACTCAGGTGGAAGCCCCATCTTCCGGCACGGTGCCGGAAGTGGCGTCGTCTGAATCTGCCCCGGTCGGGGCGGAGCCGCCAGCACGCGCCGAGCCGGCTGGTTCTGCTGCATCTGCCAGCGAGTCCGCAGCTGCCGATAATACCGTTACCGACCACCAACTGCCTGCGCCGGCAGGAGGCAGCACACCGCAGGCCACCGCCGACGAGCGTTCCGCCGACACGCCGGGTCCGGTTGATGCACAACAACCTGAGGCGGAGCAGCCCATTGCTGAAGCCGAAGCGCAAGCAGCGGGCGGCGACCCGGCCGCGGCTGCCAAGGCAGATGACGAAGCTTCGGCTACTGCCAAGGAAGAATCCTCTGCAACTGAAGCGGCGGCTGCCGAATCAGCAGCAGAATCTGAAACCCAAGAATCTGAATCGAAGAAATCTGTGCCGCAATCTGCTTCAGCCGCTTCGGCCAAGTCGCCCGCTGCTACGTCTACCTCCTCCGAGGCCACCGCGCCTAGCCGTACACCAACCGTCAGTACACGGCGCCGCGGGCCGTCGCGTGATCCTGCGGCCGAGGCAGCGCGTGCGGCAGCTCGTGAAGAGGCCCGCCGGCGTGCCGAAGAAGAGGCGGCTGCATTGCGCGAGATGCTGGCGCGTCCGCGCAAGGTCCTGCACGCGCCGCCACCTCCCAAGCCGGCAGCGCCTGCGGCAACATCCAGACAGGAAACCAAGCCCGAGCAGAAGCCGGAACAGAAGCCCGAGCAAAAGCCGGAGCAGCAGTCCGCAGGGGTAACGGGTACACTGCGCAAGCCGGCCAAGGCCGCTGACGCGAAGGAAGCGAAGAAGGAAACCAAGGGCGGGAAGAAGCTTGCGAAGACTACCGACGTGGCCTCCACGTGGGCGGAAGAAACTCGTGGCAAGAAGCCCAGTCCCAAGGGTCGTGGTGCAGCTGGCGCCCGTGCCGATGGCTGGAGGGCCAGCGGTGGCAAGGGCGGTGGCCGTGGCCGTCAGCAACAGCAGCAGTCGTCACAGCAACCCGAGTTCATCGCGCGTGAGATCCACGTGCCAGAAACCATAACTGTGGCCGACCTGGCGCACAAGATGGCAGTCAAGGCAGCAGAGGTCATCAAGGTGCTAATGAAGCTCGGCCAGATGGTCACGATCAACCAGGTGCTCGACCAGGAGACCGCGATGATCGTGGTGGAAGAGCTGGGACATACCGCGATCGCTGCGAAGCTCGACGATCCCGAAGCTTTCCTCATGGACGAGGACGCGGCCCGCTCCGAAGCGCCCGAGTTGCCGCGTGCTCCCGTGGTTACGGTCATGGGGCACGTCGATCACGGCAAGACGTCGCTGCTCGACTACATCCGCCGTACCAAGGTGGCGTCCGGCGAAGCGGGCGGGATCACGCAGCACATCGGTGCATACAGCGTCGACACGCCCCGTGGTCGCATCACCTTCCTCGATACCCCAGGACACGAGGCGTTTACCGCCATGCGGGCCCGTGGCGCCAAGGTGACTGACATCGTCATCCTCGTCGTGGCGGCCGATGACGGCGTCATGCCGCAGACACGTGAAGCCATCCACCATGCCAAGGCGGCGGGAGTACCCATCGTAGTGGCCATCAACAAGATCGACAAGCCTGAGTCGAACCCCGAACGGGTCAAGCAGGAGCTGGTGGCCGAGCAGGTCGTGCCGGAAGAGTATGGCGGCGATTCGCCGTTCGTGCCGGTTTCTGCTAAGACTGGCCAGGGCATTGATGACCTTCTTGAAAACGTGCTGCTTCAGGCCGAGATTCTCGAGCTGAAGGCGCCGGTGGACGCTCTTGCGAAGGGTGTGGTCATCGAAGCTCGTCTCGACAAGGGCCGCGGTCCGGTTGCGACCATGCTGGTTACCAGCGGGACGCTGCGTCGTGGTGATGTCGTACTCGCCGGCGCAAGCTATGGACGCGTACGTGCCATGTTCGACGAAAACGGCAAGACCGTGAACGAGGCGGGGCCATCCACCCCCGTGGAAATCCAGGGGCTCACCGAGGTTCCGGCAGCGGGTGATGAGATGATCGTGCTGTCTGACGAGCGCAAGGCACGCGAGATCGCGCTCTTCCGACAAGGGAAGTACCGCGACGTCAAGCTGGCGCGTCAGCAGGCGGCGAAGCTCGAATCGATGTTCGAGAACATGGGTGAGGGTACGCAAACCCTGCCGCTCATCATCAAGGCAGATGTCCATGGCGCCCAGGAAGCGCTTACCAACGCGCTGCTCAAGCTGTCCACCGACGAGGTCAAGGTTCAGGTGGTGCACTCTGGCGTTGGGGGCATCAGCGAAAGCGACGTCAACCTTGCCATTGCTGCTGGCGCCGTGATCATCGGCTTCAATGTGCGGGCAGACCTGGGTGCGCGACGCCTCGCCGAGGACAATGGCGTGGACATCCGCTACTACAACATCATCTACGATGCGGTCGACGAAGTGAAGGCGGCCATGTCCGGTCTGCTGGCCCCCGAGAAGCGCGAAGAGGTCATTGGTCTCGCCGAAATCCGCCAGGTCTTTTCGGTGTCACGCATCGGCAACATTGCCGGGTGCATGGTGCTCGAAGGTGTGGTGCGGCGCGATTCCCAGGTGCGGCTGCTGCGCGACAGCGTGGTGGTCTGGACCGGCCAGATCGAGTCGCTGCGTCGCTTCAAGGACGATGTCCGCGAGGTGAAGGCTGGTTTCGACTGTGGGATCACGCTGCGCGGCTTCAACGACATCAAGGTCGGTGATCACCTCGAGTTCTTCGAGGTGCGTGAGATTGCTCGGACGCTTTAATGGTACGCAAACGTTCCAGTTCAAGGTCTTCGCCGAATCGTAACGTCCGGCTGGCCGATCAGATCCGGCAGGACCTCGCGCAGCTCATCCAGCGTGAAATTCCGGTCTCCCGGGCGGGGCTCGTTACGCTCACCCGGGTCGATCTCACGCCGGATTACGCCCATGCCAAGGTGTACTTCACCGTCATGGGCGCGCAGCCCGCAGCAGCTGCCGAAGTGCTCAACGAAAAGGCCGGCTGGCTGCACTCCCAACTGTTCAAGCTGCTGCATATTCACACAGTGCCGCGCCTGCATTTCGTTCATGATGCCGGTCTGGTGCATGGCTTTCACATGAACGAGCTGATCGAGCGCGCGAACCGCATCAGTGGCGGTGCGCCCGCGGACGACGATGTTGAAGGCTCGACCGATTCCGAGCCCCAGCCCGAACCCCCCGACGACGCGCGCGGCTGACACCCGCGAGTTATCCTGTTTCCTGAACAAAGGTGAGTGATGGCATCGCGGCGCGGCCGAGCGATCGATGGCGTATTGCTGTTCGACAAGCCGGAGGGCATGTCGAGCAACCACGCCTTGCAGCGCGTGCGCAGGTTGCTGGATGCCCGCAAGGCCGGGCACACAGGCACGCTGGATCCATTTGCAACGGGGCTCATGGTGCTGTGCTTCGGGGCAGCGACGCGTTATGCCGCGGCGATGCTGGAAGCCGACAAGCAGTATGTCGCTACCTTGCGGTTCGGTACGGAAACCAATACGGGCGACCACACCGGCCAGGTCGTGATGGAAAAGCCCTGGCAGCAGGTGCAGCCCGCGCTTGACGAGGAGCGCGTGCGAGGGGTGCTGAGACAGTTCGTGGGGCGCATCACGCAGGTACCACCCATGTATTCGGCACTGAAGCGTGATGGGCGTCCACTTTACGAGTATGCGCGCGAAGGCATTGAGATCGAGCGCCAGGCGCGTGAGGTGGAAGTCCATGAGATCGAACTGCTGGATTTCGATGCGTTGCAGGGTACCGCCACCATACGTGTGGACTGCGGCAAAGGTACCTACATTCGGACATTGGCGCAGGACATCGGCAGGGCCATGGGCTCCGCGGCGCACCTGACGGCCCTGCGGCGTACCCGCACTGCGGGGTTCTCCATCGACCATGCAGTGACATTGTCGCAACTGGAGGCCGACCCTGCACCGGTGGCACGGCTCCAGGCGGTCGATGTGCTGCTGCAGCACCTGCCTGTGCAGGAGCTCGAATCATCGGAAGCCCGCCGATTCCTGCACGGACAGACCGTGCGTGCACCGGGGCCGGGGGCCGATGGCATGGTGCGCGTGTATGGCGCACCCACCGGGCGCTTTCTGGGCACCGCAAACAGATCCGGCCCATGGCTCAAGCCCGACCGACTAATCGCATTAACCGAGGAATACACATTATGACCAGAGCGTTGCGCAATATCGCGATCATCGCGCACGTGGATCATGGCAAGACCACTTTGGTCGACCAGCTGCTGAAGCAGTCCGGCACGTTCCGGGAGAACCAGCATCTGGGTGAACGCATCATGGACTCGGGCGATATCGAACGGGAACGGGGCATCACCATTGTGGCCAAGAACTGTGCGGTGCGCTATGAAGGCACACACATCAATATCGTTGACACACCGGGACACGCCGACTTTGGCGGCGAGGTCGAGCGGGTGCTGTCCATGGTCGATGGCGTGCTGCTGCTCGTGGACGCGGTGGAGGGGCCGATGCCGCAGACGCGTTTCGTCACCCGCAAGGCCCTCGAGCAGGGGCTGCGTCCCATCGTCGTGGTCAACAAGATCGATCGGCCGGGCGCGCGCCCGGATTACGTGGTGAACGCCACGTTCGACCTGTTCGACAAGCTGGGTGCTACCGAAGAGCAACTCGACTTCCCGATCGTCTATGCATCGGGCCTGGCGGGTTACGCCGGGCTTTCGCCCGACGTGCGCTCGGGCGACATGCGGCCGTTGTTCGAGGCTATCCTGCAGCATGTGCCCGTGCGCAACGACGATCCGGACGGCCCGCTGCAACTGCAGATCGTGTCGCTCGATTACAGCAGCTACGTGGGCAAGATCGGCGTAGGACGCATCAACCGCGGCCGTATCCGCGCCGGGCAGGATGTGGTCGTAAAGTATGGCACCGAGAGTGAGCCGATCCGCGGCCGCGTCAATCAGGTGCAGATGTTCCAGGGGCTGGAGCGGGTGCAGGTTCCCGAAGCGCAGGCGGGCGACATCGTCCTCATCAACGGCATCGAGGAGGTGGGCATCGGCTGCACGGTCACCGATCCCTTGCAGCCGGAAGCTCTGCCGCTGCTGCGTATTGATGAGCCGACGCTGGTCATGAACTTCATGGTGAACACGTCCCCCCTGGCGGGGCGCGAGGGCAAGTTCGTGACCAGCCGGCAATTGCGTGAGCGTCTCGATCGGGAGCTGAAGACCAACGTGGCGTTGCGCGTGCGCGATACCGATGACGACACCGTATTCGAGGTGGCCGGTCGCGGCGAACTTCATCTAACCATTCTGCTCGAAAACATGCGCCGAGAAGGTTACGAGCTAGCGGTCTCCCGCCCGCGCGTCGTATTCAAGGAAATCGATGGTGTGCGCTGCGAACCTTATGAGCATCTGACGGTTGACCTGGAAGACGAACATCAGGGTGCCGTCATGGAGGAATTGGGGCGCCGCAAGGGCGAGCTGCTCAACATGGAGTCCTCCGGACAGGGGCGCACCCGGCTCGAGTACCGCATTCCCGCACGCGGCCTGATCGGGTTCCAGAGTGAATTCCTGACTCTCACCCGGGGCACGGGGCTGATGAGCCACGTGTTCGACGAGTATGCCCCGGTGCGCGAAGGCAGCGTCGGCGAGCGCCGTAATGGCGTACTCGTCAGTCAGGACGACGGGAATGCGGTCGCTTACGCGTTGTGGAAGTTGCAGGAGCGGGGACGCCTGTTCGTGTCGCCTGGCGATCCTCTGTATGAAGGCATGATCATCGGGATCCACTCGCGTGAGAACGATCTGGTCGTCAACCCCATCCGCGAGAAGAAACTCACCAACATTCGCGCTGCCGGCAAGGACGAGCATATTGATCTCGTGCCTCCTGTCCAGCTCACGCTCGAGTACGCAGTACAGTTCATCGATGACGACGAGCTCGTGGAGGTGACGCCGAAATCGATCCGGTTGCGCAAGCGCTACCTGAAGGAGCATGAGCGGCGCCGCATGCAGCGGGACGCTGCCTGAACGCCGGCAGAGGTTCCGTAGCTTCCAGCGCTGCACGACGTGTCCCGATGCGCGACGTGCAGGGCAGGTCACGAGGCTGCGGTAGCGATGATGCAACGGATGCGCGAGCCATGACGAAGAATGCCGGGGCCGGATGGTTGCTGTGCGTAGCACCCATGCTTGACTGGACGACGCGGCACTGCCGGTATTTTCACCGGCTGCTGGCGCCGCATGCGAGGCTTTATACCGAGATGGTGACCACGGCGGCTCTGCTGCATGGTGATGTGGCACGGCACCTGGACTACGACCCCGCAGAGCATCCGGTGGCCTTGCAGTTGGGTGGCAGCGAACCGGCCGATCTCGCCCGGGCAGCGCGGCTGGGCCGGCAGTGGGGTTACGATGAGATCAACCTGAACTGTGGGTGTCCGTCGGAACGCGTCCAGAGGGGAGCCTTCGGAGCATGCCTGATGGCGGAACCGCAATTGGTTGCCGATTGCGTGAAGGCGATGTGCGACGCGGTCGATGCGTCGGTCACGGTGAAGCACCGGATCGGGCTGGACTACGACGAGTCGTACGGATTCGTGCGGGATTTCGTGGGTGCGGTGAGTGAGGCGGGATGCACGGTATTCATCGTGCATGCGCGCAACGCCGTGCTCAAGGGCCTGTCACCCAAAGAGAACCGGACCATCCCGCCATTGCGCTACGATGTGGTGTACCGCCTCAAGCGGGATTTCCCGCATCTGCGCATCATCCTCAATGGCGGGCTCACCGACATCACGGCGGTCAGGCACTTGAACGCACGCGATGGACAGCCGGCGCTGGATGGCATCATGCTGGGCCGTGAAGCGTGGAACAGGCCCCAGGTTCTATCGGAAATCGAACGCGTGCTCTGGCCCGAGACGGACATTCCCGACCCGGACGTGGTAGTGCAGGCCATGCTGGAGTATGCAGCGCGTCAGGTGGGCGAGGGAGTGCCGCTGCGCGTGATCGTAAAGCCTTTGCTGGGGTTCACGACCGGGATGCCAGGGGCCCGGCATTGGCGGCAGATTCTGTCGGATCCTGCCCGGCTCGCGCAGAACGATCCTGCCGTCATTGGCGAAGCCTGGCGGGCGGTGCGGGTCAGGCTACAGTCGCTTGAGTCAGCGCCGGCCCACCGTGTCTGAATGATTGTGCGGTGCGGGCGCCCGGCGCGTTGGCATGGATGCGGCTCAGGCCGTCCTGTCTTCTGCAGGCTCGGGGCCTGACCAGTCACGGATGTAGGCTTTCAGCATCTGGTTCTCGAACTGCTGGGCGTTGACTACGGCACGGGCGACATCGTGCAGCGAAATCACGCCAAGCAGCGTCGGACCATCCATGACCGGCATGTACCGCGCGTGGTGTTCCAGCATGAGGCGGCGCACTTCGTCGATGTCGGTGTTGGGCGAAACGCTGACCGGCGCGTCGTCCATGATCGATCGGATGGTTCCATCGCCGATGACATGGCCGTTGTCGTGCAGGTACCGGATGACTTCACGGAAAGTGAGCATGCCCACCAATTGGCCGAATTCCATGATCACCAGCGAACCGATGTCGTGAGTGGCCATGGTCTCGACCGCATGACGGATGGGCGTGTCGGGTGTTGCGGTATAGAGTGCGTCGCCCTTCACGCGCAGTATCTCGTGAACTTTAAGCATGTGTTTATATCCTCGCGCGGCAAGGGATGTGTACCCTGAACGGGTCAACCAATGCCCAGGGAATTCGTTGGGGACCCGTATTTTATCGTGAGATTACCAGCGGGCTGCGCGGCCCAGGTCGACGGGCAGCAGTTTCCCGGGCGGCATGCGGGCCCGATCGCCCGTTGTCCCGGCCGAGGGAAGGCAACGTGGTGTCGGGGGTGCTGGCGCTTGCCTCACCCGGCCGGGTGCGCCGCGGCTTGCTTGCGCGTTCTGCGCGGCGGCCCGAACGCCTCGGCTAGCGTAGGTGCACGACCGTGACGGAGGTCATCCCAGGCTATCGCCAGGACTCGTGCAAGCTCGGGGTTGCTGGCAATCACGGGCTGTCCGCGATCGAGCAGCAACCGATCGAAGACCGGCGCCAGCGTGGCCGTGTGGGGGTCGCAGACCAGCGCCCAGCGCTCCTTGCTGCCGTCACCGATCCGGGCCACGTAGCCCAGTTCGGTCAGCGCTTCCAGAACCCGCATGAGTTCGTTGTAGTGCAGATGCAGCCGTGCCCGCAAGATATGGGTGGGAATGCCCGGAGGGGTGGCACCCTGCCGCAGCATGAGGCGGCGCAGAATGACCAGTGCGTCGAGGAATTCGGCGCCCGCGCTGCGCGTGACCGTGTGCCGGCCAAGGCGGATCATGGGCAGGCTTGCCGTGATGCTGGCGCCAAACAGGATGACCAGCCAGGCAAGGTACACCCAGAGCAGGAACAGGAACAGGATGGAGAACGCACCATATACGATGGTGTGCATCTGAAAGCGGGTGACATACCAAGCCAGACCGTTCTTCATCAGTTCCAGGACGATGGCCGTGCCGAAACCGCCCAGCAGTGCGTCTTTCCAGTCGACGTGCTGGTTGGGAACAACCAGAAAGATGGCTGATATGCCCAGCCCGGTGACGAGCAGTGGCAGGCAGGACAGGGCGAAGGCGATGAACGGGGGCAGGTCGCCCACCAGACCGAGCGATTCGCGCGCGAGGTACGACGCCGTCCAGAGGCTGGCACCCAGCATCATGGGGCCGAGGCTGAGCACGGCCCAGTACACGAGAATGCGCTGGGTAACCGGCCTCTGCCGGGTGACGTGCCAGATCTCGTTGAGCGCCTTGTCGATGGTCACGATGAGGGAGATGGCGGTGACCAGGAGGAAAATGGCGCTGAACGTGGACACGCGCGATGCCTGCAGCGCGAGCTGGTTGATGTACTCCATGACGGTATTGGCAACCACGTCCGGCATGAGGCTGCTGACCATGAATTCATCAAGCGCATGGCGGAACTCGCCGAAAATGGGAAAGGCGGTGAACAGGGCGAACGCTACGGCGAGCATGGGCACCATCGACAGAATGGTGGTGAAGGCCAGGCTGGCCGCAACCTGGGGCACCCGCTCTTCGCTTGCGCGGGCTGCGGCGAAGCGCAGGATGCGCAGGAGTTTCTCGCTTCGCAACCGCAGGCGGTTGCGCCAGTCGCGGTCCCTGGGTGCGGTGCCGCGCCGCTGGGCGGACACGGTTGGCATTACAGGCATGGTGGACGCGGCAGGCGCACCCGGCTGCGTGCCCTGGCCGGGAAGCGTGCGCGGTTCGCTGCCGGATACGCCATCGTGGCCGGTGTCACCGTCGGCTGATGTGCGAGTCGATCGATCGGGTGTCACGGTGTAGGTTGCAGTTCGAAGAGTCGTGGGTCTGCACGAAAGCATGCCGATTAGCGGCGATAATATCAGCATGAATCCGTCACGACATCCTGAGCATACAACAGCCGGCTCTGCGACGCCGGCAGCCGGCCCGACTTCCACGCTCCGGCTAGAGCCCCGTTATCGCCAGGCTGCGGCAGGGGTATGGATCGCACTCATCATCGTCTGCCTCTTGTGGGAAGGTGTTGTGGCACCGTTGAAGCCGGGTGGATCCTGGATGATCCTCAAGGCGTTGCCGTTGCTGCTGCCGTTGCAGGGTTTGCTGCGTGGGCGCGTCTACACCTTCCAGTGGGCCGCCATGCTGGCGATGCCGTACATGATGGAGGGTGCGGTGCGCCTGTGGTCAGACCGCTCACCCACCTCGGCCATCATGGCGGCCTGCGAACTCGTACTCACACTGGCTTTCGTGGTTCTCGCCATCCTGTACGTACGGCCGTCCAAGCTGCACCACAAGAAGCAGAAACAGGGCTGAGTGCAGCCTGACGCGAGGCGTTCTCCGTGCTTCCGGCGGCCCGGACCGCTACGTGTGTGAGCCTGGCTCCGAACCTGACTGGACGCGTGATTGTGGCGGCAAGGCCCTGTCGTGCCACAGGCACGGTCCATTCTGCGCTTATTGTAGGGTCATTTACAGAACACGCACACGGCTGCACGCATGCCGGGCCGGCAAGGCGTGCTGAGCCGGGGTGCCGTGCAGTCTGGGGTGAACTAACGAATGGACTCCTTGCGTTCGACCCTGATCGCGGCTTCTTGTGCGACTTCCGCTTCCCACTGGCTTCGGGCAAGTGCCTCTATCATTTCGAGAGCCAGCTTGCGATTGCGCTGGTCGAGGTTCTGGAAGTGGCGCTGCAGGCGAGTCCAGTCGGTAGCGTACCCGGGTGAATCTTCCTGCAGCATTTGGCCTTTCGGCACCCACCAGCGGGGGCGCTCGACCAGAGCGTAGAGATCGGCAACAGTGACGTCCATGGCACGCGCTATGGCCTCCAGGCGTGGAATGGAGGGATTCTGACGGCCCGTTTCTATGCGTGACAGATTTCCGGCATCGAATCCCGCGTCTGCTGCGACCATTTCGATCTTGAGCTTGAAAGTTTCGCGTACCTGCCGGATTGCAGCTCCTATGTGCATCCTATTCTGACCTTCCAAGACGCAAACAGTAAGTCTCTGAAATCAATACCAAAATGTAAAGAACCGCGCGACTGCTGCGTTTTGCGTGGCAAGAAAATAAAAATCTCCCGTTTGGGAGATTTTCGGGAGTTGCCACGGGAAATGAGGGGGGATTGTACCCGTTATGTTTCTTTCGTGTTTGCGCGGCTCGCAGAAGGATTTTGCTTCACCCTTCAAGGTGCCAGCGCGTGGTGATTTCGAAGCGGTCGACAGGGTAGTAATTCAGGGAAACAGACAACAACCGGCTGTCCTGCCCCACATAATAACGGCGTACGAACAGGCCGGGCGACCCGGGCAGAACCCCCAGCACCCTGGCACCCCGCTCAGGCATTTCTATGGCACTCACCACCTGCTCGGCGCCGAGGATGCGCTCGCCGCCGAACTTCTCGATAAGACCGTAAACCCAGGCGTCGCTCTGGTCGAGTACGTGCTGTATTCCGTCACACTCGGGACGGGTGAAGATACGCATGTACACGATGGGATCGCCGCCGTCCACCGGATAGCGGCAGGCCTCGAGTTCCAGCCAGAGTTCACCCCTGGCGCAGCGCAGGCACTGGGCGAGAGCACCATCGGCCTTGGTCCACCGGCAGTCGAGGCAGCGCAGGCGGGTACGTTGTGCATAGGCCATCAGGTCGTGCAGCGATGACAGCGATGCCACGTAGCGCTGGCGCATCTGGCGCGCCAGCACGCGCGTGCCGATGCCCTGCTGCCTGGAGACCAGCCCCTGCTCGCACAGCAATCGGACGGCTTCGCGAACCGTGTGGCGCGATACGCCAAACCGCTCGCATAGTTGCGGCTCGGGTGGAAGCAGTGTGCCAACCGGATAGTACCCTTCCCGGATTTCGCGCATCAGTGTCTCGGCTACCTGCACATAGCGTGGCAGGTGCATGTGGCTGAATGAGAGGGAGGCAACACGGCTCATGTAAGGAAGACTGGCAAAAGGGCGTAACGACCCTCTTCAGGGCGCACCTGCTTCGGCAGGGTGACCCTTCTGCGGATCGATTCACGGAAAGACGACACTTGACAAGTCTGCTTGGCGAATTATAACTTCATGTCGTCCGGATGTTTGGACAAACGCGAACAACGGCAACATGCCGAGTACATGAAAAATCCAGAAAGAGGAGACACACGCGTGAGCCGACGTCTAGTTTTGCGGGCCCTGCTGCCCGCACTGTTTGCGCTTTCCAGCCTGACACCCATTGCCCATGCCGAGTACCCCGACAAGCCCCTCCGGCTGATCGTTCCTTATCCGCCAGGCGCTTCGGCGGATGCCACGGCGCGTATGGTCGGTCAGAAGGTGTCAGAACTGCTGAGGCAGAGCGTCATCATCGATAACCGCAGCGGAGCCAGCGGCAACATCGGAACCGAGTACGGTGCCCGTCAGCCGGCCGATGGCTACACGTTCATGCTGGGCACGGATGCCACTCACGGCACGAACTACAGTCTGTCGAAGAATCCAACCTTCCACCCCGTGAAGGACTTCACGCCACTTGCTCTGGCGGCGTACAACCCGCTCGTACTGGCAGTCAATGCGAATGTGCCCGCGAATACGCTGGCAGAGTACCTCGAGGGGGTGCGCAACGGCACCATTCCGAACACTTACGGGTCGTCTGGTCTGGGGTCGCCGCACCATCTGGCTGGCGAGCTGCTGGCGCGCCGGGCAGGCGTGAAGCTCGTGCATGTGCCCTATCGGGGTGGTGGGCCGGCACTGACCGATACCATGGGCGGCCAGATTCCGGCGTTGTTCGCAAGCGCAATCACGGTGATCCCGCACATCGAGTCGGGCAAGCTGAAGGCGCTGGCGGTAACTGATACCGAGCGTTATCCAGGTCTGCCAAATGTACCAACAGTTGCAGAAACCTATGAAGGTTTTGCAATGCCATCGTGGCTCGCCTTCTTCGCGCCGGCCGGGCTGCAGCCCGACGTTGCCCGTCGCCTTTCGGGAGCCATCGTGAAGGCGCTGGCCGACAAGGAAATCCAGGAGAAGCTGGGTGCCGCGGGCCTTGTGGTGCCCAAGGATACCAGTCCGGATGCACTGGCCGACCTGCAGAAGCGAGACATGGAGGCCAAAGGTGCCCTGATCCGCGAGGCGGGGATTTCGGCTGAATAGGCACGATTCGTGCCGGGGCTGTCCCGGCTACGCCGCAGGATGCGGCGGGGCGAAACGGCATTGTGGTCTGTTGCATCACGGGGGCTTGCATGGACGTTGAAACATCCGCTTCGACCGCGGCATTGCCGCTGGCAGGTGTCGTCGTAGTGGAGCTGGGTCACAGTGTTGCCGCACCTTATGCGGGTCAGATTCTTGCCGACCTGGGTGCCGAGGTCATCAAGATCGAGAAACCGCAGGGCGACGATGCACGCAAGTGGGGACCACCATTCGTCGATGGCGCGGCCGCGACGTTCCAGGCGCTGAACCGCAACAAGCACTCGGTCGTTGCCAATCTGCGCGATTCTAGGGATTGCATGGCGCTTGTCAGGCTGATCGAGACGCGCGCTGACGTCGTGCTGCAGAACCTGAGGCCTGGACAGACGGCAGCGCTTGGTCTGGATGCCGAAACACTGTGCAAGTGCAACCCCAGGCTCATTTACTGCAACCTGGGGGCCTTTGGACGACAGGGGCCGCTGGCGGACCGACCGGGATACGACCCTTTGATGCAGGCGTTCGGGGGCATCATGAGCGTGGTGGGGGAGGAAGGCTGGCCGGCGGTTCGTGTCGGCCCCTCTATCATCGACATGGGAACCGCGATGTGGGCAGCCCTCGGGGTCGTTTCGGCCCTGCTGCGCCGTGAGCATACGGGGCAAGGTGCGATCGTCGATGTGTCGCTGTTCGAGACCGCGGCGGCATGGATGACGATGCACGCAGCGCAGTACCTCGCATCCGGTGATGTGCCACGCAAGGTGGGGTCAGGCCAGGTGGGCATCGTTCCCTACCGTGCCTATCGTACGGCGGACGGTGAACTGGTAGTGGCTGCCGGCAACGACAAGCTGTTCGCGGCCTTCTGCCAGGTGCTTGGCCATCCCGAATGGGTACAGGATGCACGCTTCGCCAGCAATCCGGCACGGGTGCAGCACGCGCAGGAACTTTATGCCCTGATAGAACCCTGCATGGCGGCCCAGCCCAACACGTACTGGATGGAGCGGCTGGATGCCGCAGGCGTACCCAATGCCCCCGTGCAGGATGTCAGGCAAATGTTGGAACATGAACAGACACGCGCGTTAGGCATTCTGCAGAGCGTGCCGGGTTCGAGCATTCCCATGATAGGCTTGCCGGTCAGCTTCGATGGCCAGCGGCCCGTACCGAAATGGGCGCCGCCAGCGCTTGGTGAGGCGACGAGCCGATTTCTTGCGCCTGATGTGAAGGTAGATCCATGAACGATTTCCCGGAATACGAGACCCTGTTGCTGGATTCGCCCGACGCCCATGTGTTGCGCGTGACGCTGAACAGGCCGAAGGTGCTGAACGCCATCAACACGCAGATGGGGCGTGACCTGCTCGATGTATGGACCCGGCTGACGGTCGATCCTGGCGAGATCCGCTGCGTCATCCTTATGGGCGCCGGCGATCGTGCGTTTTGCGCAGGTGGCGACCTGAAAGAGCGCAACGGCATGAGCGACGAGGCATGGCGACGTCAGCACGAGCTGTTCGAGCGCGCCTTCATGACCCTGCTGGACGTGCCGGTGCCGGTCATTGCTGCGGTCAACGGGCATGCCTACGGCGGTGGCTTCGAAACGGCGCTCGCTTGCGATTTCATCTATGCGTGTCGCTCTGCCCGGTTTGCACTGTCGGAAACCCGGTTGGGCATCATGCCCGGTGGCGGGGGCACGCAGACCCTCGCGCGGGCAGCTGGCGAGCGGCGTGCGAAAGAGCTGATCTTCACTGCGCGCGCGTTCTCGGCAGAGCAGGCCGAACGCTGGGGCATCGTCAGCGAGGTATTCGATGATGTGGGAGCTCTGATTGCAGGCGTACTGGATACCGCGAATGCCATCGCGGCGAACGCTCCGCTGGCGATCTGGCAGGCCAAGAAATCCATACACCACGGCCTGCAGACCGATCTTCTCACAGGCTACCGGTACGAGCTCGAGGCATACAACCGGCTGGTGGTGACTGAAGACCGGCTGGAAGGTGTCCGTGCGTTCAACGAGAAGCGCAAACCTGTCTTCCGTGCAAAATGAGGAACACCCATGCCAGTGATCAGGAGCGCCTTATCAGAGCATGTGCCGACGGAAGGGGACAGGGCGGACGACCGACTCACGACGGCCAGAGATCAACTGCACCCCGACTCGCTGACGCGATCTCCCCGTCAGGGGCAGGCAGACGACCGCGATGTCATCGTCTGCGAGGTGGGGTTGCGTGACGGGCTGCAGATGTTCCGGACGCTTTTCCCGACGGAAGAGAAGCTGGCGTGGATTCGCGCCGAAGCGGCCGCCGGGATGCCGGAAATCGAAGTGACGTCATTTGTGCCACCAAAACTGGTGCCACAGTTCGTCGACGCCGGGCAGGTCGTGCAGGAGTCGCTGGCCATCCCCGGCCTGACGGTCGTGGCCCTGATCCCCAATCTCAAGGGGGCAGAACGGGCGCTCGCACTGGGCGTACACCGGCTGAACTATGTGTTGTCGGTGAGCCGCACGCACAACCTCAGGAATGTGCGGCGCGAGCGGGAAGAGTCGATTGCCGACGTACGGCGCATCGTCAACCTGTTGCGGACCGTGCCACCCGATCGCAGACCGCGCATCGTGGGTGGCCTGTCAAGCGCGCTGGGCTGTGGCTACGAAGGAGCCGTGCCGGTCGATGAAGTGCGCCGCTGGGCCATGGCCTACGCTGAGGCTGGCGTGGACGAAGTCATGATTGCCGACACGGTGGGCTATGCTGACCCGGCGCTGGTGCGACGCGCATTCAGGGCGGTCATGAGCGATCTCGGCTCGATGCCGGTGTCGGCGCACTTCCACGACACGCGCGGACTTGGGCTGGCCAACGTACTGGCCGCGCTGGATTGCGGCGTACGTCGCTTTGATGCATCACTGGCCGGCCTGGGAGGCTGTCAGTTCGTGCCACGCGCAACCGGTAACATCGTCATGGAAGACCTGTGCTTCATGCTCGAGGCCATGGGCATGCGCACCGGAGTCGACCTCGAAAGACTTCTGGCGGTACGGGCGATCGTGGCCCGCAATCTGCCGGATACTCCCCTGTACGGTGCCCTGGCGCGGGCCGGCCTGCCGCATCACTACGCCAGTATACGTGCCTCCGTTTCCGGGCAGGCAGGCTGAAACCTCGCTGCAGCAGTCAGTTGCAGCCAAAGACAATGCAGGAACTCATCGATGAACACCATGAACCAGACTACCGTTCAAGTTCCACTGGGCGAAGACTATCCCGAAATCCGCGAAGGTGTGCGGCGCATCTGCGCCAACTTTCCCAATACCTATTGGCGCGAGATCGATCGGGCAGAAGCCTACCCCACCGAGTTCGTGAGGGCCATGTCGGAATCTGGCTACCTGGCCGCGCTGATTCCGGAAGAGTATGGTGGCGCGGGTCTGCCGCTGCGCGCGGCGGGGGTGATTCTGCAGGAATGCCATGCCCATGGATGTTATGCGGCGGCGGCTCACGCGCAGATGTACACCATGGGTACGCTGCTGCGCCACGGCAGCGAGGAACAGAAACGCAAGTACCTGCCGAAGATTGCCAGCGGCGAACTGCGCTTGCAGGCTTTCGGTGTGACCGAACCCACCACGGGTACCGACACTACGAAGCTCAAGACCCGCGCCGTGCGCGATGGTGATCATTACGTGGTGCATGGGCAGAAGGTCTTCATCTCCCGTGCGTTACATTCGGATCTCATGCTGCTGCTGTGCCGCACCACGCCCGTTGACCAGGCGCAGAAGAAGACTGACGGGCTGTCCGTGCTGCTGGTCGACCTGCGCGAGGCTGTGGGCAATGGCCTGGAGATTCGCAAGCTCGACGTGATGATCAATCACAATACCACCGAGCTGTTCTTCGACGGGCTGAGGGTTCCGGCCGAGAACCTGATCGGTCAGGAGGGCAAGGGCTTCCGGTGCATACTCGATGGCATGAATGCCGAGCGCATCCTGGTGTCGCATGAGTCTATCGGCGATGCGCAATGGTTCATCCGGACCGCTTCGCGCTATGCCTGCGACCGCATCGTGTTTGATCGTCCCATCGGGCAAAACCAGGGCATCCAGTTTCCCATTGCGCGGGCCTACGCGGAAATGCAGGCCGCCGACATGATGGTGCGCAAGGCAGCGGCACTTTTCGATGCGGGTCAGCCTTGCGGTGAAGAGGCCAACATTGCCAAGCTGCTGTCATCCGAGGCGGCATGGAACGCTGCCGAAGCCTGCATGCAAACCCATGGCGGCTTCGGCTATGCGCGCGAGTACGACGTCGAACGTCGCTGGCGCGAGGCGCGCGTACAGAGGACTGCTCCGATTTCTACCAACCTCATTCTTGCATACATTGGCGAGCACGTGCTGGGAATGCCGCGTTCGTACTAGGCCGGTGCGGGCCCGCAGGGTCCGTCCGCCTTGTGAGCTGAGCGAGCCTGCATAATGAGTACACGACCTGTCCCGAGAAGTGGGGCCGGCCTGACCGCGCGGCTGGCCGGGGTTGTTGCGGCAACCCATACCCGACGCATCCAACCTGCGCTGGAACGCATGATCCGTAACGGCTTCATCGATACCGCGGCAGTCATGCTGGCGGCGCGCGAAGAAGCGGTCACGCGCATCGTGCGCGGCTGGGTGGAGTCCCGGTCGGGAGGTGCCGCACATGCGCGCATCCTGTTTGGAGAGACGCGGGTCGGGGCGCGCGACGCCGCGCTGGTCAATGGAACGGCCGCGCACGCGCTCGACTATGACGATGTCGGCCTGCAGGGTCACCCCAGCGCCGTGCTGGTCCCTGCATTGCTTGCCGAAGGTGAGCGATCCCATGCGTCGGGCAGACAACTCATCGCTGCATACGTCACCGGGTTTGAGGTGTGGGCCGAACTCATCGCGCGCGAGCGGGGGCTGCATCACCTCAAAGGCTGGCATCCCACCGGCATTTTCGGTACCGTGGCCAGCGCGGCTGCTGTGGCCGGGTTGCGCGGCCTTTCCGACGAGCAGGCATGGCATGCCCTGGGACTCGCAGCCAGCATGGCGGCAGGGCTGACCGCCAATTTCGGCAGCATGGCCAAGCCGTTCCACGCCGGACGCGCGGCGGCGGCTGGCATCGACGCAGTGGACCTGGCACAGGCGGGCATGACGGCCGCGCCGGACGTACTCGAGCATCCCAAAGGGTTTCTCGTGGCCGTTTCTCCCGAAGGGCAGGTGGATCTCGATCCGCCTGCTGACAGCTATGGCGAAGAGCTGAGGCTGGCCAGCATCGGCCTCACGATCAAAAAATACCCCGCATGCTATGCCGCTCACCGGGTCATCGACGCCATGCTGGATCTCGTGCACGCGCATGACGTGCAGCCAGACCAGGTGGATCGGGTTGAGGTGACGGTCGGCCCCGCTCAGGCGTCGATGCTGCGCAACCGGCGACCGATGAATGCGCTGGAGGCCAAGTTCAGCATGCAGTTCGCGGTGGCAGCCGCGCTAGTCGCACGGGCATGCGGTCTGGCCCAGCTGAGCGACGAGTTTGTAGTCCGACCCGAGGTTCAGGCGCTGTTCGAACTCGTTGAGGTGCATACCGTGGACACACGTCATCCCACCGAGCCGACGTTGGCCAAGAGCGATCGCGTGCGGATCTACCTGAAGGACGGGCGTTGTCTCGACAGTGGCGAAGTATTCGCGGCTCGAGGAGATGCGAGTTGTCCGCTCGGTGACAAGGAACTGATTCGGAAATTCGAGGACTGCACGCGGACGTTGCCGCTGGCGTGGCGCAACCGGCTGCTTGCCAATCTGCTGGCCTTGCCCGACGCGCCCGACGTATCCCGGCTGGTGCCAGGCACTTGAGCCGCACTCCACCCTGTACTCCCACGGCCTGTTCCGATAAGGCGGGTTGCATGACGCCGGCGCCAAGGGCAAGCAGTGCGCTCGAAAACGCGAGACCACGTTCTAGTTCTTTTTCTGCGGGTTCATGTGAACCTGGTTTGCGTATCCGGGTGCGTTCTGCCGGTTGTCCGGGCAAACAAAAAGCCCACCGGACTGAGCAGTGGGCTTTGAATTCTGGTGGAGACGAGGAGGATCGAACTCCCGACCTTCGCATTGCGAACGCGA
>ERZ777003.1057-NODE-1057-length-45994-cov-6.370861_pt1 | contig 45994 bp, 42 predicted proteins | sample MGYA00374956_ERZ777003 | MGnify/ENA primary metagenome ERZ777003 (study PRJEB29302, sample SAMN06268252) | bioreactor metagenome | isolation source: Joint BioEnergy Institute, California, USA | place: USA:Joint BioEnergy Institute, California, USA | collected... | reverse complement strand
TTGCGGCGCATGGTGGCTGGCCGCGCATGAGGCGCGGCTCGACGCGGGCCTTAAGCCGTACGTCGACATCGGTCCCGTGGTTCTGACCGGTCGGGTGGCAGGTTTTCCCGAGCGGGACGGCGACCGCCTATATGCCGTAGTGCAAGCAGATCGCATCGAGCGCCAGGGTACCGCTTGGGCCGCGCACGGCCGGGTGCGGGTCACGTTGCCGCCCGGCGTCGAGGTCGCCTACGGGGATATCATCCAGGTGCGGGCCGTGCTGCGGCGCCCCCCGGCGGCGGGAAATCCGGGATCCTTTGACTACCGCGAACACCTGCGACGGCAAGGCGTGACGGCCGTTGCCGACGTTTCTTATCCCCGGCACGTCTCGATTGTCGACCGCGGCCGGGCGCCGTTGGTCCAGCGCCTGGCGGCCGCGGCCCGGGACGCCGTCTCCCGCGGATTGACCGATGTCTTAACGCCCGAGCGGGCGGGCGTGATGCTGGGCCTCGTCCTGGGGCAGCGGCAGGAGTTGCCCCAGGAACTGGAGGAGGCCTTCAGGCGGGCCGGGGTCATGCACCTGCTGGCTGTTTCGGGCCTGCACGTGGGGTTCGTGGCCGCGGCGGCGTGGCGGCTTGTGTCCGCCCTGCGGGTGCCCCGGGCGCTGGGCGCGGCCGCCGCCGCGGCCCTGGTATGGGTGTACGTGCTGGCGACGGGCGCGCGGCCGCCGGCGGTGCGGGCCGGGGTGGCAACGACCCTGAGCCTCGCCGCAGCTTGCGTGGGGCGGGAGCGGGACCTGGGGACCGCGCTGGCCTTGGCCGCGCTGGGCCTTCTGATTCACAACCCGCTGGTGCTGTACGACGTGTCCTTCCAGCTCACCTTCGCCGCCACCATCGGCATCTGGGCGGCCTACAGCCCCGTGCGCCGGCGCCTCTCGCGCCTGCCGGCCCCGGTCGCCCAGGCCGTCGCCGTCGCGGCGGGCGCACAACTCGGCGTGGCGCCGCTGCTGGCCTATTACTTCCAGGAACTCTCGCTGGTCGGCTTTGCCGGGAGTCTCGCCGGCGGACCGCTGGCGGGACTCCTCGTGCCTCTGGGGCTGACGACCGGCCTTGCTTATCACGTGTGGCCTTCCGCCGCACGGTTGCTCGGAATTGGCACGAGCCTCGTCCTGGACGGGCTGGTGGCGGTGACGACGGCGCTGGCCCGGATTCCCGGGGTTCTTGTGACCATGCCGAGGCCGTGGCCGGGCACGCTGCTCGTTGCATGGGCCCTGAGCTTCGTGGTCGTCCGGTGGGCGGACCTGGCGCCGCGGTTGCGGCGCGCCGCCCTGCTGGCTTGCGGGCTGGTCGTAGCCGCCGGTTGGTGGGCTTGGCTGGTAGCGCCGCGGCCGCTGGTGGCGGTCTTTTTGGATGTGGGGCAGGGGGATGCGGTGCTCATCCGCACTCCCGCCGGCGTGACGGCGCTTGTAGACGGCGGCGGATACCGCATGCGGGACGGCATTGAGATCTTCAACGCGGGACGGGACGTCATCGTTCCTTACCTTCGCCGGGAAGGGGTGCGACGCGTCGATGCGGTCATTCTCACGCACCCGCACGACGATCACCTGGCGGGGCTGGTGGCGCTCGTTGACAGCCTTCCGGTGGGGGTGGCCATCGACAACGGCCGGCCCGGTGCGACACCCTCGTGGGAGCGGTACACGGAGTTGCTGGCCGAGAAGGGGGTGCCGCGCCGGGCCGTCCGGGCGGGGGATCTGATCCGGCTGGACGCGGACACGGTGCTCGAAGTGCTGCACCCGCCCCGGTCGCCGGAAGGAAGCAGCGACAGCTTGAACGACGACTCGCTCGTCCTGCGGCTGCGCTACGGTACGACCGCGCTGCTCCTTACGGGAGATCTTGAGGTGGCGGGCCAGCTACAATTGCTCGCCGGTGGCTGGGACCTGCGAGCCGATGCGGTCAAAGTGCCCCACCACGGCAGCCGACTGTCCCTCGTGTCGGCGCTGTACGAGGCGGCCCGCCCGCCGCGGCCGTCATCTCCGTGGGCGCGAACAACTATGGCCAACCTCATCCTGACGTCGTAGCAACTCTCTCACAGATGGGGATCGCCGTGTACCGCACGGATCGCCACGGGGCTGTACGGTGGGAAAGCGACGGGACCCATTGGCGACTGTGCCCCGCTCGCTTTGTCGTGGAGGAGCTGCCGGCGGCCTGTTGACGGCTGGCGAAAGCCCAGCGGTTGTGGCACGGGGACGGGTGCCTGGAAGGAAGGCAGGGTCCGGGCGCGGAAGATGGGGGGACGAGCAAGCGTTGCGGGGGTGCGGCGACCATCGAGCCATTGGTGCAGCTCTCGAAGGAGCTTCGAACGGGGGCTCCGGCCGGATTGTACCTCGTGGTGGGGGACGATGCGTTCACCCGTGACCGGGCGTGCCGCCTGATCGCCGACGCGGCGGCTGCACGGGCTCCGGGGGGGCTTGACCGCACGGTGCTTTACGGCGATGAGGCTTCAGCCGAACTCATTATGAGCGCCGCGGGCACCGGCTCCTTGTTCGGCGACCAGCGGCTGGTGATCGTCCGGGCTTTCGACCGGCTGCCCGCGGCCGCCCAAGATCAGTTGGTGCCTTTGTTGACCCGCCTGCCCGCGGGCGTAACGGTCATCCTCGTGGCCACGGAAGTGGACCGGCGCCGCAAGGCCATCCAGGAGCTCTCCAAGACGGCGCGGGTGATCGCGTGCGCGGCGCCTCCGCCTGCAGGCTTGCCCCAGTGGGTCAGCCAGCAGGCCCGGGCTATGGGACTCAACATGGCGCCCTCCGCCGTGCAGGCCCTCTTGGAATCCACCGGGCCCGACCTTCAAACGATCGTTACGGAGCTTGAAAAGCTGGCCGTGTATGCGCAAGGGGAGCCAGTGGACGCGGCGATGGTGGGCGAAGTGGCCAGCGTCGCCATCGCCAACGCGGCCGAGTATGCCATCTTTCGCTTCGCGGACGCAGTGGCCGAGGGCCGCACGAGGGACGCCCTCGGTATTTTGAGAGATCTTTTGGCCGTCGGCCAGCCGCCACTTTACATCCTAAGCATGATCGCCCGTCAGTACAGGCTGATCCTGCTGGCCCTAGGGGCTCGGGCGGGAGGACAGGAACTCGCGGCGCGTCTTGGCCTGCGCAGCGCCTTTGCGGCGGACAAGGTGGCTCGCCAGGCGGCGCGGGTAGGCGAACGGCGCGCTCAAGACGCCCTGCGGCGCGTGGTGCAGGCGGACCTGGAAATAAAAACGGGCCGGGACCCTCGCCTCGTGCTAGAGACGCTCGTGGTCGCACTGGCCCATCGCTGACGCCGAACTAGGTTGTGAACAGCGGGCCTTAGGCTCAGCCGGCCTGCAGCCCGTTGAGCCGGGCGGCAAGGCGCGCCTTGCGGCGGGAGGCCTGGTTGGGATGAATGACACCCTTGGCAGCCGCGCGGTCAATCTGGCTGGCCGCCTTGCGGTACAGCTCCGCAGCCGCCTCCAGGTTGCCTTCCGCCAGCGCCGTCTGGTAGCGGCGGATCGCCGTCTTCATCCGCGAACGGATCATGCGGTTGCGCAGCGTGCGCTTGGCGATGACCCGCACCCGCTTTTCGGCAGAACGCGTGTTGGGCACGTCCGGACCTCCCTTCTGCCCTGAGCTGAACGCGAACATTGTACCACACATTGCCGCCGCCGGGTATAGGGATCCGCGCATTGCGGCAGACTGTCGCGGCAGGAGGTGGAGCCGATGGAGGCAGGCGCCGGATCCCTCGACCCGTCGCTGGACATCCACGACGCGTGGCAGCGCCGCTACCGGCTGCGTACCGATCTCGCCCTGGAAGCCCATGAGGTCGTCGTTGAGCGCGAAGGACCGCCCGAGATTCCGGGGGTAGCCGTGGAGACGGAGGAGACACCCGTCGGCACCGTCTCGCGGGTCGCGATCACGACGGAAGCCGGCGCCCGCGCGATGGGCAAACTCCCAGGCAACTACACCACCATTGAGGCGCCGGCCCTCCGCCGCCGGGACCAGGAGGCCATGGAGGAGGCTGCCGCCATCATCGGCCGTGAGGTCGCGGCGTTCCTCCAGCGATGGCAAGTGCCGCTCGACGGGGAAGTGCTCGTGGTGGGTCTTGGCAACTGGAACGCCACTCCCGACGCCATCGGCCCCCGCACTGTCCACCATTTGATCGTCACCCGTCACTTTTACTACCTCGCGCCGCCGGACGCCCGCAGGGGAGCGCGGCCGGTCGCGGCCATCTCCCCTGGGGTGCTCGGCATTACCGGCCTTGAGACCGCGGAAATAGTCCAAGGACTGGTGCGGCAGATCAACCCGGCGCTCGTCGTCTGCATCGACGCCTTGGCGGCCCGCAGCACCGACCGGTTGGGCACCACGGTACAGATCGCCGACGCCGGCATCCAGCCTGGCTCCGGGGTGGGAAACAAGCGGTTCGGCATCACCCGGCAGACGCTGGGCGTCCCTGTGCTGGCCATCGGCGTTCCGACGGTTGTCCACGCCCTCACGGTGGTGGCCGATGGGCTGGAACGTATGGCGGCCCGCGCCGGGCAAGCCGCAAGGCCGCGGCCGGAAGTACCGCCGCCGGCACCTGCGCCCGCTGGGCCTGCCCCGGGAGTGGACGCGACCGTTCCCCTGCCGGACCCCGGCTGGATCCTGCGGGGTGCCCCGCCGGGGTTGAGTCCGGCGCCTCCGCCGCCTATGCCGCCTGCACCTGCCATGCCCGCACCCGGCGCGGCGGCATCGTACGGGGCGGCCGCTGCGCTGGGGCCGCCCGCGTCCAAAGTGGAGCGAGCCGTTCTTGAGGATGTTCTCCAGCCTTACATGGGCGATCTCATCATGACGCCCAAGGAGATCGACGTGCTCGTGGAGGACGCGGCCGAGATGATCGCGGAGGCGCTCAACCAAGGCCTCCACCCGGACCTGGCTCTCAACCGGCTCATCTTGGCGGCGACCGGCGCGTAAAGCGCGGCTATGGCGAACCTTCCAGGACGCGCCAGACTTCCTCGGCCCACGTTTCCGGTAGAGAGGATGAAGACCACAACACTTGCCAGTGGGGGGCGAGGCGCCCGGCCAAAGCGTCTCGCTCCTCAGGCGGCAAAAGACCGCCCGCGGGAGCGAGGGTCAAGTAGGCCGCCAGCAGCGCCTGACTTGCGGCATTGAGCGGCGCGGCACTTTGCCATGCATGGAACGACCCCGTACGGGCGGGTACAAGTCCCAAAGCCTCACTCAGCCAGCTCTCCGTGCGGGCAGCCAGCCACCCCGCTAGCTCCATCGCGAGTCGCGTGTGGTCGTCGCCTTGGTAGGGCTCCTGGCGAAAGACGAAGTAGCCCCCGGGCTCCATCGGCGCGACCGGAGCGGCGTCCGGGTGGTGGGGAACCGGAAAGAGCGTAAACCGCTCGGGGTCCCGCCGCAGCGCGACGAGAGCGAGCTGGGGGCCAACAGGGCCGATGACCGCGGCCCGGCCGGTAAACAGGCCTTCGAGCCTGGTGCGGCTCGCGCCGGCCGCATCGCCTCGAAACGTTCCAGCCTGTTGCAGGTTCTTCAAAAACGCGGCAACTCGCCGCACCGACGTCTCGTCCCATGGGCTGACGTACGGAGCCTCTTGAGCCGTTGGCGTCTTCGCATTGGTTCCGTGCCTGAGGCCCTCACCGGCGGCGTTCAGGAGCAGATGTTCCAGGGCGGCGACGCCCGGTTCGAGCAGGAGCGGCGTTTCCATCCAAGACTTCGCTCGCTCCACGAACGCCTCGACTTCGTCCCATGCCCATCCCGCGGCGAGCACGCGGTCGACCGGGACCCCAACGCGGTCCAGGGCGGTCCCATCTGCCACCCACGTTTCCCACCACAAGGCGCGGGGCCATCCCCAGACGACGCCTTCCCGAGTGAATCGCCTTTCGGCGGCCGGGTGGAACACGGGCGGTTCGCCTTCCGCCGCCGCCGGGAGGTACGGTCCCGCGGGAATCTGGTGCGACGGGTGGTAGACCATCCCCCGCACGGTGCCGTATATGTCGGGGGGCCGGCCCGCGGCGACCGCTTCGGTGAGGCGTGCCCGGCCCTCCCCGGCATCGATGACGTGGACGACGATGTCCACATTGGGCCAGCGCTGGCGAAACGCCTCGATGGCGCCCGCAAGAACCTCCTGTTGGGACTCGCGCGCCCATGGCGCGGCGATTTCTTCCTCCCAGACCACCACCTCATACCGGCGCGCTGGGTCAACCCGGGCCCTTGGGTTAATCGAGATGCCGGCCGCGTCAAAGCGGGGGCCGAGCCACAGGAGCCACCCGGCGGTCCCGGCCGCGGCCAGCCCCGCGCCCAGCACCATTACGAGCAGCCGATGCCAAGCCCGCCGCGCCACCGTGTCCCGCCCCCTCCGATCGCTATCCATACGGGCGGCGGTGTCGCGATATGTCCCGGCCGCGGCATAACGCATCCGGGTCGTCCCATAGACTGGCAGTGACACCGGCGTCCGTCCGCCGAAGGAGGAGGTGTGCCGTGGGGAGGGGTTTCTGGGCGTGGTTGCGCTGGCGCGTCCGACTCCACCGGTTGCGCTGCGCGCGCCTTGCCAGGCGATCCTTGACGCGCCCGGTGCGCTACCTGCTTGCCTTCTGGCTGCTCCTCGCCATCGGGGCGGCCGCCGTGGCCGTCGATCGCACCTACCCACAGGCGAAGGTCCGCGCCATCCGGTGGTTCACCGCGGCATGGGAGAGCGCGGCGGGCGCCGTGAACGCGTGGCTCCCGGCGGTCGCCGCCTTGGCCGACGTGGACGGGGCGCTCGGCAGCGCCGCCTTGCGGCAGGGGTTGCCCATGGGCGTGTGGGCGGGGGACGACAGGTCGCCCGCGGATACTCCCGCTGCCGGCTGGAGGGGAGACGTCGGTGCGGTCGTCTACGCTTTGACCCGCTATGACTTGCACGATCCCGCGACGCTGCTGTCGGCGGGTATCCCGGTCTTGGGCGAGTACAACCACGAGCGCGCCGCTGCTGCTGCGCCGCCTACCGCGAGCTTTCCACGCCCGTCGGTCATCGTCGCTCCGGCCGGTGACGGGCCGGGCTTTCAGGGCGCAGGGGCGCTCGATGAGGGCGCGGGCGAAGATCCGCGAGTCCGCCCGCCGCTTGCCCGCGACGGAGATGCCGGTGTGCCGCAGGGGCTTCCGCCCTCCGCGGCTGCTCCTTCCGCGCAGGAAGATCTCCTGGGTTCGACCCAGTCCGACCCTGCACGGCCTTCCGGGGGGACGAGCGCACCGGATTGGCGGGAGCGTTTGTTGGCCGTTCAATGGGGTGACGGATGCCGCGTCCTCATCTACCACACCCACACGTCGGAGACGTACCGGACCGGATCGTTCGCGCCGGCGCAAGCGGACGCCTACCACCTATGGAACACGACCGAGACGGGGATCGTGGCTGTCGGCCGGGCGTTGAGCCGCCGCTTGACGGAAGTGTACGGCATTCCGGTGTGCCATGAGGTGGACATCCACGACTGGCCGTCCCATCCCCGGGCGTACATCGAATCCCGCGCCACCGTGCAGCGGGCGCTGGCGCGCAACCCCCAAATCGAAGTCGTGCTGGACATCCACCGGGATGCCCCGGAGGGCTTGGTGGCCACCGTCGCCGGGCAGCGGGTTGCCCAGGTTGCTCTCGTTGTCGGCACCAACACCGCCATGCACCCTGGCTGGCCAACGAACCTTGCCTTTGCCCAGGCGCTTGCGGCCCGCATCAGCGCTCGTTACCCGGGAATGTTCCGGCGCGTCATCGAGCGCCCCGACTCCCGCCTCAACCAAGACCTGCACCCCCGGGCCGTCCTGGTGGAGATCGGATCCTACGACAATCATCTGGAGGAGGCCGTACGGTCGGCCGAACTGGTGGCGGATGTGCTGGCGGAAATCGTGGCCGAGCTTGTGGCGGCAAGCAACGCTCGCTAGGATGAGCGGCGGACCATGCGGCGGAGGGCGGACAGGACGAACCCTAGCTCCTCCATGCGCAGAAGGAGCGCTACGACTCCGTAGGCCAAGACGCCCGCCGCAACGCCTGCCAGGACCTGCAGGAGCCGCCCCGGGACGAGGACCAGGTCCACGTGGGCGCCGATTACGGTACCGGTCCAGCGTGCAGCGGGAAACAGGACGGCCGCGGCCAAGCACGACCGAGCGAAGGTTCCGGCCACGGCCTTAAGCTCGAGCCGCCCGCCCAGCTTGGGGCGGAGCGCGGCGATCTGCGCGAGCATTTGCACTACCGCCGCAACGGAAAACGCCAAGGCGAGCCCGCCGTGCTGAAGGGCGGTCCAGCGCAGGAAGACAAGGCTCAGGCCGGTGTTGGTCACCACGCTGAGCAGCCCGATCTTGACCGGCGTTACCGTGTCCTGGAGCGAATAAAACGCCCGCGTCAGCACCTGCACCGATGAGAGGGCGAACACGCCGGCAGAGAAAAACCAAAGGGCGTAGGCGGTCGTCCGGGTGTCGTCGGGGCCAAAGGCCCCCACCTCAAACAGGAGCCTCACGATGGGTTCTCCCAAGGCGACGAGCCCCGCCGCGGACGGCACCGTCACAAAGAGCACCGTTCGCAGTCCCGTACTCAACGTGCGGCCGAACTCCTGCATGTCGCCGAGCGCCGCAAGGCGCGCCATCACCGGGAAAATGACCATGGACATTCCCATGCCGAACACGCCCAAGGGGAGCTGCACGAGCCGGTTCGCGAGATTCAGGGCCGTAATGTGGCCTTCCGCCAGCGTCGACGCCAGGGCGGTCAGGATGATGGTGTTGAGCTGCACGATGGAGAGCCCGATGATGGTGGGAACCATCAGCCGCCCGACCTTGCGCAGCCCCGGGTGCCGCCAATCCATGCGCCACGGAAACCGGCAGGCCGTGCGGGCCACGAAGGGCGCCTGGATGAGGAAGTTTCCGATCGCGCCCGCCACCGTGCCGGCGGCCATCCCCATGATGCCCATGACGGGGCCGAGCAGGTACGCGCCCAAGGTGATGGCGACGTTGTAGAAGATGGGGCCGAGCAGGGGCACGGCAAAGCGCTGGTAGGCGTTGTGCACGCCCATGCCGACGCCGGCGAGGGCCGTAAAGAGCACCGCCGGGAACATGGCCCGCATGAGCACCACGAGGAGCGCCATCTGCTGGTCACCGAATCCGGGGGCGACCAGCGGTGCGAGCCACGGCGAAAAGACGACGCCGAGAACGGTGAGGAGCACGAGCCCGCCGCTGATGAAGGTGATGAACGTGGAGGCCATGCGCCACGCTTCGTCTTCTTGGCCCCGGGCGAGGTAGGTGCTGAACACGGGGATGAACGCGGAGCTGATCGCCCCGCCGACCAGGAGGAAGTACATGAGGTCCGGGATGTTGAACGCGGCGCGGAACGCGTCGGTTTCCCAGGTGAGGCCAAACACGTCGGCGATGGCCCGCTCGCGGACGAAGCCCAACAGGCGGGAGATGAGGATGAGGAGCATGACGACGCCCGCATTGCGGGCCACCGAGCGGGAGCTTGACATGAGCTGTCCTCCGTAGAACCAAAGGCAAGAGCTTCGCCCTTGGCAACGTCGTGTCCTGGTGCGGTGCACCATATTTCTGCTATAATGGGTCCATGCATCAGCGGCGCATACGCAACTTCTGCATCATCGCCCACATCGATCACGGGAAGTCGACCTTGGCCGACCGGCTGCTGGAGCGGGCGGGCCATCTGTCCCAGCGGGAGATGAAGGACCAGATCCTTGACAGCATGGATCTGGAGCGCGAGCGGGGAATCACCATCAAGCTCACCGCCGTGCGCCTGCAGTACCGGGCGCGGGACGGGCAGGAGTACGTCCTCAACCTGATCGACACCCCGGGCCATGTGGACTTTTCCTATGAGGTCTCCCGGAGTTTGGCCGCGTGCGAGGGCGCGCTGCTCGTCGTGGACGCCACCCAGGGCGTGGAAGCCCAGACGCTGGCCAATTGCTACCTCGCGCTCGAGCACGATCTCGAGATCATTCCGGTCGTCAACAAGATTGACTTGCCCAACGCTGATCCAGACCGGGTGCTGCGGGAGATCCGGGACACGATCGGCCTTGACCCGGCCACGGCGATTTTGGCCAGCGCCAAGACCGGCCAGGGCGTCGACGAGATCCTGGAGGCGATTATCCAGCGCGTGCCGCCGCCCAAGGGCGATCCGGAGGCGCCGCTGCGCGCCCTCATCTTTGACTCCCACTTTGACTCCTACCGCGGCGTCGTTGCGTACGTCCGCATCGTCGAGGGGACCGTCCGCCCGGGAATGACCATCAAGATGATGAGCTCGGGCAAGACGTTCGAGGTGGACCAGGTGGGCGTGTTCCTGCCCCGCGAGACGCCCGTGCCGCAGCTGTCCGCGGGGGAGGTCGGCTGCATCCTGGCGACGATCCGCAATGTGCGGGACACCCGTATCGGCGACACGATTACGGAAGCCGGCCGTCCTGCGGCGGAGCCGCTGCCCGGGTACCGCCCGGTGAAACCGATGGTGTTTTGCGGCCTGTACCCCGTCGACAACGAGGATTACGCCGACCTGCGGGACGCCTTGGAAAAGCTGAGGCTCAACGACGCCGCCCTCACGTTTGAGGCCGAGACGTCCACAGCCCTGGGTTTCGGCTTCCGCTGCGGTTTTTTGGGCCTCCTGCACATGGAGATCGTCCAGGAGCGGCTGGAACGGGAGTTCGGCCTCAATCTCATCACGACCGCGCCGAGCGTCGTCTACCGGGTGCTTTTGACCAGCGGCGACGTGGTCGAGGTGGACAACCCTGCCCGTTTCCCCGAGCCGCAGTACATCGAGCACGTGGAGGAGCCGTACGTCCGCGCGACCATCATGTCGCCCGCGGAGTACGTGGGGCCCTTGATGGAGCTGTGCCAGGACCGGCGGGGAACGTTCGTCAACATGGAATACACCACCCAAGAGCGGGTGCAGCTCACCTATGAGCTCCCGCTAAGCGAAATCTTGATGGACTTCTTTGACAAGCTTAAGACCCGCAGCCGCGGTTATGCTTCCCTGGATTACGAGCTCATCGGCTATCGCGCCAGCGACCTGGTGAAAATGGACATCCTGCTCCTCGGCGAACCCGTGGACGCGCTTTCCTGCATCGTCCACCGGGACAAGGCGTACGCCCGGGGACGGCAACTGGCGGAGAAGCTCAAGGAAGTCATCCCGCGCCAGCTTTTTGAAGTTCCCATCCAGGCGGCCATCGGTCGCAAAGTCATCGCCCGGGAAACCGTGCGCGCCCTCCGTAAGGACGTGCTGGCCAAATGCTACGGCGGCGACGTGACCCGCAAGCGCAAGCTGCTGGAGAAGCAAAAGGAAGGCAAGAAGCGCATGAAGCAGCTCGGCCGCGTCGAGGTGCCCCAGGAAGCCTTTATGGCCGTCCTGCGGATCGACTGATGCGGCCTGGGCGCGGGCTGTACGTGCACGTTCCATTCTGCGAGAAGCGCTGCCACTACTGCGACTTCAACACCTACCTGCTCCGCGACGGGGGCGTCGAGGACTACCTAGACGCCCTCGGGCGGGAGGCGCATCTGTATGCTGCCGGCGCAGCGCCGCCCGGCGACCCTTTTGACACCCTCTACATCGGCGGCGGCACGCCGACGGCGCTAGGGCCCGGGCAGCTCGACCGCTTGTTTGCCGTTCTCAGGCCGCTCGCCCTGCGCCCGGGAGCGGAAGTGACGGTCGAGGCCAATCCCGGTACGCTCACCGACGCACGCTTGGCCGCGCTGCGGGCGGGAGGCGTCAACCGCATCAGCCTCGGGGTGCAGACCCTAAACGACAGCCTGCTCGAGCGCCTAGGGCGAATCCACGGCGCGCGCCACGCGGCCGACTGTTTCGACCGGGCCCGGCGGATGGGTTTTGGCAACATCAACGTCGACCTCATGTTCGGCTTGCCGGGGCAGGACGTTTCGGACTGGCGGCGCACCTTGCGGGAGATCATCGCCTGGGGACCGGAGCACATCTCCTGCTACAGCCTTATCATCGAGGAAGGCACGCCGTTTGGCGATCTGCACGCCCAAAACGCCCTGCCGCTCCCCGGCGACGACGCGGAACTGGCGATGTATGAGCTTGCCATGGAGGAGCTCGGCGCCGCGGGCTACGAGCATTACGAGATATCCAACTGGGCACGCCCGGGCTTTCAGTCGGGGCACAACCGGATCTATTGGTTGAACGGCGAATGGCTCGGCCTCGGACCCGGGGCCCACTCCCACTGGCGCGGGGAGCGGTTTTCCAACGAGCGGCTGCCCCATGATTACGCCCGCCGCCTTGCCGCGGGGGAACTGCCCATCGCCAGGCGGGAAGCGGTCGACGAGGCGACAGCCGAGGAAGATACGGTCATCCTTGGATTGCGCCTGCTCGAAGGTGTCGACGCGGCCGCCTTCGAGCACCGGTTTGGCCGGCCGCTCGACGACGCCTTCGGCCCGGAAATCGCCCGCCTCGTCGACCTTGGGCTGGTCCGGTGGGATGGGGAGCGCCTGCGCCTTACAAGCCGCGGCCTGCCCGTGGCCAACCAGGTTTTCCAGGCTTTTCTGCGCGCCCGCTAGGCCGCGGCCCCGAAGGAAGCCAGCGCGGCTACGGTTCGGGCCAGCGGCCTGCTTCGACCCCGACGGCCTCCTTCACGTGTTGGAAACCGTCTCGTGCCAGCAGGACGTCGAGTTCCCGGACAAGCCGCCCTACGAACCCCGGTCCGCCGTACACGAACCCGGTGTACACTTGCACCAGCGATGCCCCCGCCTTGATTTTGGCATAAGCATCTTGCGCCGACATGATACCGCCGACGCCGATGACGGGCAGCCGCCCGCCGGTGCGCCGGTGTACGGCGGCGACGACCCGGTTGGAAAGGTGGAGGAGGGGAGCGCCGCTCAGGCCCCCCGGCCGCGCTGCCGCCGGACCGGCCAGGCCCGGACGGCGAACGGTCGTGTTGGTGGCGACGATGCCGTCCACCCCCCGGCGCACGGCGGCCTCGATAACGGCATCGAGCTCGGCCGGCCCGAGATCGGGTGAGATTTTCACCAACAGCGGCCGCGGCCCACTTCCAGGTGCCGCGGCCAGGCGCCGGCGCGCCGCAGCTACCGCGGCGAGCAGCTCATCCAGGGCGGCCGCGTCCTGGAGAGCGCGCAGGCCGGGCGTGTTGGGGGAACTGACGTTGACGACCACAAAGTCGGCGACCGGGTAGACCATCTCGAGGCAGCGGACGTAGTCGTCGGCTGCCCGCTCCGCGGGGGTGTCCCGGTTTTTGCCGATGTTCACGCCCACGGGAACGGGCAGGAGGGGGCGGTCGGCCGAAAGGCGTGCCGTGAGCGCCGCGGCGCCGCCGTTGTTGAATCCCATGCGGTTGATGAGCGCCCGCTGATCGGGCACGCGCCAGAGCCGCACGGGAGGGTTTCCCGGCTGCGGGCGAGGAGTCACCGTACCCGCCTCGAGAAACCCGAAGCCGATGGCCGCGAGGGCGGGCAAAGCCTCGCCGTCCTTGTCAAACCCGGCCGCGAGGCCCACGCAGTTGGGAAACCGCAGTCCAAAGGCGTCTGTCGCAAGCCGGGGAGCCGCGACCCGCACTTTTGCCGCGAGGCTGCCCGACAGGAGCGGCCGCCGGCTGGCCGCGGCCAAGAGCTTCATGGCCAAACGGTGAGCCCGCTCAGGGTCCATGGCCAAAAGCAGCGGTCGGATGAAGGAGTAGGCGTCCATCGCAAACAGCCTACCGGGCGCTCCGGACGGTGTCAACGGGAATCCGTGAAGATTGACAACACTTCCGGCCCGGTGCTATGTTGGAGGGGAAGAGTTAGCACTCTCCGGCGAGGAGTGCTAAGGGAAGGAGGTGGAGCGCGTGCTGGACGAACGCAAGCGAAGGGTGCTGCAGGCGTTGACCGACGATTACATTCAAACGGCCGAGCCCGTCGGGTCCCGCAACTTGGCCCGGAAGTACAACCTGGGCGTCAGCCCGGCGACTATCCGCAACGAGATGGCCGACCTCGAGGAAGAAGGCTACCTGCATCAGCCGCACACCTCAGCGGGCCGCATCCCGTCGGACAAAGGCTACCGGTACTACGTCGACGAACTGATGGTGCGCTGGGAACCAGGTCCGGCCGAGCGCTCCGCTGTCTACCGGGAAGTCGTCGCCGTCCGCCGCGCGATGGAGGAGATGGTGCACGAGGCGGCGCGGCTTTTAGCCCGGGCAACCCAATACGCGTCGGTGGTGGCCGCCCCGAGGTTGGAGGCCAGCGTCTTCCGCCGGCTGGACCTCATCGCGCTCGATGAAACCCGCATCGTAGCCGTTGTCGTGGCGGATCCCGGTTTCGTACAGCATCGCATCGTGGAGGTCGGCTGCCCGGTGAGCCAGGAGCAGTGCGACGCGGCTGCCGAGCGGCTTAACCGGCGGTTGATCGGGCTGCGCTACGGCGACATCGGCCGCGATCTGCTGGCAGGTCTGCGGGAGGAGACAGGACAAGGGGAGCTGTACGATGCGGTTGCGGACCTGCTGACGGGATCCCTGGGGGACCGGCAGTCCGATAAAGTGTATCTCGAGGGCACTCTCAACATCCTTAACCAACCCGAGTTCCGGGACATCGAACGGGCCCGCTCGCTGCTGGCCCTTTTGGAGGCCCGGGAGATCCTCAACCAGGTGCTGAGTATGGCGGCCCGCACCAGCGGGACGACCGTCATCATCGGCCAGGAAAACCCGGTGGTCGCCTTGCGGGAATGCAGCGTCGTGTCGGCCGCATACCGGCTCGGCGATGAGGTGATCGGTGCCATCGGGGTTTTAGGACCGACCCGCATGGACTATTCCAAGGCGGTGGGCATGGTCCAATACGTGGCCGACCATTTGAGCGAAGCCTTGCTGGGTCTTGTGCGCGGCTGAGCACGCGCCGGCGTTGCCGGCGTGGACACGGCCGCGCCGCGGCCATTATAATGGGCAGGGCCCTTGAGGCGTGTGCGCCGCGAGGGACTTTTCTTTGTTAAGGGGAGTCGAGGCCGTTGCCGCGCAACAAGGATGGATCGACAGCAGAGCCGGCGCCGGAGGTGCAGGGCGGTACGGATGCCGGGGCGCCATCGCAAGGGGCCGGCGGCGCGGGGACGGGGGGAGAAGCGGAGCCGGCGGCCGTCCTGGACGGTCCGGCGATGGAGCCGGCTGCGGACGTGACCCTACTTCGGGAACGCGTCGCCGCCCTTGAAACCCGGGAGCGGGAGTTGTCGGACCAGTACGTGCGTCTCCTGGCGGAGTTCGACAACTACCGGCGCCGCACCCGGCAGGAAATGGATTCGCTTCGTCTTGCCGCTGCGGAGCGGCTTATCACGGACGTGCTGCCCGTGTTGGACAGCCTGGATCACGCTTTGGCCGCAGCCGGCGAGGACGCCGCGAGTCCCTTGGGCCAAGGCGTCCGCCTTATTCGCCAGCAGCTTGCCGATGTGCTGGCTCGCCACGGCGTGGACGTCATCGACGCGGTGGGCCAGCCGTTTGACCCCAACCTTATGGAAGCCGTGGCGCAGGTCGAGGCGGACGATGGGACGCCGCCCGGCCACGTCGTGGAAGAGCTGCGCCGGGGCTACCGGCTGCACGGCAAGGTGCTTCGCCCAAGCCTCGTGAAAGTCAAGTCGGCGCAGTGAGCCGCGGCACACAGCGACGGGAGGAATCCACGGATGAGCAAGGTCATCGGCATTGACCTAGGTACGACCAACTCGGTGGTCGCAGTGGTGGAGGGCGGCGAGCCCGTTGTCATTCCCAACAGCGAGGGCGGTCGCACGACGCCGTCGGTGGTCGCGTTCAGCAAGGACGGCGAGCGGCTCGTGGGCCAAGCCGCCAAACGGCAGGCGGTGCTCAACCCGGATCGGACCATCATGTCCATCAAGCGCAAGATGGGCACCAATCACAAGGTGCGGATCGACGACAAGGAGTACACGCCCCAGGAGATCTCGGCCATGATCCTGCAAAAGCTCAAGGCCGAGGCCGAAAACTACCTGGGTCAGCCTGTGACGAAGGCGGTCATCACGGTTCCGGCCTACTTCACGGACGCCCAGCGCCAGGCTACCAAGGACGCGGGCACGATCGCGGGCTTGGAGGTGCTCCGTATCATCAACGAGCCCACGGCTGCGTCCCTCGCGTACGGGCTCGACAAGGAAGGCAACCAGACGATTCTCGTTTTCGACCTTGGCGGCGGGACCTTCGACGTGTCGATCCTTGAGATCGGCGACGGCGTCTTTGAGGTTAAGGCGACCAGCGGCAACAACCACCTGGGCGGCGACGACTTTGACGAGCGCATCATCCGGTGGCTCATCGAGCAGTTCAAGTTGGACCACGGCATCGACCTGGGCCGGGATCGCCAGGCGATGCAGCGGCTCAAGGAGGCCGCCGAAAAGGCGAAGATCGAGCTATCGGGCGTCACGACCACCAATATCAGCCTGCCGTTTATCTCCATGGGGCCGCAGGGACCGCTGCACATCGACGTCACCTTGACCCGGGCCAAGTTTGAAGAACTGACCCGGGACTTGGTAGAGGCGACCATGGGGCCGACGCGTCAAGCGCTCAAGGACGCGGGGCTTGAGCCGCACCAGATTGACAAGGTCATCCTCGTGGGCGGGTCCACCCGGATCCCGGCGGTCCAAGAGGCCATCCGGCGTCTCATCGGCAAGGAGCCCCACAAGGGCATCAATCCCGACGAATGCGTCGCGGTCGGCGCCGCGATCCAGGCGGCGGTGCTCGCCGGCGAGATGAAGAGCCTGGTGCTGCTGGACGTCACCCCGCTTTCCCTGGGCATCGAAACCTTGGGCGGGGTGTTCACCAAGCTAATCGAGCGCAATACCACGATCCCGACGTCCGCCAAGCAGGTCTTTACAACCGCGGCCGACAACCAGACTTCGGTCGAAATCCACGTTCTCCAGGGCGAACGGCCCATGGCGGCGGACAACGTTACCCTCGGACGCTTCCGCCTTGACGGCATCCCGCCGGCGCCCCGGGGCATTCCCCAGATCGAGGTCAGCTTCGACATCGACGTTAACGGCATCGTCAAAGTGTCCGCCAAGGACCTGGCGACGGGCCGGTCCCAGCAGGTGACGCTGACCGCCTCCACCGGCCTGACCTCCGCGGACATAAGCCGCATGGTCCAGGAGGCGGAAAAGTACGCGGAGGAGGACCGCAAGCGCAAGGAGCTGGCCGAGCTGCGCAACCAGGCCGACAGCCTTATCTACAGCGTCGACCGGACCCTCAAGGACTTCGGCGACAAGGTGACGGCGCAAGAACGGGACAACATCGAGCAGGCCAAAAAGCGCTTGCAGGCGGCCCTTGACGGCAGCGACGCCCAGGCCATCAAGGACGGCTTGGACGCCTTGAGCAAGGCGCTGCACGACGTGACGACCCGCGCATACCAGGCAGCCGGCCCGGCGGGCGATTCGGCTCCGGGCTCGGGCGGCGGGAGCGCTCCGGGCGGCAGCGGCCAAGGCGGCCCGACGGTCGAAGGCGAGTACACGGTCAACGGCTGAGGAGCGGCGGGGCAAACCCGCCGCCCTCTTTCAGCCTTAGGCCCCGGGGCACGAGGGCGGTGTAGTGATTGGCGACAAAGCGGGACTACTATGAGGTTCTAGGGGTCGGGCGCGACGCGTCGGCGGAGGACATCAAGCGCGCCTATCGCAAGCTCGCGCGCCAGTACCACCCCGACGTCAACAAAGACGACCCGCAGGCCGAAGAAAAGTTCAAGGAGATTAATGAAGCGTACCGCGTCCTGAGCGACCCCAAGACACGGGAGCAGTACGACCGCTTCGGTCACGATGCCTTCGGCGGCGCGAACGGCGCCGGTCCGGGCCCGGGCGGCTTCGGCCCCTTTGGGCCGTTCGGCGAGGGCGGCTTTGATCCCTTTGGTGACCTGTTTGACCTGTTTGGCGTATTTACCGGCGGGCGGAGGCAACGTTCGCGGGGCCCGGTTCGGGGCCAGGACATGCAGGCCGAGCTCGAGGTGGAGTTTCACGAGGCCGCCTTCGGCGCCGAAAAGACGGTGAGCATCCCGCGGGTAGAACTATGCGGTCACTGCAGCGGGACCGGTGCCGAGCCCGGCACGCCCATTCAAACGTGCCCCGACTGCCAGGGCACGGGCGAAGTACGCCACGTGCGCCGCACCGCCTTTGGCCAGTTCGTCAATGTAACGGTGTGCTCCCGCTGCGGGGGCGAGGGCCGGTGGGCGGCTACGCCGTGCCGTGAATGCCGCGGCCAAGGCCACGTTCAGCGGCAGCGGCGCATCAGCGTCAAGGTTCCGGCCGGAGTGGACAACGGCACCCGCATCCGCCTGAGCGGCGAAGGTCACGCGGGCCAGCGGGGCGGGCCGCCGGGCGACCTGTACCTGTACGTGCGGGTGCGGCCGCACCCGGTGTTCGTTCGGGACGGAGCCGACGTGTTGTGCGAGGTGCCCATCAGCTTTGTCCAGGCCGCCCTTGGGGCGGAGATCGAGGTGCCGACCTTGGAAGGCACCCACAAGCTGACGATCCGCCCGGGCACGCAGCCCGGAGCGGAGTTTCGCCTGCCGGGCAAAGGGATACCGCGGGTCGGAGGGTACGGGCGCGGCGACGAGATCGTCCGGATCAAGGTGGAGATTCCTCGCCGCCTCACCGAGCGCCAGAAGGAGCTCTTGCGGGAGTTTGAACAGGCACAGGACGCGACGGCGGCCGCGCACAAGGAGACAGGCGGCGAGGCGTCCCAGGAGGGCCGCGGCCTAGGTGACTGGATGCGGGACAAGTTCGGCCGCCGGCGCCGGGAGCGGTAGTTCCCGGCGCCGGGGCGCGGATGCCTTGGCGGGCGCCGGCGAGAGGGCTGGGAGGATAAAAAGATGCGGTGGATGAAGGTCGCGGTCCAGGCGGCCGCGGAGTGCGAGGAAGCGATTACGCAGATCCTCCTGGCCGTGGGTGCCCAAGGGGTGATGCTCGAGGGCGCCGGACCGGCGCGCACCGTCATCGCTTACTTGCCCGAGCAAGCCGAGCTGTCCGCGGCACAACTTGAGCGGCAGGTGCGGGACCTTGGCCGCTACGGCCTTTCGGCCGGAGACGCGCGGGTTTCCATCGAATGGGTGCAGGATGAAGACTGGGCGGAGAGCTGGAAGCGCCATTACAAACCGTTGCCCATCGGCAGGCGGTTGCTGGTGAAACCGGCGTGGGTGGAGGTGCCACGGACCGACCGGCATGTCATCGAGCTCGATCCGGGCATGGCCTTTGGCACCGGCTACCACCCGACCACCGCCCTGTGCCTGGAAGCCCTGGAGGAAGTCGTCGCGCCCGGCGTGACCGTCGTGGACGTCGGCACGGGCTCGGGGATCCTGGCTATCGCGGCCGCCCTGCTGGGCGCGGGCTCCGTGGTGGCGGTGGACATCGACCCGCAGGCCGTGGAGGCCGCAAGGCAAAACTGCCGGCGCAACGGGGTGGATGACCGGGTGTGGGTGGCCGCCGGCAGCGCGGGTTCGGCCCGGGCGCTCCTGGCGGGCCGGCGTGCCCAAGTCGTTGTAGCCAACATTTTGGCGGACGTCATCGCGGAAATGGCGGTGGACCTCCACAGCCTGCTCGTGCCCGGTGGGACGCTGGTCGCGAGCGGTATCATCGACCACGCCAGCGAAAGCGTGCGCACCCGTCTTGCGGCCGCCGGGTTCACTCTCTTGGACGAGCGGGCGCGCGGCGAATGGCGCTGCCTGTTGGCGGCGCGGGACAACGGATGCACCGCTTCTTCGTGACGGATGACCCGGCGGGGGTGCCGGAGCTCGCCGCCGGCGACGCCGTGGACCTTTTGGAAACCGACGCGCAACACGTCGCGCGCGTGCTGCGCCTGCGGGCAGGCGAGCGCATCGTCCTTTGCGACGGCCGGGGCTCAGACTACGAGGCCGTTCTGGTGGCGGTGCACCCGTCCCGCACCGTGGCCCACGTCGTGCAGCGCCGCCCTTCCCGGGGCGAGCCGCCTCTCACGGTGACGCTCCTGCAAGGCGTTCCCAAAGGCGAGAAGATGGATCTCATCGTTCAAAAGGCCGTGGAGGTAGGCGTGGGACGCATTGTCCCTGTGTTCACGTCCCGCACCGTCGTCGAGTGGGACGCCGCCAAGGCCCAGGCCCGCCGGCGGCGCTGGCAGCGTATTGCCTACGAGGCGGCCAAGCAGTGCGGGCGCGGCCGCGTTCCCGTCGTGGAGTGTCCCGTATCGTGGGAGGAGCTGTGGCGCACGGAGCACGAGTCCCTGGGCCGTGTCCTTCTCCCGTGGGAGGAGGAGACGAGCGTAGGCTTGCGTGCCGTCGCCCGCGCGCTCTCCCCGGGGCCGGTCGCCATCGCGATCGGACCGGAGGGCGGCTTTGACCCAGCGGAAGTGGAGGTGGCTCGAGCGCGCGGCGCGCAACCGGTGACCCTGGGGCCGCGGGTGTTGCGCACGGAGACTGCCGGTTTGGTCGCCGCCTCCATCCTCTTGTACGAGTGGGGCGACCTCGGCGGGCCGGAGGCGCCGTCATCCGGCCCGCCCAGGCCGCAGGCTTCAGGCTCCTGCTAGGGCAGGTGCAGCACGACCGGGTCGGTTTCCAGCGGGGGGTCAGCCGTCAGCACAGCCCGGACCTCTACGGCCCCGGAGACGGGCGCGCCCGTCGGGTCCCGGCCGTCCCACGTGGCCGTGAAGACGGCGAGTTTCCCGGGACGGAACACGTGCTCGGTGACGGTGGCGGGAAAGACGCGGCCCCACGACCAGCGCCACACCTCGCGGCCGGCCTGCGTCACCACGAAGTCCCACATCTGGCCGCTGCGGAACGTCAACACCGCATCGTCGTCCCCCGACGCCATTACACCGAGGCTCATCACATAACCCGAACGGCCGTCGAGTTCCAGCTCCTGGGCGGCGACCCCAAGATGCACCCGCGCCTGCGAGTGGGCCGGGCTGCCGCTTGGCTCCATCCCGGGGTAATCAGGGGGTTCAGAACCCGGAGCATTCGGGGCGCCGCCCGTTGCGCCGAGGCCGGCCACCACCATTACGGCACCCGCTACCAACAGAAGAGCCAGCCACCACTGATCGCGCATGCGGTTCACCCCTTTCACCGGTTGACGAGCGCGTCAAGCCGCGCCCGGTCGTTGCTCGGCAGCGTCTCCCACAGCGCGAGGACCAGGTCCGCGGCGACCGTGCCCTCGGCGGGCACGTTAACGGCGGCAAGGCCCGCGAAATCGCCTTCGCCCAAGACTCCGTCGGGAACGGTGTCGATCCACGCAAACACCGCTTGGGCGCCGGGCGCAACGCCCTCGATCCTGGCTATGGTCTGCCCTCCCATACGCTGAGGGAGCGCGGGGCCGGTCACCCGGCCATCCTCCGCCGCCACGCTGACTTGGGCGCGTACGGGGTCGGACCGCGTCACGGCCGCGTACGCGTTCACCAGGCCGTAGCCGTAGTAGTTGTCAAACCCTGGCGTGCCCAGGTCTTCGGCCGTATGGCGAAGCAGTTCGCGAATCTCCTGGGCGTCGGTGATCCCGGCGCTGTACATGAGAGCCGCAATGCCGGCGACGTGAGGGGAGGCGAACGACGTTCCCTGCTGGTACGAATAGCCCAGCCGCCCGCTGACGATGTCCGTGCTGAGGATGCCGCCCGCCTGCCCGCTGCGGGTGTCGCCGCCCGGCGCCACGACGTCCAGCTGTGGGCCGTAGTTGGAATACCAGGCTACCCGCTTGTTGCGGTCCACGGCCCCGACTGCGATGACGTCGGGGTGGGCGGCGGGCATGGTGATCCGGCCGCTGTCGTTGCCTGCTCCGGCCACCAGCACGACGCCGCGGCTCGCAGCGTACTCGATCTGCTGGTTGACGAAGGTATCGTTGTAGGACGCGTCCCACGCAAGACTCATGTTGATGATGTGGGCGCCGTTGTCAACCGCCCACCGGATACCCTGGCCGACGGCCGCGACCGTTCCGCCCGAGCGGGAGCTCATGACCCGCACGGGCATGATGGACACCGACCAGTTGATGCCGGCCATTCCACTGCCGTTGTTCGTCATCGCCCCGATGATGCCGGTCACCATCGTTCCGTGGCTCAAGTTCGTGGCGTCATCCGTGTAGTTCGTCGCGGACTGGCCGCTGGCGAAGTTGCGCCCATTGACGATGGAGATTCCCTGGATGTCGGGGTGGTTGGGAAGAAGGCCCGTATCCAGCACCGCCACCACGACGTTGCGGCTGCCCCTGGTGACGTTCCACGCCTGCGGCACGCTGACCATGGTCAAGCCCCACTGGCGGGCGAAGTACGTGTCGTTGGGGTTGTAGGCGACGGCCACCGGGTGCACGGGCCGGTTAGGTTCCACGGATACCACGTTGGGCAGCCGCGCGAGCCTATCTTCTGTTTCGGCGTCGGACGCGCCGCCGGTCGCAGCCACGAGGTAGAAGTTGTCGGCGAGGTGCTCGACGATCTGCACGCCTGCCGCCGCCCATGTGGTGTTGACCGCCTGGACGGGGTAGTCGCCGTTCAACTGCACAATCCACTCCCCGGGGACGGAGGCGTCGACCGTCGCGGCCTGCGGCCGGCGGGCGACCGGACGGGTCAGCAAGTCCGCTGGGCCAGCGCTGGCCGTCGATACGGACGCGCCGGCCGAGGCGTTGACCAGCCGGATGCGCGCTTCGACGACGCCGCTATAGACCGGGTCTTCCGGTTCGCCGCCGCTGCCGCCATCGCCGGGGTCGCCGCCATTGCCGGGCTCGTCGCCGCCGTCCCCGGGCGTTCCGCCGTCGCCGGGCTCGCCGGCGCCGGTAGGCGCCAAGATGACGTCAAGCACCAGCACTTCGCCGGCTACTGGCTGGATAAGGAACGTGGCGGTTTCGTAGCCCGGCGCCGACACGGTGACGGGCATGCTGGGGCCTTGCACGGGCAAGTTCCCGAGGCTGAACGCACCGTCTGGACCAGTCTCCGTTTCGTGGCCGGCTGCTTGGACGATGGCCCCGGCCACCGGGGCGGCGGCGGGACCCGCGTCGACGACCGTCCCCTGCAGGGAAAAGCGCTGGTCGTTGTTGAGGCCGCCCCCGCCGATGGGGGACCCAAAGCACCCCGTCACGAGCGCCGCCAACAGGGCGAGGCTCACAGGCAGCGCCAGCCTGGGCCGCAGCGTCCGTCTGGCTTTGGCAAGGGATCTCACGAGCGGTGGATTCCTCCTCAGTCGTCAAATGCATGCCGCAGTGGTCAAGGAATCCTGGACGGGCCGTCCCAAACCCTGCCGCCAGTACAATGGGAATGGATGGAGCGTCGACGCCGGCCGCACGCACGGGCCCTTATGCGGACGGCCGCGGCCTAGTCCCACCGCGGGCGCAAATGCGAACCGGTTCCTAGGACGGGGCCGGACGGGCCCACATACCGTAGCAGTGAAGCCAGTGAGAAGGAGGTGCCGAGCATGGCTTGCAACGGTGTGAAGACGGTGGCGGTCCGGACTATCGCGGTCTGCCCGAACTTTGTTCGGACGATTGCGGTGCAGCCCATCGCACTGAGGACGATCGCACTGCGGACGGTGGCGGTGCGTCCGGTGTTTGTGCGCACGGTCGCAGTGCGGCCGGTGTTCCTGCGCACCGCGTTTGTCCGGACAGTTGCCGTCCGGCCGGTGTGCGTGCGCACGGTCGCGGTCCGTCCGGTGCTTGTGCGGAGGGTGTTTGTCAGCCCTATCCGGGTCCGGACGATCTTCGCGAACGGCCTGCGGACGATCGCCGTCAGGAACAGGTTCTGCTAACGCTCGCTCCCGGTCGGGACGCGGCTCCCGCCAACCGATGCTGTTACCGGGGTCTTGCGACCCGGGCCCCTGGACAAGGGTCCGGGTCGCACTTCTTTACGTTTACGGCGGCGTACGATATACTGAAACCGGTCTGGGTTGCACATCCACCCGGAGAAGGGGGAGCGAGGCGATGTTCGGGATCGGCGCCACCGAGCTGGTCATCATCCTCGTCCTGGCACTTATCATCTTTGGCCCCGGCAAGCTGCCTGAGGTCGGCAAGGCGATCGGCAAAGGCATCCGGGAGTTCAAGAAGGCTACCAACTCCGCCGTTGATGACGACGAGGACAAGCCGGCGGTCAAGGCGGATCGCCCGGCGGTCGCCAAGGACGACGCTGCCTCTTCATAGACCGCTGCGCCGGCGGCCGGCGCATGTAGATGACGCCCACGCCTTCTCAAGATCCGGCTCGGCCCGGGGCGTGCTCGTCTGACCGGAGGGGCGCGGCTGTGAGGATATTCGCGATCGGCGATCTGCACCTTCCCGGTGGACAGGACAAGCCCATGGACGTGTTTGGCGCCGGCTGGACGCACCACCCCGAAAAGATTCGCCGCGCCTGGCTGGAGCTCGTCGCTCCCGGCGACGTCGTGCTCATGCCGGGGGATTTGTCCTGGGCCATGACGCTCGAGCAGGCCCGCACGGATTTTTCCTACTTAGGTACCCTCCCAGGGCGGATTGTGCTCATCCGCGGCAACCACGATTACTGGTGGAGCAGCATCAGCAAAGTCCGCAGCGCCTTGCCGCCCAACGTCGTCGCGCTTCAAAACGACCACTTGGTGCTCGGGCAGGGGTGGGCTGTCTGCGGTACCCGCGGCTGGACCGTACCTGGCTCATCCGCGTTTCACCCCGATGAGGACATGAAGATCTACCTTCGAGAACTGCAGCGGCTGGAACTGTCCCTGAAGAGCGCTGTCCAGGCGGGCGCCGAGCGCATCCTCTGCATGCTCCACTACCCGCCCACCAACGAACGCCGCGAGCCATCGGGCTTCACCCGCCTGCTCGATGCGTACCCCGTCGTTCATTGCGTCTACGGGCACCTGCACGGCGCTGCCCGGCGCCATGCGCTCACCGGCCTCATGGGCGGGGTCCGCTACCATCTCGTCGCCTGCGACGCAATCCAGTTTCGCCCCGTCCTCATTGAAACCATCGCCGCGTAGGCCGTGGGAGCCATACGAGGCATGCGTCAAGCCGCAGGCCCCGGCTGGTACGGCAGGAGGGCCCTCCTCCCGCCGCTTGCGGGCCTTCTTTCGACGTTTGAAGGAAATAGTGCCAAGTGGACGAAGGGATTCAATCAAACGTTTGAATGATCGTGAAGACGAAACTCTCGCGACAGCGGGGAGTGCTGGCGGACTATGTCCAACGCTGCCGTGCGGGAGGCCGAAATCTTGGCGGCTGCCGCCCGCCTGTTCCGGGAGAAAGGCTACCACGCCACGTCCATGCAGGACTTGGCGGAGGCTGTGGGCATGAACCGGGGCAGTTTCTACTACTACATCCGTACAAAGGAAGATCTGCTCTACCGTCTCATGCAGGCGGCCATGCAAAGCTTCATCGACGCATTGGCGCCGGTCGTGGCGGCGCCGCTCGAGCCGCGGGAAAAGCTCCGGCGCGCCGTCGAGACGCATCTAAGCGTCCTGTCGGAGCGCATCGACGCCGTCGCGGTGCTCCTGCACGAGATCAAGTCCCTGTCGCCCGAGCGGCAGCGCGAGATTGTCGCTTTGCGGGACGAGTATGAGGCTGGGATACGGCGAATCCTGGCCGAGGGCGCCGCGATGGGGGTGTTCGACGTAGCCTCACCCAAGCTGGCCGGATTCGTCGTGCTGGCCGTGATGAACTGGCCGTACCAGTGGTACAGGGCCACGGGGGACAAGCGGCCCCGCGAACTGGCGGAGGTGTTTGCGAATATCCTGCTGCGCGGGTTGGAGAGCCGGGAGGAGGTCCAGGCGGGATGAGGCTGACGGCGGATCAGCAAGCGATCCAGGCGATGGCCCGGGAGTTCGCCCGGCAAGAGGTGGCGCCCGTGTCCGAGGAGTACCAGCGGCGGCGGCAACTGCCTCCCGGCATCGTGCGCCGCATGGGGGAGCAGGGGCTCATCGGCATCATGTTTCCGCCGGAGTACGGCGGGGCGGGGGGAGACATCCTGTCCCAAGCCCTCGCGGTGCAAGAGATCTCAAAGGTCGACGCCGGCGTCGGCGTCACGCTCCTCGTACAGGTGCTGGCCCTCTATCCGATCTTGCGGCATGGCACCGAGGAGCAAAAGCGACGGTACTTGCCGGCGGGGCTGAGGGGCGAGCTCATCGGCTGCATTGGCATGACGGAACCGGATGCAGGCTCGGATTTCGCTTCCATCCAGACCCGGGCGACCCGGGACGGCGACGCGTTCGTGATTGACGGCCGCAAGACGTTCATTACCAATGGTCCGGTGGCCGACTTCGTGGTGCTGGCCGCGCGCACGAGCCCGGGTGCCGGGCACCGGGGCATCTCCCTGTTTCTCGTGGATAAGGGCACGCCGGGGTTTTCCGTCGCGCGTAAGCTCGACAAGATGGGCTGGCACACCTCCGAAACCGCCGAGCTCGTGTTTGAGGGCTGCCGCATCGGGGTAGCGCAGATGGTGGGCCAGGAGAATCGGGGCTTCTACTACGTGATGGAGGATTTCAACCTCGAGCGGGTCTTTCTTGCGGCCCAATGCGTCGGCATGGGGGAAGCCGCCTATGAGGCGGCCCGGGATTACGCGCTGGCACGCCGGCAGTTTGGCCGCGCCATCGCCGACTTCCAGGCGGTACGCCACCAGTTGGTCGAGATGTATGCCCAAGTCGAGCAGGCCCGGCTTCTCTTGCACCAGGCGTGCGCCGCCTACGAGGATGGCGATCCGGTGTTGGCCGCTTCCATGGCCAAGTGGTTCGCGTCGGAGATGATCAACCGGGTCACGGCCCAAGCGGTGCAGATACACGGAGGGTACGGGTTCGTGGCGGACCACCCCGTGGAGCGGTACTACCGGGACGCGCGGGTGTACACCATCGGCGGCGGGACGTCGGAAATTCAAAAGGAGATCATCGCCCGGCGGCTCGGTCTTGTTCCTACGGCCGGGGCGAGGAACTGAAGCGCCCGGTGGCCGAGGCCGCGGAAACCGTGGGCGAAAGGCGCTTTAGCCAGAAGGAAGGGCCGTGGATTCGTCGAACCATTACGGAAAGACCTGCGGGAAGGGGGTGGAGCGCGGGTGAGTGAAACCTGCGTCTTCTGTCGGATCGTGCGGGGAGAACTGCCCAGCGACCGCGTTTACGAAGACGACCGCGTCATCGCGTTTCGCGACATCAACCCCCAAGCCCCGGTACATGTGCTGATCATTCCTCGGCAGCACATCGCGTCTCTGGCCGATCTCGGTCCCGGCGATACGGAACTGGCTGGGCACCTGTTGCGCGTCGCGCAGCAGCTGGCAGAGCAGCTGGGGATCCGCGACACGGGCTATCGCGTCTTGACCAACTGTGGCCGCGATGGAGGACAGGTCGTCTTTCACCTGCACTTCCACCTCGTCGGCGGCAAACCCCTGGGGCGGTTTGCATGAGGGCCCGCGGTGCACATCTGGCGCCAGAGAGGGGGTAGCCCGGAGCTATGGCCGAGGTAAGAGTCGGCAAGAACGAGAGCTTGGATCGGGCCTTGCGCCGGTTCAAGAAGCTTAGCCGCCGCGAAGGGATTCAGTCAGAGCTGCGTAAGCGGGAACACTACGACAAGCCCAGTGTCAGGCGGAAGAAGAAGTCGGCCGCCGCGCGCAAGCGGCGCAAGTAGGCGGCGGCAGTGACTGGGACGATGGAGGGGAGGCCGGGGTGGGCCTCCCTTTTTGTCGGCGCCGAACTGCGGCAAGCGAGGGAGGAAGCGTGACGAGACACCGCTGGGTGGGATTGCTCCTATTCCTGCTGCTGGCCGCCGTATGGGGCAACGGGGTCTTGGCGCAAGGCGCAGCTAGGGTGTACGTCATCCCCGTCGTGGGTACGATCGACGAGGGGCTGGCGGCCTTCGTGGAGCGATCGGTCGCCCTCGCGCGCGAGGAGCGGGCCGATGCGATATTGCTCGAGGTAAACACCTTCGGCGGCCGGGTCGACTCGGCCACCGCGATCCGCGACAGCCTGCTCGCGGCCGGGCGGCCGGTGCTGGCCTTTGTCCGGGAGCGGGCGTGGTCCGCGGGCGCGCTGATCACGCTGGCGGCCGACAAGATCGCCATGGCGCCGGGGGCGAGCATCGGAGCCGCCGAGCCGCAGCCCGCCGAGGAGAAGACCATTTCCGCGCTGCGGGCAGAGTTTGAGGCGACGGCCCAGCGTCACGGCCGGGATCCCAAGGTGGCGGCGGCCATGGTGGACAAGCGCATCGCCATCGAGGGGCTGGTGGCGGAGGGGGAGATCTTGACTCTGACGGCGGCCCGCGCGGGCGAGCTGGGCTTTGTTGATCTGGTCGCCGAAAGCCGCCAGGACGTGCTGGCCGCGTTCGGACTGTCCGGCGCCGTCGTGGCGGAGCTCAGCCCCAACTGGGCGGAGCGGATCGCCCGCTTCTTCACGGATCCCACCGTCAGTTCCTTGCTCCTGACGCTCGGTTTCCTGGGGCTCTTGGCAGAGGTGACGAGTCCTGGCTGGGGCGTGCCAGGCACCGCGGGCCTAACCGCGCTCGCGCTTTTCTTTGGGGCGCGGCTCATTGCCGGCCTCGCCGGGCTGGAGATCGTTCTCCTGTTCCTGCTGGGGATCGGGCTGCTCCTTTTGGAGGCGCTCGTCCTCCCGGGCTTTGGCGTGGCCGGAGTCGGCGGGTTGGCCGCGATTTTTGCCAGCCTTTACCTGTCGTTCCCGGACGCCTCGTCCGCCTTTACAGTCATCGGCCTTGCGACGTTGGCCACCGTTGTCTTTGGCGCTTTCCTGATCCGGCGCGTGCCAAAGACGGGAATATGGCGGCGCATCGCGCTGGAAACGCGCCTTGAGGAACTAGGCGTTCCCGGGGACGATCCTCAGGACCCGGTGGTACACGTAGGCGCTCAAGGTCAGGCGCTCACGCCGCTCCGCCCGGCGGGCACCGTCGAGATCGGCGGTTTGCGGGTTGACGCCGTCTCGGAGGGTGAGTTTCTCCCGGCCGGTACTCCGGTCAAAGTCACCAAGGTGATCGGGGGCCGTGTTACGGTCCGGCAGGCCAAGGAAGGGTAGGGAAACGCAGCACCGCAACAATCGAGCGGGAGGCTGAGACGATGGAACTGGCGACGTTTACAGGTCTGTTCATCTTTGTGCTCGCGGTAATCTTTGTGATCGTGTTCTTCAACTTCATCCCGGTAGGCTTGTGGATATCCTCTTGGGCGGCGGGCGTGCGGGTGGGCATCCTGCAGCTTGTCGGCATGCGGCTGCGCCGGGTGCCGCCCCAAAAGATCGTCCTGCCCCTTATCAAGGCGATGAAAGCCGGAATGGACGTTGCCATTGACAAATTGGAGGCTCACTATTTGGCGGGCGGCAACGTGGACCGGGTCGTCGACGCCTTGATCGCCGCCCACCGGGCGCAGATCGAGCTTACGTTCGAGCGGGCGGCTGCCATCGACCTCGCCGGCCGGAACGTCCTGGAAGCCGTGCAGGTGAGCGTCAACCCGCGGGTGATCGAGACGCCGGTCATCTCCGCGGTGGCCAAAAACGGCATCGAACTCAAGGTCAAGGCGCGCGTTACGGTGCGGGCCAACATCGAGCGGCTGGTCGGCGGCGCCGGTGAGGAGACGATCGTTGCCCGCGTCGGCGAAGGCATCGTGACGACGGTTGGTTCGGCGGAGAGCCACGAAGAAGTGCTGGAGAACCCGGATCGCATTTCCAAGACGGTGTTGGACAAAGGCCTGGACGCGGGAACAGCCTATGAGATATTGTCCATCGATATCGCTGACGTGGACGTAGGGCGCAACATCGGTGCGCAGCTGCAGATGGACCAGGCCGAAGCCGACAAGAACATCGCCCAGGCCAAGGCGGCCGAACGCCGGTTCGCAGCTCTCGCCCGCGAGCAGGAGATGCGGGCCATGGTCGAAGAGATGCGGGCCCGGGTCGTCGAGGCCGAGGCGGAAGTACCCAAGGCGCTGGCCTCGGCCCTGCGCGAAGGCCGTCTAGGCGTTATGGATTACTACGCCATGCGCAACCTTATTGCCGACACCGAAATGCGCCAGGCCATCGGCCGCGGCGGGGAGGCTGCCGAGGGCCAGGGGAGCGGCGAGCCGACAAAGCGCGGGCAATGAGGACCACGTGGTACCGCGGGCGGGAGGTGAGGGCGATTGAGCTTTGATGATATTTTTGTCGTGCTCTTTCTGCTCTACGTCCTCTCGTCGGTCTTGAGCGGCCTCGTGCGCCGGGGTGCTCCTGGCGGCCGACGGGCGCAGGACTCGCCGAGCGACGGGGAGCTAGGCCCCATAGTCCTCGATATGGAGGAGCTCGAGCGCCGGTTGCGGCGGGCGAGAGAGGCGACGGCCGCGCCGCCCGCCGCCGGCGGGGGAGAAGGGCCGCAGCCCGTCGTGCTGCAGGGGGCGGAGCGCGATTCCGCTCCGGCTGCTCGCCGTCCCTCCGGGCAGCGTGGCTCTTCCCGCCGTGGCCCGGGCACCGAGCGACCAGGCGAACGGCCGGCCTGGAGCCGGCCTGAACCCACAAGGCGCCAGAGCGCGGCGACGCAGGCGGCCAAGCCGACGATACACCCGTCGACTATCGCGCCGCGGCTGCGAGGCGTCGATTTTGAGTCCTCGTTGGGCGAGGATTGGGACGCGGCGCCGGGCGCGCCGCCTGAGCGGACACAGCGGCCGCAAGCTTACAGGGCGGGCGGTGGTGCTACGCCGGCAGTCGCTGCGCTGCTTTCGGGCGACAATCCGTGGCGTGCGGCCGTGATCCTAAGGGAGGTGCTCGATGCCCCCCGGGCGGCGCGGCCGTACCGGGTGTGGCCGCGGGTCTAGCGCAGCTGCCGCCCGCATAGGGTGTCCCGGGAGGGACGTCCGTGGAACCCGAGCGCGGCACGCTGGTCGGGCGGCTTGTCCGGGCGCTGGACCTGCCCCTCGACATCGCGTTCAACCTGCCCAAAACGACGCTCATCGGCGATGTGCAGGTGCTGGTGGAAAATCACCAGGGGCTGCTTCACTACAGTCCCCGGGAGGTGCGGGTGCGAACGGCCCGGGGGGAGCTGGTGGTGTCGGGCAGCCGCTTGCGCATCGGCAGTATCTTGCCGCAGGAACTGGTGGTGGACGGGCGCATCCTCCAGGTGCAGCTGCGCCGGTAGGGAGGGCCCGGCCTCGCCGTTGCGCGCCTTATCGTCGCTATTCAGGGGATATGTTATAATCAGAGCGCGGGGCGGGCGCCTGGAGGCGCTTGTCAACCGCGCGGTCGCGCAAGGGATCGGCCTGTGGCAGTTGGAGAGGGCCGGGCCTGAGCTGTTGGTGGCGCGCGTGCACGCCGGCGACTTTCCGGCGCTGGCGCGAGCGGCCAGGGGGCTCGGGGTCGACGTCTCCATTCTGCGCAAGGAGGGGCTTCCCTTCGTACTGATCCGCGCCGGGCGCCGGCAGGCGTTTGTCGCCGGCGGTGCCCTGTTCGCGGCGCTCTTGTATGTCCTCGCCCAGTTCGTCTGGTTCGTCCAGGTGGATGGGGCGGGGACGGTCCCTGCCGACGAGATCTTGGCCGTCGCTGCGGAGGCGGGCTTGCGCCCGGGCGTCCTGCGCGAGCGGGTGCAGCGGGACGTCGTCGAGCGGCGGCTCCACTTGGCGATTCCCCGTCTTGCGTGGGTCGCGGTGGACGTCCGGGGAGCGGCCGCCACGGTGCGGGTCGTCGAACGGACGGTGCTTGGCGACGACGTCCGCCGGCCGGGCCACATCGTGGCGTCCCGGGACGGCGTTGTGGAACGGATCGCCCTCGTCCGGGGCGAGGCGCTGGTCGCTCCCGGCGAGACGGTGCGGGAAGGACAGCCGCTCATCAGCGGCATGCTCCCGCCGGGCAGCGCCGAGTACGAAGAGCGGGTCGCGCAAGGGGAGCTGCCGTATGTCCGGGCCGCGGGCACCGTTCAGGGGCGTACCTGGTACCGTGGTCTGGCCGAGGCGGCGCTGGCGCATTCGTCCGAAACAGAAACGGGCCGGGTGCACCGGCAACTGGTGATCAGCGTCGGTGAGCGGCGGGTCGAGATGGGCAGTCCGGAGCCGCCCTTTGCCGATGCCCGGTGGGAACTGTGGGAGTGGTCGCCAGGCTGGTTCCCGGGTCTTGCGGTCACCTGGCGCGTCGCCCGGGAGGTGCGGCGCACGCAGGCGCCGCCGGATCCCGTTGCCGCCCGGGAGGAAGCGCTGGCACAAGCCAGGACACAGGCGCTGGCGCAACTCCCGCCGGCGGCGGAAGTCTTGGACGAGCAGGTGTCCGTGTGGGACGACACGGCGGCCGGAGTCGTGCGGGCCGCGGTAACTATCGAAGTCCGGCAGGAACTGGGGCGCTTTGAGCCCATCGGCGGCCCGGCGGGCGGCCCCGGATAGCCCACGGCGTTCCGGCGGTGAGCACGGGCGCGTTGACTTTATGAGGAGGGGTACCCGCGAGCTTGGGCAACGCGGTGGCAGAAGCGAAGTTCGTCGTCGACGATAATGCGGCGGCCTTGGGGGTGTTTGGCGAGCGCGACGAGCACCTGCGGGCGATCGCGCGGGAGCTGGGCGTGAGCATCGTCCCGCGCGGCAATACGCTGGCCATCAGCGGAGATGCGCCTGCGGTGGACAAGGCCCTGCGGGTGCTGCGCGACTTGACCGAGCTAGCCCGCCGGCGCCCGTACTTGACGTCTCAGGAGGTTCGCTATGCGTTGCGCCTGGCGACCCATGGCAACGGTGCCAGGCTCTCGGACATTCAAAAGGAAGCCGTGGTGCTGACCGCCCGGGGCCGGCCGGTAACGCCGCGGACGCTCGGGCAGAAGCTGTATGTGGACGCTATGCAGCGCCACAGCCTCGTGTTTGCCATCGGCCCGGCCGGCACGGGCAAGACGTACCTGGCCGTGGCGGTGGCGGTTTCCGCCCTCAAGGAGAGGGTGGTCTCGCGCATCGTCCTGTGCCGGCCGGCGGTGGAAGCCGGTGAGCGGCTGGGATTTCTCCCAGGCGACCTGCAGGAGAAGGTCGACCCGTACTTGCGGCCACTGTACGATGCTTTGTACGATATTGTCGGCGCCGAGACGTACCAGCGCCATGTGGAGCGGGGCGTCATCGAAGTCGCCCCCTTGGCGTACATGCGGGGCCGGACGCTGGAGGATGCCTTCGTCATTCTGGATGAGGCGCAAAACACCACGCCCGAGCAGATGAAGATGTTTCTGACCCGCATGGGCCTGCGTTCCCGGATGGTAGTGACGGGTGATCTCACCCAGATCGACCTGCCGCCGGGGCAAGTGTCGGGTCTCGCGCACGCACGCATGGTGCTGGCGGAAACGGGAATCCCCTTCATCGAGCTGTCGGACGCGGACGTCGTCCGGCACGAACTGGTGCAGACCATCGTGCGCGCCTACGAGCGGGACGAGCAGCGCCGCGCCCAGGCTCGCAACGGACAGCGGGCGGAAGCGGCGGGAGATGACCGGCATGTTCAGGAGAACTGACGGCAACGGTTCGGGCCAGGGCCGTCGCGGGGGCGCCCACGGCGCGTGGGCGTCTTTGCGCGCATCCGTATGGGCACCCATCGCCGGTTTCTTTACGCGGCCCAGCCGCGCCCGGCGCCTGCTGCTTGCAGGATCGCTGTATGTGGTTCTCCTGGTCCTTATGACGGCTAGCGCCGGGCCGGACGCGGTGGACTGGAAAGTGGGGGATGTGGCCACCCACGACGTGGTCGCACCCCGGGACGTGGTCGACAGGTACCGGACGGAACAGCTGCGGGAACAGGCGGCACGGCAGGCGGTGCGCGACGCCGAGCTCGACCCGGTCAACTGGGAGATCAACCCCGCGGAAGCGCTGCGCTCCGAAGAGCGTGTGAAAGCAATCTTCGGCGTCCTTGCCGAAGTGCGCAAGGGCGCGGTGGATGCCCTCGCGGAGACTGATCTGCCCGCGGAGTCGCCGTCCGGGGCGTCACAGGACGCGGGTGAACAGCCGGAGGAGTTGCAAGCCCCGGCACCGCCGCCTCTGCCCATTGACGACATGGTGGCCCGGGCGCAGGCGCTGTTGGCCGACCAGGGAGTGGAGCTGGCGGCGGACGTACTGGCCTACGCCTTGGCGCTCCCTGACGAGGCGCGCACGGCGCTCGCGGACCGGACGGCACGCTTCGCGGCCGACTTCATGCAGCGCCGCCGCATTGGCACCGACGACCTGGAGCGGGAGCGGGAGGCGGTCTTGACCCAGGCGCAGATCGCCGCGTTGCCTGCAGGAGAGCGGGAACTGGTGGCCGAGGTTGTGCAGGCGGTCATCCGCCCGAACCTGATCCCGAGCCCTGAGCGGATGGAGCGGGCTCGGCAGGACGCGATACGCTCCGTGGCCGAGGTACGGGTGGTGGAAGGCCAGATCATCATCCGCCGGGGCGATCAGGTCGGCCCCGAGCACGTCACCCTGCTGCAGGACCTCGGACTCTTGGAGGGCGGGTTCAGCTACGGCCAGTTGGCCGGCAGCGCGCTCTTGCTGTTGCTCCTGTTTGGCGTGGTGGGAGTGTACCTATACCAGCACCGGCGAGATATCCTCATGAGCGAACGGCAGCTCGCGCTGCTGGGGCTCATCGTGCTGCTTGTCGCCGGCTTGGCCAAGGTGGGCAGCTTCATCGATTGGGACGGCACCGCCATTCTAGTGCCGGTGGGATTGGCGGGCCTTTTGGTCACGCTCCTGTTGGATTCGCGACTTGCCGTCGTGGTCAGCATCGTCTTGTCGACGATGCTGGCAGCCCTGTTTGGCTTCGACGGGCGCTGGCTGCTGCTCGGTCTTGCCGGCGGCATCGCGGCCGTATACAGCGTTTCCAAGGTGAGCCAGCGCTCGGATCTCACGCGGGCCGGTTTCATCGTGGGCGGGGCGTGCTTTTTGGCGATGATCGCCCTTGGACTCATCCGCAGCGAAGTGTTCCTGGTCCAATACTCGTTTCTGGGCATCGTCAACGGCATCGTGTCCGCGGTGGGCACCATCGGCCTCTTGCCGTACTTGGAGACGCTTTTTGGCATCACGTCGTCGATCCGGCTCCTTGAGCTGTCCAATCCCAATCACCCGTTGCTGCGCAAACTGCTGATGGAGGCGCCGGGCACGTACCACCACAGCATTCTCGTGGGCAACTTGGCCGAGGCGGCCGCGGAGGCCATCGGCGCCGACCAGCTTCTGGTGCGGGTCGGGGCCCAGTACCACGACATCGGCAAGACGAAGCGCCCGTACTTTTTCGTGGAGAACCAGTTTGGCGGGGAAAACCCCCACGACAAGCTGTCGCCGACGCTGAGCACCCTGATCATCATCTCGCACGTGCGGGACGGCCTCGAGCTCGCCAAGGAGTACCATCTGCCCGACGTTATCGTGAACTTCATCCGGGAGCATCACGGTACGGACCTGGTCAAGTACTTCTACCAAAAGGCCGTGGAAAACGCTAAGGGCGAGTCCGTCGACGAAAAAGACTTCCGCTATCCCGGACCCCGCCCGCAGTCCAAGGAGACCGCCCTTGTCATGCTGGCCGACGCGGTGGAAGCAGCCGTGCGGTCGCTGGGGCGGCCGACCCCCGGGCGCATTGAGGGTTTTGTTCGGCGGATCATCAGGGACCGCTTGGAAGCCGGCGAGCTCGATGAGAGCGACCTGACCTTGCGGGATCTGGACAAGATCGCCGAAGCCTTTGTACGGGTCTTGACCGGCATTTTCCACAAGCGGGTCGAGTATCCGGAGATGGCCGTACGGGAGCAGGAGCTGAAGCGGCTGAAGGAACAGGAGGCCCGCCGCGCGTGATCCCGGCGGGCGGGCACGTCTGGACCGGAGAAGGCCCGGTCGCCCAAGGAGGAGCCGCATGGACGTTTTATTGATCAATCGCACCCGCCTGTCCGTGACCGAGGCCATGACGGACCAGCTCGTCGCCGTCGCCCGGGCCGCGTTGGCGGCCGAAGGCATGCCCGATCACGCTCAGGTGGACGTGACCCTTGTGGACGATGAGGAGATCCGGCAGCTCAACCGCGACTACCGGGACAAGGACGCGCCTACCGACGTCTTGTCATTTCCCATCTGGGAACCGGAGGAGCTTGCCCTTGTGCGGGAGCACCCGGAACGCTTCCCGGAGCGGCCCCTTCTCGTCGGCGACGTCGTCATCTCCGTGGAGACGGCGGCCCGTCAGGCACAAGACTACGGTCATAGCCTCGAGCGGGAGCTGGCCTACTTGTGCGTGCACGGGGTATTGCACCTGCTGGGCTATGATCATGAGGAGGAAACCGACCGGGCCGCCATGCGGGAGCGGGAGGAAGCCATTTTGTCCGAGGCGGGCCTCGTGCGGTGAGGCCTGAGGCGGCCGCGGGAGAGGAGCACGGGCGTCCCATGCGCGCCCGCACGCTGATCGAGAGCTTCCGCTTTGCGTTTGCAGGTGTCGCGTACGCGTTTCGCACCCAGCGCAACGTGCGCGTTCACGTCCTCGCGGCGGCTGCGGTGACGCTGCTGGCGTGGGCGGTTGGGTTGAAGGGTGTGGAGCTGGCCGTACTCGTCCTGGCCATCGGCGCGGTGTTGGCCGCGGAGCTCCTCAACACCGCCGTGGAAACGGTCGTGGACCTGGTGACGCCGGCGTACCACCCCCTGGCCGCTGTCGCGAAAAACGTCGCCGCGGGCGGCGTCCTCGTCGTCGCATGCGCGGCGGCGGTCATCGGGTACATCGTGTTCGTCCCTTACTTGCCGCCGCTCTTGGCTGCGCTGTCTTCGGGCGGCTTGGCCGCGGCGCTGGCCCTGGCGCAGGCGGCACCAAGGAAGGTGATGGCTGTGGACATGGCGAGCGAAGGCCCGTTTGGGCTTTCCGAGGCGGAAGTCGATAAGCTCGTCGCCGCGGCGCGGGAAGCGCGGGAACGGGCTTACGCGCCTTACTCCGGGTTCCTCGTGGGTGCCGCGCTCATGGGCGAAAGCGGCGAGATCTTCACGGGCTGCAACATGGAAAACGCGTCGTATGGCGCGACCATCTGCGCCGAGCGGGTGGCTCTGGGAAGCGCCGTGGCGCATGGACAGCGGGCCTTCCGGGCGTTGGCGGTTGTCACGGACGTGGACGACCCCGCTCCGCCGTGCGGCATTTGCCGGCAGACGCTGAGCGAGTTTGCACCCGACATGCCCGTCATCTTGGCCAATCTCAAGGGCAAGCGGCGAGTGGTGGCGCTTGCGGAGCTGATCCCCGGCGTGTTTCACCTGCCGTCCAGGGAAGGGTAGAGCGTGGACGCAGGCGCGTTCCGTTCCGGTTTCGCAAGCCTCATCGGTCGTCCCAACGTCGGCAAGTCGACGCTGCTCAATGCGGTCGTCGGCGCCAAAGTGGCTATCGTTTCCGACAAGCCGCAGACGACCCGGCACCGCATCCAAGCCGTCTTGACCCGGCCCGACGCCCAAGTGGTCTTCATCGACACGCCCGGTGTACACAAGCCCAAGCACCTGCTGGGAGACTACATGGTGCAAACGGCGCGCACCACCTGGAACGAGGTGGATGTCATCCTGTTCGTCGTCGACGGCGCCGCCGGCGTGCGTGCGGGTGATCGGCTCATTGCCAAGGAGCTATCGAGTGTGGACACGCCGGTCGTACTAGTCGTCAACAAGATGGACCTGGTCCAGGAAAGCGCGGCCGCGGTGGCGGCCTTTGCCGAGCTGGGCGACTTTGCCCATGTGGCGCCCGTATCGGCGGTGACGGGCCAGGGGACCGCAGAGCTTGTGGACTGGATCGTGGCGCAGCTGCCCGAGGGCCCGAAGTTTTTCCCCGACGAGTGGGTCACGGACAGGCCCGAGGAGTTTCTCGTCGCCGAACTTATCCGGGAGCAAGTGTTCCACCAGACCCAGGAGGAAGTGCCCCATTCCGTCGCGGTGACGGTGGAGCAGATGCGCCGGCGGCCCGACCGGGACCTGGTGGACATTCATGCCACCATCATCGTGGAGCGCGACAGCCAAAAGGGCATCATCATCGGTCAGGGAGGCCGCATGCTGAAGGAGATCGGGCGGCTCGCCCGCATGGAGATCGAGGCGCTGCTCGGCAGCCAGATCAACCTGCAGCTGTGGGTCAAGACGAAACCGGGCTGGCGGGACCGGCCCGGCGCCCTCCAGGAGCTGGGGTACCGCTGAGCGGGGCCCGCCCGTGACCGCACCCGTCAAGGAGCGAATCCGTTGAACGTCACCGACTTCGATTATGAGCTGCCCGAGGAACTCATCGCCCAGACGCCGGTGGAACCCCGGGACGCCGCACGCCTCCTGGTCGTTCACCGGGACAGCGGCCGGCTTGAGCACCGCGTCTTCCGGGACTTGCCCCAGTACCTCGTTCCCGGAGACGTGCTCGTGCTGAACGACACCCGCGTCATGCCGGCGCGGCTTTTCGGTACCAAGGAGCCGACGGGGGGCCGGGTCGAGGTATTGCTCTTGCGGCGGGCGAGCGCCGACACCTGGGAAGCCCTGGTGCGGCCGGGACGGCGGCTGGCTCCGGGCGTCCGGATTGTCTTTGGTCGCGGCGAGTTGACCGCCGAGGTTGTGGACCGCACCGAGTCCGGGGGGCGGTTGCTCAAGTTTTCGCCCGCGGACAACTTGGATGAGCGCCTCGCGGCCTTGGGGCAGGTGCCTCTGCCTCCGTACATCCGCGCGCCGCTGCAGGATCCCGAGCGATACCAGACCGTTTACGCCAGGGACGCGGGGTCCGCGGCCGCGCCCACGGCCGGGCTGCACTTTACCCCCGTCCTGCTTGACCGCATCCGGGCGCAAGGCGTCGCGATCGAGTATGTGACGCTGCACGTCGGCCTCGGTACGTTCCGGCCCGTACAGGCGGAGCGCATCCAGGAGCACCGCATGCACGCCGAGTACTTCTCCATTCCCCCTGCGACCGCCGCCGCCGTCAACGCGGCCGCGCGAGAAGGGCGGCGCGTCGTCGCGGTCGGCACGACGGTGGCGAGGACGCTTGAAGCGGCCGCCGTGGCGGAGGACGAGGTGCGGGCCGGAGACGGCTGGACGGACCTGTTCATCTACCCGGGCTACCGCTGGAAAGTGGTGGACGTTCTCATCACCAACTTCCACTTGCCCCGCTCGACGCTCTTGATGCTCGTTAGTGCGTTCCTCGGCCGCGAACGGACGCTGGCCGCCTACCAAGAAGCCGTGCGGGAGCGATACCGCTTCTTCAGCTTCGGCGATGCGATGCTGATCTTGTGAGGAAGCCGGCGGGAGGAGACTTCGCCACGATGGCCATCGAGTTCCGGATTGAAACGACGTGTCCCGTCACACGGGCCCGCACCGGGCGGCTCAAGACGCCCCATGTGGAGTTGGAGACGCCGGTGTTCATGCCCGTGGGGACTCAGGCGTCGGTCAAGACGATGACGCCCGATGAGGTGGCGGGCATCGGGTTTCGCCTGATCCTTGCCAACACGTACCACCTGTACTTGCGGCCCGGCGCGGAACTGGTGCGGGAGGCGGGCGGGCTGCACAACTTCATGCACTGGCCCCACGCCATTTTGACCGACAGCGGGGGTTTCCAGGTGTTCAGCCTCGCGCGCCTGCGCCGCATTCAGGAGGAAGGCGTTACCTTCCAGTCGCACCTGGACGGCTCCCGCCATTTCATCAGTCCCGAAAAGTCCATCGAGATCCAGGAGAACCTCGGGGCGGACATTGTGATGGCCTTCGACGAATGCGCACCGTACCCGTGCGACTATGAGTACGCCCGCCGTTCCATGGAGCTGACGCACCGGTGGGCGGCCCGCTGTCAAAAGGCCCACGGGCGCTCCGACCAGGCCCTGTTTGGCATCGTGCAGGGAAGCGTGTACCCGGACCTGCGGGCCGAGAGCGCTCGCACCCTGGTGGACATGGACTTCCCAGGGTACGGCATCGGCGGCTTGAGCGTCGGCGAGCCGAAAGAGGCCATGCTGGCCATGCTGGACGTGGTGAGCGACATCCTGCCGCCCGGGAAGCCCCGCTATCTCATGGGCGTCGGCTCCCCGGAGGATCTCGTCGAAGGTGTCGCCCGGGGCGTCGATATGTTTGACTGTGTTTTGCCGACCCGGATCGGCCGCCACGGCACCGTGTTTACCCGCACCGGAACGGTCATCGTCCGTGACGCCCGCTACGCCCGGGACTTTGGCCCGCTGGACCCGGATTGCCGTTGCTACGTCTGCCAAAACTACACCCGCGCGTACATCCGCCACCTATTTAAGAGCGGCGAAGTGCTGGGCATGCGCCTGGCCACCTGGCACAACCTGGCGTTTCTTTACGGGCTTATGGACGATGTGCGCCGGCACATCCGGGAGGGCACGTTCGCACAGTTTCGCGACGAGTTCTTGCGCACCTACCGCGGCGCGGGGAAGGCAGGAACGCCTGCGGACCCGTCGAAAGGCCAGTAGAAGTGCTTATGCCCGAAAGCGAGGAGTGAACCACGGATGGTGCTACTGCAGGCCGCAGCCCCAGGGAGCGCAGGTCTCCTGGGGTCGCTTTTGCCCCTGATCTTGATGTTCGCCGTGTTCTATTTCCTGCTCATCCGCCCCCAGCAGCAGCAGCAGCGCAAGCGCAAGGAGATGCTCGACAGCCTCAAGGTCGGCGACAAGGTCATCACCGTCGGCGGTATCCACGGCGAGATCACCGGCGTGAAGGACGACGAGGTGCACCTGCGGGTCGCTGACAAAGTCGAGATCCGGTTAAGCCGCCAGGGCGTCGGCCATGTGAAGGGCCGGGATTAAGCGGTGACAGGCGGGTCCGGCAACGGCGCGACGCCGGTTACCCTTGAGGTGGTGCGGGCGCACCCAAAGGTCGCCGCGTTCGTCAAGCAGGCGGACGCGCACCTGGCGGCCATCGGTTTTACCGAACACGGCGAACGCCACTGCGGACTTGTGGCCAAAATCGCCTATAACGTCCTCACGCGCCTGGGGTGCCCGGCCCGGGAAGCGGAGCTCGCGGCCATCGCCGGCTACACCCACGACATCGGCAACGTGGTCGGCCGAGCCGGCCACGCGCTGACGGGCGCGGTGCTGATGGCGCCCATCTTGGACGAACTGGGCATGCCGCCCCAGGAGGCGGCCACCATTTTGGGCGCCATCGGCAACCACGAGGAAGCTCACGGCCATCCGGTAAACCGGGTGTCGGCGGCTCTCATCTTGGCCGACAAGTCCGACGTACACCGGACGCGGGTGCGTAACCGCGACCCGGCCACCTTCGACATTCACGATCGGGTCAACTATGCGGTCGTACGGTCGTTCCTGTCGGTGGACGGCACGGCCCGCACGATTACGCTGGAGTTGACCATCGAACGTGAGGCCACTTCCGTCCTCGAGTATTTCGAGATCTTTCTGCAGCGCATGATCATGTCCCGCCGCGCCGCGGAGTTTCTCGACTGCCGGTTTCATCTCGTGATCAACGGCGCCCGGCTGGCGTGAGCCGCCGGCCGCGCCCATCACCTGGCCCGCCCGGGCCTGCCTGCTTGAGAGGTGCACGAGATGACAGCGTTCTCCCAGGCCCCGGCTGCATGGCAGCCCAAGGATCCCAACTACGCGGAGCGCGTGCGTGCGAGCTTTGCTCGCCAGCGCATCATGGAGTTGTTCGGCGCCCGGCTCGTGCGCGTCGAGCCGGGCTTGGTGGATATCGAGCTGGCGTTCCGGCCCGAACTGACCCAGCAACACGGGTACCTGCACGCGGCGGCCGTAACCGCCATCGTGGACAGCGCCTGTGGGTACGCGGCGTTGTCCCTCATGCCTCCGGGCTGCGAAGTGCTCAGCGTAGAGTTCAAGATCAACCTGATGGCGCCGGCCCGGGGCCAGTCCTTCCTTGCCCGGGGCCGGGTGCTGCGGCCCGGGCGCACGGTGACGGTCTGCATCGGCGATGTTTGGGCCCGCGGAGCCGACGGGCAAGAGACGGCAATAGCCACCATGCTCGCCACGATGTTCCGTGTGGAGGCGCCGGCGGCAAAGGGCGAAGCTTAAGTTCTGGCGCGGCGCCGCGGGCGCGGTGCCGGAAAGTTGTCGAAATTGACAAGTCCTGGCGACGGGATTATAATCGTTCCGTGTGTCTAAAGGCGAGCCCAACGGCCGTCTTGTGCCTTATGACGGCACGGGCGTCCACTTGTTGGCGAGGGAGGAACGTAGTTTGCCCCGGGGAAACATCGTGCGCATTGTCGTCATCTTACTCATCCTCGCCGCCACGGGCGTGGTCTTGTACCGGTTTCCAATGCAGCTAGGCCTGGACCTCCAGGGCGGCGTGCACATCGTCTTGGAGGCCCGGCAGATCAGCGCCGCCGCGGTGACCGATGAGGTGATGGAGCGGGCGATGGCCATCATCGACCGGCGCGTCAACGGGCTAGGCGTGGCGGAGCCCGTTATTCAGAGGGAAGGGTCCCGGCGGATAGTCGTCGAGCTGCCCGGCGTGTCCGACCAGCAGCAGGCCATCGACGTCATCGGCCGTACGGCGCAGTTGGAGATCCAGGACCCATTCGGCAGAACGGTACTGACGGGCGCTGACCTCGCGGATGCCCGCCTGGGCGTGGACAGGTTCGGGCGGCCCGCCGTCGACGTGCAGTTCACGCCGGAGGGAGCTGCCCGCTTTGCCCAGCTGACGACGTTGTATGTCGGACAGCCGATCCCGCACCGGTTGGACGGCGAGCTGCTCGTGGCGCCGGTGGTGCAGGAGCCGATCACCTCGGGCCAGGGCCAGATCACCGGCAGTTTCACCCATGACGAGGCGAGAAACCTGGCGATCCTGCTCAAGGCGGGTTCCCTGCCGGTGCCCCTGGACGTCGTGGAGATGCGCAACGTCGGGCCGACCTTGGGCCAAGAGTCCATCGACCGGAGCCTCAAGGCTGGCATCGCCGGCCTCGTGCTGGTGGTTTTGTACATGATCATGTTTTATCGCCTGCCGGGGCTTTTGGCCGACATCGCCCTGGGCGTGTACATCATGCTTGTCCTGGCGCTCCTAGCGGGACTGCATGCCACGCTGACTTTGCCCGGCATCGCTGGCCTAATCCTCTCGGTGGGCATGGCCGTCGACGCGAACGTCATTATCTATGAGCGAATCAAGGACGAGCTGCGCAGCGGAAGCAAGATCCGGGGCGCCGTCCGGGCCGGATTTCACCGGGCGTTCACGGCTATCTTGGACGCCAACGTGACGACGCTCATCGCGGCGGGCGTCCTTTTTTGGCTGGGCACCGGGCCCATCAAGGGGTTTGCCGTCACCTTGAGCTTGGGCGTGCTCGCCAGTATGTTGACGGCCATCGTCGTCACCCGGTGGCTGCTGGTGGCGGCGGTGGAGGCCAACCCCAAGGGCGCGGCCCGCTACTTCGGTGTCCAGGAGGCAGCCTGACCCATGGGACAGACTCGCTTCAACTTTATGCGCTACGGCAAAGCGACTCTGGCCGTGTCCGCGGTGCTGGTTATGTTGAGCCTGCTCAGCCTCGGCGTGCGCGGGCTCAACCTAGGCATCGACTTCACCGGCGGAACCCTGATTGAGCGGCAGCTAGGCCGTGCTGCGACAGCCGATGAGGTGCGGCAGGTGTTGTCCGGGGCCGATCTCGCCGACTTGGATGTCGCGGGAGCCGTCATCCAGCCGCTGGATAATCCCCGGGACGTGCTCATCCGGACGCGGCCTTTGAGTAGCGCGGAGATCGAAAGGGTGGACGCTGCCCTGGCGGCGGCTTTCGGCGGGGTGGAGGTGCTGCGCACCGAGCTCGTCGGGCCTGTCATCGGTGCGGAACTCCTGCGGCGGGCACTGCTGGCGGTGGCGCTTGCCTCCATTGGTATCCTGATCTACGTTTCGGTACGGTTTCAGTTCAAGTTCGCGGTTGCGGCCGTCGCGGCGCTGCTTCATGACGCGATCATCGCGACAGGCGTCGTCTCGGTGCTCGGCGTCGAGGTCAACAGTCCATTCATCGCGGCGATCCTTACGGTCGTCGGCTACTCCCTCAACGCCACGATCGTCATCTTTGACCGGGTGCGGGAGAACTTGCAGCGGGGCAAGGAGAAGTCGCTGGTTGAGCTGCTCAACCGCAGCCTGAACGAGACGCTGGCGCGCACGATTCATACGACCGCCACGACGCTGCTCGTGCTCGTGACGCTGTTCGTCTTTGGCGGCAGCACGTTGCGGGACTTCATCCTTGTGCTGCTCGTCGGCTTGACCGTTGGCACCTACTCGTCGTTGATGGTGGCCAATCCATTGTGGTGGCTGCTTAAGGAGCGGGAGGAACGGGCACGGGGGGAGGCGAATCCGGCACCCACCCCTTAGGTGGTGATACCCCGTGGCCATCAGCTTTGTCAACCGGCGTTACCGGCACTTGCGCCGTTACCGGCAGATCGTGGAGGTCCTATTGCGCCAGGGCTTCGGTTATGCCCTGGACCAATTGGACCTCCAGGATCTCGTGCCGTTCCGGCGTCGCGTCCTCGCCCCCGAGCCGCCCGAGCACACCCGCGGCGTACGGCTCCGGACGGCTCTGGAGCTGCTTGGCCCCACCTTCGTTAAGCTCGGGCAGATCTTGAGCACTCGCCCCGACATCGTCCCCCAAGACGTGGCCGATGAACTGTCGCGGCTGCAAGATCACGTACCCGCCGTAGACGTGAGCGCGATCAAGGTAGAAATCGAGCGGGAGTTCGGCCGCTCCGTGGAGGAGACGTTTGCCTCCTTCGACGCCGAACCGATCGGCGCGGCGTCCATCGGACAAGTTCACCGCGCCGTGCTTCACGACGGTACCCAGGTAGTCGTCAAGGTGCGCCGGCCGGGCATTGAGAAAGTGGTCGACACCGATCTCGAGATCCTGGAAAACTTGGCCGCTGTCGTCGAGGACCGCTGGCGGGTCGAGCGGTTTAGCCCCCGGGAGTTCGTCGACGAGTTTTCCCGGGTGTTGCGCAGGGAAATGGACTACCGGCTTGAGGCCGGCAACATCGAACGCTTTCGAAGGGCGTGGGCGGATGATGCGCGCGTGCGCATTCCCAAGGTGTATTGGGATCTCACCACATCGCGCGTGCTCGTCATGGAGTACCTGGAAGGCGTCAAAGTCGACGACCGGGAGGGTCTCGAGCGTATCGGGCAGGACCCGAAAGCCGTGGCGCAGTTAGGCGCGGAAGTCTTCTTGCGCATGGTTCTCATCGACGGCGTTTTCCACGGCGATCCCCATCCGGGGAACTTGTTCATCACGGAGGACGGCCGCCTGGCCATCATCGACTTTGGTATGGTGGGCCGCCTCGATGAAGAGACCATGGGGGCGGTCGTCGACCTGTTCATCGGGGTCACCCGGCGGGACACGGACCGGGTCGTGCGGGGGCTTGTGCGCCTGGGGGCGCTGGACCCGGACGCGGATTTCCGCCCGGTGCGGCGGGACCTGGAAGACCTCATCGACCGTCACTACGGCAAATCGCTGCGGCAGATCGAACTCGGGCCCGTTGTGCAGGAGATCCTGCAGCTCGCGCATCGCCACCGCCTTCGGCTGCCCTCGGACTTGCTGCTCCTCAGCAAGGCGCTCGTCACCATTGAGGGCGTCGGTAAAGCGCTAGACCCCGAGTTCAACGCTCTTGAGCTGGCCCAGCCGTTTGCCAGGGAGCTCATGCGGCACCAGGCGGATCCGGCGCGGCTTGTGCGGCGCGCCTTGGCCGAAGGCGGCGACTACGGGCGGCTGCTCGCCCGGCTTCCGGAGAAGATGGACCAATCCTTGACGCGCCTGCTCCGGGGCGAGCTCCAGGTGCGCTTCGTACACGAGGGGCTTGACCGCACCGTCCAGCGCCTCGAGCGCACCAGCAACCGGGTGGCCATGGCCATCGTGCTCGCCGCGCTGATCATTGGATCCGGCATCGTGCTGCAGACATCCGGTCCTTCCTGGTGGGGCGTGCCGGCTTTGGGGCTCATCGGATTCGTGCTGGCTGGTTTCATCGGGCTCGGGCTTGTCATCGGGATCCTGCGGTCGGGGCGCTTCTAGAGCCGGGGAGGGAACCGCCGCGCCGGGGGAGAAGTGCCACGTGATGCCAGTCGCGCGGCCGGGGGGACCAGAACCGTGCAGTTATTGCTCATTGTCGCGTTGCTCTTTGCCCTGGGCGTGGCCGTCTTTGCCGTACAGAACGCTGCGCCCATCACCGTCAATCTAATCCGCTGGCAGCTGGAGACGTCGCTCGTGGTGGTCGTCGTCGGCTCGGCGGCCGCCGGGGCGATGGTGGCCGGCCTGATCGGCCTCATCCGGCAGATCCAGTCCTCGTGGCGCATCCGCCAGCTGCAAGGCCACATCCACAAGCTGGAGCGGCGCCTGCAGCAACTC
>ERZ777003.1056-NODE-1056-length-46028-cov-14.629108_pt1 | contig 46028 bp, 38 predicted proteins | sample MGYA00374956_ERZ777003 | MGnify/ENA primary metagenome ERZ777003 (study PRJEB29302, sample SAMN06268252) | bioreactor metagenome | isolation source: Joint BioEnergy Institute, California, USA | place: USA:Joint BioEnergy Institute, California, USA | collected... | reverse complement strand
GCGCCGGTGATCTCGCCGACGCTGACGCCCGAGGCGACCCCGACGCCCTCGCCGACGCCCACGCCGGAGACGCCGACGCCCACGCCGGAGACGCCGACGCCCACGCCGGAGACACCGACGCCCACGCCGGAGACGCCGACGCCAACGCCCGAGACCGTCACCCCGACCGTCACCAGCGAGCCGGCGGTCACCGACACCCCGACGGTGACGCTCACGCCCACCCCGTGCGCCGTGTCGTTCGCCGGCGGGTTCGGCGCGCTGTGGGAGCAGAACGAGGTGGTGCGCGAGCGGCTCGGCTGCCCGACGCGCGCTGAGGTCGGCGGCCAGATCGCCGAGCAGCCGTTCGAGCGGGGCAGCATGTACTACTTCCAGCCGCTCGAGCTGATCTACGTGCTGGCCGGGATCGAGACCGGCACCTGGCGCGTCTTCCGGGAGGACGACCTGGCCGGCCTGGCGACGCCGACGCCCGCGCCGGACCCCGGGAACGGGCGCGTGATCCCGATCGGCGGCTTCGGCCTGGTGTGGGGCTACAACGCCGACGTGCGCGAGGCGCTCGGGCAGGGCACGGCGCCCGAGGCCGGGCTGTTCGACGGGGCGCGCCAGCCCTTCGAGCACGGCGTGATGATCTGGAGCTCGCAGGGCCTGGGCCGCGGGCCGACGATCTACGTCCTCTACGACGATAACACCTTCGAGCGCCACGACGACCCGAACCATCCCTGATTCTGTCGGGAAGCGTGGCGGGCTCGCAGCCCGCCGCTTCCTGATCTTCGGCGTGGCGGCGGTGTTCTTCTCCCCGGTGCGCCGCGCCCGCCTAATCTCCCCGTAAGGAAGGCGGTCGGCGCGGCTGCACCTCCCACAGCGGGCGGCTGCGCCGGCCACGTTCTAACAGCTCTCTGATCGCTTCTTCATCACTTCTTTACCGCTCCTCTGCTACGCTGATCCGTGTGACCGCAACGGACAGAAGTCGCGCGGTGGGCTGGCCCTGCGCTCCGCTGCCGCTCCTCGCTCGCGTGGGCGGCCCGCCGCAGCGCGTCACTCGTGTCAACCGAAGGAGAAGCTGTATGCACAAGCGCCCGTGTGCCGCGTGGCTCCTGCTCGCGGCATTCGTCCTCGCCGCCTGCGCTGGCGGCCTGCCCGGCGCTCCGGGCGGCGCTCCGTCTCCGCAGGCGCCTGGCGCCTCGCCGGTGAGCGAGCCGGCGAACGGCGGAGCTGAGCCGGTGACGATCGGCTTCGCGGCGCCCGAGTTCGAGCGCGGCGCCTACCAGCCGCTGATCGACGCGTTCAACAGCGAGAACCCCGACGTGCAGGTGCGCTTCGTCTCGCTCGACGAGGTCGGCATGCCGCGCGGGGGGGACTTCGACCCCGCCGAGGTGCTGCGGGAGACGGTGAGCGCGGCGGATACGGCGGCGCCGTTCTTCGTGCGCGCCGAGGACCTGGCGAGCGGCCTGCTGCTCGACCTCGCGCCGCTGATGGACGCCGACCCGTCGTTCGACCGCGACGATTTCTACCCCGGCGCGTTCGAGGCGGCGAGCCTCGACGGCGCCGTGTACGTGCTGCCGCGAACGATCGGCGTGCCGCTGCTGGCCTACAACCGGGATCTCTTCGACGCCGCCGGCCTGGCGACGCCGACGCCGGACTGGACCTGGGAGGACTTCCTGGGGGCCGCCGAGCGGCTGGCGAGCAAGCGCGGCGACGAGGTGGACGTGTACGGCTTCGTCGCGCCGGACGCCGGGCTGATGGCGCTCTACGGGGCGCTTGCGGCGGCCGACGACCCGCTGGCGGTCGGCGAGGAGGTGGCGCGCCTCGACCGCCCGGAGGTGGCGGCGGCGCTCGAGCGCATCGAGCAGCTCTTCGACAGCGGCGGGCTGTTCGCCGCCGAGCAGGAGGGCCCGCAGGGCTTCGGGCGCATGCAGGAGCTGATCAGCTCGGGGCGGGCGGCGATGTGGCCCGACGGGCTGCTCGTGACTCGGCCGGGGAGCGCGCCGGAGGTGAACTCCGGGCTGGCGCCGCTGCCGGAGCCCGCGCTGCCCGGTGGGGCGAGCGTGGAGACGAATGGCTACGTGATCAGCAGCGGCACCCAGCACCCGCGCGAGGCCTGGCGCTGGCTGTCCTTCCTGAGCCGGCAGGAGATCCGCCGGCCGGGAAACGTCGTGCTGATCGGCGGCGGCCGCACCCTGCCGGCCCGCAAATCGCTGGCCGAGCAGAGCGGCTTCTGGAACGGCCTGGACGCCGAGGCCACGGCGGCGATCGAGGCCGGCCTGGCACGCCGCGCAGCCGCGGGGCGGGCGCGGGCGCACGACGTGCCCCTGCGCCAGGCGCTGGCGGGCGCGCTGCAGGCTGTGCTCGGCGGCGCGGAGCCGTCCCAGGCGCTCGTCGAGGCCCAGGCGACGTTCGAGCAGCGCCTGGCGGAGGTCGAGCCGACGCCGACGCCCGGGCCGCCGGTGGCGGTGTCGGTCCCCGAGCCGGACGTGGCCCCGGCCGGCGCGACGACCGTGACCTTCATGGCGCCGGGGTTCGACACGGCGCAGCTGCGCGAGCTGGCGCGCGAGTTCAACCGCGAGAACGGGTCGGTGTACGTGGACGTGCAGGGCGGGTTCATGGAGGGGCCGCTGAATGCGGCCAGGGTGGCGGAGCAGGCCGACTGCTTCATGCTGCCGATCCCGCCGCAGGCCGGCGACCCGCTCACCAGCACGCTCGACCTGCGCCCGCTGCTCGACGCCGAGGTCGCGGCCGGCGGGGAGGCGCTGATCGACGACTACCCGGCGGCGCTGCTGGCGCCCTTCGAGCGGGACGGGGCGCTGCGCGGCCTGCCGTACGGCGCGACGCTGCGGGCGGTGACGTACAACCAGGACGCCTTCGAGGCGGCGGGCCTGGAGCCGCCGCGCGCCGACTGGACGCTGGACGACTTCCTGCAGGCGGCGCAGACGCTCACGACCGGCACGGACGAGCGCGACAAGACCTACGGCTTCGCCTCCGCCGGCATCGGGACCGAGGACCTGCGCTTCTTCCTGGACCGGGCGGGCGTGCGGCTGACCGAGGGCAGCGGGGACACGCTGCGGCCGGCGCTGACCGAGGAGCCGGTCGTGCAGGCGGTGCGGTACTTCATCGACCTGCTGCAGAATACGTCGCCGCATACCGAGCTGAGCGGCTACAGCCGCAGCGAGCCGTTCGTGGTCGGCGCGGCCCTCGAGCTGATCGAGACCGGGCGGGTCGGCATGTGGTTCGACTTCGGGCCGGGGCTGGTGCGGATCCGCATCGGCGGGCCTGAGCGGCCGGCGTTCACGCGGGCGATCGCGCCGCCGCCGCTGGGCGAGGGGGGCGTGACCGCCAACGACGTGCGCGTGAGCGGCATGTTCATCTCGGCCGGGAGCGCGGCGCCCGATGCGTGCTGGGCGTGGCTGAAGCGGCTGAGCGCCACCACGTCGCTGCTGCAGGGGGCGTTCCCGGCGCGCCGCTCGCTGGCGGAGGCGCCGGAGTTCCAGGCCCAGGCGCGGCCGGGGGCGGCCGAGGTCTACGCCGCCTACCGCGAGGCGCTGGAGCGCCCGCCGGTTCAGTCCGAGGAGAGCGGCGCGCTGGCGCTCGACCCGTACTGGTTCTACCGAGCGGTGGACCGCGCGCTGCAGGGCGCGAGCCTGGAGCTGGAGCTGGAGCAGGCGCAGGAGCTGAGCGAGCAGTTCCTCGAGTGCGTGCGCGGCGGCGGGGGGCGCGCCGAGTGCGCGCAGGCGGTGGACCCGGAGTACAGCGGGTTCGCGGGGCCGTGATGGGCTCCACGGCCCTCCGGCGGGGCGTCTCTACGGCGCCCCGTCGGACACGCCGATCGATTCAAAGAACGAGTCCTGGGAGCCGTTGAAGTACACGTGCACCACCTGGTTGTGGGTGATGCGCGTGACCGCCTCGAAGACCTCGTCGTCCGATGGGCTGTGGACGACGAGCATGCCGCGCTCGGGGGCGTACTCGTCCTCGCCGGCCGGGATCACGAACGCCAGCCACTCGTTCGGGTAGCGCGCCTCGACGTCGGCGATCAGCTCGACGCGCCCCTTCTCCTCCATGCCCGTGTACGGGCAGCCGCAGTCGCAGTCCACTCCGCAGCCCTCGTGGGTGCCGCACGAGAGCTTGGTGCCCCCGTGCTCCGCGGAGGTCAGGTTGATCATGATCGGCATGGCAGTCGCTGTCGCTTAGTGCGGCGATAGACCGCCGCAGAGCGTGAGAGAGATGGGGTCGTGGAGGGCTTGCGGGCCCTCCACGCCTCCGGCGAGACGCCCGCTCAGGCGGCGGCCGCCTCGCTCCTCTCAGATATGGATCGCGGCGCCCTCGGCTGCCGCGTGGGCCGCCTCGCCGATCGCCTCGTACAGCGTCGGGTGGGCGTGCACCGTGCGCATCAGCGACTCGGCGGTGGCCTCGTGCGAGAGCGCCAGGCCGCCCTCGGAGATCAGCTCGGTGACCCGCGGGCCGATGATGTGGATGCCGAGCACCTCGTCGTACTTCTTCTCGGCGACGATCTTGACGAAGCCGACGCGCTGGCCGAGGATGGTCGCCTTGCCGTTGGCCGAGAACGGGAACTTGCCGACCTTCACGTCGTAGCCCTGCTCGCGCGCGCGGGCCTCGGTCAGGCCGACGCTGCCGATCTCGGGCGTGCAGTAGGTGCAGCCGGGGATCTTGCCGTACTCGATCGGGTGCGTGGCGTGGCCGGCGATCGCCTCGGCCGCCAGGATGCCCTCGGCGCTGGCCTTGTGCGCCAGCCAGGGCGTGGTGAGCGCGCAGTCGCCGATCGCGTAGATCCCATCGGCGGTGGTGCGCATGGTCGCGTCCACCTTGATGAAGCCGCGCTCGTCGGTCTCGATCCCGCGCTCGGCCAGCCCGAGCTCCTTGGTGTTGGGCGTGATGCCGATCCCCAGCAGCGCCCGCTCGGCCGTCACCGTCTGCTGCTTGCCCTCGGCGTCGGTGATCTGCGCCGTGATGTGGTCGCCCTCGGCCTTGATCTCCGTAAGCTTGGCGCCGGCCATGATCTTGATGCCGCGGCGCTGGAAGCTGCGCGTCAGCTCGGCGCTGATCTCCTCGTCCTCGGCCGGCACGATGCGCGGCAGCGCCTCGACCAGCGTGACCTCCGCGCCGAACGAGCGGAACATCGAGGCGAACTCGCAGCCGATCGCGCTGGCGCCGATGATCAGGATGGACTTCGGCAGCTCCTTGAGCGAGAGCGCCTGGTAGGAGTTGAGGATCCGGTCGCCGTCGAACACGCCGCCGATCTGCGGCAGGTCGCGCGGGCGGGCGCCGGTGGCGATGATCACGTTCTTGGTGGCAAGCTCGGACTGCTTGCCGTCGCCGTCGGTCACCTGGAGGCGCCCGCGGTCCACCAGGCGCGCTGTGCCCATGTGGACGTCGATCTTGTTCTTGCGCATCAGGAACCCGACGCCGCCGGTCATCTGCTTGACCACCGCGTCCTTGTTCTTCAGCACGCCCTCCCAGTCCACCGAGACGTCCTTGATGACCACGCCGAAGCGCTTGGCCTCGCGGGCCTCCTCCACGAGCTCGGCCGAGTGCAGCATGGCCTTGGTCGGGATGCAGCCGACGTTGAGGCACACGCCGCCCAGGAACTGCCGCTCGACGACGGCGGTGCGGAGACCGAGCTGCGCCGCGCGGATGGCAGCTACGTAGCCCCCCGGCCCGGCGCCGACAACGACGACATCGTAAGCTGTGTCTGTCACAGGGAACACCTTTCTCGCAAAAGCCCTCGTAGCCACATTGTACCACGCGGCACGCGGTATATCTGCGTACCATTCGGCTCGGATGATACGTTTAGTAAGTGTAAAGAACTGCGCGGTCGTGTCGCCCGCTCCGCCTACAGCAACCCAGGGCTTCTTACCACAGCGAGATTCGGCGGCCGCAGATTATCCGAAGTCCTTCTTTCCCGCGCTCCGTTGCCTGCATAGAGGGAGATTGCCATGGATCTGCGCTCGCGTGCGTTTCGCGCCATCGTCGCTGCCTGTGTCACGCTGGCGCTCTGGGCCTCGCTGGCCTTCATGACCGCCCCCGCCCCCGCGCAGCCCGCGCGCGCCCAGGAGCTTCCCTCAGAACCGGCGCCGGCAGCGTGGACGCCGATTTCCGATGAGAGCTCTGGGCCAGTCGAGAAGATAACCATTATTATCCCGATCTTCACCGCCACGCACACCCCGACGCGCACGCCGACTCCGCCGAACATCGGCAACTTCGTGTGGGACGACCGGGACGGCGACGGGCGGCAGGACGTTGGCGAGCCGGGCATCAGCGGGGTGACCGTGCAGCTCTGGAACGCCTCTAAGACCCTGTTGATCGCTCAGACGGTGACCAACGCCAGCGGCAACTACACGCTGACGGCGCCGGGGCCGGGCGATTACCGGGTGCGGGTGCTGCTCCCGGCGCTCGGCGACCAGTTCTCGCCCAAGGACCAGGCCGGCGGGGATAACCTGCTGGATAGCGACATCAACCCTTCTGGCATCAACTTCGGCTTCACCGATGTGTTCACCATCGCCCCGAATGTGATCTCGATCACGCATGTCGACGCCGGCATCATCAAGTACCGCACGCCCACCCCGACGCGCACGCCGACGCCGGTGAACATCGGCAACTTCGTGTGGCACGACCTGAACAAGGACGGCAAGCAGGACGTTGGCGAGCCGGGGGTCGACGGGGTGATCGTGCAGCTCTGGAACGCCTCTAAGATCCTGTTGATCGATCAGACGGTGACCAACGCCAACGGTAACTACACGCTGGTGGCGCCGGTGCCGGGCGATTACCGGGTGCGGGTGCTGCTCCCGGTGAGCGGGGTCGGCTTCTCACCGAAGGACCAGGCCGGCGGGGATAACCTGCTGGACAGCGACATCAACCCTTCTGGCATCAACTTCGGCTTCACCGATGTGTTCACCATCGCCCCGAATGTGATCTCGATCACGCATGTCGACGCCGGCCTGACTGACGTGCCGCCGTTCCCGACCCCGACGCGCACCTCCACTCCCACGGCGACCGCCACCAGCACGCCGACGAGTACGGCCGATTCTGAGGCGGATGTGGGGCACGAGCCGTTTGTCTACCTGCCGATGGTCGGGCGCTGACCGGAGGGCTGGGGAGGCGGAGCACAGCCACTCCGCCGCCCGGCTAGAGGTTGAAGCAGTGCGGGTTGGCGCGCGCCAGGTCGTCGGCGGCGCGGAAGCCCTGCAGCACCAGGGGCGTGCCGAGGCTGCCGAGCGCCACGATCGGGCCGGTGACCATGAAGGTGTAGCGGCCGGTGCGCTTAGGGTCGGGGAGCGAGCAGTAGCGGGCGAACCCCTCTTTGCCCAGCTCGGTCTCGACGTACTCGCGGTCCGCGCCGAGCTTGAAGCCCTGGCCGAAGATCTTGACCTGCAGCTGGCGCAGGATGGTCTTGTCGAAGTCGTGCAGGGTCTGGGTGACGAACATCCAGCCGACGCCGTACTTGCCGGTCATGCGGATGCTCTGGGCCAGCAGGGCGCGGGTGCGGGCGCCGTCGGCGCTCTCCGCGGCGTGCTCGCCGGCGAAGAGGTGCGCCTCGTCCAGCAGCACCAGCGCGTTGGAGGTCTGGCCGTTCTGGAACGAGCGGTGGATCACATGGCGCAGGCGGGTGAGGATCTCGTTGAGCAGGAAGTAGGGCGTCTGGTCGGCTCCGTCCTGGGCGAACGACAGCACGACGACGGCGCGGTCCTGCAGCACCTTCTGGATGACCTGCGAGAGCGGCGTGCGGCCGTCGTCGGTGCGGAAGGCGCGCAGCGACTCCTCCCACACCCGCCGCAGGCGCAGCTCGTCCAGGTTGTAGCGGGCGAGCACGTCGGCGGCGCGCTGCCCCTCGCCGGGCGTAGTGCCGGGGCGGGTGGCGTAGATCACGTCGGCGAAGCGCGCCAGGTCCTTCACCAGCAGCGGCAGGTCCGCGGCGCGCAGGTCGCGGATGGGCCGCCTGCGCCCGGATGCGTCGGTGAGCTCGCTGAGCAGCCCGGCGAGCCGCTCGGCGGCCTCGCGCTCCTTGTTGGCGCCCTTGAAGCCGAGGCTCTCGAAGAAGCCGGCCCGGCGCAGCACCTCGGTGAAGGCCTCGGCCCCCTCCAGCGCGACGTCGTCGGTCGAGAGGACGTGCGCGGTGCGGCTGTGGCGCAGGTTCGCCAGCAGGCGCTTGATGCTGAAGTCCACCCGGTGGTCGCCGGCGGCGAAGCGGTCCCGCCCGAACTCCCCCTGCGGGTCGAGCACCAGGATGCCCAGGTCGCGGTTCGCGGCGAAGCCGGCCAGCAGCTGGGCGGCGAGGATCGACTTCCCCGAGCGGGTCTGGCCGAAGATACCGATCATCACCGCCTCGCCGAAGCCGCCCTGCTCTGTCGGGCCGAAGTGGCGCAGCGTGAGCGGCACCGGCAGGCCATCCCCCGGCGACTGGCCGGCGTAGAAGATGCCGGGCTCAGTGTGGACCAGGTCCTGGAGCGTCGCGGCGTCGGCCGGGTAGACCGGCGTGCCGGAGGGCGGCGGGGTGGAGAGGGTGGTGCGCCGCACGACGCGGCCCGATTCGTCCAGCAGGAAGACGCCGAGGGCGGTGAGCTGGGCGGCGGTGAGGTCGCTCTCGCCCGAGAGCGCCGGCAGCGCCCCCTGGTGCTTGATCACGGCGCGGATCACCGGGTCCTCGTGCCAGCGGTTGCGCGTGACGATCCCGCCTAGCTGGCAGAGCGCGCGCTTGCGGTAGGCGCGGCCGTTGAAGCGCTCCACCACCTCGAAGGTGACCCAGGCGTGGTCGAGCGCCCGGTCGCGCGCCGTCTCGAGGATGTCGACGGTGAACTGGGTGGTGGAGTTGGGGCTGCCGATCACGGCGATGGGCGCGGCCACCAGCGGCGCGTCGCTCACATCCGCTCGGACCAGCGTCTCGCCGCTCGCCGCGCCCGGCACTCGACTCTCTCGCATCGCACGCACTCTTCCCCCCTCGCAGCACTCAGAACAAAAATGCTGAACACGTGTTCCGAGTATAGCAGCGTGCGAACAAAAGATCAAGTAGTTGGTCAAAGGAAAGTGTAAATGATTTTGCGCACACGCGTTCTAATTTCGCGCTGCCGGGGGTGCGGGCGCGTGGCTAGCGCGCAGCCAGGGGGACGTAGACGCGCGCGGGGAGGGGCAGGAAGCCGGTGCCCGCGAGGGCGACGCTGGAAGGGGTGGCGAGCGTGGCGCCGGTGATCGTGAGCGCGCCGGTGCGCCGGCCGGCGCTGGTCGGCGTGAAGACGATCTCGACCGTGCAGCTCGCCCTAGCCGGGATCGTGCCGGGCGTCTCCGGGCAGCTCCCGCCCGCGCGCGCGAAGTCGCCGGCCAGCGCGATACCGCCGATCTCCTGCGCCACGGCCGCGTGGTTGGCGAGCCTGAGCTGGAGCGGCGCGCTCGTGGTGCCGACCTCCTGGTAGCCGAACTCGAGCGACTGGGTGGAGAACGCGAGCGGCGAGCCCACGGGCGCCTGCTCATCGGGCGGATCTACCGGCGCCTGGCTGCCATCAGTGGTCAGGCGCGCGAGCGCCTCGTCGATCTGGATGCGCGGCCGCACCAGGCCGTTGCGCGGGTCAGTGACGGGCACGCCGGTCGCAGTGAGCGCGCCGAAGATCTCGTCCACCGTCGCCGCGGGGCGTGCGGCGCGCAGCACTGCGAACGCGCCGGCCACGTGCGGCGCGGCCATCGAGGTGCCGCTGCTCACCCCGTAGATCCCGCCGGGGAGCGACGTGCGGATCGAGACGCCGGGGGCGAGCAGGGCCAGCGCCTGCGAGCTGTTCGAGTGAGGGGAGACCGTGTCGGCGATATCAGTCGCGCCGACGGCGATCGCCCCGGAGAGGCAGGCCGGGGCGCTCAAGTATGCGGGGCTCCCATTGTTGCCGGCGGCCACCACGACCGCGATGCCCGCCTCGCGCAGGCGCGCGATCGCCTGCTGTGTCGCCGGGTACTCCCCGTCGCACGGCGACGCGTATAGGCCGGAGCCGAGGCTGAGGTTGACGGCCGCGACCGGCCGGGTGCGCCGCAGCACGCCGTACACCCAGTCGAGCGCGCGCAGCTGATCGCTCGTCCAGGACAGCGCGCAGTTCGCCGGGTGCCCGAAGCTGCTGCACGAGGCGCCGCTGAAGCGCGAGTAGACCTGCACCGAGACCAGGTCCGCCCCGGGCGCGACGCCGGAGAGCTGCTCGGCCGAGTCCCGGCCGACGGCGATGCCAGCGACGAGTGTGCCGTGGTTGCAGCCGTAGATGTTGGCGGGGCACGCGGCGCCGGCGGCGAGCCCGTACTGCTCGGTCTTGCCGTTCGGGCAGAGGCTGGACGAGGGTTTGCTGCCAACGGCGTGGGTGGAGAAGCAGGCGCCGTCGACCAGGGCACCGCGCAGGAAGGGGTGCTCGAGGTCCACGCCGGTATCGAGCACGACCACCGTCTGGCCCGCGCCGGTCTCGCCCTGCGCCCAGGCCTCGGTCGCGCCGATGAGCCGCGTGCTGTCGCTGAGCGCCGGCGCCGCCAGCCGGTCCTCCTCGACGGCGGCGACCGCGGGGTCGCTCGCGAGCGTGGGGAGCGCGGCGCGGTCGATCTCGACCACCATCAGCGGCAGCGCGTCCGCCCGCGCGATCTCCCGGGCGCCGTGCCTGGCCGCTGCGTTCGCGAAGAAGCGCTTCTGCGCCTGCGCCACCGCCGCCTGCTGCTGAGCGGGGTCGCTGGCGCTGATCGCCGGGGGGAGCCGCAGCATGACGATCGCGCGCACTGAGCCGCCCGACGCTGTGGCAGCCGAGGGGAGGTGCGCCAGCAGCGCTAGCGTGACGCACAGAGCTGTGATGATGCGCGCGAAGGTGCGGCGCAGGGCGCGTGATGGCAGATCGTCAGGCATTGCACGGCAATAGTAGCACAGCTCTTCGACAATGATTTGACAATTCGATGAATATCCGCACCCGCCCGAGGAATTGGTTGAAAGTGGCCTGGATGAATCACAGGACTCACGCGGTGGTCCGTCCTGCACCCAGGCGTGTTCCGCAGGCGCTTGTGCAGGCGCTCCGCCAGTGACCTGGTGCATCCCGTGGGCGCTCATGCAGGCGCTCCGCCCTGCACCCGGGCAGGAGGGCCAGCGCCGGCCCTCCTGCACCACCCGCGCCAGGGCCGCAGGCCCTGGACCCGCAAGGGAACGCGTAGCGTGGCGGTCTGCCCGTTGTCATGCCCACCTCCACCGATGCCCGTGCCCCAAGCACAGACTGGTGCACTGCAATGCCCAGTGTGGCTGAGACGAGCGGCTGCTGTGCTGCAGCGCAACGGGCAGTGCGTTTAAGACGTACGGCTGGTGTGCTGCAACTCGCCCTGAAGCGCACCGCCTGCGTAAGTCCTGGATGTATAATGCTGCTACCGGCAGAGGTTGATGCGCTTTTCGCTTTTTCTCTGGGGAGGCCCTGCCTCTCCAAATCCCTCCTGGGGGTGCGGGGAGACTGGCTCCCCCGAGCCCATCGCTGCGCACGTTGCGCCGTTTGAAGGCAGTGGCTGCTATCGAGCCCGCAGCTGAGAAACACATCGCCCAGGCTGTGCTGCGGTCATCCGGCGCGCTGGCGCGCCTGTGCGCGGGCCTGGAGGGGGCGTCGGCTCCCGCGGGCGACACGGCGCAGCTGTACGACGACGGCTCGCGGCTGCTGCTCGGTGTCGTGGCGCTGCTGCTCGCCGGTGCCCGCGGCCTCGTTCCGGGCGTCGAGGCGGCGCAGGCGCCCGACAGCGCTAGCTGGGGTGGGCTCCACGAGCTCTTCGCAGCGGCGGCGCGGCGCAGCCCTGCGCCGGAGCTGTTCGAGGCCGGCGAGCGCCTGACACGGCGGCGCGGGCTCGACCAGGCACTGCTCGCCGGGCTGCTGCGCGATCTGACCGAGCTGCCTGGGCACGGCCGGATCGACTACCGGGCGGTGCCCGTGCGTCTGCTCGGCACGCTCTACGAGGGGATCGCCGGGCACCGGCTGGCGTGCCCCTCCGGCCGCCCGCGGCTCGTCCGGGCCCGCGGAGGGCGAGCTGCGGCCGGGGTCTACTACACGCCCGCGCCGATCGTCGCCGAGATCATGCGGGCCACGGTCGGGCGCTCGCTGCGGGAGCGCCTGGAGCGGGTCGAGCAGCGGGTTCGCCCGGCGCTCGATGCCCTCCGTGACGCGGGCGACGAGGCCGGCCGGCTGAGGCTGCGCGCCGAGGTCGAGCGCGAGATCGAGCGCTTCGTGCTAGAGGACGCGCTCGGGCTGCAGGTGCTGGACCCGGCCATGGGCTGCGGGTTCTTCCTGCTGGCGGCGGCCGAGGAGATCGCGGCGGTGATCGGCGAGGCTCACCGGCTCGCCCCCTGGCGCCCCTGCGCGCGAGAGGAGTGGCTGGCGGCCGCGGCCGAGCGCTGCGTCACCGGCGTTGACCTGCACCCGCAGGCGGTCGAGCTGGCCCGGCTGAGCCTCTGGCTCGCGTGCGCCCGGCCGGGCGGGGAGCTGTCGCTGGCGGCCGAGCGCCTGTTCTGCGGCGAGAGCCTGCTCGGCGTGGACTGGGAGCGCCGCAGCCCTTCCCTGTTCGACGCGGTCGTCGGCAACCCGCCCTGGGGCGCGGCGCTGGTCGGCGGGCGGGCGGAGCTCCGCCGCAGCTACCGCAGCGCAGTCGGCGAGCCCGAGAGCGCGGCGCTGTTCATCGAGCTGGCGCTGCGCCTCGTCCGGCCCGGGGGGCGCGTCGGGCTGGTGACGCCCAACACCTGGCTGACGCTGGTGCGCCAGGAGCCGCTGCGCCGGCTGGTGCTGGGCGCCGGGCAGATCGAGCTGCTCGCCGAGCACGAGGCGGGCGCCTTCTCAGCCGTGCGCGCGGTCGTCCCGCTCGTCTTCACCGTGCGGCGCGGCGGCCCGCCCTGCACAACGCGCGTCTGCGTCCGCGGGGAGGAGCGGGAGGCCGACCAGCGGGGCTGGCTGGCCGCGCCGGCCGCGGTGATCGACCTGCGCCGCGATGCGGCCCTGGAGCGCGCGCTGGCGCGGATGGACAGCTGCTCGACGCCGCTCGGCCGGCTGGCAGAGGTGCGCTACGGCATCAAGACCGGCGCCAACGCGGCGAACATCGCCGCCGCGCCGCTGACCGGCCAGCACCGCCCGGCGCTGGTGAGGGGCGCCGAGGTCCGCCGGCACGTGATCAGCTGGGCCGGGAACTACCTGCGCTACGGCCCGCACCTGGCCGGCTACCGCCACAGCGCGCCGGATGTGCCGAAGATCGTCGTCCAGTACATCCGCAACCTCAGCCTGCCGCGCCGGCTGGTCGCCGCGGTGGACCACGCGGGCCGCTACATCCCGCTCAACAACTTCTCCTACATCGCCGGCCCGCAGCCGGGCTACGACCTGTTCTACCTGGCGGCGCTGCTCTGCTCCACGCCGCTCAACGGCCTGTTCGCCGCGCGCTACCGGGACTACAACATCAAGCCGGCCTACCTACGCCTGCTGCCCGTGCGGCGCATCGCGTTCACCACGCCGGCGGAGCTGCGCGCGCGCCTTGTGCGGGAGGCCGAGAGCCTGCCGGCGGGCGATCTGGCGCGCTTCGTGGACGAGCAGCTGGCCGCGGCCCCCGAGCGGGCGGACGTGGTCCACGACCTGCTCGCCTCCCTGGCGCGGCGGGCGGCGCAGGCGTGGGCGGAGGCTGGCGAGGCGGGCGAGGCCGCGGCCAGGGCGACCGACGAGCTGATCGACGCGGTCGTGTGCCGGCTGTACGGGCTGGACGCGCAGGACGCGGCGGCGCTCGCTGGTGTATAATCGCGCCACTTGTATCAGCGACGAGGACAGGAGAGACGTACGTGGCGCGCGTAACGACCAGGTTGCCTGACTCGCCGCCGGTTCCGCCGATCAACAGCACGATCCGCCTGCTCGTAGTGCTGCTGGCGCTCTCGCTCACGCTCCACGCGGCCACGATCTACACCCTGTACCAGGTGCGCAACACCGCGCGCATCCAGGTGGGCGCCCTCGCCGATGAGCTAGCGGCCGCGGAGGACGAAGTCCTCACGCTGAACGTGCCCGTGCGCCTGCCGGTGCCGGTGGAGGCCGACGTGCCGATCCGCAAGACGATCCGCGTGCCGATCGAGACGACGATCGCCCTCGACACGACCTTCAACGTGCCGCTCAACACCCCGTTCGGCACTTACGAGGTGCCGGTGCCGATCCGCGGCAGCGTGCCGGTCAAGCTCGAGGCGCCGGTGACGATCGACGAGACCGTCACCGTCAGCACGACGATCGCGATCGACTCGACGCTTCCGATCGAGCTGCCGGTGGCCGACACGCCGCTGCAGGGCTACCTCAGCCGGCTGCGGGAGGCGCTGCTGGAGCTCGGCGAGCAGCTATGACCCTGCCGCCCCGCCCCGCGCTAGCCGTCGAGGCCCGCGGCGTGACGCTGGACTTCGGCGGCCCGGGCGTGTTCGACCTCACCTTCCAGGTGCCGGCCGGCACGATCCTGGGGATGATCGGCCCCTCCGGGTCGGGCAAGACGACGGCCGTGCGCCTGATGCTCGGCCTGTACAGGCCGCAGAAGGGCGCGCTGCGCGTGTTCGGGCGCGCGCCCACGGCCTTCCGCGCCGCCGAGCGCGAGCGGATCGGCTACATCCCGCAGCAGTTCGTGCTGTACCCCAACCTGACCGTCGCCGAGAACATCCACTTCGTCTCCGCGCTGTACGCCATGCCGGCGCGGGCGCGCGAGGAGCGCCTGCGGGAGCTGCTCCGCTTCGTCGAACTCAGCGACGCCTACCGCCGGCTCGGCAGCCAGCTCTCGGGCGGCATGCAGCGGCGGCTGATGCTGGCCGGGGCGCTGATGCACGATCCGGAGCTGCTGTTCGCCGACGAGCCGACGGCCGGGATCGACCCGGTGCTGCGCGGGCGCTTCTGGGAGTACTTCCGCGCGCTGCGCGACCAGGGGCGCACGCTGGTGGTGACGACGCAGTACGTCGGCGAGGCGGCCTACTGCGACTATGTGGCGGTGCTGCGCCAGGGGCGGCTGATCGCCGTGGACACCCCCGAGGGCCTGCGGCGGCGCGCGCTCGGCGGCGAGGTGATCGCGGTGACGATCGACGCCGCGCACGTGCCGCAGGCGGTCGCGCTGCTCGAGCGGCACCCGGCGGTGCACCTGGTGCGGCGGGTCCCCGAGCGCGACGACCTGCTACACGTGTACGTGGACGACGCGGCGGCGCAGCTGCCGGCCATCCTGAACGCGCTGGAGTACGTGCTGGAGATCATCGTCCACCGCGCGCAGGAGTACAAGCCCTCCTACGACGATGTCTTCATCACGCTGATGGAGCAGGCGGAGGGCGCTTCGTGACGGGGTGATGGGGTGAGGGGGTGACGGGGTGACACTTTGACGCCGGAGGCCCGTGCTGCACCACGAACCATCCTGAGCCCTCGGTCACCTTGTCACCCTATCATTGTGACGGGGTGATGGGGTGAGGGGGTGACGGGGTGACACTTTGACGCCGGAGGCCCGTGCTGCACCACGAACCATCTTGAGCCCTTGGTCACCTAGTCACCCAGTCACCTGGTCACCTGGTCAGCGCGAGCGAAGCGAGCGCACGTCTCCCGGTCAATGGATTCGAGCTGGGCGAGAAGAGATGCCATGGCGCCGACCCGCCCCCGCAGCCGCTTCCCGTGGCTGACGCGCATCAACGCCTTCTACGTCAAGGAAGTGAACGAGATCAGGCGCCAGCCGCTGCTGATCCTGAGCCTGGTCGGCGGGCCGCTGCTGGTGCTGATCGTCTTCGGCGCCAGCTTCCAGAACAGCAATCCGGTGCTGCGCACCGCGATCGTGCTGCCGCCGGGCGGCATCCCCGGCATCGGCGCGGACGAGATCCGCGCGCTGGCGGGGCTGAACTTCGAGCTGGTGATGATCACTGAGGAGCGCGCCCGCGCCGAGCGGCTGCTGCGCGAGGGCCAGCTGGATGTGGTGCAGGTCTTCCCGGAGGACCCGTACGGCGCGGCGCTGCGCGGCGAGAGCCCGGAGATTCTCTTTCTCTCCGACGCGACCAACCCGCTCGACGAGGGCTGGATCCAGTACCTGGCCTACGCGCAGGTCAACGAGATCAACAAGGAGATCCTCCGGCGCCAGACGCGCGCTGCGCAGAGCGAGGCGCGCGACGTGCGCGTGCGGCTGGTCGAGGCGCGCGATGCGCTCGAGCAGCTGGCGCGGGCGCTCTCGCGCGAGCAGGAGAGCCAGGCGCTCGAGACGCTGCGCCGGCTGCGGAGCGGGCTGGCGGCGCTCGATGCCGCGCTCCCGCCCGAGAGCGCCGTCGGCGGGCCGCGGGCTGAGGTGCGCGATATCCGCCGCCAGATCGCCGTCGTCGAGCAGAACCTGGATCTGATCGAGGAGGCGATCGTCGGCGGCAGGCTGGAGGAGCGGCGCGACGAGGTGCGCGGCGCGCAGGTGGAGATCGTGCGGCTCGAGGACCTGATCGACCTCTTCGTGCAGACCGCGCCGGAGGTGATCGTCTCGCCGGTGCAGCAGACGTACGTCAACCTGCGCGGGCGTGCCTACGCGGCGGTGGTGTACTACGCGCCGGCGGTGCTGGCGCTGCTGATTCAGCACACGGCCGTGACGCTCGGCTCGCTGGCGCTGGTGCGCGAGCGGCTGATCGGCGCGCTCGAGATCTTCCGGGTGGCGCCGGTGAGCATCGGCCAGCTGCTGGCCGGCAAGGTGCTGGGCTACACGCTGTTCATCGCGCTCGCGTCGGCCGTGCTGGTGCTGGCGCTGCGGCTGATGGGCGTGCCGCTGCTCGGCAGCCCCTGGCAGTTCGGGGCGCTGCTGCTGCTGCTCACGGTCTCCTCGCTCGGGATCGGCTTCCTGATCTCGTCGGTGGCCGGCTCGGACAGCCAGGCCATCCAGCTCTCGATGATCACGCTGCTGCTGTCGATCTTCTTCAGCGGCTTCTTCATCGCGCTCACCAGCTTCGCGCGGCCGGCGCTGGCGGTGAGCTACACCATCCCGATGACCCACGGCGTGGCCGGGTTCCGGGCGCTGATGCTGCGCGGCCTGCCGCCGCCCGCAGGCGCCTGGCTGGCGCTCGCCGCGCTCACTGCGCTGACGTTCCTGGCGGTGGTGCTGATCACCCGGCGCCAGCTGCTGCGGGCGTGAGGGCCTCGGTCCGCCGCGGCGGGGATATTCGTGACAGTATGCATCAGATATAGGAGGCATCATGGAGTTTCGGCAGCTCGGCGGATCGGGGCTGAAGGTGCCCGTGCTCAGCTTCGGCACCGCGACGTTCGGCGGCACGACGCCGTTCTTTCGGGCGTGGGGAACGACGCAGCTGGACGAGGCCAGGCGGCTGGTGGACATCGCGCTCGACGCCGGCGTGAACCTGTTCGACACCTCTAACTCGTACTCGAACGGCCTGGCCGAGGAGATCCTGGGCCAGGCGATCGGCAGCCGGCGCGACCAGGTGCTGATCGCGACCAAGGCCAGCTTCCGCAGCGAGCCGGGGCCGAACGGCCTGGGCTCGTCGCGCCACCACCTGATTCGCGCCTGCGAGGCGAGCCTGCGCCGGCTGCGCACCGACTACATCGACCTGTACCAGCTGCACGGCTTCGACGCCCTGACGCCGGTCGAGGAGACGCTGCGCGCGCTCGATGACCTGGTGCGGGCGGGCAAGGTGCGCTACATCGGCTGCTCGAACTTCTCCGGCTGGCACCTGATGAAGTCGCTCGCGATCTCGGAGAAGTACGGGCTGGTGCGCCACGTGTCGCACCAGGCGTACTACTCGCTCGTCGGCCGCGAGTACGAGTGGGAGCTGATGCCGCTCGCGCTGGACCAGAAGATCGGCACGATGGTGTGGAGCCCGCTCGCCGGCGGCTGGCTGTCGGGCAAGATCCGCCGCGGCCAGCCGGCCCCCGCCGGGAGCCGCGTCGGCGCCCAGATCGGCGGGCCGCCGGTGGACCCTGAGCGGCTGTACGCGATCGTCGACGTGCTCGACGCCATCGCCGCCGAGACCGGCAAGACGGTGGCGCAGGTCGCGCTCAACTGGCTGCTCCAGCGCCCCACCGTGGCGACGATCATCATCGGCGCGCGCAACGAGGAGCAGCTGCGCTCCAACCTCGGCGCGGTCGGGTGGAATCTGACGCCGGAGCAGGTGGCGCGGCTGGACGCCGTCAGCGCCACGACGCCGATCTACCCGTACTGGCACCAGCGCGGCTTCGCCGAGCGCAACCCGCCGCCGGTGCCGTGGGAGCCGCGGTAGCCGGCCGCCTGGCCTGCGCCGGCCCGTGCTAGAATGCAGCGCGGGGCTGCGGAAATGGTGTGATCGCTCGCGGGGCGGAAGCGCCTGGCCCTGGCCGGAGCCGAAGCTGCAGGCCGGGGCCGGGCGTGCGCCCGACCCGCCGAGGAGGACGATGGGCCTGATCGTAGAGCCGGAGGTTGATGGGCTGATCCTGAAGCTGCGCCGCTCGATCCAGGCGATCCTCGGCGAGCGGCTGGTCGGTCTCTACCTGTACGGCTCGCTCGTCACCGGGGACTTCGACCCGCGCGTGAGCGACGTCGACCTGCTGGCGGTCACCGCGAGCGACATCGACGAGCGGGAGTTCGAGCGGCTGCGCGGGATGCATCAGGCGATCGCCGCCGCCAGCCCGGCCTGGGACGACCGGATCGAAGTCGCCTACCTGTCGGCCGCCGCGCTGCGGACCTTCCGCGAGCGGGCGAGCCGGATCGCCGTGATCAGCCCGGGCGAGCCGTTTCACTTCAAGGAGGCCGGCAAGGACTGGCTGATCAACTGGTGGGTCATCCGCTCCAGCGGCGTCGCGCTGATCGGGCCGCCCCCGGAGGCGCTGATCGACCCGATCAGCGACGAGGAGTTCCTGCGGGCGGTCTCCGAGCAGGTGGTGGAGTGGCAGGACTGGGTCGAGCACATGCGCCGGCGCGGATCGCAGGCCTACGCCATCCTGACGATGTGCCGGGCGCTGTACGCCATCAGCAACCGGGCGCAGGTCTCGAAGCTCCAGGCGGCGCGCTGGGCGCAGGCGCGGTTCCCGCAGTGGGCGCCGCTGATCGAGCGGGCGCTGGCGTGGCGCGTGGCGCCGGACGACGCGGGCGTGGACCACGAGGCGACCTTCGGCGAGACGGTCGGCTTCGTGCGCTTCACGCTCGCGCACATCCAGGGGCGCGCCTGAGCCCGCCCGGCGGCGCGAGGCTCCGCGCCTCGATTGCGGGTGTGAGTTTCTTGTGCAGTTCTGCGGCAGCTTCGCTGCCGCAGAACCGCACAAGAAAAGATTCTCGGAGGGCCTTGGCCCTCCAAACCTCCCCGGGGTTTGGGGAGGCGCAGCCTCCCCAGGATCTTCTCTTCCTACCGCTCTGTGGCGACTATGTCGCCGCAGAGCGGCGGACATGATGGAGGAAGCGGATGGGACAGCTGGCCGACAAAGTCACCATCATCACCGGCGCCGGGTCGGGGATCGGCCGGGGGATCGCGCGCGCCTTCGCCCGCGAGGGGGCGATCCTGGTGCTGGCCGGCAGGACGCAGGCGTCGCTCGAGGCCACCGCCGCGGAGCTGCCGCAGGACACGACGGCGCTGATCGTGCCGACCGACGTGACCGATGAGCGCCAGGTCCGGGCGCTGTTCTCGCAGACGGTCGAGGCGTTCGGGCGCGTGGACGTGCTGGTGAACAACGCCGGCGCGTTCGACGGCGGGCCGATCGAGGAGATCTCGCTGGAGACCTGGCAGCACGTGCTCGCCGTGAACCTGACCGGGCCGTTTCTCTGCACGCGCGAGGCCATGCCGATCATGAAGGCCCAGGGCGGCGGCCGGATCATCAACATCGGCAGCATCTCGGCCCAGGTGCCGCGCATGAACTCCGTCCCCTACACGACGACCAAGCACGGCCTGGTAGGGCTGACCAAGGCGGCCGCGCTGGAGGGGCGCGAGCTGGGGGTGGTGGTGAGCTGCCTTCACCCCGGGAATGTGCTCACCGAGCGGCGGGCGGCGAGCGACGCGCCCGCCGACCAGGAGCCGATGATGACCCCCGACGAGCTGGCGACGGTGGTGGTGACGATGGCGGCGCTGCCGCCGCACGTGAACATGCTCGAGAGCATCGTGCTGCCGGTCACCCAGCTATACCTGGGCCGCGGCTGAGGGGCGCGCCGGTCACGCGCAGGAGGAGGAGATCATGCAGATCATCGACTTCGGCGCCGAGCGCGCCGAGCCGATCAGCGTCTACGACGCGCTGCGGGCCACGAGCGTCCCGATCGGCGACGGGAGCGGCGAGGCGCACGTCTACTGCGTCCGCTTCGAGCCGGGCGGGTCGATCGGGGAGCACCCGGCGGGGTTCGGGCAGCTCTTCCTGGTCGTTGAGGGCGCCGGCTGGGTCAGCGGGCAGGACGGGCGGCGCGTCGAGGTGCGGGCCGGCCAGGGCGCCTTCTTCGAGCGCGGCGAGCTGCACGCGAAGGGCAGCGAGGCGGGGATGACGGCGATCATGGTCCAGGTGTTCGACCTCGCCCCTACACCGCCTCGCCGAGCTTGACCGCCTCGAAGATGCGCATGCGCCGCAGCAGGGCCAGGATCGCCGCCACCGTGAACACCAGCAGCCCGCCCGCCACCAGGTACACGATCGCGATCTGGTCCCAGGCGATCTGCACCACGAATGGCGGCGTGTCGGGGAAGAGGCCGGTGCGCACCTGCAGGAACGGCACGAACAGCAGGCTGGCGAGCACGCCCAGCCCGGTGCCGATCGCCGCGCCGAGGCCGATCACCAGCGTCTGCTCGACGATCAGCAGCGTGCGCAGCTGCCCGCCGCTCAGCCCCATCGCCCGCAGCACGCCCAGCTCCACCAGCCGGCGCTGGAACGACAGCAGGGTGAAGGCCAGGAAGCCGATCACGCTCACCACCGTCGTCGCCAGGAAGCCGACCGAGAGCAGCCCGAACAGGCCCTGGCGCTCCGGACGCATCAGGTCCACCCGCAGCAGCGCGTCCGGCGTCGAGCGCAGCACGCGCAGCCCGTAGCCCGCCGCGAACGCCGCCACCTGCTGCAGGTCCGCGGTCGGCTCCAGGTCCAGCCAGATCTCCCACGGGTACTGCGCGCCCTGCTGCTCGGCGGCGTAGTCCAGGTTGCCGATCAGGAACGGCTTCCCCTCGTCGTAGAGCGTCGGGAAGTACTTGATCGTCCCGGCCATCACCACCGGCACCTCCACCCGCGCGCCGAGGTCGGTCATCTCGATGGTGAAGCGGTCGCCCACGCGCAGCCCCTTCTGCGCCGCGTAGCTCTCCGAGACCAGCACCGCGCCCGGGCTGTCCGCCAGCCGGTTGAGCAGCCCGCCGAGCGGCTCGGGGGCGTAGTCCGGCCGCCAGGCCTCGGCCAGCACCGGCCCGAGCGTCAGCCGGTCCACCCCGTAGAAGATCCCGTCGTTGCCGGAGCCGCTGCCGACGATGATCTCGACCCGGCTGGGGGCGACGAAGCTCGCGTGGCGCACGCCGGGGATCGCCAGGTAGTCCTCGAGCGGGACGAACAGGTAGTCCTTGCTGGGCGCCTCGGCCGCCTCGCCGCTGGCGCCGATCGCGCCGGAGCTCGGCAGGGGTATGTTGGACAGGAGCGGGGAGAGCTCGCGGTCCCCGGCGATCGTCGCCGAGGTGGGGTTCGCGGCGATGTAGATCAGGCGCGCGTCGGCGCCGCCGCGGTAGTAGGCGCGGTCCTCGCTGTGGCGGTCGAGCGTGCGCGCCATCGAGGCGGTGAAGATCGCCAGGCTCAGCGTCAGCCCGATCAGCAGCACCGGCCCGGTGTAGGCGCTCGGCGTGCGCGACAGGTAGCGCAGCGCGGTCACGACGGCGACGCCGGGCAGCTGGGCGAACAGCCAGGCCAGCAGCCTGAGCACGGCGGGGAGGATGCGCATCGACACCAGCGCAAGCGCGAACACCATCAGCGCCGGCGCGAGCAGCAGCAGCGGGTTGCGGAACGGGTCGTCGGACGAGGTGGTCATGCCCGGCACGCCGATCATGCCGTGCAGCCGCAGCTGCTGGTAGCCGTACAGCGCCGGGATCAGCAGCAGCAGGTCCACGCCGAGCCGCTGCCAGAGCGGCGCGCGGGTGGCGCGGGCGCGCTCGCTCTTGTAGGAGATGATCGTCTGGCCGGAGGTGGCGAAGGCCGGCAGCAGGATCGCCGGCAGGGCGAGCGCCACCACCACGATGCCGTGCAGCCAGCTGGAGGGCAGCAGCTCGGGCTGCGGGCCCGGCAGCGGCGCGAACTGGAGGAACGACTGGGTCCAGGAGATCAGCTGCGCCACCCCCGCGCCGAGCGGCACGCCGGCCAGCACCGCCGCCGCCGCGAGCGCCAGCCCCTCGCCCAGCGCCAGCCCCAGCACCTGCGACCGCGAGCTGCCGCGGCTGCGCAGCACCGCCACCTCCTGCTGCTGGCGCCGCACGATCATCCCCGCCACCTGCGCGGTGAAGTAGCCGACCAGCCCCAGCAGCGGCACGCTGAACAGCGCCAGCGTGACCGTCAGCAGCCGCACCTGGTCGCGGTGGCGCTCCAGCGCCTCCACCGGCGACTTGTCGAGGACGGCGTTCGGCAGCGCCTGCTGGATGTCGGCGGTCGCGGTCTGGATGCGCTCCAGCAGGCCGGGCACGTCCGAGCTCTTCACGCTCGTGCCGTCGAGCGCGGTGTACCAGGCGGTGAAGCGGATCCACGGCGCGTCAGGCACGTCCATCAGCGCCGCGAAGCTCTCCTCCGGCACGAACACCACGTCGGCGTAGGTGGAGGGCGGGTTGAACCAGTAGACCTCCTGCGGGTCGTTCGCGCGCCAGATGCCCGCCACGCGCACGGTCATCGCGAGCGGCGGGCGGGTGCCCTGGCTCTCCAGCACGAAGATGTCGTCCACCAGGATGGTGTTCCTGTTAGCGGTGGTCTCGGGCACCAGGATGTCCACTGGGCCGGACCCGGCGTAGGGCTTGGGCAGCTCGCCCTGGACGACCGTGATGTGCTGCTCGAGCTCCGAGAGGAAGCCGAGGCGTGTGAACATCACCTCCTTGCGCGGGCCGTCGGGGAAGGCCAGCCGCAGCTTCTCGGTCGCCGCGTAGCGGATGCTGGGCGGCGCGGGGAGATGCACGCCGGCCGCCGGGAGGTTCCCGGCCAGGCTGTCCGCGCGGCGGTACTGCGCGAGCGTGATGCCCGGGTCGCTGGCGCCGCCGTACTTGTACACCATCGAGAACGGCGGCAGCGCGCTCTCCCTGGCCTGCTCCTCGAGCGAGGCCAGCAGCACCCGGTAGCCGGCGGCCTCGGCGTAGACGGGGATGCTCACCACCAGCGCCACGGCGAGCGTGAAGCCGGCCCAGACCGCCAGCGCGAGGCCCAGCTGGCTGAGGAGCCGGCGCCAGATGACGGCCGGGAAGGTGAGCCAGCTGAGCAGGCTATCGACGAGACCGGGGGCTGATCGGCGGGCGGGCGGGTTCAGCTTAGAGGCGGAAGGTCGAGCCATCGTGCTAGTTACCTAGGGCGTCCATGCGCTCGGCGCGAACGCGGCGGAAGTGCTCGTGGGCAGCGGCAAGCGTCGTCGGGACGATCTCGTACTGCGACGCGAGCTGCTCGAGGTAGGCGATCAGGGCATCGACCGTCTTGCTGTGCTGGTTGTCGTCGTCCAGGTAGTCGAAGCGGTTCGCGGTGGTGATGCACAGCGCCCGGAAGGTGACGTTGGCGGCCTCCATCGCCGCGAGCCGGGCCTCGATCACCGGGCGGTGCAGCGCCTCCACCGAGCCGGTGTCGATCGTCAGCTCGAAGGGCATGCCATCCGCGTAGCGCTGTGAGGGGTCAGTGGTGAGGGGCAGCTCGAAGAACGGCAGGTCGCCGGGCTGATCTCGCCTGTCCGGGTCGGTGTAGTGCGCGTCGTGCGGCGCGTTGCTCCAGCGGGAGGCGAACTTCGGGATCTCCCAGCCGGGCCGCGAGATCGAGCCCTGGCGGAAGCCGACCTCGTAGAGGATCTTGAAGGTCGCGTCGCTGGCGGAGTACTTCCCGGAGCGGACCGAGCGCGGCCGGACGCCGATCGCGTCGGCGAAGCGCTCGGCGGCGAAGTCGGCGATCAGGCGCTGCTCCTCGGGGCTGTACTCGCCCAGGTTGCGCTTGAAGCGGCCGAGCTCCATCATCGGCGGGTGGATCAGCAGCCCGAGCTCCACGCCGCGGCCGGCCAGCTCCTCGAGCAGCGGCACGTGCTCGGCGGCGCACTCGTGCGCCAGAAACAGCGTCGGCGTGAAGCCGGCGACGAGCAGGCGGCTGCAGTAGCCCTCGATCGCGCGGGCGCTCTGCTCCCAGCTGCGCGGCGCGTTGCGCTCCGTGTGCCGCAGGGCCACGGAGTCGCAGTCCATGGTGAAGACAATATGGAGCCGTGGTCGGTCTGTCATCGCCTGTTCCCTCGGCCCGATATTGTACCCTGCCGCGCCCGAACGGGCAAACGGGCCTACAGGCGGTAGAGCGCCCGCCCGCGCGCGTCGAGCAGCACGTATCCCTCGGCGGTGAGCACGAGCTGATCGCCGGACGGCTGGTCGAGCACGACGATCGCCCGGCGCCGCGCGCCGTCGGGGAGCCGCAGGATGCACTGCGGGTGCGGGACGAGGCGGACCGTGCTGCGGCGCGTCTCATCGCGCGTCGCGAGCGCCCGCTGCCCCAGCGCCCACTGCCCTAGCAGCGCTGCCGAGAGCAGCAGGGCCACGAGCAGCGCGGCGAGCGCGCCAGCGAGCGCGTAGACCACCGCAGTCGCGACGATCGCGACGACCACGGCCAGGATCAGGATCGGCTGCGCCTGCGGGCGGCTGGCATGAATATGGATCATGGTCATTGACCTTTCTCGTGCAACCAGCACACATCTCTGCGTGTCATCTGTATGGTATCTGCCGAAGAGTCCACTCCACGTTAGCGCAGTGCTAGAGGAATGCTAGCGCTGCCCTGCTGGCGGCGCGGGGAAGCCCCGGCGGGCACGCGCTGTTGACATCGGGTTTATATTGTGATAGATTGCACAATACCGGACGAGGTAAGGAGGTGCTGCATGAGCGAGAAGCCCGAACAGGACGAGCGCGACGACGCGCATCCGATGCGGCGCCCGCTGACGCGCAGCAACTTCGAGAGCGTGGTCGACAAGCTGCTCGACGAGGCGCGCAGCCGAGGGCAGTTCGACAACCTGTCGGGGCAGGGGCGCCCGCTGCAGGAGGACCCCGAGGAGCGCCTGGTGCCCCCGGAGCTGCGCACCGGCTTCCGTATGCTCAAGAACGCCGGCTTCGCCCCGCCGTGGGTCGAGGCGCGCCGCGCCATCGAGCAGGACCGCGGCGAGCTGGCCGGGTGGCTGGCGCAGGCCAACCTGCGCTGGCCGCGGCTCGACGAGGCCGCCCGCGCCCGCCTGCGGGACGAGTACCGCCGCAAGCTGGACGACCTGCAGCGCCAGATTCTGAACTACAACCTCACGGCGCCCGAGTCCGTCGGGCAGATCCCCGGGCTGAAGATCGCCGACGAGCTTGCCAAGCTCGGGGGCGCTTCGTGACACGCTGACGCGCCCGCTTCCCTCACCTGACGGGGCGGCAGCGTGAGGCATGGCACCCTGCCACCGGGGCCCTGGGCCGCACCATCCGTCGCCGGCGCTCCCGCGCCACCCCGCCACCCCGTGCTATAATTCGGCGGATGTCCTGGTATAGACTGCTTGTTTCGGCGCATCGGATGAGCGACGTGCCGCCTCTTATCAGCATTCTGAACGCGATCAACGATCTGCTCGCCGCGGCGGTGCTGATCGTCACCTTCTCGCTGCTCGCCTACATCGCGCTCCAGAATCGCTACACCCCGATCGCCCGCGCCCTGTGCGTGCTCCTGCTCGGCGTGGTAGTCGTCTTCGGCGGCGACGTGCTGCTCGGCCAGGCCCAGCGCAGCTCGACGGTCGAGTTTCTGCTGCGCGCCCAGTGGCTCGGGATCGTCTCGGTGCCGGCCGGCTACATTCACCTGGCCGACGGGCTGCTGAGGTACGGCGGCCTCCCGAACCCGCGCCGGCGCTGGTTCGTCCGCGCTGGCTACGTCCTGAGCGCGGCCTTCTTCGCGCTGGCGTTCACGCCCGATCTGCTGGTGCGCCAGAGCGGCGCGAGCGGCATCGTCCCGCAGCTGGCGGCCGGGCCGCTGTTCTGGCTCTTCGCGCTCTACTTCGCCGGCGCGTGCGTCGGCGGCCTCATCGCGGCGGTGCGGGTGCAGCGCCAGGCGCTCACGCCCACGCTGCGCCGCCGGCTGACCTACCTGACGGCGACGTTCCTCGGGCCGGGGCTGGCGGTGTTCCCCTACCTGGTGATCTCCGGCCCTGAGCCGCCGGTGTCCAGCGCGATCGTCCTGCTGCTCAGCAGCCTCGGCAACGCCGCGGTGGCGGTGATGACGGTCGTGATGGTCTACAGCGTCGCCTTCCAGGGGCTGCCGCTTCCGGACCGGCTGATCAAGCAGGACTTCATCCGCTGGGGGCTCTACGGCCCGTTCGTCGGCGTGACGATCGTGCTGTTCCTGCGCGGCGTGCCGGTGCTGGCGCGCAGCATCGGGCTGCCGGCCGAGACGCTGGTGACGATCGGGATCATGTTCATGACCGTGCTGATGCCGATCGTCGTCAGCCGTCTCAAGCCCTACCTGGACGCGCTGGTGTTCACGCAGGACCACGCGGAGATCGACTACCTGCGCGCCCTGCCGCGCAGCACCTTCACGCAGGCCGACCTGCGCAGCCTGCTGGAGAACACGCTGGTGGTGGTGTGCGGGGCGCTGCGGGTGGACACCGGGTTCGTCGCCGCGCCGGACGAGAGCGGCGGCTACACGGTCAAGACGATCGTCGGCTCGCGCCGCGCGGTCAAGCGCTTCGTCGCCGAGCACCCGCTGGTCGAGGTGATGCCGCGCGTGCTGGCGGCGCCCGCCCACGAGCCCGGCGCCACGCCGCCGCCCGAGGCGTTCGTCCCGTGCGACGGCTTCAGCCTGCTCGCGCTGCGCAGCCCGCGCGGCGACTTTCTGGGCGCGCTCGGGGTCGCCTACCCGCACAGCGCGCTGACCACGGACGCGCGGCGGCTGATCGGGGCGCTGGCGCACCGCATGGAGCTCGCGCTTGAGACGGTGCAGAGCCAGCAGCGCCTGTTCGGGGCCTTGCGCGGCCTGGGGCCGGAGATGCAGTCGCTTCAGACGCTGAGCAGCCGGCTCGAGCAGGCGACGCCCGCCTCGCTCGAGTCGCTCGAGTCGGAAGTCGCGCTGCTGCCGGAGTTCCCGCAGCTGGTCAAGGACGCGCTGACGCACTACTGGGGCGGCCCGAAGCTCTCCGACAGCCCGCTGCTCGAGCTGCGCACGGTGCGCCGCCTGCTCGCCGAGCAGGGCGGCAGCCCGACGCGCGCGCTCCAGGCCGTGCTGCGCCAGGCGATCGAGAACCTCCGGCCCTCCGACCAGCTCGACCCCTCGGCGCAGGAGTGGCTGCTCTACCACATCCTCGACATGCGCTTCCTGCAGGGCAAGCGCATCCGCGACACAGCCGAGAAGCTGTCGATGAGCGAGAGCGACCTGTACCGCAAGCAGCGCATCGCGGTTGAGGAGGTCGCCCGGCAGCTGACGCTCATGGAGGAGATGGCGGGCGAGGGTCCGGTGAGCAGCCCGCCGGCGGCGCGCTGAGCGTTTCGCTACAGCTCGTAGCGCCCGCTGACGATCAGCCCGCTGTCGGAGTCCATCTCCAGCGTGCGCCGCACCCCGGCCGCCTCACGCAGCCGCGCCACCGTCGCCCCGTTGCCGGCGCTCTGCCCGATGGCCGCCCTGCCGATCACCTCCCAGACCGCGGGGTCCTCCGCCCCGAGGCGCCAGAGCGCCGCGCCGCGCGGGCGGTACGGCCAGGCCAGCGTCCACTGGTTGTAGGCGCTCACCGCGTCCAGCAGCCAGACGGTGTGCCGGGTGCCATCCGCGGCGGTGTAGCGGTAGGTCGCGTTCAGGGCGAGCGGGTCGAGCGTGATGGCGCCGTCGCTTCCGCCGCTCTCCGCCAGCGCCTGGCGCGCCCGCTCGACCGCATCAGCGTGCCGGATGGACTGGGCCTGCGGCTCGCCCTCCGCCCAGTCGTAGGCGTAGTTGCCGAGCCCCACCACGACCTTCTCGGGCGCGACCTGCGCGAACACTCGTTGGAGCTGCTCGCGCGTCCACGGGATGCCGGCGATGCTCCCGGCGCCGCGCGCATCGCCCGCCCAGTGCTCGTCGTACACCATCGGCACCAGGAAGTCCGCGTGGGCCGCGAGCTGCTTCAGGTCGAAGCCCCGGCTGGCCTGCTGCACCGCCTGGCCCAGAACCAGGCCGGCGGGCTTGAAGGCACCCGCCAGCGCGCGCACGAGCTCCACGAGCCCGCCGCGATCCTCCTCCGCCACCGACTCCAGGTCGAGCACCACGCCCTGCCACCGGGCCTCGGTCAGGTAGTCGCGCAGCCGCGCGGCGAACGTCTCCCGTGTCTGCGCGTCGGAGACGAGCCCGTGGACGGCCGCGCTGCTCCAGCCGCTGCCGGGCAGGTAGTTGTTGAGCAGCGGAAGGATCGCCAGCTTCTGCTCGCGCATCAGCGGCTCCGCCAGGCTGCGGTCGTCCCGCGTGCGTGTGTCGACGAAGCCCGCGCCGTCGGCGCTGAGGCGCAGCCACTCCGGCGCGACGTGTGTGAGCTGGGGCCCGTTGCGCTGCAGCGAGTCGCGCGAGGCGGGGTCCCAGCTGACGTAGAAGCCGATCACCATTGGCTGCTGCGACGCTGGCTGCGGCGCGAGACACCCGGCGGCGGCGGCGGCCGGGCCGGCCAGAGCCAGGGAGGCGAGCGCCCGCAGCGCTGTGCGCCGCGAGAGCGGGCGCCCGCGGCTGCACAGCGGCGGATGGGAGTGCGGTATCTGTCTCACGCCGATAGGATACCACTCCGGCGCCTGGGGTGTGCTACCGCAGCTCGGGAAGAGGGTCAGGCGCGCCGGCGTTCCACATCTCCGGCGCTGCCTTCGACTGCACCGCGGGCAGCGCCGGCGGGAGCTCGGTCGGCTGCTCCAGCGCGAGGCCGATGGTGATCGCCGTGCCAACCAGCGCCGACGCGATCAGCGCGCTCAGGCTATTCATGAGCAGCTTGCGGCGGCTGCTCGGGTCGTAGAACACCGGGTAGAGCTCCTGCTGGCCGCGCGGCTCGGTCGGTGCGGCTTGGGAGTGTCCCTGCGTGGGGATCGTTGTGCGCGCCTGCATATTACGTCGTCACCTTCACTGTTCCAGTGCGCTCGAACTTGTTCCAGCCCACTGCGTCGCCGTAGAGCGCTGCGCGCAGCGAGCGCAGAATTACGTAGTACATCAGCTGGCGGTACACGAACCGCTGGAGCAGCAGCCACGGGAGCAGCCGCCACTGCCGGCTGCCGTCCAGCTTCAGCGAGAGCACGCCGGCCACCAGCTCCGCGCTCACCATCAGCGCGTAGTACACCAGCACCTCCTGGTAGTTGCCCGTCAGCAGCGAGACGATGATGGCCACATCGGCCACCGGCGCGACGGCGTTGAAGAGCACCTGGTGCAGCCACAGGCTCGGCAGGGCGAACCAGCCGAACGCGCCGTGCCGAAACAGCCTGGAGCGGTGCTTCCAGAGGCACTGCAGCACGCCGAAGGACCACCTGAAGCGCTGCCGTGACAGATTTTTCAGACGCTCCGGCGCCTCGGTGAACGCCACGGCGGTGCTGTCGTTGCGAATGAGCCAGCCGTTCAGGTGGAGCCGCCACGTCAGATCGGCGTCCTCGGCCAGCGTCTCGTGGGTGTAGCCGCCGGCCGCCTGGATCGCCTCGCGCCGCCACGCCCCGATCGCGCCCGGCACCACCGTGATGCAGTTCAGCAGCGCGTAGGCGCGCCGGTCGAAGTTCTGGCTGGTGATGTACTCCAGCGACTGCCAGCGGGTCAGGATGTTGAAGGCGTTGCCCACCCGCACGTTGCCCGCCACCGCGCCCACCCGCGGGTCGCTGAAGTGGCGCACCAGGCGTGCGATCGCATCCCTGGCGAACTGCGTGTCGGCGTCCAGGCCGATAATGATGCTGCCGGTGGCCGCGGCGATGCCGCGGTTGAGCGCCGAGGCCTTGCCGCCGTTCGCCTTCTGCAGGCAGGTGACGCGGCTGTCTCCCGCGAAGGTGGTGCGCACCACCTCGGCCGTCCTGTCGCGGCTGCCGTCGTCGACGACGATCACCTCCAGATCGGGGTAGTCGTTGTCCAGCACTGCCTGCACCGTGCGCGCGATCACCCGCTCCTCGTTGTACGCGGCGATCACCACCGACACCCTGGGGCGGAACTCGGGGTCGAAGGTGCGCCGCCGCTCGCGGTGGCTCTCGACCAGCGCCAGCACGGCCAGCATGAGCTGGCGCGACACGCCAAGCACGATGGCGAGAACGAAGAGCACGCCGATGATCTCCTGCAGCCAATGGCTGATCCACAGGAAGGCCCGGCCCACGGCGATCATTAGCTGCTCCCGCGCCGGCACCGGCGGCAGAAGCTGCTCGCGCGGCACGCCGGCCAGGTCGGCGAAGGTGACGAACTCGTAGCCGGCCGCGCGGAAGCGCTGGATGATCAGGGGCAGCGCCTCAACCGTCACCGAACGGTCCCCGCCCGCATCGTGCAGCAGGATGACGTCGCCGTTGTTGCGCCTCTGCCAGGCCTGCTCGACAATATCGGCCGCGGTGCGCGGCCGCCGCGTCCCATCCGGCGCGGTTGTCGACGTCTCCCAGTCCTGCGGATCGATCCCGGCGGCCGCGACGACCATGTTCCACTGCGACGCGGTCTCGGCCATGACGAGCCACTCGCGGCTGGCCGGGTCGAAGTCCACGTTGTAGGGTGGGCGGAACAGCGATGTCGAGTGGTTCGTGATCGCCTGGATGATCCGCTGGGTGCTATTGATCTCGAGCTTCACCCGGTCGGCGCTCATCGACCACGGCTGCTCGTGGGTGTAGGTGTGGATCCCGATCTCGTGCCCCTCTTCGAACATGCGCCGCACAAGGTCGGGGTAGCGCTGCGCCTGCGCGCCGACCACGAAGAACGCCGCTGGCACGCCCTCCCGCTTGAGGATGTCGAGGATCTGCGGGGTGTAGCGCGGGTCGGGGCCGTCGTCGAAGGTCATCACGATCTTCTTCGGCGCGGCGCCGAAGCGGAGGAGCGTGTAGCCGGCCGGGTACTCCAGGTAGCGCTGGTTGATGATCAGCTCCCCGTGCAATGCCTGAGTGAGCACCCGCCGCCCGTCGCGCGTGGCGCCGGTGAGGTACAGCAGGCTGCCCTCGCCGCTGAAGGTCATCCAGCTGTGGTCGCCGTAGCTGATGTGCCAGAGCGCGGCGATCGTCGCGGCGTTTCTGGCGCTGGTGTCCAGGTGCTCCCGCCCGATCACTGACCAGACGCTCGGGTCCTCGGAGCCGAGCCGCCACAGCGCGGCGCCGAGCGGCTGGTAGTGGGCGGCGAGCGACCACTGGTTGTAGGCGGTGACGGCGTCCAGCATCCAGACTGTGTGCGCCCGGCCGTAATCGTCGGTGTAGCGGAAGAACGGTGTGAGCGACTCTTCATCGGTGGTGATCGGGGTGCCGCGCCGCTCGCCCGCGGCCACCTCTGCGGCGAGGTCGATCGCCGCCTGGTAGCCCAGGGTGGTCGCATCGCCGCTGGCCGGCCAGCTGTAGGCGAAGTTGGCCAGGCCGAGCACGACCTTGTGCGACGGGACCTGCTCGAAGATGTACGCGAGCAGACCGCGCGTCCAGCTCACGCTGGCGAGGCTGCCGGGCGGATCGGTTGGGCTGTGCTCGCTGTACAGCGTCGGTATCAGCAGATCGGCCGAGCGCGCCAGGCGACGCAGGTCGTAGGCCTTGTGGCGCACCGGCACGACGATCGCGAGCGACAGATCGTCCTGGTGGAGCGCCAGGGCGAGCTGGTCCGCGAAGCTCACTAGGTTGTCACGGTCCTCGACCGCGATATCGACGAAGCTGACGGTGACACCGTGCCACCCCTGCGCGACGAGGTAGCGGCGCAGCTCCCCGATGAAGCGGTCGCGCGCCTCGCTGTCGTGCAGCAGCCGCTCGACCGTCACGGCCTGGGAGCCGTGGTAGTTGTTGAGCAGCGGCAGGATCGTGAGGTCGTTCGCGCGGGCGAGCGGCTCGACCAGCCTGCGGTCGTGCTCCACACGGATGTCGACCAGGCTCTCGCCGTCGCTTCCGAGCCGGAGCCACTCCGGGGCCAGGTGGGTGAGCTGGTGGGCGTTGCGCTGCAAGGAGTCGCGCGAGGCCGGATCCCAGCTCACATAGAATCCGAGCGCGACGCGCTCGGACTGCTGGTGGCTCTGCGCGGTGGAGGTTGGCGATGGGCTGGCGGCTGGCTCCTTTTCGTGCGCCGCTGCTGGCGCGGCGAAGAGCGCGGTGGCAACCAGGGTGACGAGAATCCGCCACAACCGGTTGACCTGGTAGCGGTGCTTGAGAATCATGATAAGCTAAGTCGCTTGCACCGTGAGAGCAGAATATCGAAGCTACAGCCGAATATTCGCCTAGCAAGATGACTTCGCGCTGAAAGTGGGGGAATGTCACGATGAGTTTGTCGTTACCTCCTACAGGCAGCCGTACTCGAGCGTGAGGGGTGGCGCATGACACACTCGCAGCTTGAGGTGGCGAAGCGGCAGCTCGACGCGGCGCTGCGGGCGCTGGACGCCGAGCTAGGGGGCGCGGTCGAGCAGCAGGCGGAAGAGGCCGTGGCCGCGCCGGCGGCCTCCGGGGCCGAGGCGCCCGTGAGCACGCTGCGGACTTTTGCGCGGCTCGTGCTCGGCACGGCGCTCTTGGGGCTGGATGAGCTGGCCCGCCGCGGGCCCGCGTGGGAGCAGCGGGCCGCCAGTCAGGCCGGGGAGGTGCGCCCGCGCGCACTTCCGGCGGAGGCGGCTGCAGCGGGCACGGGGGTGCGCGAGACGATCCGCCAGGCGCTGACCGGCTGGATCTTTCTGACTGAGGAGCGGCTGCAGGCGGCGCGCTCCCCCGCTGAGCTGATCCGGCTCACCGCCTCGCACCTGGCGAGCAGCGCCGCGGCGCTGTCGAGGGAGGCGCTGCACACGACGCTGGACGGTGGGTCACACGCGCGAGACCCGGAGATCGCGCGCTGGGTGGCGCGCGGGGCCGTCGAGGAGCGCCACAGCCGGGTGCTGGCGCAGGTCGCGCTTGGCGAGCTGTTCCACGATGGGCTGGAGTGGATGTCCAAGGACCCGGCGCTGCAGGAGCTGGTCCAGAGCCACAGCACCAGCCTGGCGGCCGAGGCGCTCGAGGAGGTACGCGAGCGGGCGGTGAGCGCCGACCTGGCGCTCGACCACCTGGTCGAGCGGCTCTTCCGCGTCCGCCGGGCTCAGCCTGCGGATGTGGCGGCGGGCGGAACCAGCGAGGTGGGCCGGTGAGCCGGCGCGACGCGGCCCCTGCCACTTCTATGCTCGGCGCCCACGCCGGCCTGGTCAGCAGGCTGCTCGCGCTGCTGATCGACATCGCGCTGCTGATGCTGACGCTGCTGGTCGGGAACCTGCTGTGGTCGTCGCTGCTCGTCGCCGGCCCGGTGCGCTGGCTCACCGCGGCGCTCGTGGGCTGGGCGCCGGGCCTGGAGCCGTGGCGGGCGGCGCTCGGGCTGATCCTGCCGCCCACGCTCGGCGCCCTCACGGTCGTCGGCTACTTCCTGTTCTTCCTGACGCTCGGCGGGCAGACGGTCGGCAAGCGCATCATAGGCCTGCGGGTCGTCTCGACCGACGGCAGGCGCATCTCGACGCTGCAGGCGCTCGTGCGCGTCGCCGGCTACCTCGTCTCGAGCGCGCCGCTCTACATCGGCTTCCTCGCCGCGCTGTTCGACAGCGAGCGCCGGGCGTGGCACGACCGGCTGGCCGGCACGGTGGTGGTCTACGCCTGGGAGGCGCGCCCGGACGAGCGGTTCCTCGCTAGGCAGCGCTCCGCATCTGCGCCGGCTCCGGCAGCCCGCAGAACAGATCCTCCTCCAGATCGCGGCCGCCATTGACCAGGCTCATCGCCCGGTAGAACGTCTGCGTGCCCCACAGCGCCCGGTGGTGCGCCGGCGGCAGCTGGCGCAGCGCGTCGTAGCCGGGGAGCTGCGTGCGGTGGCAGGCGACGGCGCTCCAGACCCGGCGCCAGTAGGCGCTGGTGTCCACGCTCGTCGTCAGCGCCCAGCTCCGCCAGCCGGCCGCGCGCCGCTCGACGCCGTCCACGCGCATCACGAGATCGCCGAGCGCCGCCTGGTACGCGGCGACCGCCTGCTCAGACGCCGCGATGTAGTAGAGCTTCGCCACGCTGTGCGGCGGGAGCGTCGAGGGGTGGTCGGGCGCCGCAGCCGCGACGAGCGCCGCCGTCGTGTGCTGCGAGATCGCGATGTGGTCGGGGTGGCCGTAGTAGCCGAGCGGGTCGAAGGTGACGACCACCTGCGGCCTCACGCGGCGCAGGTGGCTCACGAGCGCCCCGATCACCTCGGGCGCCGGGGCCTGGTCCAGCTCGCCGTCGCTGTAGCCGAGGAGGTGCACCTCGCGCAGGCGCAGCATCTTGGCCGCAGCCCGCAGCTCGGCCTCGCGGATATGCCCGAGCGCCGCCGGGCCGGGGTAGGAGGCGGGGTCGCCGTGCCAGCCGCGCTCGCCGCGCGTGGCGCATACCAGGTAGGTGGCCACCCCTTCGGCGGCGTACTTCGCCAGGATGCCGCCGGTGGCGAGGGACTCGTCGTCGGGGTGGGCCAGAATACACATCAGGCGTCGCTCGCTCACTGTTTTGTCTCCACAAGATTTCAGAGTGGGGAAGGGCAGACGCGGTGGCGCGCGGAGGCGAAGCCCCCGCGCGCCACACCGGTGCGCTATCTCAGGCGGCGGAGCGGGTGCGCCGGGCCGGAAGCGCCACGACCTTGCCGGTCTGGGCGCCGCCGGGCATGATGCGCGCCAGGAGCACCCGGCGGGCGTTTGCGTCGCCGCGCAGCGCGCGCCGCCACAGCTCGGCCGGCTCCGTCTGCGCCTCCGTCACAGTCGAGATAGCGCGCACAGTCTCTTTCAAGCGATTCATCTCAATGCTCCTTTTTGCTTTGTCCATCACACACTGCTCAGGGCGCCCAATCAACGACGTCCCCAGTCTACGAACCGAACGTCCCGGCGACGTCCGCGGGCGCGTCCGCCGGCTGTCTCCTCAGGGCGAATCTCCACGCGCGGGCTGACGGAGCGCCCTCCGGCCGGCGAAGCGGCGCCAGCAGGACAGTCGCGCCGAGCGCCAGCAGGGTGGCCGCCAGGTACAGCGTCGAGCCGCCGAACAGATCCATCACATACCCGGCGGCGGCGAAGCCGACGATGCTGGCGATCGAGTCGGTCGCGCTGAGGCGCGTGAGGCCGCGGTTGAGCCCATCGGGCGGGAGCATGTCGGTGCCGAGGGCCGAGGCGACCGCGCGGCTGACGCACCACGCCGCGAGCAGCAGCGTCGCCGCGAGCTGGAAGTGCCACAGATCGCCGGCCGCCATCAGCAGCCCGGTGCCCGCGGCGGTCAGCAGGTAGCTCAGGGCCAGGATGACGCCGCGCCCGAAGCGGTCCGAGAGCGAGCCGACCACCAGCGTCAGCGGGATGGTCGCCAGGCCGCTGATGATCCCGGTGCTGGCGACGGCGTCGGGCGTGAAGCTCAGGGCCTGCATCGACAGCGACGTGCCGAGGCGGCCGATGTTGATCGCCAGCGCGCCCAGCAGCGCCGTCGTGAGCAGCAGCGTGAAGCGCTGGCCGAGGTGCGTCCGGGCGGTGGCCGCGGGCGCCGCGGCGGCCGGCCCCGTGATGCGCCGGTCGGTCAGCCAGAGCGCGGCCACGATCGGCTGGATGGCCCAGACCGCGGCGAGCGCGTAGAACATCGTCGTGTAGCCGTAGCGCGCCGTCAGCTCGCCGACCGTCGCGCCGCCAATCAGGGCGTCGAGCGGGTAGACCAGGAACATCATGCTGAAGATCCGCCCGCGCCACGCGCCGTCGGCCAGCGTGCCCGTGAACACGCTCAGCAGCGTGAGCGTCACCCCGCCGCAGAACCAGGCGAGGGCCGTGAGCGCCACCACCTGCCAGAACGCGCTGGCGTGCCCCATCAGCAGCATGGAGGGCGGGCCGAGCATCGCGCCGATCAGAAACAGCCGCCGGCGCGACATGCGGCTCGCGAGCCAGCCGGTGCCGAGGACGCTCACGGCGCTCGCCACGTACACGATCGCGTAGTACACCCCGATGTCGGTGCGCGTCGCCCCGAACTGCGCGGCGTACAGCGGCAGCACCGGGAACAGCCCCATGCCGATGAATAGCGGGACCGCATTGCAGATGAACAGAACCACAAATTGCCGAAGTTTCACAGTGCTCTCCTTTCAGACCCACACGTGACGCGGCGGCCTCGCTCCCTTTGGATGGGGAGGCGGAGCCTCCGCAACATTCCCCTTTTCCGCCGCTCTCCCGCGGCGCGGCCGCGCGGCTCGCTGCCTGGCCGTGCGCAGGCGCTGCGCCGGATACTCTAGGCCGGGCCCATCGCCGCAACGTCCTCGCGCGCGTCCGCTGCCGCGTCCTCTCATCTGTCGTTCTCCCCCGGCGGGCGGCCTGGCGGGTCGTGCGGCAATTTCCGGGCGAATTTCGTGGCAAACCCTGTCACATTCCGCCCGGCGTGCTATACTGCCCGCTGGAATCGCGCACTGTGATTACGACGAAGACAGCTATGACAACCGATATCGCAATCGCGCAGGAGACGTCCGCCGTCGAGGAAAGGCCCGCCGTCGCGGAGCCGCTGCGCTTCCCGCCGGGCTTTCTCTGGGGCACCGCCACGAGCGCGCATCAAGTCGAGGGGTACAACACCAACAACCAGTGGTGGGACTGGGAGCAGCAGGGGCGCTGCTGGCGCGGCGACGTCAGCGGGGCGGCGTGCGGCTGGTGGGAGAATGCCGAGCCGGACCTGGATCGCGCCGCTGCGCTGGGAACCAACGCCCACCGCATGTCCGTCGAGTGGAGCCGGATCGAGCCGGAGGAGGGCCGCTGGGACCAGGCCGCGCTGCGCCGCTACCGCGAGCTGATCGAGGGCATCCGCCGGCGCGGCATGACCCCGATGGTCACGCTCCACCACTTCACCAACCCGCGCTGGCTGGAGCGGCAGGGCGGCTGGCTCAACCCGGCCACGCCGCGCAAGTTCGGCCGCTTCGTCGAGCGCACCGTTAGCGAGCTCGGCGACCTGTGCCAGCTCTGGTGCACCATCAACGAGCCGACCGTCTACACGGCGCTCAGCTACGTGCTCGGCCACTGGCCGCCCGGGCGCACCAACGTCCGCCAGTCGCTGCGCGTCTTCGGCAACCTGGTGCGCGGCCACCAGATCGCCGCGCGGATCATCCACGGGCTCCACCCGGCCCACCGCGTCGGCATCGTGCACCACAAGCGCATCCTGGACCCGGCCTCGCCAGCCAAGCGCGACGTGCTGATCACCGCGCTCTACGACTGGGTGTACAACGGGCGGCTGCTGCAGGTCACCCGCGCCTCGAGCGACTTCTTCGGCATGAACTACTACAGCCGCGACCACGTCGCCTTCGACCCGCGCGCGCCGTTCCAGCTGTTCGGGCGGCGGTTCACGCCGGAGTACTTCGCCCAGAGCGACAAGGGCTTCCTCGGCGTCTCGTTCGGCGAGATCTACCCGGACGGCCTGTACCGCGCGCTGCGGCGCGTCGACCGGCGCCTCAAGCTGCCGATCTACATCACCGAGACCGGCCTGCCGGATGACGACGACGACCAGCGCCCGCACTTCATCCTGTCGCACCTGGCGGCGGTCCACCGCGCCATCCGCGAGGGGGTGGACGTGCGCGGGGTGTTCATCTGGTCGCTGGTGGACAACTTCGAGTGGGCCGAGGGGTGGGGGATGCGCTTCGGGCTGTACGCCATGGACGAGAAGACTGGCGAGCGGCGCCTGCGGCCATCCGGGGCGCTCTACGGCATCATCGCCCGCGCCAACGCCATCCCTGCCCCGCGCAACCCGTAAGCCGCGAAGGGCGCGGTGGGGCGTGAAGCGGCCGAAGGCCCGCTACGAACCCGTACCACCGCGCAACGTCGTGCCGTGAGGGCTCTGCATGCAGACACGATTCGAAGTGACCTCCGTCCCCAACGGCGGCTGGGACGAGCGCATCCTGGTCGTCCGCTGCGGCCAGCTCGTCGATGTCTTCATCATCGTCACCGAGCGCTACCTGGTGCTGGTGGACACGCTGGTGAACGAGGCGACGGCCGAAGCGATGCTCGCCGTCGCCGCGCCCCACATGGCGGGCCGCCGGCTGCTGGTCGTCAACACCCACTCCCACTACGACCACGCCTGGGGCAACCAGCTGTTCGCCGGGCCTCTGGCCCGCCACCCCGCGCCGGTGATCGGCACGCGCCGCTGCGCCGAGCTGCTCGGCTCGCCGGAGGCCCAGGCGTTCCTGAAGGAGATGCGGGAGCGCAGGCCCGAGGCGTTTGACGGCGTGCGCATCACCCCGCCGGACCTGCTGTTCGACGAGCGTCTCATCATCCGCGGCGGCGATCTGACGCTCGAGCTGTTCCTCACCCCCGGCCACGCGCCGGACCACGTCGCGATCTGGATCCCGGAGATCCGCACGCTGCTCGCCGGCGACTCGGCCGAGTCGCCCTTCCCGTTCGTCGAGTCGGCCGCCACGCTGCCGCAGCTGCGCGAGTCGCTGGCGCGCATGGCGGCGCTCGAGCCGGCCGCGGCGCTGTTCTGCCACGCGCCCACCGACTCAGGACCGGCGCTTATTCGACATAACATCACCTACTTCGACGAGCTGGAGCGGCGCTGTCGTGCGGCGCTGGGGCGGGGCGTGCCGGCCGAGCCGGGCGAGGACGCGGATGTGGAGGCGCTGGTGGAGTTTCCGTTCGAGGAGGCGATCCCGCCCGGCCACACCGTGACCCAGCCGGAGTTCTATCGCCCCGGCCACCGGGCCAACATTCGTGCCGCGCTTGCGTGCTACGGCGGGCTGCCGGGCCCGAGCTGATGGGAGGTGCCGGTGAGCGACAACCAGCGCGACATCTCGTTTCTGCGGCGGGCGTGGGCGTACTGGTGGTACGCCTGGGGCGCGAGCCTGTGCTACTGGGGGCTGCGCACCCACGAGCGGCAGCTGTTCCGGGCCGGCGTCGACGCCTTCGGGCGGGCCGTCCGCGCCTGGCCGGAGTTCAGCGCCGCCCACCTGCGCCAGGGCGTGATCCTCAGCCGCGAGCTCGGCGAGCACCAGGCCGGCATCGCCGCGCTCACCCAGGCCATCGAGCAGTCCCCCGACTGGGCGGAGGCATACCTGCAGCGCGGCCTGGTGCAGCGCTTCCACGGCGACCCGCGCGCCGCGATCGCGGACCTGGAGCGCTACCTCGCGCTCGGCGGCAGCCCCACGTGGCGCTCCGAGGCCGAGCGCCAGATCGCCATGCTGCGCGAGGAGCTGGCTGAGTAGCTCGCCGCAGCCCGGTGTACGGAGATCGCCTTGTTAGAAGTAGAGACGCTCGACGCGCAACGGCCGGCCGCAGCCCTGACGAACGGCCAGCTCGCCCTCGTCACTGTGGCGCGGCTTGCGCTCACCACTGCCTACCGCATCATCTACCCGCTGCAGCCGTTCCTGGCCATGCAGCTCGATGTCGACCTGCGCGTCGTGAGCACGCTGGTCACGGTGCAGATGCTGGCCTCGCTCGCCAGCCCGCTCGGCGGCACCCTGGCCGACACCCGCGGCGAGCGCACGACGATGATCGCCGGGCTGGCGCTGTTCTGCTGCGGCGCGCTGGCGTGCGCCGTCGCCGGGGACTTCCGGGGGTTCCTGCTGGGCTACGCGCTGATCGGCCTGGCGATGGCGCTGTACCTGCCGGCGGCCCAGGCCTACCTCAGCCACCGCACGCCCTACTCCCGCCGGGGCTGGACGCTGGGCGTCTTCGAGGTCTCTTGGGCCGCGGCGGCGCTGGTGGGCGTGGCGCCGCTGATGGTCCTGGTGCAGCGCGCCGGCGGCGCGAGCCCGGTGTTCTGGACGCTCTTCGCCTGCGGCCTCGGCTCGCTGGCGCTGATCCGCTTCGCGCTGCCGCCCACCGCGCGCCGGGCCCCGCGGGCGGAGGCCGGGAAATCCTCGGTGTCGTGGGGCGCGCTGCGGAGCCCGAGCGTGCTGGCCCTGCTCGGCATGTGGTTCCTGGTGATGTTCGGCTACGACACGTTCGGGGTGGCGCAGGGCGCGTGGCTCAACCGCGACTACGGCGCGGACGAGGCGCGCCTCGGGCAGCTGTTCGGGCTGGTGGGCGCCGCCGAGCTGGTCGGCTCGCTCGGAGTGGCGCTGCTGGTGGACCGGATCGGCAAGCGGCGCGCGGTGGCGGTCGGGTTCACGCTGACCGCGCTCAGCATGGCCGCGCTGCCGCTGGCCGGCGGGAGCTGGACGCTGCTGGTCCCGCTCTTCTTCGCCTTCTACGTCTGCATGGAGTTCGCGATCGTCGCGGGGCTGCCGCTCAGCTCCGGGGTGGCGCCGCAGGTGCGGGGCATGGTTATGGCGCTCGTGATCACTGTGAACGGCATCGGCCGGGTCATAGGGTCGCTTGTGAGCGTGCCGATCTGGAGCAGCTACGGCATCGCCGCCAACACGCTGCTGGGGGCGGCCAGCATCGGCCTGGCGGTGCTGCTGATGCTGCTGCTGGTGCGCGAGGCTGAAAGCTAGCAGGAGGCCAGAGTGAAAGACGAGTACATCCTCGACACGCCGGCGGTGCGGTCGTTCATCGCCGCCGTACGCGCCGAGCTCGCCGCCCACCCGGTCCACGAGGCGCTCGAGAGGCTGCGCCCCACCTTCGCGGAGCTGCTCGCCGACCAGAGCTGGCTGCCGGCGGAGTACCGCAGCCCCGTGGAGAACAGCGGCATGGGCGGCGGCATCGCCACCTGGCTGCTCTTCCGCGCCGGGGACGGCGGCCTGTCGCTGTTCAGCCTGGTCGTGCCCCCTGGCGCGGCGACGCCCATCCACGACCACCTGGCCTGGGGGCTGGTCGGGCTCTACGCCGGCGAGCAGGACGAGGAGGTGTACCGCGCCAGCCCCTCCGGCGGCGCGCTGCAGGTCGTCGAGCGCAACCGGCTGAGGCCGGGCGACTTCTACCTGCTCATGCCGCCGGACGGCGACATCCACCGCGTCGCCACGACGTCGGCCGAGCCGTCGGTGAGCATCCACCTGCTCGGCAACGACACCGGCTGCGTCTGGCGGCACACCTACACCCCGGAGGACGGCGCCGCGCACCCGTTCCGCTCGGGCTGGAGCAACGCCGCCTGCCAGAGCGCGGGCTAGCGCGCGGCCGCGATGGCTTCTACGGGCGCTGGCCGCCCGCTGGCGGGATGGCGCCACCAGCGCGCGCCGGCCGGCTCCGCAGCAGCTCGCCGATGATCAGCGCGAAGGCGAGCGCCGCGGCAAGCTGCAGGGACGCGCCGCCCGCCCGCAGCGCCGGGGCGAGCGCCGGGCTCCAGACGCTGGCAAGCCAGCCGAGCGCCGCGAGGGCCACGCCCGCGATGGCCAGGTAGGACTGCACCTCCGCGAGCCGCGGGCGGCGCAGCGGCTGCCCGGCGAAGCGCGGCACGATGTGGTAGGCCATCCCGTAGATCAGCAGCGTGACCCACCCCCAGAGGTTCAGCTCGGCGTGAAGCGGCCGCAGCGCGCCGCCCAGCCGCCGGTCGATCGCGAACGCCGCGCCCAGCGCGATGCCCGCCGCCAGGCAGACGAAGGCGGCCCGCACCAGCCGAAGTGTCAGCCGGCTCATCTCGACTCTCCTTCGCGCGCCATCGCGCCGCGCCCGCTCGGGTGGAGCGCGATGGCGCCGGGCCTGGCCTCCGCCGCGCGCAGCGTTGGCCAGACCGTGTAGGCGAACAGGGCCGCGGCGAGCGCCATGAGCGCGCCGCCCGCCGCGAACAGCGGCCTCACGCCCAGCCCCAGCCCGGCGACGATCGCCGGAAGGGCCGCGAGGTGGCACGTGACCTGCGCCCGCGCCCACCCGGTCCCCCGCACGCCGCGCCCGCTGAAGCGCGGCAGAACGTGGTAGCCGACCCCCACGATCATCAGCATCACCCAGCCCAGGGCCGCCAGGTGCTCGGCGGCCAGCCACCACTCCCCGCCCAGCGCGCCCGCCTGCGCGGCGAGCAGCAGCCCGAGCGAGAGCGGCAGGCACACGCCGGCCGCCTTGGTCGCCGTCGTCCCGATGCGGTCGACCTGCGCCTGGTTCGGGATCGGCGGGCGTGGCGGCGGGCCGCCGCGCGGGATGCCGCGCGTGAACAGCAGCGCGGTGTTGGCGGCGAACACCAGCGCCGCCGCTAGCTCGAGCCCGAGGCCGGCCACCTGAGCCGCAGCGCCCGCGCCCGCCGCGCTGATCGTCACGGCGCCCAGGCCGGCCGCGAACAGCCCCAGCTGCAGCCACGCCAGGCGCGGCTGCGGGAAGTCACGGCCGGAGAACACCGGCATGGTGTGGTAGCTCACCGCCACGATCAGCGCGGTGATCCAGCCGAATATCGTCAGGTGAACCATCGCGGCCCACGCGCCCGCGCCGAGCAGCACCGCCGTGTGGGCCGCCGTCGCGCCGACCAGCCCTGCCAGCCCGGCCGCGAACCACGCGCGGGTGCTCCTGGTCATCGGGGCGCCTCCGCGCGCTCCCGGAGCGCGGCCAGGATCTGCTGCGGGTCGATCCCGTGGCGCTCCGCGGCCTCGGCGAGCGGCAGTGCCCCGCCGCAGCAGGTGTCGAGGCCGAAGCCGGCGAGGACCTCCAGCGCCCACGGCGCGCGCGCCACAATCGCGTTCAGCGTCTCCTGCGCGTCGAATATCGTCGTCTCTGCAGTTGTCATCGGTCGGATGCCTTTCACATGCTCCCGCCGGACCTGCTCCGGCGTACACCTGCACTGTAGCAGGCCGGGGCGCGCAGCGCTGTGACATTTGTCGCGTGGGTCGAAACCTGCGGCCCCGCGCGCTCGTCTCAACGATTGGCGTCCATGTCTCTAGTCATCTGTCGCAAGGAGCAGCGCTGTGGCGAAGCGGATCAGCATCCTCCGGCCGACGCGCCGGGAGGACGAGATACACGTGGTTCCCGCTGGCGAGGTGATCTTTCGCGCCGGAGACCCCGGCGACGTGATGTACCTGGTCAAATCGGGGTGGGTCGACATCTCGCTCGGGGGCGAGATCCTGGACTCGGTCGGGCCGGGGGGTATCTTCGGCGAGATGGCGCTGATCGGCGACGAGCCGCGCAGCGCCACCGCCGTCGCGCGGACGGACTGCACGCTCACGCCGATCGACGAGGCGCGCTTCGAGTTCCTGGTGCAGGAGACGCCGTACTTCGCGGTGATGGTGATGCGCGTGCTGGCCGACCGGCTGCGGCGTAGCAACGAGCGCGCGCTGGGTCGATAATCCACGGAGGGCACGGAGAACACAGAGTCCTCTCTCCGTGCCCTCCGTGCCCTCCGTGGATCTTCCTCCGTGTCCTCCGTGCCCTCCGTGGATCAGTGGTACTCCGGCAGCCACTCGCCGTGGGCCTCGATCAGGTCGTCCACCAGGCTCCAGATCTGGTCCAGGCTCAGCTCGGCGGCGGTGTGCGGGTCGAGCATCGCGGCGTGGTAGATGTGCTCGCGCTTGCCGGTGAGCGCCGCCTCGACCACCAGCGACTGCACGTTGATGTTGGTCTGCATCAGCGCGGCCAGGTGCGGCGGGAGCGACCCGATCTTCGTCGGCTGGAGGCCGTTCTTATCCACCAGCACCGGCACCTCGACGCAGCAGCCCTGCGGCAGGTTGTCGATCAGGCCGTTGTTCGGCACGTTGCCGTAGATCACGCGCGGCTGGCCGGTCTCCATGCTGTGGATGATCAGCGAGCCGTACTCGTGCGAGCGGCGCACCTTGCTGGTGCGCTGTGCCTCCTCCCACTCCGCGCGGAGCTGCGCGGCGCGCTGCGGGTCCTGGGCGGCGATGTGCGCCAGGCGCTCCTCCATCCGCTTCCGCTCGTAGCGCGCCAGCGCGTCCGGGTCCGGGCTCTCGAGCGCCTGCCGCATCTCTTCCCACTCGGCGATCTGCACCTCGCAGCGGCGGATGTACTCGTCGAGCGGGATGTTGAACTGCTCGATCAGATCCGGCCGGTCGCGCTTGATGAACCACGGCACGTACTCCGAGAAGTGCTCGCTGGACTCGGTCACGAAGTAGCCGAGCCGCTTGAACATCTCGTAGCGCACCCGGTTCCACTCCGGCACGCGCCCCTCGTCCAGCACGCGGCGGATCTCCGGGTAGAGGTCCTGCCCGTTGCGCTCGAAGCGCAGGTAGAAGGCCATGTGGTTGATGCCGGCGCACACGTAGTTGATCTCGTCGTAGGGCACGCCGATGTCGCGCGCCAGCTCGTGGGCAGTGCCCTGCACGCTGTGGCACAGCCCGACGGTCTTGATCTTGGTGGCCCGCGCGATCGCCCAGCAGTTCATCGCCATCGGGTTGACGTACTGCAGGAAGGTCACGTCCGGGCACAGCTCCTCCATGTCGCGGCACATGGAGAGCAGCACGGGGATGGTGCGCAGGCCGCGCATGATCCCGCCGATGCCGAGCGTGTCGGCGATCGTCTGGCGCAGCCCGTACTTCTTGGGGATCTCGAAGTCGACCACCGTGGCGGGCTTGTAGCCGCCCACCTGGATCATGCAGATCGCGTAGTCGGCGCCGTCCAGCGCCCGGCGCCGGTCGGTCGTGGCCTCGATCGTCGGGTTGACCTCGAGCGTGCGCGCCAGGTTCCGCGCGACGATCTCGGAGGTGCGCAGGCGCTCCTGGTCGATATCGAACAGGGTCAGAGTCGAGTCCGCCAGCTCCGGGTAGCTGAGGATGTCGCCCATCAGGTTCTTCGCGAACACGGTGCTGCCGGCGCCAATGAATGTGATCTTCGCCATACTGCGGGGCCTTTCTGTGCGGCGTTCTAGGGAGCGCGGCCTTCCAGCGCTCCGGGCCATTATACGGCCGGCGTGCCCGCGGCTCTTGGAGAATTAGTGACTGTCACGTGGACTCTCCTCATGCGTTTCGCGCCGCCGGGAGAGCTGGGCGCAGTCTCAAAAGAATTCCCCCTTCGTCACGCTGTGGCGACGAAGGGGGAGCTAGCGGGTAGCTGGCGGGGTGGGCTGCCGCTGGCTACGCCGAGGGCTGCGCCGGCGCGAGCAGCTTGGTGAGCAGATCCTCGTCGCTCCCGCGCGTCGGCGCCGCCCGGCGGCCGAACCGCTCGGCCATGTAGACGTTGGCCGCCGGCAGCAGCAGCGCGATCTCGCCGACGTTCCACCAGAAGTGGACGTCCAGCCGCGGGGCGGTGGTGAACCCGGGCAGGCGGCACAGGAAGGTGCCCTGCGTCACATCGGCCGTCGCCAGCCAGCCGTCCCGCCCGAAGAAGCCGGGCAGCCCCTGCGGCGACACCCCGGTGGCGCCCAGGGCCGTGAGCTCGGCGAGCGTCTGCTGGTAGCGCCACATCATGTAGGTGTGCTCGAGGGTGTGCGCGGTGGCCCACACCAGCAGCGCCCAGGCCCACCAGTTGCGGACGCCGGCCAGCGCCAGGTAGATCGCCACCGCCAGGAAGCCCCAGTTCCACACGAAGTGGACCCACTCGGCGTTCAGCGCCGAGATCAGGCCTGAGGAGACGAACGTCGGCCAGCGGAGTATGTGGTACTGGAACCACTGGGCCAGGTGCTCGACGGTGTGGAAGCCCTGCAGCGCGATCAGCACGCCCAGCACCGTGGCCGTCAGCCCGAAGCGCCGGTAGTCCTCGCGCCACTTGACCATCGCCGGAAGCAGCATCGCCGCCAGCACCGCGGCGCTCGCCACCCACAGCTTCACGCCGAACACCTGCACGGCGATCGTGCCGAACACGATGCCCGCGATCAAGACTCCGAGCAGCGTCCAGAGCTGCTCGCGCGGGTTGATCAGCTCCAGCAGCGGGAGCTTCTCGGTGAGGCTGTTGCGGAGTTCCGCGCGCATGGCAAGTGCTTTCATAGGGCGCTCTCGCTTCCTGTGGTGGCGTTGGTATCTGTGTGCGGTGGCGCTGCCCCCGCACCCCCGGAGGGGTTGGGGAGGCGAAGCCTCCTACGAGTCTCTCATCTCTCGCTGCTCTGCGGCTGC
>ERZ777003.1053-NODE-1053-length-46133-cov-46.506619_pt1 | contig 46133 bp, 39 predicted proteins | sample MGYA00374956_ERZ777003 | MGnify/ENA primary metagenome ERZ777003 (study PRJEB29302, sample SAMN06268252) | bioreactor metagenome | isolation source: Joint BioEnergy Institute, California, USA | place: USA:Joint BioEnergy Institute, California, USA | collected... | reverse complement strand
CTCCCCGGAGGGCACGAGAACTCTAAGCAAGATCAACACAAACGTCAAACCAGCCTCAGCCGGCTCACCGTGCTCCCACGTGGCCCTCCCATCCCCATCCCCGCTGCTCACCCTCATTCCGCTTCCATCAACTGCCGAGGTCAGACGGCTAGGGGCAGTCGGATGGACTGTTCGGCCAAGGGCCGGCTGGCTCTTGGCGCCTCCAAGGCTGCTGTGCTCTCCGCCCAGCCTCTGATCGTGAAGCGCGTCGAGCTCTCCCGGTAGAGGCCTGGGATGTGTGAACGGCTCCGTCCCTCGGAGCCGCAGGCGGACGCCCGTATACCTGCGGCCTGTTTCTAGGCAGCGGGCAAGGATGCACAAGGGCTCCTGCCTTCTGCCCCGACCGACGAGCAGTGAGCGCTGACCGAACCGCTCCTGACATCAGAGCACTGAGGTTTTCAACAAAAAGGAGAGCATGCTTCCCTGCCGTACCGACTCCCACCAGAGCGAAGACGCACCCGGCCGCTTCCCGTGAACGCTCCCGTCCCCGATGGCGACCACAGGCCTTCGGCACCTCCTGTGCCGTCCGCTCCCTGCCTTCGCCAGCGCTCATGCGCCAACCTCCGGGTCGATGCCGCCTCTCTGCGGCACCGACTCCTTGTGAAAACCTCATTGGGCCTTTCCAACACCTGGTCCCGGCTGCCAGGGGTGGGAGCCCGGACGGCGCCCGGTGCCGTGCCTTCGCAAGTCGCAGTCTCGTCCCCGGGCGTGGCGACTACCTCGACCTGCAGGAACAGCGCCTTAGATTAAGGACTCAGCCGCCTCGCCGGACGCTTAGAAAGGTGCTACAGAAGAGGTGGTACCCCAACCCGTTGAGAGATCCCAGCAAAAGCGCCTGTAGTCCCTGCGGGTGCACTCACCAGAAAAACAGTCAAATCGGTCAACTGTGGACGCGCTATGGGGGCAGGAGCGTTCTGCCTCAGCGGCGAGGCCGGTAGGCCGAGATCGTGACAGAGAGCGGGACCAATACGGGGTCGGGCAGCTTCCCCACCTTGGCACGCAGTTCCTGCGGAGAAAGATGGCGGGCGCTGGGACCCATCTCCACCAGCGTGGCGACCTCGTCATGGCTGAGCCGTACCTCGGTCTCGTAGTCCTCGGTGCCGGCCAAGAAGAAGTGCTCGCCCAGCGCCCGGCCGGTCCGCTCATGCTTGCGGGCGTCGACCTTGAGCAGGCCCAGGTCCGGAATCAACCGACCGAGGTGGCGGGCGGTGGGCGTGACCACGTACAGCGTGCCGTCCGGTTTGAGGACGCGGTGGAACTCTGCGCCGTTGCGGGGGGCGAAGACGTTGAGGATCGCCTCGACCGCCGCGGTGCGCACCGGCAGCGGCCTCCACAGGTCGGCGACCACCGCGCCGATCCGGGGGTGGGCGCGGGCCGCGCGGCGCAGGGAGTGCTTGGAGACGTCGATGGCCAGGCCCACGGCGCCCGGGACGCGGTCGAGCAGGCGGGCGAGGTAATAGCCGGTGCCGGCGCCGGCGTCCAGCACGCAGGCGCCGGCGGCGAGGGCGGCCCCGGCTCGTTCGGCGAGGAGGTCGGCCAGGCCGCCGAAGTGCCCGGCGCTCAGGAACGCCGCACGGGAACGGACCATCTCGGGGGTGTCGGCCGTGCCCGCGCGCGCATTGCCGGGCAGCAGGTTGACATAGCCCTGACGGGCGATGTCGAAACTGTGCCCGGCGGCGCAGCGCAGGCTCTTGTCCGCCACCGTCAGGCCGTCCCGGCACAGCGGGCAGGCCAGTGTCTCCACGACGTCGGTCAGCACGGGTTCATCTTCGCGGTCCGTGCGCCCGGACGGCCTCTGGGGGCGGGTGGTTTCTCAGTCCTCCAGGCGCTTGCGGACCTCGTCCATGTCGAGGTCGCGGACCTGCTGGATCACGTCCTCCAGCACGGCCTCGGGAAGCGCGCCGGGTTCGGCGTAGACGATGATGCCGTCCCGGATGGCCATGATCGTGGGAATCGAGGAGATGCCGAACCGCTCGGCCAGCTCGATCTCGGCGTCGGTGTCCACCTTGGCGAAGGTGATGTCGGGGTGGCGTTCGGAGGCGCTTTCGAAGACCGGGGCGAAGCGGCGGCAGGGACCGCACCAGGCCGCCCAGAAATCGACCAGGACGATCCCTTCGCCCTGGGCTGTCTTGTCGAAGTTGTCGGCGGTCAGTGTGACGGTCGCCATGTCGCAGTCTCCTCATCTCGGGTATCAGCCCTATAGAGCGGTGACCCCGCCCCCAGTATTCCCCGGCCGGGAATCACAGGGCCGTAATTAGCGTTGTCCGGTCAGGGAGTTCGACCAAAGAAGGGTCAGGATGGCTGCTACCCGCACCAAGGGCGACAGTGTCGAGACGCAGGACAAGGACCTCGTCGGAGCGTACCTCGACAGGATCGGCCGCACCCACCTGCTCGACGCGCAGGAGGAGGTCGATTTGGCAAAGGCCATCGAGGGCGGACTGTACGCCGAACACCTGCTGGAAGAGGACCGGGTGCCCCCGGGGGTGACCCGGCAGGAGCTCGAGGAACTCGTCGCCGCGGGGGTGCGCGCCAAGCAGCGGTTCGTCGAGGCCAACCTGCGTCTGGTGGTCTCGATCGCGCGCAAGTACCCCACCGACGCGCTTCCGCTGATCGACCTCATCCAGGAGGGCAACCTGGGGTTGATGCGGGCGGTCGAGAAGTTCGACTACCGGCGGGGCTTTAAGTTCTCGACCTATGCGACCTGGTGGATCCGGCAGTCCATCGGACGCGGGCTCAGCCACACCGCCCGGACCATCCGCCTTCCGGTGCACGTGGAGGAGGAGCTGTCCCGGCTGCGCCGTGCGGAGCGGCAGCTGGGCCGGGAGCTGGGGCGCGAGCCGACGCGCGAGGAGCTGGCCGAGGCGCTGGGGGCGGCCGTCGACCATGTGGATGAGCTGCTGCGCTGGCGGCGTGATCCGGCCAGCCTGGACGCGGCCGTCGACGACGCCGGGGAGACCCCGATGGGCGATCTGCTGGAGGACCCGGAGGGGGTCAGCCCGGAGGCCGAGGTGCTGGCGCTGGACGACATCGCGGGGCTGGCCCGGCTGCTGGACCGGCTGCCGGAGCGGGAGTCGGCGATCCTGCGCGCCCGTTTCGGGATAGAAGACGGGCAGCCGCTGTCCTACGCCCAGATCGGGGCGCGGTACGGGCTGAGTCACAACCGGGTGCGGCAGATCACCGACCGTTCGCTGCGGCGGCTCCGGCAGCTGGCGGCCGAAGCCGACCGTGCCGGTCGCGCCACCGGTCACTCCGTTCAGGCCCCGCAGGCCCGTCAGGCTCCGCGGGCGCGGAACTCCCGGCCCGCCGCCGAGCGCATCGGGCACGCTCCCCGTTCTCCGCGGCGCAAGTCGCCCGCGCAGGTGCCCACCAAGGCGGCCTGAGCCGCGGACGGCGGGCGGGGCGTGGGGCGTGTCGTTGCGCGCGGTGACCTAGCCTTGGACCGTGACTACGACGAGTGACCTGGGAGATCTGGACGCCTGGCGCGCGCTCCCCGCAGTTCAGCAGCCGGAGTGGGACGACCCGGAGGAGGTCCGGGCGGTGACCGCGGAGCTGGCCAAGGCTCCCCCGCTGGTCTTCGCCGGCGAGTGCGACCAGCTGAAGGAGCGGCTGGCCGAGGTGGCGCGCGGCGAGGCGTTCGTCCTGCAGGGGGGTGACTGCGCCGAGACGTTCGCCGGTTCGACCGCCGACGCCGTCCGCAACAAGCTCAAGACGCTGCTGCAGATGGCCGTGGTGCTCACCTATGCGGGCAGCGTCCCGGTCGTCAAGATCGGGCGGATGGCGGGGCAGTTCGCCAAGCCGCGTTCCAAGCCGGTGGAGGTGCGGGACGGGGTGACGCTGCCGTCCTACCGGGGGGACGCGGTCAACGGGGCGGAGTTCACGCCGGAGGCGCGGCGCAGCGATCCGCGGCGGCTGCTGCAGGCCTACCACTGTTCGGCGGTGACGCTGAACCTGTGCCGGGCCTTCACCAAGGGCGGGTACGCCGATCTGCGGCAGGTGCACGCCTGGAACCAGGACTTCGTCGCCTCCAGCCCGGCCGGGCAGCGCTATGAGCGGCTGGCCGGGGAGATCGACCGGGCGCTGGCGTTCATGAAGGCGTGCGGGGCCGACCCCGAGGAGTTCCACAGCGTGGAGTTCTACTCCTCGCATGAGGCGCTGCTGCTGGAGTACGAGCGGGCGCTGACCCGGATCGACAGCCGTACCGGGCTGCCGTATGACGTGTCGGCGCATTTCCTGTGGATCGGTGAGCGGACGCGGGCGCTGGACGGGGCGCATGTGGAGTTCGCCAGCCGGATCCGCAACCCGATCGGGGTGAAGCTGGGGCCGACGACGACTCCCGATGACGCGCTGGCGCTGATCGAGCGGCTCAATCCCGACGGCGAGCCGGGCCGGCTGACGTTCATCACCCGGATGGGTGCGGGGCGGATCCGGGAGGTGCTGCCGCCGCTGGTCGAAAAGGTGTCCCAGAGCGGGGGGCCGGTGGTCTGGATGTGCGACCCGATGCACGGCAACACCTTCGAGGCGCCCAGCGGGCACAAGACGCGCCGGTTCGACGACGTGCTGGACGAGGTCGCCGGGTTCTTCGAGGTGCACCGGTCGCTGGGCACCCACCCGGGGGGCATTCACATCGAGTTCACCGGTGATGACGTCACCGAGTGCGTGGGCGGCGGGCAGGAGATCGTCGAAGAGGACCTGCACCAGCGTTATGAGACGGCCTGTGATCCGCGGCTGAACCGCAGCCAGTCGCTGGATCTGGCGTTCATGGTGGCGGAGATGTACCGCGGTTCCCAGTGAGCCTTTCAGGGCCTTCCGGCCCGCCCGCCGATGGTGGCCGCCGCAGGCGGGGCGGGCCGGTGGCCGCGCGTTCGTGAAGCTCGCGGTGGAATGTTCGGAAGTTCAGCGCGCCGGTCTTTTGCGGCGCGTGTTTTCGCGGTTTCCCCGTTCGCGTAGAAAGTCCGGCGGTGTTGTCAGATGGCGACTTCGGCCCAGACGACTTTGCCGCCGGTAACAGGGGTCGCGCCCCAGGAGCTGGCGAAGCGATCGACGATGAAAAGGCCCCAGTGGGACTCGTCCAGCGGGGCGGGGACGGTCATCTTGGGCATGGTGGAGGCGCGGTCGCGGACCTCGACGCGGACCGCGTCGGGGCGGCGCTGCAGGCGCAGTTCCAAGACGGTGCCGGCGTGGCGGACGGCGTTGGCGACGAGCTCGGCGACGATGGCGGTCACCTGTTCTTCCCGGTCCAGCAGCGACCAGGTGCGCATGGTGCGCGCCGACAGCCTGCGGGCCAGTTCCACCGCCTCGCTCTGGGGGGCGGTGCGAAGGGTGGTCTCGGACACCGGCTCATCCCTCGGGTGGTGTGCCTATGAGAAAACGGTCGAGTCCGGTGGTCCGCAGGACGTTCTCGACCCTGCCGTACGCGCCGGTCACCGTGAGGACGCCGCCTTGCTCCCGGGCCTGTTTGTAGGTGCGCACGAGCACGTTCAACCCGGAGGAATCGCAGAAATCGACCGCGGCCAAGTCGACGACGATCTGCCGGTGACCCGCCTCCACCAAGGATTTCAGCCGTTCTCGCAGCTCGTCGGAGGAGTGCAGGTCGATGGAGCCGCGTACCGTCACGGTCACGCGGTCGTCATGGCGCGTTGTGTGCAAGGCAAGGCCCATCGCTGTTCACCATAGAACATCCAGCTGTATACGGCATGCCGTAATGCCATATACAAGGCCTGTTCGAACGCGCCGCCGGGCGTCCCGTCACGAGGCGCGCAGCACGATCAAGGCGACGTCGTCGTTGGAGGGCTCGGGCCCGAAGTCACGCACCGCGCGCTGGATGCGGGCGGCGACGGCGCCGGCGCTGAGCCCCCGGCATCCGGCCAGCAGGCGTTCCAGGCCCTCGCCGTCGCCGAGCAGCCGGTCGCCGGCGCGCCGCTCGGTCACCCCGTCGGTGACGCACAGCATCACCTGGCCGCTGCGCAGCTCCAGGGTGTCGAGGGTGAAGTCGACGTCCTCGAACACGCCGAGCAGCGGCTGGGCTCCGGCGCCCTCGCGGACCGTGCCGCCCGGGTCGAGCACCAGCGGCGGCGGGTGCCCGGCGCTGACCAGGTCGATGCGGACGCCGGCGCGGCCGGGCAGCGGGGTGATCTCGCCGTGCAGCAGGGTGAGCAGCCGGGCGCGTTCCCCTTCGGCGAGGATGAGCCGGTTGAGCCGGGCCAGCACGTCGGGGACGGGCATGTCCTCGGCGGCCAGGATGCGCAGGGCGTGCCGGGCCAGGCCGGTGACGGCGGCGGCCTCGGGGCCGGTGCCGCACACGTCGCCGATGGCGAAACGCCAGCGGGAGGCCGGGGCCGACTCGCTGAGGTCGCCGCAGGCGAACACGTCGTAGAAGTCCCCGCCGACCTCGCTGCCCTCGCCGGCCGGCTGGTAGACGACCGCGACCTCCAGGCCGGGGATGTCGGGGATGCCGGGGGGCAGCAGGCTGCGCTGCAGCGCGCTGCTCATGGCCGTCTGCGCGGTGTAGAGCCGGGCGTTGTCGATGGCCAGCGCGGCCCGCCGGCTCAGCTCTTCGGCCAGGTCGAGCGCGCCCTGGGGGAAGCGTTCCCCGGCGGGGCGGCCGATGACCATGGCGCCCATGCGGCGGCGCCGGGCGACCAGCGGGAACGCGTACGCCTGGTCACCGGCGAGGGAACCGGCCGCCGCGCGGGCGGCGTCGGGGGCCGCCGCGGCGTATCCGTTCCAGGGGCCGGAGGAGTCCAGCGGCGGCGCCGCGTCGGCGGCCTCCAGCAGTTCGCGCAGGGCGTCGACGCGGGTCTCGTCGGCGTGCCAGACGTAGGCGGGACGGACGATGCCGCCTTCGTCGACGGTGTAGACGGCGCACCAGGTGGCCAGGCGGGGCACGACCAGCTGGGTGACCAGGGCCATGGTGCGTTCGGAGTCCAGTGTGCCGGCCAGCAGGTCGCTGGCCTCGGCCACGAAGCTCAGCCAGCCCCGCCAGGAGCGTTCCAGCTCTCCCAGCCGGGCACGTTCCAAAACCAGTGTCAGCTCGTCGGCGATACGGCCCAGCCGCCTGCCCGCGGCCTCATCGAAGCGCCCGGGTGCGGCGGACACGGCGGCCACCACCCCGAGCAGCCCGCTTTGGGTCTGCAGCGGTGCGGCGGCCAGGGAGGCGGCGCCCAGGGCGGCGGCGAGCGGGTCGGAGGCGTCGGCCGTCCAGGGGAGGCCGGCGCGGGCGTGCGGGCCGAGCCCGGCGACGGTGAGCCGGCCGGGAGGCGGCCAGGAGACGGCGCCGGTGGAGGCGCCCGGCACCAGCTCGCCCTCACGGTCGGCCAGCAGCACCGCGGCCCCGTCGGCGTCCAGCATGTCCCGGACCGTCGCCACCGCCGAGTCCAGGGAGGTCTCCCCCGTCCGGGGGCGCGTTCCGCCTTCTCCGCTCACCGGGGCGGGCGCGGCGTCCCCGGTGGGCGGGGCGGGGCGCTCGGAACGCCGCGGGGTGGGGTCGGCGGTCTTGGGCAGCCGGAACCACACGCCCTTGGTGAGGCCGTTGTAGGTCACGCCCCAGGACGCGGCGAGCCGGTCGATGGACGGCAGGCCCCGTCCGCTGGTCGCCTCCAGGGAGGGCATGGCGATCTGGCGGGCGGGGTGACGGTCGAGCACCTCGATCCGCACCCCTTCCTCCTCCAGGGTGCAGCTGACTTCGAAGGAGGTTCCGGCGTAGGTCACCGCGTTGGTCGCCAGCTCGCTGGTGGCCAGCATCGCGTCGTCGACCACCTGCTCCATGTCCCAGTCGCTGAGGGTGCGGCGGACGAAGCGCCGCGCGGCGGCCACCGAGGTGGCCTCAGGCGGGAATGTGGCCGACGAGGTTCGTCGTTCCACCTGTTCTCCCCGGTTCAAGAGGCGATATGGATCCCAGTCATCGTGACAGACTGCAAATGTACGGCCCAACGGGAGTGTCCGCAGATCCCGGACTCGGTGAGCGCGGGCCAGGAGGAAAAGACTATGCCGCAGACCGCCTCTCGCACGGGACGTCCGGCCGTTTCGCAGCGGGACGCCACGCCGCGCTACAGCGATGCCGATCTTGCTCCGCTGCTCAAGGCGCTGGCCGCGCTGCGCGACGGTCGTTTTCGGGCGTCGGTGGAGGTGCCCGCCGACGGGGCGTTGGCCGAGGCCGCCGCGCTCGTGGAGGAGATTCGTGCCAACGGTGCTCATGTGGCCGGCGAAATGGCCCGGGTGCGCCGGGAGCTGGGCCGTGAAGGTCATCTGCGGGAGCGGTTGTCGCCGCCGGCCGCGCGGGGCGCGTGGGTGAGCACCGTCGAGGACGCCAATGCGATCATCGACAAGCTGACCGAACTGTCCACCGGAATCGCCCGGGTGGTCGAGGCGGTGGCCGCCGGTGATCTTTCTCAGCGGCTGGAATTGCGGTTCCGCGGCCGTCCCATGCGCGGTGAGGTGCTGCGGATGGCCAAGTCGGTCAACCACATGGTCGAGCAGCTGGACAATTTCGCCTGGGAGGTCACCCAGGTGGCCCGGGAGGTCGGCGTGGAGGGCCGGCTGGGCGGGCAGGCGCCGCTGCGCGGCCAGTCGGGCCGCTGGCGCGAGGTCACCAGCGCGGTGAACGTGATGGCGGGACGGCTGACCGCGCAGGTGCGGGACATCGCGGCGGTGACGACGGCGGTCGCCAAGGGCGATCTGACCCGCAAGGTCACCGTGGAGGCCGTGGGTGAGCTGCAGGAACTCAAGCTCACCGTGAACACGATGGTCGATCAGCTCTCGGCGTTCGCCGACGAGGTGACGCGGGTGGCCCGCGAGGTCGGCACCGAGGGGCGCCTGGGCGGGCAGGCGCAGGTGCGCGGCGTGTCGGGGGTCTGGAAAGACCTCACCAACAACGTCAACGGCATGGCCTCCAACCTCACCTACCAAGTCCGCAACATCGCACAAGTGGCCACCGCCGTCGCCAACGGAGACCTCTCCAAAAAGATCACCGTCGACGCCCAAGGCGAAATCGCCGACCTCAAAGACACCCTCAACACCATGGTCGACCGCCTGTCGGCCTTCGCCGACGAAGTCACCCGAGTGGCACGGGAGGTCGGCACCGAGGGGCGCCTGGGCGGGCAGGCGCAGGTGCGCGGCGTGTCGGGGGTCTGGAAAGACCTCACCAACAACGTCAACGGCATGGCCTCCAACCTCACCTACCAAGTCCGCAACATCGCACAAGTGGCCACCGCCGTCGCCAACGGAGACCTCTCCAAAAAGATCACCGTCGACGCCCAAGGCGAAATCGCCGACCTCAAAGACACCCTCAACACCATGGTCGACCGCCTGTCGGCCTTCGCCGACGAAGTCACCCGAGTGGCACGGGAGGTCGGCACCGAGGGGCGCCTGGGCGGGCAGGCGCAGGTGCGCGGCGTGTCGGGGGTCTGGAAAGACCTCACCAACAACGTCAACGGCATGGCCTCCAACCTCACCTACCAAGTCCGCAACATCGCACAAGTGGCCACCGCCGTCGCCAACGGAGACCTCTCCAAAAAGATCACCGTCGACGCCCAAGGCGAAATCGCCGACCTCAAAGACACCCTCAACACCATGGTCGACCGCCTGTCGGCCTTCGCCGACGAAGTCACCCGAGTGGCACGGGAGGTCGGCACCGAGGGGCGCCTGGGCGGGCAGGCGCAGGTGCGCGGCGTGTCGGGGGTCTGGAAAGACCTCACCAACAACGTCAACGGCATGGCCTCCAACCTCACCTACCAAGTCCGCAACATCGCACAAGTCACCACGGCGGTGGCGCACGGGGACCTGACCAAGAAGATCGACGTCGATGCGCGCGGGGAGATCCTGGAGCTGAAGACGACGATCAACACGATGGTCGACACCCTGTCGGCGTTCGCCGACGAGGTGACGCGGGTGGCCCGCGAAGTCGGCACCGAGGGACGCCTGGGCGGGCAGGCCAAGGTCGAGGGGGTCTCGGGCACCTGGAAGCGCCTGACCGAGAACGTCAACGAGCTGGCCTCCAACCTGACCACCCAGGTGCGGGCGATCGCCGCGGTCACCAGCGCGGTGGCCAGCGGCGATCTGAGCCGGGAGATCACGGTGGAGGCCGCCGGCGAGGTCGCCGAGCTGAAGGACAACGTCAATTTGATGGTGGCGACGCTGCGCGAGACCACGCGGGCCAACCGGGAGCAGGACTGGCTGAAGTCCAACCTGGCCCGCATCGGCGGGATGCTGCAGGGCCACCGGGACGTCACGCAGCTGGCGCAGCTGATCATGAGTGAGCTGGCCCAGACCGTCTCGGCCAACTACGGCGCGTTCTACCTGGCCCGTCCGGGTGCGGACGGGGAGAGCGAGCTGGCGCTCATCGCCGGGTACGGGGTGCGGGCCGAGCCGGACGCGGTGGCGTTCCGGATGGGCGAGGGCCTGGTCGGGCAGGCGGCGCTGGAGCGGCGCACGATCCTGGTCGACGATGCGCCGCCCGACTACGTCACCGTCCGCTCGGGGCTGGGGCAGGCGCCGGCCACGCACGTCATCGTGCTGCCGATCCTGTTCGAAGGCCAGGTGCAGGGGGCCATCGAGCTGGCCTCCTTCAGCGGGTTCACCGACACGCACCTGGCGTTCTTCGACCAGTTCACCGAGAACCTCGGGGTGACCATCAACGCCATCAACGCCAACTCCCGCACCGAGGCGCTGCTGGCCGAGTCCCAGCGGCTGGCGCAGCAGCTGCAGGAACGCTCCGATGAGCTGCAGCGCCAGCAGGCCGAGCTGCGCCGCTCCAACGCCGAGCTGGAGGAGAAGGCGGCGCTGCTGGCCAAGCAGAACCGGGCGATCGAGATCCAGAACTTCCAGATCGAGCAGGCCCGCCGCACCCTGGAGGAGCGGGCCGAGCAGCTGGCGCTGTCGTCGCGCTACAAGTCGGAGTTCCTGGCGAACATGTCGCACGAGCTGCGCACGCCGCTCAACAGCCTGCTGGTGCTGGCCAAGCTGCTGTCGGAGAACCCCGAGGGCAATTTGACCCCCAAGCAGGTGGAGTTCGCCAAGACCATCCACGACTCCGGCACCGACCTGCTGCAGCTGATCAACGACATCCTCGACCTGTCGAAGGTGGAGGCCGGCAAGATGGAGGTGCACCCCCAGCCGCTGGCGTTCACCAAGCTGGTCGACTACGTGGACGCCACGTTCCGGCCGCTGGCGGTCGACAAGGGGCTGGACTTCGCCGTCGAGGTCTCCCCGCAGGTGCCCGAGGTGCTGTTCACCGACGAGCAGCGGCTGCAGCAGGTACTGCGCAACCTGCTGTCGAACGCGGTCAAGTTCACCTCCGAAGGCCGGGTGCGGCTGACCATCGCACCCGCCGAGGGCGTGGAGTTCACCGCGCCGGCGCTGCGAGAGGCGCCGCTGGTGATCGGTTTCGAGGTCAGCGACACCGGGATCGGCATCAGCGAGGACAAACTGCAGGTGATCTTCGAGGCGTTCCAGCAGGCGGACGGCACCACCAGCCGCCGCTACGGGGGCACCGGGCTGGGCCTGTCGATCAGCCGCAACATCGCCCACCTGCTGGGCGGGGAGATCCACGCCCAAAGCCGGGTGGGCAAGGGCAGCAAGTTCACCCTCTACCTGCCCGTCCAGTACCGGGAGAGCGGGACCGCCCAGCCGGCGGCGGCCGAGCCGCCCGCAGCGGCCGTACCGCAGGATCCGCCGCCCGCCGCCGTGGCGATCGACCCGCCGGTCTCCTCCGAGCGTCCGGCGGTCGGCGGCGCGGCCCGGTCGGCGGGCTTCCTGGAGGACCCGCCGGCCGAGCATCTGGATGCGGTGCTGTCCGGCCGCAAAGTGCTGATCGTCGACGACGATGTGCGCAATGTCTTCGCACTGGCCAGCGTGCTGGAGGGCTACGGCATGGAGGTGCTGTACGCCGAGGACGGCCAGGCCGGCATCGACCTGCTGCAGCGCAACCCGGACGTGGCGCTGGTGCTCATGGACGTGATGATGCCGGGCCTGGACGGGTACGCCACCACCGAGGCGATCCGCGGGATGCCGCAGTTCACCGACCTGCCGATCATCGTCATCACCGCCAAGGCGATGAAGGGCGACCGGGAGAAGAGCCTGGCCTCGGGGGCGTCCGACTACATCCCCAAACCGGTGGACGTGGATCACCTGCTGGACATCATGCGAACGTGGCTGCGGCGCTCCGCGGCGCGCTGAGCGCCGGGCCCGCCCGGCGCCGACCATGATCAGGAGACCCCAGGCGTGGATGACAAGGCCAAGATCCTTCTCGTGGACGATCGTGAGGAGAACCTCGTCGCGCTGGAGGCGATCCTCAGTTCCCTGGACCAGGACCTGGTGCGCGCCCGCAGCGGAGAAGAGGCGCTCAAGGCGCTGCTCACCGACGAGTACGCGGTGATCCTGCTGGATGTGGTGATGCCGGGGATGGACGGGTTCGAAACGGCCCGTGACATCAAACGCCGCAAGAAGACCCGGGACGTGCCGATCATCTTCTTGACGGCGGTCGACAGCGACCCCGACTACGCCTTCCGCGGGTACGCCGCCGGCGCGGTGGACTTCATCGCCAAGCCGTTCGACCCGTGGGTGCTGCGCGCCAAGGTGTCGGTGTTCGTGGAGCTGCACCGCAAGAACCGCCAACTGCGCGAACAGGCGGCCCTGCTCCGCGAGCAGGCGGCCCTGCTGCGGGCTCGGGCCGAGGTCCCCGAAGGCCCGCTGCCGCTGCCGCATGGCGAGCTGACCTCCCGCGTGGCGGAGATCTCCGAACAGGTCGACACGGTGCTGAAGGAATCCCCGGCCCACCTGCGCCCTGCGGTGGAGGAACTGGCCCGCCGGGTGGACGCCCTGCAGGGCACCCTCGACAGGCTGCGCGGCCCCGGCGGCCCGGCCCTCTGACGCGGCGCCCCTGAGGGCCGCTCGCCCGTTCTCCAGCCCGGGTGGTCACTGGAGCATTCGGGCCGCATCACAAGATGGGGCGTCCGGACTGCCCCAGTATGACGGTGCCCGGGAGGTCCACGGCCCGTCCCGGGGCAAGGTGGAGGCGGCCGGGACGCTGTATTTGGGGGCGGCGGCGCGCAGCAGGCGAAGCCGGCCGATCTCGGCGACGTTCTTCATCAGCTCGGCGTTCACCCAGGCGATCATGTGGGCGACGGTGTGCGCGGGGTCGTCCCGCCAGGGGAAGGGAGCGGTGGCGTCCAGTTCGGCGCCGGTGAGCCGCTCCAGCGCGGCCGGCCACTCTTCGCGCAGGTCACGCAGCCACTGGACGGCCGCTTCGGGACCCGGCCAGAGGATGTGAAAAGGTTCAGTGCACGTTCACGCCGTCCGCCCGGTCTTGGGTGAGGCGGGCGGACGGCGTGAGCGGGCGGGTCAGCTCTCCAGGCGGGCGCGGGCGGCGGCGATGCGGGTCAAAGTGGCCTCGCGGCCCAGGACTTCCAGGGATTCGAACAGGGGGAGGCCGACGGTGCGGCCGGTGACGGCGACGCGGACGGGGGCCTGGGCCTTGCCGAGCTTGAGGCCGAAGGTTGCGCCGACCTGCTCCAGGCGGGTCTTCAGCTCGTCGGCCTGCCAGGGGGCGTCGCGGTAGGCGTCCTCGGCGGCGGCCAGGATCTGGGCGGCCGGGTCCTTCATGGCCTTGTTCCAGGACTGCTCGTCGAAGACCGGCTCGTCCAGGAAGGCGAAGTCGACCATGGGGATGATCTCCGACAGCACCGCCACGCGGGTCTGGGCCAGCTCGGCCAGGCGGGCGAAGACGTCCATGTCGACCTTGAAGGGGGCCTTCTCCAGGAACGGGCGGCAGGCGTCGATGAACTCCTCCACCGACAGCGCCCGGATGTAGTCGCCGTTGATCGCCCGGAGCTTCTTGACGTCGAAGAACGCCGGGGAGGCGTTGACGTCCTCGATGCGGAACTCCCGCTCGATGACCTCCCAGGGCACCACCTCGCGGTCCCCGGAGGGGGCCCAGCCCAGCAGCATCAGGTAGTTGCGCATCGCCTCCGGCAGGTAGCCCTCGGCCTGGTAGTCCTCCAGGGCGACCTTGTCGCGGCGCTTGGACAGCTTCTGGCGCTTCTCGTTGACGATCACGGGGACGTGCGCCCACACCGGCGGGCGGTGCCCCAGCGCCTCCCACAGCAGCTGCTGCTTGGGGGTGTTGGACAGGTGCTCCTCGCCGCGGACCACGTGGGTGATGCGCTGGGTGATGTCGTCGACCACGTTGGCCAGCAGGAACGGCACCGTCCCGTTGGAGCGGGCGATGACGAAGTCCTCCAGCACCCGGTTCTCGAAGGTGGGCTTGCCGCGGATCAGGTCGACCACCACGGTCTGCCCCTCATCGGGGGTGCGGAAGCGGACCGCGCGGCCCTCGCCGGGGCCGAGACCGCGGTCGCGGCAGTGGCCGTCGTAGCCCTTGTTGGGGTCGCCGGTGCGGGCGGTCACGTCCTCGCGGGTGCAGTCGCAGTAGTAGGCGCGGCCCTGCTCCAGCAGGGTGTGCAGCGCCTTGTGGTGCTCTTCGATGTTCTGGGACTGGAAGTAGGGGCCCTCGTACTCGCCGGAGTCGATGCCCAGCCACGCCAGCGCCCGGATGATGCCCTCGGTCCACTCGGGCTTGTTGCGGGAGGCGTCGGTGTCTTCGATCCGCAACACCAGCGTCCCTTGGGACTGCCGGGCCATCACCCAGTTGAACAGGGCGGAACGGGCCCCGCCGACGTGGAACATGCCGGTCGGGGAAGGTGCGAAGCGTACACGGATCGGAGACGTCGACATGGGGATAAGCCTAGGGCTTTCCGGGGACCTCCCTCGCCTCGTCCGCGGCCGGCGGGGCGGTCAGGGCGTCCAGTGCGGGTCGCGGCCGGCCAGGCCCAGGGCGCGCTCCAGCGGCGGCGCCGACGGCGGGACGGGGACCTCGGGGCCGAACGCGCCGAACTTGCGCGCCGTGTCGGCCATGGTCTGCACGTGCCCCAGCAGCGCCTGCTCCAGGTCGTCCCCGAAGGCGGCCTTGCGGCCGGTGGCCACGGCCAGGTCCCAGCCGTGCACCAGGAACTCCACGAACAGGATGCCGCCGACGAACGGGGCGGGCATCTCCGCCTGGCCGGTCAGGTTGGCGGCGCCCTCCCAGGCGTCCGGTTCGGACCAGGCCGCCGCGGTGCGCCGGGCCTGCTCGGCGTAGCGGGCCGCCCAGCCGGGTTCGGCGGTCAGGTCCGGCCCGTCGGAGCCGGGCGGCGGCTGCTTGCGGGCGGCCGCCCAGGCGCGCTCGCCGGTCCATTTGGCCAGGTGGTTCAGCAGGGCGCGGACGTCGAAGTCGGGGCAGGGGGTGGGGTCGCCGAGCCGGGCGTCGTCGATGTCCGCCACGATCGCGATGGCGGCCTCGGCGGCCGGCGCCATCAAGGGCCTGAGGTCCATGGTCGTCCTCCTCACCTGATCCGGTGCGCACCAGCATCCCATCCTGGAACATATGTTCGAGGGTTTTTGGGGAAATCCGCCGCGCCGCGCTCTTCGAAGCACATCGTTTCCGCAGATCAGGGCGGGTATTCCGGAGGCGGAGACGATGCCGCGCCCCGGCGTGGCGCGCACCGGAGGCCGTCGAGGCCCTCGAAGCCGGGGAAACCAGCTGACCGAAAGCGCACCGGGACTTCCCGCGGCCCGGCGGAGAGGACCATGCCGCCGGTGCCGCATTGGGGGCGGCTTGAGAAGATTCTTCGATGAGCAGCGACCATCTCACCGGCCTTCCCGCGTTCATCTCCGTGGCCCGTGACCGGCTGGCCGCGCACCGGCGCCTGGCGCTGGAGGGCGGTCCGGGAGTGCGGCGGGCGGCCGTGGCCCTGTGCGTGGTCCCGGAGGCGGACGTCCCGTCGGTGATCGTGATCAAGCGGGCGGACCGGGGACGCAATCCCGGCCAGTGGGGGCTGCCGGGCGGACGGGTGGATGAGGGGGAAGGCGATCTGCAGGCCGCGTTGCGCGAGCTGCAAGAGGAGATCGGCCTGGCCGCCGGGCCGGAGCACGTGCTGGGCAGACTGGACGACTTCCCCGCCGCCTCCGGGTTCGTCATCGCCCCGCTGGTGCTGGCGCTGCCGGAGCCGGGGCCGCTGCGTCCCAACCCCGGCGAGGTGCGCTCGGTGCACCACGTCCCGCTGACCCGGCTGGCCGCCGACGACGCGGTGCGCTGGGTGCCGCAGCTGGACGGCGGGCGGCTGCTGCAGATGACGCTGGGCCCGCGGATGACGATCCACGCCCCCACCGGGGCGATGCTGTGGCAGTTCCGCGAGGTGGTGCTGCTGGGCCGGCACGCCCGGGTGGCGGACTTCCTGCAACCGGACTGGACGCGCCGCTAGCCCCGTCAGAACGCGCCGCCGCCGCAGGATCAACGGCCTTCCCATGTCACGACGGTACGGCACCGGACGGACCGGCGGAAGACGGGCATCGGCGCGACAAGCGGCCCGATCACCTGCACAATGCTGTGCCGTCAACGGAACAGAAGGCGGATCGAGATCGTGACGATGTCCCAGACCGGAGCCCCCGGCGGCTCCGGCAACGCGCTGTACCTGCGGATCGCCGAAGAGCTCGGGGTGCGCGAGCACCAGGTCCGGGTGGCCGTGGAACTGCTGGACGGCGGCGCCACGGTGCCGTTCATCGCCCGCTACCGCAAGGAGGCGACCGGCGGGCTGGACGACACCCAGCTGCGCCGGTTGGAAGAACGGCTGCGCTACCTGCGCGAGCTGGAGGAACGCAAAGAGGCGATCCTGGAGTCGATCCGCTCCCAGGGCAAGCTCACCGAGGAGCTGGAGCAGCAGATCCGCCAGGCCGACTCCAAGGCCCGGCTGGAGGACATCTACCTGCCGTACAAGCCCAAGCGGCGTACCAAGGCGCAGATCGCCCGGGAGGCGGGGCTGGAGCCGCTGGCCGACGGGCTCTTGAGCGACCCCGCCCAGGACCCGCAGACCGCCGCCGCGGCGTTCGTGGACCCCGACAAGGGCGTGGCCGACGCGAACGCGGCGCTGGAGGGGGCGCGGGCGATCCTGGTGGAGCGGTTCGCCGAGCACGCCGACCTGATCGGGGCGCTGCGGGAGCGGATGTGGACGCACGGGCGGCTGATCTCGCGGGTGCGCGAGGGCAAGGAGGAGGCCGGCGCCAAGTTCGCCGACTACTTCGACTTCTCCGAGCCGTTCACCGAGCTGCCCTCGCACCGGATCCTGGCGATGTTCCGCGGGGAGAAGGAGGAGATCCTCGACCTGGAGCTGTCGCCGGAGGCCGACGATGAGGCCGCCGCCGCGCCCGGCCCGTCCTGGTACGAGCGCAAGATCGCCGAGACGTTCGGCATCGCCGACCGGGGGCGGCCCGCCGACCGGTGGCTGACCGAGACGGTGCGCTGGGCCTGGCGCACCCGCATCCTGGTGCATTTGGGCATCGACCTGCGGACCCGGCTGCGCACCGAGGCCGAGGACGAGGCGGTGCGGGTGTTCGCCGCCAATCTGCGGGATCTGCTGCTGGCCGCGCCGGCCGGCACCCGTCCCACCATGGGGCTGGACCCGGGGCTGCGCACCGGGGTGAAGGTGGCGGTGGTGGACGGCACCGGCAAGGTCGTCGACACCGCGACCATCTACCCGCACGAGCCGCAGCGCCGCTGGGACGAGTCGATCGCGGTGCTGGCCGCCCTCGCCAAGAAGCACGCGGTGGAGCTGGTGGCCATCGGCAACGGCACCGCCTCCCGGGAGACCGACCGCCTGGCCGGGGAGCTGATCAAGCGGCACCCGGAGCTGAAGCTGACCAAGGTGGTGGTCTCGGAGGCGGGCGCGTCGGTGTACTCGGCCTCCGCCTACGCCGCCCAGGAGCTGCCGGATCTGGACGTGTCGCTGCGCGGTGCGGTCTCCATCGCCCGCCGGCTGCAGGACCCGCTGGCCGAGCTGGTCAAGATCGACCCCAAGTCGATCGGGGTGGGCCAGTACCAGCACGACGTGTCGGAGACCAAGCTGTCGCGGTCGCTGGACGCGGTGGTGGAAGACTGCGTGAACGCCGTCGGGGTGGACGTCAACACCGCTTCGGTGCCGCTGCTGACCCGGGTGTCGGGCATCGGGGAGAGCCTGGCGGCCAACATCGTGGCCCACCGGGAGGCCAACGGCCCCTTCCGCACCCGGCAGGCGCTCAAGGAGGTGCCGCGGCTGGGGCCCAAGGCGTTCGAGCAGTGCGCCGGGTTCCTGCGCATCCCCGGCGGGGACGACCCGCTGGACGCCTCGGCGGTGCACCCGGAGGCCTACCCGGTGGTGCGGCGGATCCTGGACGCCACCGGCACCGACATCCGCTCGCTGATCGGCAACACCAAGGTGCTGCGGTCGCTGAAGCCCGCCGACTTCGTCGATGACACCTTCGGGCTGCCCACGGTGACCGACATCCTGGCCGAGCTGGAAAAACCCGGCCGGGACCCGCGCCCGGCGTTCAAGACCGCGGCGTTCGCCGACGGGGTGGAGACGCTGGAGGACCTCAAGCCCGGCATGGTGCTGGAGGGCGTGGTCACCAACGTGGCCGCGTTCGGGGCGTTCGTGGACGTGGGCGTGCACCAGGACGGGCTGGTGCACATCTCGGCGATGTCCAAGAACTACGTCAGCGACCCGCGCGAGGTGGTCAAGCCCGGCGACATCGTCAAGGTGCGGGTGCTGGATGTGGACATCCCGCGCAAGCGGATCTCGCTGACGCTGCGGCTGGACGACGACCCGGCCGACCGGCAGCGCTCCGGGCAGGGCCGGGGCGGCGGGCGCCGCGACGGCAGGCAGGGACGCGGCGGTCCGCGGGGCGGCCGCGGGCAGAGCGGCCCGCTGATGGGCGGCGCGATGGCCGACGCGCTGCGACGGGCCGGGCTCGACAAGGGCCTGCCCGGGCAGCCCCGCCGCTGAGGCCTTCCGGCCCGCCTCGCCCGCGGGGCGGGCCGGCGCGTCTCCTCCGGGAGGAGGTCAGTCCTCTTCGGGTTCCTGGTCGAGGTCCAAGGCGACGACCGAGGAGCAGTTGACGCAGATCCACTCGGCGATGACCGCCTCGGCCTGCATGTCGCGGGTCCGGTAGGGACGTACGACGCGCCGCTTGCGCATGCCGTGGCCGCAGCCGGCGTGCAGCAGCAGCCCGCACATCCGGCACGGCCACACGTCCTCCTCCCGGCGCCGGCAGCCCGGGCACGGGTGCGGGTCGGGCATGCCCTCGATGGCCAGCTCGGCCCGCCATTGCCGTTCCAGGTCCAGGTACTCGTCGGCCGGCCAGTGCCGGTCGGCCAGCCAGGCCAGGTATTCCTCGTCCTCGGGTTCGAGCACCTTGGTCATGGACTCGGGGTGGCCACCGCCACCGTCCTGCCTCCTGCCGGAGCGGCATACCGCGGTGACGAACCACGTCGCGAGCATCACGACGAATGCCAAAAGCACGCTCATGTCCTCACGCCGTGTGGGCGTCCTTCCTGGTCCAAGCCCTGCGCGCCTGACCGGCGCGGCACAGTGAAAGCGCTCGAACGCTACAAGAAACACCCCACCTGGGAAAAGTCGATCAAAAATTGATCTACCAGGACGTAATGGGTCCCGGCCGGTGATATCCCGGCGGCCGGGATCGCGGATGCCCCGGCGGACGGCTCTGCACGCGCCGTGACCGGCCGGCTGTTAGCCTCCGTGGGGTGAGCGCGCAGATCGATCCGGACGTGGTGGACCTGAAGGTCCTGGCCGCGTGGATGGACGGCCAGGGCCTGCCCGGCGGGCCGCTGGAGGATGTGCGGCCGCTGTCCGGCGGCACCCAGAACGTGTTGGTCAGGCTGCGCCGCGGGGGACGGGAGTACGTGCTGCGGCGCGGCCCCAAGCACCTGCGGGCGCGCACCAACGACGTGCTGCGCCGGGAGGCGCGGGTGCTGACGGCCCTGGACGGCACCGACGTGCCCGCCCCGCGCGTCATCGCCGCCTGCACGGACGAGCAGGTGATGCACGGCGCGGTGTTCTACCTGATGACGCCGGTGGAGGGCTTCAACGCCACCACCGAGCTGCCCGCCCTGCACGCCGGCGACCCGGCCGTGCGGCACCGCATGGGGCTGGAGGCGGCGCGGGCGCTGGCCGCGCTGGGGGCGGTCGACCACGAGGCGGTCGGGCTGGGCGACTTCGGCAGGCCGGAGGGTTTCCTGGAGCGGCAGGTCAGCCGGTGGCTGTCGGAGCTGGATTCGTACTCGGCGCTGGAGGGCTACCCCGGCCCGCAGATCCCGGGGCTTGCGGAGGTGGCCGGCTGGCTGGAGCGGAACCGGCCGCTGCACTGGCGGCCGGGGATCATGCACGGCGATTACCACCTGGCCAACTTGATGTTCCGCTACGACGGGCCGCAGGTGGCGGCGATCGTGGACTGGGAGATGTGCACGATCGGCGACCCGCTGCTGGACCTGGGCTGGCTGCTGGCCACCTGGCCGGACGAGCGCGACGGCAGCGCGCAGATCGCCGGGCCGCTGGGGCTGGCGGGCGGCCTGCCCTCCCCCGCCGAGCTGGTGGCCGCCTACGCCGAGCGGCCGGAGGCGGTCGCGGGCCGGGATCTGACGGCCATCGACTGGTACACCGTGCTGGCCTGTTTCAAGCTGGGCATCGTGCTGGAGGGCACGCACGCGCGGGCCTGTGCGGGCAAGGCGCCCCGGGAGACCGGCGACCTGCTGCACTCCATCACGCTCGCGCTGTTCGACAGGGCCCGGCGCATCATCGCCTCCTGAAACCCGCCCCGGACGGGCGCCCGGCTGATTTCCACGCGGCCTCCTGGGCACCGGGCCGGATGCCGCGCCGCGCCGTTCGTCTTCGCGTGCACCCCGCGGAAACGAAGCGCAGATGAATGATCACCGAACGTAACGATTCGGGCGGTGTAGCGATTTCCCCAGTGACCGGGCCTGGCGTCCTTGCTCCCGAGCCCTCCCGGAGGTGGGCAGTGAAGGTTCTCCTCGGCAGGGATCCGGCCGCCTGGCTGGCCCTGGTCGCCATCACCGTGCAGTTCCTCGTCGCCTGGGGCGTGGAGCTGACCGAAGAGCAGCAGGCGGGCATCAACGCCGTGGCCACCATGGCGATGGGCCTGGCCGTCTCCTGGGTCGTCGCCAGGGAGAAGGCGATCCCGGCGGCCGCCGGGCTGCTGGCGGCGGTGCTGCAGCTGGGCGTGTCCTTCGGCTGGGACATCACCCAGGAGCAGATCGCCGCGGCGGGCGCCCTGCTGACCGCGGTGCTCGCCCTGTACCTGCGCACCCAGGTGACCGCGCCGATCGCACCGGACGGCAGCAAGGTGACGGCGGAGGATCCGCCGGCGAGCACCGGCCGGGCGCAGGCCGCCGAGGCCGCCTCCTCCAGGGCCGAGGCGTCCGCGGAGGGCACGAGCTCTCCGGCCGCCAAAGCGATCGCCGCCTCCGAGGAGCCTTCGGAGGCGGCGCGATAGCGGGCCGGGGGTTCAGCTCAGGCCGATGATCACTCCCTGCCGGGAGCCGTCCGGGTCACCGGGAGAGCGCATAAGGCGGGTTGGGGGCCGCGGAGCGGGCGGCGGTGAGGGATTGGACGATCTCGCCGACCCGGATCGCGGTGACCGACAGCAGTGTCGAGGCGATGCCGTGGGTGTGCTCGGTGGCGCCCTGGACGTAGATGCCGCAGCGCAGCGCATCGGTGGTGGCGATCCGGTAGTCGCGTTCCACCCGCAGCGTGCCGTCGGGCCGGCGCAGGCAGTGCTCCCCCACTTCGCCCAGCAGTGCGGACGGGTCGCCGACGCGGTAGCCGGTGGCGTAGATCAGCGCGTCGGCCTCCAGCTCGGTGCGCTCGCCGGTCGGCAGGAACTCCACGCAGGCGCGGACGGCGGAGCCGGTGGCCTCCACATCGGCGATGCGCGAGACGTTGAACAGGCGCAGCCGCCGCCGGCCGGTGACCTTCTCCTGGTAGAGGCGCCGGTACAGCTCGTCGATGAGGTCCATGTCCACCGCCGAGTAGTTGGTGGAGTGGTGGTAGTCCAGCAGCATCCGCTTGACGTCCTCGGGGGCGGCGTAGAAGTGGTCCACCGCCTCCGGGTCGAAGATGCGGTTGGCGAAGGAGCTGTCGTCGGCGGGGGTGTAGCCGTACCTGGCGAAGACCGCGCAGATCTCGGCGGCCGGGAAGGTGCGGTGCAGGTACTCGGTGACCTCGGCGGCGCTCTGGCCGGCTCCGACCACCAGCAGCCGTTTGGGGTCGTGCAGGGCGGGGGTGCGGTGCAGCAGCTCGTGGCTGTGCCATACGCGCTCGCCGGCCGGGGCCTCCGGCGGCAGCACCGGCTCCAGCCCGATGGCGATCACCAGGTTGCGGGTGCGGTGGGTGACCAGTTCGTCGGCCGAGCCGCCGCGGCGGACCACCACATCCAGGGCCGTGGCGGGCCCCTGTTCGGGCACCGGGCGGACCGTCACCACCTCGGCGCCGTATTCGACCTGGCCGTCGAAGTGCCCGGCGGCCCATTCGAGGTAGTCGTGGAATTCCGCGCGGGAGGGGAAGAGCGTCTTGTGGTTGATGAAGTCGGCCAGCCGGCCGCGCTCCCGCAGGTAGTTCAGGAAGCTGAACTCGCTGGTCGGGTTGCGCATCGTCACCAGGTCCTTCAGAAAGGACACCTGCATGGTGGCGCCGTCGATGAGCATTCCCCGGTGCCAGCCGAAGGCCGGCTGCCGTTCGAAGAACACCGCTTCGATCCGGTCCCCTTCGGCCGCCGTCGCGTTGTGCTCACGCAGCGCGATGGCCAGCGCCAGGTTGGAGGGGCCGAAACCGATGCCCACCACATCGTGCACGTGATCGGCCGAGTCGCAGGTCGGGGGGAGGGGCATGGGTGTCCTTTCCGCGCGAGTCGCCCGGGGAGATCCCCACCAAGGCGACGACAGTTAGGTTAGCCTCGCCTAACGAAGGTGAGCCTAACCTTTCCGCGCTTCGCGTCACAAGACACCGTGTTCAAGATCATCCGAGCGGGGCGGAGACGGCGCGAGGCGGGCGGCCATCGTGGCCGCCCGCCTCGCGGGGGTCCTCCGGTCAGGAACCGAACGGCTTGGGGGCGCCCTTCTCCCCCGGCCCCGGTCCCCACTCCAGGACCTCGTACTTGACGCCCTTGAGGTGACCCGTGCCACCGCCGGCGTGGTAGTCGTCCTTGGGCTTGCCGCCGTCCAGCAGGTAGCGGAACGAGTGGGTGTCCAGGTCGAGCATGATGCCCCGGTGCGAGGGCTCACCGGGCCCGCGGTCGCCGATGAAACCGGTGACGCTGCGGCCGCCGTAGGTGACGCGGACCTTGGTCAGCATCGGCCAGCTCGGGCTGGCGAACATGCCCTTCTGCATGGGTTTGCCGCTGGCGGGGGCGCCGGTGTCGCCCCTGATGCCAGAGCCGTCGTCCCAGAAGTAGGAGGCGGTGGTGGTGCCGGTCAGCAGCACCTCACCCGAATCGCCCGGGGCGGCCCGCCGGGCGTCCGCCGAGTCCTGCCGGGCGCTCGCCGTGCTCTGACCGCCGGCGGCGGAGGCGGCGTTCACCTTGGCGATCGTCCCGGCGGTGACCCCGGTGACCAGGACGGCTCCGGCGACACCGGTCAGGGCGATGTGCTTGGCGGACGTGCGCAATGGATTTCCTTTCGCGTGGACGGCTGGGCGAACTCGCCGCAAAAAGCCCGCATGGGCATGCGATCGCCGGCCTCACGGCCCGAGAAGAAGTCGGGAAGATCACCGCACGGGTCTCAGGGACCGGGGCGCCGCGGCTCAGCGGCGGTGCCGGCGGTGCGGGCCGCCACCTGGCGGGCGGCAGGCCCCGATTTATGCGGCTTTGTCGTCATGCGGCCGGACTTGACGGCCTGTTGACCGCCGCCGTACCGCGACTGGGGGAGCCGTTACCAAGAACAGACCGAACGCGGGGGTTTATTCAGCCGTCCAGGTAGATCTTTTGGGACGGTCCGCAAGGAGGGATTCGGCCCCCGGGCCGGGAAGGCTCTGGCAGCATGGCCGCCATGACCGACCGCAGCGGCCTGAACACAGCCGATCCCTACGACGAGGAGTTGCTTCCGCCGCCGGAGTGGGCTCCGGGCACGACGATGAGCCCGGGGACCCGCGCACTGTGGGCCTTCGTGGCACTGGCGGCCGCAATGGCGGCGGGCCGGATCTGGGTGGCGCCGCGAATCGAGGCGGCGGCCCTGGAGACCTGGACCACCGTCTTCGTGGCGATCTGCGTGCAGGCCCTGCCCTTTTTGGTCTTCGGGGTGATGCTGTCGGCGGCCATCACCGCGTTCGTGCCGCCGGCGGTGTGGCGGCGGGTGCTGCCCCGCCGCTCCGGCGCCGCGGTGCCGGTGGCCGGGGTGATGGGAGCGGTGCTGCCGGGCTGCGAGTGCGCTTCGGTGCCGGTGGCCGGAGGGCTGATGGCGCGCGGGGTCGCGCCCGCCGCCGCGCTGACCTTCCTGCTGGCCGCCCCCGCCATCAACCCCGTGGTGCTGGTGGCCACCGCGGTGGCCTTCCCGGACTCGCCGCAGATGGTGCTCGGCCGGTTCGCCGCCTCGCTGATCGTGGCCGTGCTGGCCGGCTGGGCGTGGCTGCTGCTGGGGCGGGGCGAGTGGCTGCGCGTGCCGTCCCGCCCGCTCGCCGCCGCCGGGGCCGCGGCGCGCTGGGAGTCCTTCCGGCAGGCGATGCGGCACGACCTCATGCACGCCGGGGGCTTTTTGGTGGTCGGCGGCATGGCGGCGGCCACCATCAACGTGGTGGTGCCCGCCTCCTGGGTGGACGGCCTGGCCGGGGTGCCGGTGGTGTCGGTGCTGACGCTGGCGCTGCTGGCGGTGCTGATGTCGATCTGCTCGGAGGCCGACGCCTTCGTGGCCGCCAGCCTGACGCAGTTCTCCCCCACCGCCAAGCTGGCCTTCCTGGTGGTGGGGCCGATGGTGGACCTGAAGCTGATCGCGTTGCAGGCCGGGTTCTTCGGGCGCCGCTTCGCGCTGCGCTTCGTCCCGCTGACGTTCACGCTCGCGGTGACGGTCAGCCTGGTCGTGGGAGGGGTGCTGCAGTGAGCAGGCCGGCGCAGAACCTGCTGCTGATCACGCTCGGCGCGGCGGTGCTGTGGATCACGCTGGCGACCGACGAGTACCTCAACTATGTCAAACCCGGCTTCCGGCCGCTGCTGGTCGCCGCGGCGGTGGCGATGGCCGCGCTCGGCGCCGCCGGGCTGCGTCGCGACTGGCACGACTCCCCCGGCGCCTCCCCCGACGGCGCCCACGGCCATGGCCACGGGCACGATCACGGGCACGGACCGCGGGTGGCGTGGCTGCTGTGCCTGCCCGCGCTGGCGATCTTCGTGATCGCGCCGCCCGCGCTGGGGTCCTTCACCGCCGCCCGCGGCACCGACCGTCCGGCCGCGCCGCCCTCCCCGCCCGCCGAGGGCTACCGGCGGCTCGTCCCCACCGGCGAGCCGATCGACATGACGCTGGGCGAGTTCATCGGCCGTTCGTTCGAGACGCAGACCGGGATGCCCAACGGACTGACGGACGTGCAGGTGCGGCTGACCGGCTTCGTGCGCTCCCGCAAAGAGGGCGACGGCTGGTACCTGACCCGGCTGAAGATGACCTGCTGCGCCGGTGACGCCGTCCCGTTCCAGGTGATCGTGCACGGGCTGGACAAGCCCGCCGACGGCACCTGGGTCCAGGTGGTCGGCGTCTACCGGCCGCCGAAGACCCGCAGGCCGGCCACGGGCATGCACGACCTGTACGGGCAGAGCCTGCGCAGGATCAAAAAGCCGAAGAACGCTTATGAGTGAGCCTTTTCACCACGTGGTCAGGGGGCCGAGACGGCTCTGAGGTCGCGACGGCGCAGGTCATGACACCGTCCCCAATATGCGGCCGGTGGGAGCGCCGTGGCGGAAAGGCTCACTGAGGCGAAGCCGCGGAACTTTCCGGGGAGCGGCCGGCGCGATGGCGGGCCGCTCCCTCGGGCAAGGGCTCGATGCCCGCAGGACGAGCGCCGGCGGTGCGGGCGCTCGTCTGCGGGGGCGACGCGTGAGCGGGGAACACGCCGTCCCTGCGAACGCGCCGGGCCGCGATCAAAGCTGGGGGTAGCCGACCGGCTCGCGTGCGGGGAACACGTGCGAGCCGTCGTCACGGCGCTGCGCGGGAGGCGGCACCGGGGGCGGCGCCGCGGGAGCCGTCGCGGGCGGCGCCATGGGGGAGGCCACGGAGGACATCGCGCGCTGCTCGCCGAGCATGCCCGTCAGGGCACGGGCGGCCTCGGCGTCCATGCGCACGATCACGCTGGGACATCCTGTGGAGTCGACGAAGGGGGATACGCCGGGAGCGCTGGTCACCCCTCTCCGCTCAAGCGCCTGCCGCATCTCTTCGCGGAGCTCATGCGCCAACCACAGGGCTTCACGATCGCTGTCGGTCAGGTGTGCGTTCATCGCGATCTCCGGGGGGTCACGCCGGGGGGCCTGCGGGCTATCCTGCTCCGTTCATTGTGCAGGTGCAAGGTCTGATGCACGTGCATTTCATCAAAAGATCACACGTAACCCGCCGGGGCCCGGCTCGTTGCCCATCTCATATGGGAGGTGTCGTGGCAGCATGGACATCAGACCCCGCCTGCCGGCAACGGGGCCCGCTGCGCCCCGCCCGGCCGGCATGACCCCCCGGGAGCGCTCATGAGCCCAGCTCACGCCGCAGACGAGCCGCCGGCCAACGTGATCGCCTACCCTCGGAACGGTCCAACCGCGCTGCGCATCGCGCTCGGCGCCCAGCTGCGCAGGCTGCGCGAGGAACGCGGGCTGTCCACCGAGGAGGCCGGGTACGCCATCCGCGGCTCCCACTCCAAGATCAGCCGGATGGAGAACGGCCGGGTCGGCTTCAAGGAACGGGACGTGGCCGACCTGCTGACCCTGTACGGGGTGACGGACGGCGAGCTGCGCGAAAGCCTGCTGGCGATGGCCCGCCAGTCCAACACCCCCGGCTGGTGGCACCAGTACGGCGACGTGCTGCCGGACTGGTTCCTGGTCTACATCGGCCTGGAGCAGGCGGCCACGCTGATCCGCACCTATGAGGTGCAGTTCGTGCCGGGGCTGCTGCAGACCGAGGACTACGCCCGGGCCGTGGTCCGGCTGGGCCACCCCCACGCCCCGGAAGAGGAGATCGAGCGCCGGGTACGGCTGCGGATGACCCGGCAGGGCCGGCTGCACGGCCCGGATCCGCTCCGGCTGTGGGCGGTGGTGGACGAGGCGGCGCTGCGCCGCCCCCTCGGCGGCCCGGAGGTGATGCGCGACCAGCTGCGCCACCTGATCCGGATGACCGAGCTGGACCACATCACGCTGCAGATCGTGCCGTTCTCGGCCGGCGGGCACGCCGCGGCCGGCGGCCCGTTCTCCATCCTGCGCTTCGGCGAGCAGACCCTGTCGGATGTGATCTACCTGGAGCAGCTCACCAGCTCGCTGTACCTGGACAAGCCCGCCGACGTGGACCGCTACCGCCAGGTCATGGACCGGCTGTCGGTGGACGCCTGCCCCGCCTCCCAGACCCGCGCGCTGCTGGAGGAGATGATCGACCGATTGTGACCGCGCCCCTTCGGACCGTCCATGTCACCGGGCGGCGCCGTGGATGAGACCGGGGCCGCGGAACCACTGCTCTGAGAGAAGTTGAAAACCGGAGCAAATAGGCGCAAGCTGTCCCCTGTGCGAAGGCGGGGGTGCACGGTCCCTTCCACACCGTTGTCCGCAACCGTCGACAGGACGCACCGATGTTCCAGATTTGGGAGAGCGGAGAGCCCGCCAGGTTCGTCACCGACGCCGAGACCCTCCAAGGGGCGCTCGACAAGGTCGACACCATGTGCCGGCTCCGCCATGACCAGGCCGCCGCAGCGTTGGAGCAGCCCGAAAACGGCTACCGATTCGAGATCCGCGGTGAGAACGGCACCGCGCTGGCGACACTGACTTACTGGCCCGACCCCTCACGCCCTTATGAGAGCGTGATCGTCCGGGAAATGGGCGGGCAACAGGAGGAGAAAGGCTGAGCGCACCGAACCGACCGCAGACGGGCGGCGTGTTCCTAAAGCCGGGGGAACACGCCGCCCGTTTCGCAGGCGCTCATGCCGGGGCGCCTCAGGCGGCCCAGGAGGCCTTGTGGGCGAGGCGGTGCTGCATCAGCTCGATGGCCTCCGGCAGGCTTCGCGCGGCGGCCTGGGCGCGCAGCCGGCGGCCGTCGAGCTCGACGATCGCCTGGGCCAGCGCGGGCCGCGGCGGCGCCGGCTCGCCCAGCACCGTCAGCGTCACCCGCGCCGAGGCGGTCCGGCCCGGCACCCCGGCCAGCACCGAGCGCACCGCGCGCTCGGCGCGCGCCACGTCGTCCTCGGCGACCCGGCCCGAGGTCACCGTCTGCACCAGCGGTTCACGGTCCTTTCCGTCGTGCATTTCCTGATCCCCCAAAAACATGAATCCACAGCGGGCGTCCGGCCCCGCCCGCCTGCTCACATCTATGGGACAAGAATCAGCGGCACGACGTTCGCAAAAATCGGAGAGAGTTCCGTCACGTCCTGCGTTCGCCCAGCTCAGGCACCCGTGCTGTAAATCACTTTTTCCGGCGTCAGCCGAACTGTGACGCGCTTCTCACCCGGCTGCCGGAAAGGGTAGCGATCGGCGCCCAGATATTTCTTGGCCAGGCGGTCGATGACGGCGTCGGCGCCCTCGGTCTCCAGGCGGGCCGTCCCGGACACGCTGAGGTAGTGGTAGTCGTTGTCGGGGTCCTTGACGCTCACCGCCATCCGCGGGTCGGCCTTGAGGTGCTTTTCCTTGGCCCGGCCGACCGCGGTGTTGATGATGACGTCGTCGCCGTCCACATCCACCCAGACCACGGTGTTGTGCAGGGAGCCGTCCGGGCGCACCGTGGTGGCCCAGCCGTGCAGGGGACGGCGGAGCAGCGCCTTGGCGTCCTCGCTGAGCTTGTCCATCGCGACTCCTCACTGTCGTCACTGCGGCCCGCCTCCTGAAGGCGGAGACGGCGCGCCGCCGAAGGTTCCGCCTGAGCTGTTCCCGCTCCGCGGTCGAAGACCGCCCCGCGGCAGCCCTTTTCCGTCCCAGATCGCAGCGCCTGCGCAGACGGCGAACCAGGAAAAAGGTTCATCGCGGTCTGCATCGGGCGGGATGCCGCCGATGCCCTGGGCGCGCCGGGGTTTTACGCGGCCGAGCGGCGCGTGTAGCGTCGGCTGAACACCAGTTCGAGCAAGTGCGAAGTTTTCGTCAGCGCGACGCCAGCGAGGTGCCCACGTGCGCGACCGCGAGCCTGACGCCGAGCCGCCGCCACGGCTGCTGCGCCGCTGGGAGCTGGGCGAGGCCCGGCGGTTCGTCCCGCTGCCGGTGGACGGCCCGCACCGGGCATGGCGGGTGGAGACCGGCACCGGCAGGACCGTCCTGCTCAAGCGGTACGGGCAGATCGACCGCAAACGGGTGCTGTTTCAGCACTCGGTGACCACGGCGCTGGATGCGGCCGGGCTGCCGGTGCCCGCCCCCCTGCCCGCCCGCGCCGGCCGCACCCTGGTGCAGGCCGAGGGCCGGGCCTATGCCGTCTACCCCTGGATCGAGGGGACGCGGCGCGACGGCCTGGAGCTGTCGCTGGGCCAGTGCCGCCAGCTCGGAGGGCTGCTGGGGCGGCTGCACGCCGAACTGGACCGCCTGGCCCCTCCGGTGCAGCAGAGCCTGCTGGTGCCCACTCCCCGCGCCGCCGACGCCATCGCCGCCGCGGACCGGCTGCTGGCGGCGCTGCCGCAGGACGGCGACGACTTCGCCGCGCTGGCCGGCCGGCGGCTGCGCGAGCGGCGGGAGCTGCTGCGGGAGCTGGCCGACCACCAGCCGCCGGAGGCGGAGGCGTTCACGGTCGGCTACATCCACGGCGGCTTTCACGCCCGCAACCTGCTGTACGGCCGGACCCGCCAGGTGAGCGCGGTCGTCGGATGGGGCGGGCTGCGCGTGGCGCCGTTCGCCGAGGACCTGGTGCGCGCGGCGGTGGCGCTGTTCGCCGGGTACGGCGAGGAGCGCGGGCTGGACCTGGACCGGGTGGAGGCGTTCGTGGACGGCCACCGTGCGGCCTTCCCGCTGGACGCCGGGCAGATCTGCTCGGCGGTGCACCGGCTGTGGTGGGAGCAGCTGTGCGATCTGGGCCCGCTGCGCCGCCACTACCTGGAACGCCGCCGGGACCGCCAGGGCCCGCCGCCGGCGGACGCGGCGCTGGTGACCTGGTGGACGGCGCACCTGGACCGGACGCTGGAGGTCTTCGCCGCCCCCTACAGCGGCGCCGCGCGGCCGGAGCAGGCCGGCCACCTGGATGGACCTTGAGGTCGCCGCACGGACGCAGGAGGACATTCGATGCCGATCGCCGCACCGCCGCAGGCGCCCCCGAGGCGGGCCCCGGGCGCCGTCGCCTTCTTTTCGGTGAGGTCGCCATGGACGTGCTGAGCAGCCGGATCCTGCTGCGTCCGGCCGATCCGGCGCGCAGCCACCGCTTCTACCGGGACGTGCTCGGCCTGGCCGTCTACCGGGAGTTCGGGCCGCCGGAGGAACCCGGGGTGGTCTACTTCCTCGGGCAGGGCCTGCTGGAGGTCTCCGGACGCTCCGCCGAAGGGCCGGGCGCGGCGCTGATGCTGTGGCTGCAGGTGCGCGATGTGCACGCCGAGCACCGGCGGCTGCGCGAGGCGGGGGTCACCGTGCTGCGCGAGCCGCGGCAGGAGCCGTGGGGGCTGATCGAGATGTGGATCGCCGACCCCGATGGGGTGCGGATCGCGCTGGTGGAGGTGCCCGCCGACCATCCGCTGCGCCGCGACCCGCGTCCGCTGCCCTCCTGAAGGCCGGATCCGGGCAGCGGACGCGTCACGAAGGCCGGTCAGGGCCGGGCGAAGAGCGGGTCCTCCCGGTCCGCCTCCCCGTTGGGGCCGCGGCCGTTTCCCTCCTGGCCGTTGGCGGCGGGAGGGGCGTAGGGGGACGGCAGCGGGGCGAAGGTGCCGGAGGAGGCGTTGTAACCGGCGGCGGGGGCCTCATACACCCCTCCGCCGATCGGCCTGTTCTCGCCCCCCTGAGCGCCGGGGGCGGGCGAAGGCGTGCTCTGGGTGCCGGAGGAGGGTGGCACCGGAGCGCCCGGCCCGCCGGAGGCCGGCGGTGCGGCCGGCGCGGAGGGGGCGCCGCCGGGCACGGGGGGCGCGGCCGGGGTCACCGACGACAGCACCCCCTGCGCGACGTTCTGCACGCCGGAGGAGACGTTCTGGGTGAGCTGGTCGATCTGGCGGCGGGCCCGGTCGGCCTCGGCGCGGGCGGCGTCCCGCTCGGCGGCCAGCGCCGTCAGCGCCGCCTGCAGCTCGGTGACCGTCTGGGCCAGCTGCTGGGTCTGCCCGGCCTGCTCGGCCAGGCGGGCGCTGAGCTGGTCGCGTTCGGCCTGGGCCTGCTGGGCCTGGACCAGCGCGGCGTCGCGCTCCTTGAGCGCCTCCTCGCAGCGGGCCTTGGCCCGGGCGGCCTCGGCTTCGGCTTCGGCCTGGGCCCGGCGGGCGGCGTTGCGCTCCTCCTCGGCCTTGGTGGCCGCCTGGACGGCCTGGGCCCGCTGCGCCTCGGCCTCCCGCATGACCGCCCGCAGGTCATCTGCGCTCTTGCGGGCGGCGGCGGCCTCGGCGCGCTGCGCCTCCACCGCGGCCTCGGCCTCGGCCAGCTTGGCGTGCAGGGAGACCAGCTCGGCGCGGCTGGACTCCAGCGCCGACAGCAGCTCGCCCTCGCGGGCGGTGACGCGGTCGCGCTCGGACTCGGCGGCCTGCTTGGCGGCCACCGCCTGCTGGGCGATCTGCTGGGCCTCCTCCCAGGCCTGCTGGGCGGCGTCCCGCTTGGCGGTGGCGATCCTGGCCTCCTCGCGGGCGCGCCGGGCCTCCTCCTCGGCCGCCTCGGCCCGGGCCCGGGCGGCGGCGGCCTCGTGGCGGGCCTCCTCGGCCTGCCGCTGGGAGGCGTCGCGTTCGGTCTGCGCGATGGCCAGGTCCCGGGCGGCCTCGGCCCGCACCTCGGCGATGCGCCGCTCCACCCCTGCCACGCTCAGCTCGGCCGTCAGCGACTCGGCGAGCCCGTCGGCCATCTTCTCCAGACGCTCGACCAGTTCCCAGGTCCAGGCGACCTGGCCGGTCAGGCCGGGAGCGTCCCGGTTGCGCTCGCGACGGCTGCGCGCCTCGCGCTCGCACGCCCCGTCGTTGTCCTGGCAGTACCGGATGATGCGGACACCCCCGACCGGCTGCGGCACCGGCCGTCCGCAGTTGGCGCAGGGCCAGACGGTGACGGGGTCGCCCACCCGCGCCACGGCGGTGTCGGCGTCCCCCTGGCCGCCCGTGTGCGCGGAGCGCGCGACCAGCTCCGCGCTGTTGACACCGGGCTCATCGCTGTTCGACATGACATGAAACGATACGCACTTGGTACATGGGGCTGTAGGGACTTGGGGATGGTTGTGGCGACTTCCATTCGCCGTGCCCTGTGACGGGCGGCCTGGGCCACGGGCCGCAGTCGTTCCTATACTCCCGGCGTGCGGCAGGGAGGATCCGGACGGGCCGTGGCGGAGGCGCTGGCGGACGTCGCGCGCCTGGGCCCCTTCTTCGCCGTCTCCACCGATCCGGCAGAAGGCGCCGACCCGCGGTGGCGGCCGGTGCCGGAGGGGGTGCCGGCCCTCATCGAGGCGACCGCCGCGCGCCTGGGCGTTCCGGTGGACCGGGTGGCCGCCTCCACCGCCCAGCTCGCGCTGGCGGCCCGGCTGTGGTCGCCGGTGCTGGGCTGCGCCCTGCTGCACGGGCTGGTGCCGGACCTGGCGGCGCTGCGGCAGCGTCTGGACGCCTCCGGCACCGTCCGGCTGTGGCTCGATGCGGCGAGATCGGCGGACCTCCTGCGGGCCGGGACGCCGGATGCGAAGAACGCCGGACGGGACGACGGAGCGGAGGAGGCGGACGTGAGGGCTCCCGCCGGCCTTCACGAACGGGACGAGGCGGCAGGCCCTGTGGCGCAGATGGCCGCCGCCGTCCGCCGTTCGGTCATCGAAGGGCAGCTGACGGCGGTCCATGAGGCGGTGCGCGCCCGCGTGCCGGTGGCCGCCGGGCTGCTGTGGGGCAACGCCGCCTCGGCGATGATCGGGGCGCTGCGCGTGCTGGCCGCGGCCCACCCCGGCCTCGCCGGCCGCAGCCGGCGCCTGGCCCGGCGGCTGCTGGAAGAAGAGGAGCTGCGCGGCTCGGGCGTGCCGGCGGGGCCGGGGCTGACGTTCCGGCGCCGCAGCTGCTGCCTTTACTACCGTCTCGGCGGCGGGGGCCTGTGCGGCGACTGCTGTTTCACCGTCGCTCCCGGGTCCTGAGGTTCTCCGGTCACAGCGGGATCTGGGCGATGGCCTTGAGGATGCGTTTTTCGGAGACCGGATGGCGGGTGCCCAGCTGCTGGGCGAACAGGCTGACCCGGAACTCCTCCAGCATCCACCGGATGTGCCGGACGGGCTCCTCCTGGCGGCGGGCCGCGGGCAGGCGGCGCAGCAGCTGCTCGTACTCCTGCCGCATCCGCTCCACCTGCTGCATCAGCAACCGGTCCCGGCCGGGGTTGTCGGGCAGCTTGTCCAGCCGCACCAGCATCGCCCGCAGGTAGCGCAGCAGGTCGGGCAGGCGCTGCCAGCCGGTGGCGGTGACGAACCCGGGGGCGATCAGCTCCTTGAGCTGGGTGCGCAGGTCGGTCAGCGACGGCACCAGCGCAAGGCTGGTGGTGCCGCGCAGCCGCCGGTCGACCTCGTGCGCGGCGCTCAGGATCTGCCCGACCTGGCCGACGATGGCGGCGGCGGTGTCGGCCAGCTCGGCGCGCACATGGTCGTGCAGCCTGGTGAAGCCCGCCGCGTCCCAGGCGGGCCCGCCGGCCTCGGCCATGAGCTTGTCGGCGGCGGCGGTGACGCAGTCGTCCAGCAGCGCCGGCACCGAGCCGTGCGGGCTCCGGCTCAAGGCCAGCTTGGCCTGGTTGCTCAGCCCACCGGTCAGGAACTTCATCGGGGACGGCGAGTTCAGCAACAGCAGCCGGCGGGTGCCGCCCCACATGGCCTGCCGCTGCTCGGCCGGGGTCTCATACAGGCGCACGGCGACGCTGTCGCCTTCGTCGGTCAGCGCCGGGTAGGCCTTGACCGCGTATCCGGCGTGGCGGCGTTCGAAGACCTGCGGGAGGGCGTCCATGTCCCAGCTCTTCAGCCCGCTGCGCTCGATGCCGTCCTTTTTGGCGGCGCTTGAGAGGGTGCCGCGGACCTTGCCGCGCAGCCGCCGTTTCAGCTCCTCCAGGTCCTTGCCCTCGGCGACGGTGCGGTCACGGCCGTCGACCACCCGGAAGGTCATCTTCAGATGGTCGGGGACGCGCGCATAGTCCCAGCTTTCGCGGGGCACGGTGACGCCGGTCATGGCGCGCAGCTCGCGTTCCAGCGCCGCCAGCAGCGGCTCGGTGCGGGGCGAGAGCCGGGCCAGCACCTTGCGGGCCACGTCGGGGGCGGGCACGAAGTTGACCCGCAGCTGCTTGGGCAGCGAGCGGATCAGCTCGGTGACCAGTTCGGCGCGCAGCCCCGGCACCTGCCAGTCGAACCCGTCCGCTTTGACCTGGTTGAGGACCTCCAGGGGGATGTGCACGGTGACGCCGTCGTTGCCGTCGGCGTCCGCGCCGGGTTCGAACAGGTAGGTCAGTTTCAGCCGCAGCGGGCCCTGCTGCCAGTGGTCGGGGTAGTCGGCCTCGCTGACCTCGCCGGCACCGGCGTTGATCAGCATCTGCTTGTCGAAGTTCAGCAGGTCCGGATTCTTGCGGCGGGCCTTCTTCCACCAGGCGTCAAAGTGCCGGACGGAGACGACCTCGGCGGGGATGCGCTGGTCGTAGAAGTCGAACAAGGTCTCCTCATCGACCAGGATGTCGCGGCGGCGGGCCCGGTGCTCCAGCTCCTCGACTTCTTCCAGCAGCGCCCGGTTCTCGTGGAAGAAGGCGTGGTGGGTGTCCCATTCGCCGCCCACCAGGGCGTGCCGGATGAACAGCTCCCGCGACAGTTCCGGGTCGATGCGGGTGTAGTTGACCCGGCGCTGGGTGACGATGGGCACCCCGTAGAGGGTGACCCGTTCGTACGCCATCGCCGCGCCCTGCCGTTTGGACCAGTGCGGTTCGCTGTAGGTGCGTTTGACCAGGTGGGCGGCGAGCGGTTCGATCCACTCCGGTTCGATCCTGGCGTTGACGCGGGCCCACAGCCGCGAGGTCTCCACCAGCTCGGCCGACATGACCCACCGCGGCGGTTTCTTGAACAGCCCCGAGCCGGGGAAGATGGCGAAGCGGGCGCCGCGGGCGCCCAGGTAGTCGCGCCGTTCGGGGTCCAGCAGCCCGATGTGCGACAGCAGCCCGGCCAGCAGCGCCTGGTGGATGCGCTCGGGCGGGGCGTCGGCGGTGTTGACGGTCACGCCCAGGCTCTTGGCGACCTGCTTGAGCTGGCCGTGCAGGTCCTGCCATTCGCGGATCCGCAGGTAGTGCAGGAATTCGTTCTTGCACATGCGGCGGAACTGGCTGCCGGACAGCTCCCGCTGCCGCTCCTGCAGGTAGTTCCACAGGTTCAGGTAGGCCAGGAAGTCCGAGGACGGGTCGGCGAAGCGGCGGTGCTTTTCGTCGGCGGCCTGCTGCTTGTCGGCGGGGCGTTCCCGCGGGTCCTGGATGGACAGGGCGGAGGCGATGATGAGGACCTCGCGGACGCAGCCGAGCCGGTCGGCCTCCAGCACCATGCGGCCCAGGCGGGGGTCCACCGGGAGCTGGGCCAGTTTGCGGCCCAGCGGGGTGAGCCGTTTGCGCGGGTCCTTGGCGGCCGGGTCGAGGGCCCCCAGTTCGATCAGCAGGTCGATGCCGGCCTTGATGTTGCGCCGGTCCGGCGGGTCGACGAACGGGAAGGCGGCGATGTCGCCCAGGCCCAGGTTGGTCATCTGCAAGATGACCGAGGCCAAATTGGTGCGCAGGATCTCCGGGTCGGTGAACTCCGGGCGGCTTTCGAAGTCCTCTTGCGAATACAGGCGGATGCAGATGCCTTCGGAGACCCGGCCGCAGCGGCCCTTGCGCTGGTTGGCCGATGCCTGGGAGATCGCCTCGATCGGCAGGCGCTGGACCTTCAGGCGGTGGCTGTAGCGGGAGATGCGGGCGGTGCCGGGGTCGATGACGTATTTGATGCCCGGGACCGTCAGCGAGGTCTCGGCGACGTTGGTGGCCAGCACGATCCGCCGACCGCGGTGCGGCTGGAAGACGCGCTGCTGCTCGGCCGCCGACAGCCGGGCGTACAGCGGCAGGATCTCGGTGCCGGGCAGGTCCCGTTTGGCCAGCGCCTCGGCGGTGTCGCGGATCTCCCGTTCGCCGGACAGGAACACCAGGATGTCGCCGGGGCCCTCGGCGCACAGCTCGTCCACCGCGTCGCTGATGGCCTGGATCTGGTCGCGGTCGGGGTCGGCCTCGGGGTCGTCGGGGTCGACGATGGGGCGGTAGCGGACCTCCACCGGGTAGGTGCGGCCGGAGACCTCCACGATGGGGGCGCCGCCGAAGTGCGCCGAGAACCGCTCCGGGTCGATGGTCGCCGAGGTGATGATCACCTTCAGGTCGGGGCGGCGGGGCAGGATCTCCTTCAGGTAGCCCAGCAGGAAGTCGATGTTGAGGCTGCGTTCGTGGGCCTCGTCGATGATGATCGTGTCGTAGCGGCGCAGCAGCCGGTCGCCTTGGATCTCCGCCAGCAGGATGCCGTCGGTCATCAGCTTGACCAGCGTGTCGTCGCTGGAGGTGTCGGTGAAGCGCACCTTGTAGCCGACCAGCTCCCCCAGCGTGGTGCCCAGCTCCTCGGCGATGCGGGTGGCGACGGCGCGGGCGGCCAGGCGGCGCGGCTGGGTGTGCCCGATCGTGCCGAGCACCCCGCGGCCCAGCTCCAGGCAGATCTTGGGCAGCTGGGTGGTCTTGCCCGAGCCGGTCTCCCCTGCCACGATCACCACTTGGTGGTCGCGAATGGCCGCGGCGATCTCGTCTTTCTTCTGGGTGACCGGCAGCTCGGCCGGGTAGGTGATCGGCGGCACCGCGGCCCGGCGGCGCGCCACCTTCGCCTCGGCCCGTTCGACGTCGGCGGCGATCTTGGCGGTCACCGCGGCCAGGCGCGTCTCCTCGCGCAGCTTGCACGCCCCGTCGATACGGCGGCGCAGCCGATGCCGGTCCTCGGCCATCAGCTGGGGCAGTCGCTGCCGTAGCTCGGCCAGCGGCGTCGTCACAGGCGTCCCTTCACAGCGATCGTCTTCACCACACATGCCGTCCGCTCATGCCGTCCGCGACGGAAGGCAGGCGGCGCCGCGACCGGAGGGGGCGGTCCCGGCGCAAAGAAGGCCGCTCGTCACGGTCGCCGAAACCGGCGCCGCAACCTGCAAGACCGTAGCCACCATACGGCCCCTGGGCGACCGATTTTTCCGCCAGGGGCTCTGCGGGCCGCGGCTCTTCCGGTGAGGAGTGCCATCGCCACGGCCGGGTATGGTCAATTTCTTACCGGCCCTTAAGGATCATCGTTACCCGATCACCGGCCGGCGCGTTACATGGGGAGGAAAGAGGAGGTTGCCGTGGGAAGCACAGCGGCGGAGGCAGCGGATCTGCGGGCCAGGCGCGAGGCGGTCGTCCGCGAGCACATGGAGGCCGAGAACGCACTGGACTTCGATCGGGCACTGAGCACCTTCGACCATCCCCGCTATGAGCTGATGGCCACCGGCCAGGTCTTCGACGGGCCCGAGGAGGTCATGGGCTACTACCGGACCACCCGCGAGGCCTTCCCGGACCAGCGCAACGAGAACGTGGTGCTGCGGCACGCCGACGACGCGGTGATCGCCGAGTTCGACCTCAAAGGCACCCATCTGGGCCCTTACCTGGGTTTTCCACCCACCGGCAAGTCGTTCACCTGCCGGATGGCGGCGCTGTTCCTGTTCGAGGGCGACCGCATCGTCTGCGAGCGGGTCTACTTCGACCTGACCACCATCGCCGCACAGCTGGGGCTGCTCGGCGAGGTGGCCAAACTGGCGGAACCGGCCGGCTGATCCCGCGTCGGGGCGGCCACGGCGGGACGGACGTTTCACAAAAGACCCGAGGCGGAGGCCCTGGCGGCGCATGCCGCCGCGCCGCCTTCAGGCCCCGCCGTATCTCCGCGGTGGGCATCGCGGAGATACGGCGGGTGAGAAAGGGCTCAGTAGCGGTCACCGACCGGGGCCGGCAGGGCGTCCAGCTCCGCCAGGTCCGCGGCGGTCAGCTCCAAGTCCGCGGCGGCGGCGTTCTCCCGCAGGTAGCGGGACTTCTTGGTGCCCGGGATCGGGATCACATGCTCGCCGCGGGCCAGCACCCAGGCGATGGCGACCTGCGCCGGGGTGGCGCCGTGCCGCTCGGCGACCCGGCGGACCGCCTCGACGATCCGCATGTTGCGGCGCAGCGCCTCCTCCTGGAAGCGGGGGTTGCGCCGCCGGATGTCGCCCTCCTCGAAGTCGGCCTTGGTGATCGTGCCGGTCAGAAAGCCCCGGCCCAGCGGGGAGAACGCCACGAACACCGCGCCGTGGGCGGCGCACCAGCCCACCACGTCCCCGGCCTCCTGGTCCGACATGCCCTGGCCGCTCATCCCGCCGGCGGTGCCGCCGGGAACGCCGGTCGGGTCGCGCGTCCACAGCGACAGCTCCGACTGGATCGCCGAGACCGGGTGGATGGCGTGCGCCTCCTCGGCCTGGGCCACGGTGACCTCCGACAGCCCGATCCGCCGCACCTTGCCCTCGGCGACCAGCTCGGCCAGCGCGCCCCAGCTGTCGGCCAGCGGCACCTCCGGATCGACCCGGTGCAGGTAGTACAGGTCGATGACGTCGGTGCCGAGCCGCCGCAAGCTGGCCTCGGCCGCCTGCTTGAGGTGGCGGGGCGAGCCGTTGCGGCCGACCCGTCCGGTGTCCGGGTCGCCGACCAGCCCGCCCTTGGTGCACAGCACGACCCGGTCGCGGATGCCGGCCAGCGCCCGGCCGATCAGCGTCTCGTTGTGGCCCAGGCCGTAGACGTCGGAGGTGTCCAGGAACGTCACGCCCAGCTCCACCGCCTCGCGGATCAGCGCCTGCGAGGCCCGGTCGTCGCGTTCGGACGGGCCGTAAGCCCAGCTCATGCTCATGCAGCCCAGACCGACCGCACCCACCCGGGTGCCGGCGAACGTCCGTGTCTTCATCAAGCGACCCTCCTCGGCCTCGCATGTTCCTCCCCGCCGCGGCCTTGAGGCGGCGGGGCCGCTTTCAGGTGCCGGAGGACGCGGCGCGCAGCCGGCCCAGCACCTCCAGCGGGTCGTTGAGCACCTCGCTGAAGGCCAGCTCGGCGGCGCCGATCAAGGTGGTGTCGTCCCCCAGCTCGGCGGTGCGCAGCTTCACCCGCTCCCGGGGGGCGGCCAGCCCATGGGTGGCCAGCCGGCTGCGGACCTGCGCGGCCGACCCCAGGTAGATGTCCCGCAGCGTCCCCCCGAAGACGACCATGGCGGGGTTGAAGATGTTGACCAGGTTGGCCACGCCCAGCCCCAGCCAGTCGCCGGTCCGGCACAGCGCGTCGCGGGCGACGGCGTCGCCGCGGTCGGCGGCGTCCACCACGGCGCGCACCGCATCCCGGCCGATCCGCCCGGCGGCGACCTGCCCGGCCCGCGCCAGCAGGGCGTCCTCGCCGACCTCGGCCTCCAGGCAGCCCCGCGAGCCGCAGCCGCAGCGCCGCCCGCCGGGGTTGACCACCATGTGCCCGACCTCGCCGCCGTAGCCGTCGGCCCCGCCCAGCAGCCGGCCGCCGACGATGATGCCGCCGCCGATTCCCACGTCCCCGTGCAGGTAGATCAGGTCGTTGCAGCCGACCCCGACGCCGCGGCGGTGCTCGGCCAGCGCCCCCAGATTGGCGTCGTTGCCGATCGCCACGCTCACCCCCAGCCCCAGCCGCCGCGACAGGGCGTCCCCCAGCGACACGTCGGTGGCGCCCAGGTTCGGCCCGTAGCGCAGCATCCCGTCGGCGCTGCGGACGATGCCGGAGAACGCCGCCCCCGCGCCCACGCACACCGCGTCCCGGTCGGCCCGGCGCACCAGCTGGCGGGTGAAGGACGCCAGCGCGCCCACCACCTCATCGGGGTCGAACGGGCCGCGCGGGCGGGCGCTTTCGCGCCGCTCCAAGATCACCCCGCCCAGCCCGACCCGGGCGGCCACCAGCCGGTCCACCCCGATGTCGAAGGCCAGCACATACACCCGGGTCGATTCGGGGCGCACCACCAGCGACGGCCGGCCGGCCCGCCGGCGCACCTCGCGCGGCAGCTCCTCGCGCACCACCCCGGCGGCGGTCAGCTCGCCGGTCAACGCCATGATCGTGCTGCGGTTGAGGCCCATGCCCTCGGCCAGCTCGGCACGCGAGGCCGCCCCCCGCAGATGGATGTGGCGCAGCAGCGTGCCCAGGTTGTGCCGGCGGGCCTCTTCCGGGGACGGAGCGGCGCGCATCATCCCCGTCCGGCCTCGCGGAGGCGGCCGGTGCCGTTGCGGCCGGCGACCGCGCCGGAGCCGTCCAAGCCGTCCATGCGGCCGGAGGTGATCAGCTCCACGACCTGGGAGTAGGTCACCTCCGAGGCCTTGACCTGGGCGACGGTGCGGCCCAGGTACAGCGCGCAGATCCGGTCGGCCACCGCGAACACGTCGTTCATGTTGTGCGAGATCAGCACCACGGCCCGGCCCTTGTCGGCCAGGCGCCGCACCACCTCCAGCACCTGCTGGGTCTGCGCGACGCCGAGCGCGGCGGTCGGCTCGTCCAGCACCACCACCTTGGCGTCCCACAGCATGGCGCGGGCGATGGCCACGCTCTGCCGCTGCCCGCCCGACAGGCCGGACACCGGCTGCCGCACCGACTTGATGGTGCGCACCGACAGCCCGGTCAGGGCGCGGATGGCCAGCTCCTCCATGGCGGCCTCATCCAGCACCAGGCCGTTGCGCCACTCCCGGCCCAGGAACATGTTCTGCACGATGTCGAGGTTCTCGCACAGCGCCAGGTCCTGGTGGACGATCTCGATGCCCAGCTCGGCGGCCTCGCGGGGACTGCCGACCCGCACCGGGCGGCCCTCGAACAGGTACTCGCCGCGGTCCATGGGCCAGACCCCGCCCAGGCATTTGACCAGGGTGGACTTGCCCGCCCCGTTGTCGCCGACCAGGGCGGTGACCTCGCCGGCGTACGCCGACAGGGCGACATCGTGCAGCACCTGGACGGGGCCGAAGCTCTTGCCGACCCCCCGCAGGTCCAGTACGGGCGTCACGGACATCTCGCAGAGCTCCCCACCTGGCGCCCCGTCCCCGGCAAGCGGGACGATCACACGCCGCCGCGAGCCTACCAGCCGGGCCGCCGGGGCGGAGGCGGCCCGGCCGGTGCGCCTCAGCGGCCGACGGCGACGCGCCTGCGGCGGGCCAGCGCATCGACGCTGGCGGCCAGCAGCAGCACCCCGCCGGTGATCAGCATGTTGAGGTAGGCCTGCGCGCCCAGCAACCCCAGCCCGTTGGCGATCACCGAGATGACCAGGCCGCCCAGCACCGCGTCGATGGCCCGGCCCTTGCCGCCGAACAGGCTGGTGCCGCCGATCACCGTGGCGCCCACCGCGTACAGCAGCACGTTGCCGGCGCCGGCGTCGGGGGTGACGGAGTTGAGCCGGGAGGCGTCCACCATCCCGGCCACCGCGGCCAGCGTGGAGGCGATCATGAACACCGACATGCGGATGGCGGTGACGTTGATGCCGGCGCGGCGGGCGGCCTCGGCGTTGCCGCCGACGGCGTACACGTGCCGGCCGTAGACGGTGCGGCCCAGCACGAAGGTCGCTGTGATCACCAGCAGGGCCACCAGCGGTACGCCCCACGGCACGCCGTTGAGCACCACCGTCGGGCTGGGGGCGCGGTCCAGGCCCATCAGGAAGGTGATGCCCAGCAGCGCCGCCGTCACCACCGCGATCCGCCCCACCACCAGCCCCAGGGGAGGCGCGATCAGCCCGCGGCTGCGCTGGCGGTGCCGGCGCAGCAGCTGCGAGGCCGCGAACAGGATCGAACAGCCGACCGCCAGCGTCCAGCCCAGCCAGATCGGCATGTTGTCGTTGGCCAGCGCCACGATCACCTCATCGCGCACCGGGACGGTGCCGCCCTCGCCGATCAGCCGCAGCGTGATGCCCTGCAGGCCCAAAAACAGCGCCAGCGTCACCACGAAGGACGGTATCCGCACCACGGCCACCAGCAGCCCGATGACGGTGCCGATCAGCAGCCCGGTGAGCAGCGCGGCGAGCACGGCGGTGTACCAGGGCTGCCCGGCCTCGACCATCAGCTTGGCCATGACCGCCGCGCACACCCCGCTGGTCACCCCGGCCGACAGGTCGATCTCGCCCAGCAGCAGCACGAACACCAACCCCAGCGCCAGGATCGTCACCGACATGGCCTGCACGAACAGGTTGGCGATGTTGCGCTCGGACAAAAACGTCTCCGGCCGCAGCGCGGTGAACAGCACGATCAGCGACACCAGGCCGAAGACCGCCGGCAGCGAGCCCAGTTCCCCGGCGCGCACCTTGGCCCAGTAGTCGCGGACGGCCGAGGCCGTGGTGTGCTCGCGCCGGTCGATGGCGAAGTCGGCGTCGGCGACCTTCACGGCGGTCTCCTTGAGCTCGTGGGAGTGGATTGACATCGCAGCGCCCCCGCTCACAGATGGTTGTCGGTGGTCGCCGGGGACAGGCCGAGGTCCCCCGACCGGCCGGCGGTGATGAGCTCGACCACCTGGGTGGAGGTGACGGCGGACCGCGGGACGTGGGCGGCGACCCGGCCCAGGTACAGGGCGGTGATGCGGTCGGCCACCTGGAAGACGTCGTTCATGTTGTGGGAGATCAGCACCACGCCGTGGCCGGTGTCGGCCAGGCGCCGCACCAGCTCCAGCACCTGGCGGGTCTGCGCGACGCCGAGCGCGGCGGTGGGCTCGTCCAAGATCACCACTTTGGACTGCCACAGCACGGCCTTGGCGATGGCGACGGTCTGCCGCTGCCCGCCCGACAGGCTGGCCACCAGCTGCCGCACCGACTTGACGGTGCGCACCGACAGCTTGGCGAGGGTCTGGCGGGCCGACTCCTCCATCGACGCCTCGTCCAGCACCAGCCCGCGGGTGCGCTCGCGGCCCAGGAACATGTTCTGGACGATGTCGAGGTTGTCGGCCAGCGCCAGGTCCTGGTAGACGACCTCGATGCCCAGCGCCGCCGCGTCGCGGGGGCTGTTGATCGTCACCGGGCGTCCCTCGAAGAAGAACTCGCCGGAGTCGACCGGGTGGATGCCCGCGATGCACTTGATGAGGGTGGACTTGCCGGCGCCGTTGTCGCCGACCAGCGCGGTCACCTCTCCCGGGTAGACGGCGAAGTCCACATCGTGCAGGACCTTCACCGCCCCGAAGCTTTTGTTGACCCCGGTCAGCTGCAGCACCGGGGTTGCCTTGTCAGCCACTGTGCTCCTTCCGGACGGGCGGGGACGCCCGGGGCGCGGGCGTCCCCGCCGGTCACCGGATCTTCGTCGGCCTCGCGCCCGGCCCGGGGTCGCCGGGCCGGGCGCGAGGCGCTCTTCACCGGATCTGCCGCGGCACCCGGCCCGCGGATCCGCGCGTGCCCGGGGTGCGCCGCGGGCACCCGTCCGGGCCGGGAGGGGACGGGTGCCGAAGCGGGCTCACTGGATACCGGCCTCGGCGCACTTGTCGGCGTACTCGCCCGCGCAGAGCTCGTCCTTCTTGACGAAGCCGTCGTCGACGACCTGCTTGACGTTCTCCTTGAAGATCGCCACCGGGGTGAGCAGCACCGACGGCACGTCCCGGTTGCCCTCGGGGTCCTTGGTGACGCCGTTGGTCTCGGCCTGCTCACCCTTCAGCAGCGAGATCGCCAGCTTGGCGGCGGCCTCGGCCTGCTGCTTGATCGGCTTGTAGACGGTCATGCACTGGGTGCCGTCCAGGATGTTCTGCAGGCCCTGCAAGGTGGCGTCCTGGCCGGTCACCGCGACCTTCCCGGCCACCTTGTTCTTCTTCAGGATGGACACCGCGGCGTTGCCGAGCCCGTCGTTGGCGGCCAGCACCCCGTCGATCTCGCCTTTGTGCTCGGTCCACATCTGCTCGAAGATGGTGGCGGCGCGCTGGTTGTCCCAGCCGGGCACGGCCTGCTCGGCGACCTTCGTGTAGTTGGAGACCTTGTCGAGCACCGAGTGGGCGCCCTGGGCGAACAAGGTGGCGTTGTTGTCGGTGGGGGCGCCGTTCAGGTAGACGATGTTGGCCTTCTTGTCGCCGAGGCACTTTTGCAGGCCCTTGCCGAGCTCCTCGCCGACCTTCACGTTGTCGAAGGAGACGTAGTAGTCCGACACGCCGCCCAGCGTCAGCCGGTCGTAGTCGATGGTCTTGACGCCCTGCTGCTGGGCCTTGCGGGTCACCGCGGCGGCCGAGTTGGAGTCGATGCCGTCGATCAGCAGCACGGTCACCCCGCTGGTGATCATCTGGTCGGCGATGGTCTGGAAGCGCTGCACCGAGCCCTCGGCGTTCTGGATGTCGTACTGCACGCCGGCGGCCTTGAACGCCTGCTCCAGGTAGGGCCGGTCGAAGCTCTCGTAGCGGACCGAGGACTTGGTGTCGGGCAGGATCACGCCGACCTTGCCCTGGACGGCGCCGCCCTGGCCGCCGTCGGCGGAGTCGTCACCGCAGGCGGTGAGGGTGAGGGCGGCCGCCGTGGAGATCGCGGCGATACCGAGGATTCCCTTGCGCATCTGCACGGGTCCTTTCTGGAAGCGCGGCCGCCGGGTCAGCGGCCGCGCGGGGTGGGGTTTCCGGACGTATGGCAACGCGCGTCGCATGGCGGGACGGGTCACGCCCCACCGTATGAATGTTGTGCTCCGCAACATATGACGCGACGACCAGCATCGCTAGAGGAAAGACCCCCCGGTTTTGTTGCGAGCGATAACAATCAGGCAACGACCGCCCCGGCGCGGCCCCGCTCAGATGCCGCCGGCCTGCAGCACCTGCCTGGTCAGCGCGGTCAGCCGCCCTGAGGCCGCCCGGAACGAGCTGCCCGCCGGATGCAGGGTCAGCACCACCACGATGTGCCGGTCGTCCTCCCCCACCGTCCCGGTGGTGTGCAGCACCGGACGCCCCAGCCCCAGATCGGGCGCCGCAGCCGGCCGGTACCGCAGCCCGTTCGCCCCCGCCTGCCCGCACGGCTCGGCCGGCACCGTCCCGAACCCCGACCACCCCTGCTTGACCGCCCACGGCCGCCGCACCGCCCGCGGAATCCCGAAGTACTGGTCGAACCCGTCCGTGCCGCACCGGGTCGCCTTGCGCAGCTCCCCCAGCACCACGTCCCGAACTTCGGGCCGCGCCCGCTCCAGTAGGTAGCGGTACACCTTCACCACGTCATGGGCGCTGATCGCGGTGTACCCCCAATACCCCGGCCGGTCGGCCGGCGGCGGCGCCGTATCCACCAGCCGCAGCCGCTTCACCATCCGCGCCACGACCGCCCGCCGCCCACCGCGCGTCCACAGCACCGTGGCCGCCCGGTCATCACTGGACCGCAGCATCCCCCGCAACAGCGCCAGATCCCCCGCCGGCACCTCCCGCCGCGACTCCAGATAGTCCAGCGCGATCAGGATCTTCACCACCGAGGCCGACCGCACCGTCTGATGCGCATCGCGCCGCACCGTCACCTTCCCGGCGGCCCGGTCGAACACCATGTACCCGGCCCACACCCCCGCAGGCACCCGAGGCACCACCCGCCGCCTGCGCTCCGAGGCGGACGGCACCGCCCCCGGTGCCCCGCTACCCGCCGTCGTCTCCACCACCGGCGGACTCTGCCCGACCCGCGACTCCCCTCCCCCAGTGGTGCACCCGCCCACCGCGAGCACCACCGCCACCGAGAACACCAACCCACGCCACATCACAGAAGCCACCCGCCCATCCCACCAGCCCCCGCAGCCCCAGGTCACCCGCCCTTCCGAATTCCCGTTACGCACTAGGCCGCCGACTGCGCTAAGGTAGTCACGCCTGCTCCGCCAGGCACCGGGATGTGGCGCAGCTTGGTAGCGCACTTGACTGGGGGTCAAGGGGTCGTGGGTTCAAATCCCGCCATCCCGACA
>ERZ777003.1047-NODE-1047-length-46387-cov-16.140788_pt1 | contig 46387 bp, 34 predicted proteins | sample MGYA00374956_ERZ777003 | MGnify/ENA primary metagenome ERZ777003 (study PRJEB29302, sample SAMN06268252) | bioreactor metagenome | isolation source: Joint BioEnergy Institute, California, USA | place: USA:Joint BioEnergy Institute, California, USA | collected... | reverse complement strand
CCCGTCACCCTGTCGCGAGCGAGGCGCACGAGGAGCTCGACGTGGCTATGGAGTTGATCGCCGCCGCCCTCACCCTCGCGCTGCTCGCCACGCTGGCGTGGGCGCTCTGGCTCCTGCGCAGGAACCGGGAGCTGCGCGCCGCCCCTCCGCCGCCCGCCCCCGAGCCCACCTCGCCGCTGTTCTACGCCGTCGCCGCCGCGCTCGACGCGGGCCTGATCCTCGTCGATGACGAGCGGCGCGTCCGCTACGTCAGCCCGCCGGCCGCGGAGCTGCTCGGCATCGACCGGGAGACGGCCGCCGGCCAGAGCCTGATCGCGGTCCTGCGCGACTACCAGGTCGATCTGCTCGTCAGCGAGGTGCTCGCCGACGGCGAGCCGCGCGAGGTCGTGCTCCAGCCCTTCAGCGATGGCCGCACGCTGCGCCTGCGCGCCACGTTGCTCGCGCCGAGCGGCGTCCCCGGCGCGCTCCTGCTCGTGCGCGACGTCACCCAGCTCAGCATGCTCGAGCGCGCCCGCCGCGACCTGGTCGCGAACGTCTCCCACGAGCTGCGCACGCCGCTCGCCTCGATCAAGCTGCTGGTCGAGACCCTGCAGGGAAGCCCGCCGGCCCCGGTCGCTGCCCGCATGCTCGGCCAGATGGCGCAGGAGGTCGACGCCGTCGCCCTGCTGGTCGAGGAGCTGCACGAGCTCTCGCAGATCGAGTCCGGGCGGGTGGCGCTCAAGCTCGTCCCGGCGGCCCTCGGCCCGGTGGTGGAGCGCGCGATCGAGCGCATCCGCCCCCAGGCCGAGCCCAAGGCGCTGCGCGTCAGCGCGCACGTCGCCGGCGATCTGCCGCTGGCGCTGCTCGACGACGGCCGGATCGGGCAGGTGCTGCTCAACCTGCTCCACAACGCGGTCAAGTTCACCCCCGACGGCGGCGAGATCCGCGTGGAGGCGCGCGCTATCTCCGTGGGCGGCGACCACGGCGATGCCTCGGGTGGCGTGCCGGCCGGCCACCCGCCGGGCGAGTGGATCCTCGTCAGCGTCGCGGACAGCGGGGTGGGCGTCCCGCCGCAGGACCTGCCGCGCATCTTCGAGCGTTTCTACAAGGTGGACCGCGCCCGCACCCGCAACAGCAGCGGCACCGGGCTCGGCCTCGCCATCGCCAAGCACCTGGTCGAGGGGCACGGCGGCCGCATCTGGGCCGACAGCGAGGAGGGCCGCGGATCGACCTTCTCGTTCACCCTGCCGGTCGCGTAGCGGCGGGCGGCCAGCGCGCAGGAAGTTATCCGCGTCGGAGGCGATCGGCGCAGCCGTGCTGGCTACTGCCTCCCTCCCTCGATGCTCGGCCACACCGCCAGCTTCGTCTGCACCCGGCGGATCACCTCGTCGGTGAACTCGGTCGTCGTCGCGTGGCCCTGCAGGTCCGCGGTGCGCACCCCGTCGTACACCGCCTCGAAGACCGACTCGGTGATCGCCCGCCCCGCGGTGGCCGCCTTCCCGCCGATATGGCTCAGCAGCGAGGCCCCCGCCAGGATCATCGCCATCGGGTTGGCGATGTTCTTGCCGAACAGGCTCGGCGCGGTGCCGTGCGGCGCCTCGGCCATCACCACCCGCGTGCGCCACTCCTCGTCGAAGCTGATCAGCAGCGACTCCGAGCCGGCGATCGAGCCGAACATCTGCAGCACCAGGTCGCTCATGCAGTCCCCGTCGCGGTTGAGGGTCGGGATCACCAGCCCGTCGCCGGCGTTCGTCAGCAGCAGCGCGTAGGTCGCGTCGATCAGCTGCGGCTCGTAGCGCACCTGCGGGTGGCGCTTGGCGGCCTCGTCCATCTCCTCCTTGAGCATGCCCTCGTAGACCGGGCTCACGGTGTACTTCGGCCCGCCGAAGACCTTCGACCCCAGCCGCTCGGCGTGCCGGAAGGCGTACTCGGCCACCGCGCGGCAGTGGCGCCTGGTGATCCGCTCGGTGCGGAAGGCCACCTCATCCAGCCCCTCGCCCTCGCGCCACTCCTTCGCGCCGTAGGCGTCCCCCACCGCCATGCGGATCACCGCGATCGGCGCGTAGGCGCCGCCCACCGGGCGCACGCCCGGGATGCGCCGGCCGGTGCGCACGATCACCGTCCCGTCCACCCGCTCGCGCAGGATGGCGTTCGGGCTGCCGACGTCGCCCTTGGCCTCGGGCGTGATCGTGGCCGCCTTCAGCCCGTAGCCGGCCGCCAGCATCGCCTCGGCCGCCTCCTCCACCACCCGGTTCTGCGTCTTGCGCCTGTTCTCAAGGCTCAGGTCGAAGCGCTCGAAGGTCAGCTGGACGCCGGTCACCGCCGGGTCCAGCACCCGCAGCGCCTCCTCGAGCAGCTCCTGCCCGGTCTGATCGCCCTCCAGCACGACGATGGTTGTGCTCATATGGCCCTCCTCGTAGCGTCGGCAGAGTTTTCCTCGAGTATACGCCGTTCGCTCACGGCTTGCTCGCCAGCGCGCGCGCCGGCCGGAACTTGTCACGCAGCACGCCCTCCAGCGAGTAGATCGCCAGCGCCAGCCAGATCAGCCCGAAGCCCGCCAGCCGCTGCGCGCTCAGCGGCTCGCCGTACACCAGCACGCCGAGCGTGAACTGGAGCGTGGGCGCGATGTACTGCAGCAGCCCGAGCGTGATCAGCGGGATGCGCCGCGCGCCGGCCGCGAACATCAGCAGCGGCGCGGCCGTCAGGGCGCCCGAGCACACCAGCAGCAGCGTGATCCACGGGCCGGCGTGGCCGAACGCACCGTCGCCGCTCCCCTCCAGCCACACGAGGTAGCCCAGCGCCGGCACGCTCAGCAGCATCGTCTCGAGCGTGAAGCCCTCGAGCGAGTCGAGCGCCGCCGTCTTGCGCAGCAGCCCGTAGACCCCGAACGTCAGCGCCAGGGTCAGCGCGATCCACGGGAAGGACCCGTACAGCGCCGTCAGGTAGAGCACGCCCAGCGCTGCCACCGCCACGGCGACGGCCTGGCCGCCCCGCAGCCGCTCGCGCAGGAATAGCACCCCCAGCACCACATTCACCAGCGGGTTGATGAAGTACCCCAGGCTGGTCTCGACGATGTTCCCGCTGTTGACCCCCCAGATATACACGGCCCAGTTCGCAGTCAGCAGCAGCGCCGTCGCCGTATACGTCGCGACGATGCGCCAGTCACGAAGCGCCGCGGCGAGGTGCCGCCACCGCCCGCGCCACACCAGCAGCGCCAGCGCCACCAGCACCCCCCACACGATCCGGTGGCCGAGGATCTCGATCGTGCCGACCTGCTGCAGCGCCTTCCAGAAGATCGGCAGCAGGCCCCACAGCACATACGCCCCCGCGGCGTAGAGTACACCCTTGTTCATCGGTCGAACCTCAGTACTTGCAGAAACCCTGCCATTATAACGCCCCGGTCGAGATGCCCCGCCGGGGCGTCTCAACCAGGGCGTCTCAACCAGGGCATCTCGGACCGGGCGTCTCCACCGGATCTCTGCCCAGCGGCGTTCGGGCGCCACAGGCCCACAAAAATGCCATCAGGCCGGGGGTGACATCATCACCCCCGGCCTGATGGACGCGTTCGACCGAAGCGCTAGAACTTGCTCCACAGATACTGGTTCGTCACCTCGTGGTGGAACTGGATCTCGGCGCGCTTGATCAGGCTGCCCAGCAGCCGCGGGCAGCGGTCCGCCGACGCCTGCTTCAGCTCCGCGAACTTGTCGCGCACGTCCTCGCCCAGCAGCACCGCCGTGTACTCGCTGGCGCGGAAGTTCTCGATCGCGGTGTAGATGTTGTCCGGCAGGTAGCGCTCCTGCTCGCGGACGCCCTCCGTCAGCGGCCCCTCCAGCCCGGTCTTCAGCAGCGCGTACAGCGCGATGTACGGGTTGGCGTCCGGACCAACCGAGCGCACCTCGACGCGCGCCGACTTCTCGTTGCCGATCGGGATGCGCACCATCGAGCCGCGGTCGGTCGGCGAGGCCTTGATCTGGTTCGGCGCCTCGAAGTGCGGGTCGAGCCGCCGGTAGGCGTTCACGCTCGAGTTCAGGATCAGGCAGATGTCGTTCGCGTTCGTCAGGATGCGGTCGATGAACTGCCACGCCAGGTCCGAGAGCCCCTCTGGCCCGCTCGCGCTGTAGAACAGGTTCTTGCCATCGCGCGAGACCGACAGGTTGGTGTGCATGCCGTTGCCGTTCACGCCGGTCACCGGCTTCGGCAGGAAGCTGGCGGTCATGTCCAGCCGCTTGGCCACCTGCCGGCAGATCAGCTTGTACAGCTGGATCTGGTCGGCGGCGATCGACGCCTCGGTGTGCCCGTAGTTCATCTCGAACTGCGACGGCGCCACCTCCGGGTGGTCCTTCTCGTTCGCGAAGCCCATCGCCCGCTGCACCTCGGCCGCCGTGTCGATGAACGTCCGCAGCGCGTCGCCCGGCAGCGAGTGATAGTACCCGCCGGTGCTGACGAACTCGAACGCGCCGGTCTCGCGGTAGCGCTGCTCGGCGTTCGCTCCCTTGAACAGGAAGCCCTCGATCTCGTTCGCCGCATTGCACGTCAGGCCCTGCTTCTCGTACAGCTCCTGGGTGTAGGCCTTGAGCCGCGAGCGCATGTCGGCCGGGTACGGCGAGCCGTCCTTCTCCCGCACATCGCCGAACACCAGCACCTTGCCCGGCCCGAAGATGTCGGCCGGCAGCCAGTAGAAGGCCGCCCAGTCGATCGCCAGCCGCAGGTCGGACTCCGCCTGGCGCGAGAACCCGCGGATCGACGAGCCGTCGAAGGTCAGGTTGTCCGCCGAGCGCAGCAGGAACTTCTTGTCGTAGTCCAGCATGTGCAGCCGGCCCTCGAGGTCCGAGAAGCAGACCGTGACGGCCTTGATGCGCTTCTCGTCGGCCAGGTAGCGCATGCGCTCTTCCTGAACCTCGTGTGCAGGCTTGCGCGCCAGCCGCTGGGCCTTTGCCTCCAGGTTTAGCTCCTCAAGCTGGTCGTACGGGAGCTCGAGGAAATCGCGGAGCGGGGTCGTCATTGTGTTGATCCTACCTACATCACAAACTCGCTGTCGCAGTGGCCTGATTATAGCGTCCCGGTGCCGTTTCGACGCCGAAAAAACAACCAAAGTCTGTTATGTACTTTTCGGTCACAATGCACAAGCAGGGCGCCTATTCGCGCCTGCCACGCCTTCCAGGAAGCGTCCGCGGAGCATCTGCGGCCCACATCTCCCCGTCAGGCGGGCGAGCGGCAGCGTCACTCCTGTGAGCCGCGCGGCATCGGCGCCGGGCCGCGAGTAGATCGCATGTGCTAAGATAGGTGCGATCTCTATCTGGCTAGCGAACGGAGGTGCAACATGGCTCTGAGCGTCCAGGTCGTGATGGACTGCGCCGACCCGGCGCGCCTGGCTGAGTTCTGGGCCGCCGTGCTCGGCTACAAGATCCAGGACCCGCCGGAGGGGTTCGCCAGCTGGGAGGAGGCGCTCACCGCCTGGGGCGTCCCCAAGGACCAGTGGAACAGCGCCAGCGCCGTGGTCGACCCGGAGGGCCGGGGGCCGCGCATCTACTTCCAGCGCGTCCCCGAGCCGAAGGTCGTCAAGAACCGCGTCCACCTGGATGTCAGCGTCAGCGGCGGGCCGGGCACGCCGCTCGAGGAGCGCCGCGCGCGCGTCGACGCGGCCGTCGAGCGGGTCATCGGGCTCGGGGCCACACGGGTCCGGGCCTACGAGCAGCGCGGCGAGTACTGGGTGGTCATGCAGGACCCCGAGGGGAACGAGTTCTGCCTGCAGTAGGGCGGCTCCCAGCCTGCCGCGCCGCCGATGGTACAATACCCGGCACGAACGCGGCGACTGGGAGGTTCATTGCGATGTCAACGGAAGACGATCTGCGCGAGAAGGCCGAGGAGCTGCTGATCGGCAGCTACACCCGCCACATCTTCCTCTGCGCAGACCAGACCGAGCCCAAGTGCTCCGAGAAGGCGGCCAGCATCAAGTCCTGGAACTACCTCAAGAAGCGGCTCAAGGATCTCAACCTGTCGCTCGCGCCCGGCGGCGTCTACCGCACCAAGGCCAACTGCCTGCGCGTCTGCCGCGGCGGCCCGATCGCCGTGGTCTACCCCGAGGGCGTCTGGTACCACTCCTGCACCCCCGAGGTGCTCGAGCGCATCATTCAGGAGCACCTGATCGGCGGCCGCGTCGTCGAAGAGTACGTCTTCGCGCGCAACCCGCTCCCCGCAGATAACGCGACGCCCCAGTAGCGATGTCCCGTCGGGGCATCGCTACTGAGGCGTCTGAATGGTGTGGAGGGCCTCAGGCCCTCCACTGGCCTTCTTCAGCCGGCGGTCAGCGCGTCAGCGCGTCAGCGCGATCTTCAGCACCTCGTCCATCGACGAGACCGGGATCAGCTGCAGCTCCTCGCGCACCTTCTTCGGCAGCTCGGCGATGTCCTTCGCGTTGTCCTTCGGCAGAATGAAGGTCTTGATGCCCGCGCGGTGTGCCGCGAGCGTCTTCTCCTTCAGCCCGCCGATCGGCAGCACCTTGCCGCGCAGCGTCACCTCGCCGGTCATCGCCACATCGCGCCGCACCGGCGTGCCCGTCATCGCCGAGATCAGCGCCGTCGTCAGCGTGATCCCCGCCGACGGCCCGTCCTTCGGCACCGCGCCCTCGGGCACGTGGATGTGGATGTTGTGCGTGTCGAAGTAGTCCGCCGACACGCCGAGCTGCTCGGCCCGGTAGCGCGCGTAGGAGAGCGCCGCCTGCGCCGACTCCTTCATCACGTCGCCGAGCTGGCCGGTGATCTGGATCGCGCCCTTGCCCTTCACCGGCAGCACCTCGATGCTGAGCACGTCGCCGCCGGTCGGGCTCCAGGTCACGCCCGTCGCCACGCCCACCTCGTCCTGCTCCTCGGCCAGCCCGTAGGTGAAGCGCTCCGGCCCCAGGTAGGTCGGGATGTCGCCGGCGTCGATCACCACCTGCTGGTCGTCGGTGCTCTCCTCGGCCGCCACCTTGCGCGCCGTCTTGCGGCACAGGCTGGCGATCTCGCGCTCCAGGTTGCGCACGCCCGCCTCGCGGGTGTACTCCCGCACCAGCTTGATCACCGCGGCGTCGGTGATCTCCAGCTGCTCCGGCTTCAGGCCGTGGAACTCACGCTGCTTGGGTATCAGGAAGTTCCGCGCGATGCCCAGCTTCTCGTCCTCGGTGTAGCCGCCGATCTCGATGATCTCCATGCGGTCGCGCAGCGGGCTCGGGATCGGGTCCAGCTGGTTGGCCGTGGCGATGAACACCACCTGCGAGAGGTCGTACGGGATCTCCAGGTAGTGGTCCGAGAACTGCGAGTTCTGCTCCGGGTCCAGCACCTCGAGCAGCGCCGAGGTCGGGTCGCCGCGGAAGTCCTGGCCGACCTTGTCGATCTCGTCCAGCACGTACACCGGGTAGCGCGACTTGGCGGTCTTCATGCCCTGGATGATGCGCCCCGGCAGCGCGCCGATGTAGGTGCGCCGGTGGCCGCGGATCTCGGCCTCGTCGCGGATGCCGCCCAGGCTCGTGCGCACGAACTGCCGGCCCAGCGCGCGGGCGATCGAGCGCCCCAGGCTGGTCTTGCCCACGCCAGGCGGCCCGACGAAGCACAGGATCGGGCTGCGCATCTTGGTGCCGGCCAGCTTGCGCACCGCCAGGTACTCCAGGATGCGCTCCTTGACCTTCTCCAGCCCGTAGTGGTCCTCGTCCAGCACCCGCTGCGCCTCGGCGATGCTGATCTCCGGCATCTCCTCCTCGGCCCACGGCAGGTTCAGGATCCAGTCCAGGTAGGTGCGGATCACACCCGCCTCGGGGCTGTTCATGCCCTGCTGCGCCAGGCGCTTGACCTCGTGCGTCGCCTGCTCCTTGACGTAGTCCGGCGCGTCAAGCTGCGCGATCTTGCGCTTCAGCTCGTCGATCGGGTCGTCGAGCTCGTCGTCCTCGCCCAGCTCGCGGCGGATGATCCGCATCTGCTCGCGCAGGAAGTACTCGCGCTGGCTCTGGTCCAGCACCTCCTTGGTGTCCTGCTGGATCTTCTGCCGGAGCTTCAGCAGCTCCAGCTGCCGCGCCAGCAGCAGGTAGGCCTTGCGCAGCCGCTCCACCGGGTCCAGCTCGTTCAGGATGTCCAGGCGCTCCTGGAACTCGAAGGCCGGCGCGTAGGTCACGATGTCCGCCAGGTGGCCCGGCTTGTCGATCCGGTGCACGAAGGCCACCGCGTCCTGCGGCACCTCGCCCAGGTGATCCACAAACTCGTCCACCTGCTGCTTCACCGTCTCCATCAGCGCCTCGACCTCCATGCCCTCCGGCTCGGGGTCGACGATCGGCGCGCAGCGCACGCGGTAGAACGGCTCGCTCTGCACTGCCCCTTGCACGCTGGCGCGCGTCAGCCCCTCGAGGATGATGCGCACCGTGCCGTCCGGCAGCTTGATGAACTCCTCCAGGCGAGCGATCACGCCCACCGGCGGCAGCTGCTGCGGCTGCCCGCTCTTATAGCTCTCGATTTCACTCTCGGAGACAAAGATCAACAGCACCTCACGCTCGTCGTCCCAGGCGTGCTCCATAGCCCGGTAGGATTTCCCCTGGCCGACTTGGAGCGGCACGGTCATGTGCGGCATGATGACCATCTCGCCCAGCACGACCAGCGGCAGTTCGCGCTCGGGGTTCTCAATCTTCTTTGCCATAGAGATATTCCTCGCTTTCGCCGCGCACGGGCTACGGCCGTTGCTGGCCCGGCGCGCGGTCGGTTTGGTCGCAGTATCGGGGAGTCAATGAGAAGTCTTGCTCTGCTCAATGCCTCATGGTAGCACAGTTTCGGCGTTTGTGGATGAGGGCGGCCTGAGAGCGCTTCGCCGCTGTGAGCGGCCTACTGCGGTCGCCGCTTCACTACATACAACGATCCACCGTGCGCGAAGTTGCGGCCTGCCGGAGATCGTGTGGCGCGGTGCCAGGGCTGCCCTCGGCTGCTGCCAAGTATATCACTGTTGTCCCGGGCGCCTGTGCCCGCCGGCACGATTACAGCCCCGCCACTATTCCGATCCAATCTTGCGCGCCCGAAAAAACGGGCCACGCAGTATGATCGCCCTACGAGCGAGCCGCTCCCATCGACGCATCTGGCGGTGAATACAATGTCTCCACGCTCCATTCTCATCGTAGACGACGAGGCGAATCAGCGCCTGATGCTCGAGCAAGCGCTTCGCTCGCTCGACTCAACCCGCGAGATTGTCGCTGTTGCCTCGGTGCGCGAGGCGCTGACGTGGCTCGCGCAGCATACTCCGGACCTGATCATTACCGACTACAACATGCCGGCGGTCAATGGCCTCACGCTGATCGCACACGTCCGCGAGCAGGCCATCCCGGCGCGCATCATCCTGATCACGGCCTACTACTCGCCCGAGCTGCACGACGCCGCCTCGCGCCTGCAGGTCGAGCACTGCCTGACCAAGCCGGTGCCGCTGTCCCTGCTGCGGTCGCTCGCCGCCGGCTAGGTCCGGCGGCGCTACTCGTCACCTGTGTGCGGTCCACCTGGCTCCAGGCGTATGAGCAGGCGCAGGATCACCAGCACGATCGCCGTCGCGCCGCCGGCCAGGACGTAGCGCTCGAGCCCCACCGAGATCCCGATCGCCGCGGTGACCCAGATCGTGGCGGCGGTGGTCAGCCCCTTGACCTTCTCGCCCTTGCTGCTGCTGAAGATGGTGCCCGCGCCCAGAAAGCTGATGCCGGTGACGATCGCGGTCACGACGGCCATCGGCTCGATCTGGACGCGGAAGTTGCCGGCCTCGCCCGGTGGCGCCAGCGGCCGCGACTCGACCGCCAGCAGATCCATGAACGACATGAACATCGCCGCGCCGAGCGCCACCAGCATGTGGGTGCGCAGCCCGGCGTGCTTGCCGGTGATCTCGCGCTCGAAGCCGATCGCGCCGCCCAGCAGGGCGGCCACGGCCAGCCGCAGCAGGATCCACAGCTCGGTTTGTATCGATGTCTCAAGCATCGTTTGAAGAGACGGCTTGCGCGGTGGGGGGCCGCGGGGAGGTGTGGAGGGCCATCGGCCCTCCACATACGCTTTTTCCGCCCAGAGCTGCGGAATGAGGGATAGCGGGGAAGCTTCGCCACCCCAAACCCCTCCGGGCGCGGGGCGTGGCCACCGCGTAACGTCCGTCCTCGAAGCGCGCGCCACCGGCGAAGGTGCGGAGCGCCGCGCTAGCGGAAGTGAGCGATCCGCAGGAAGCTGTCGGCCTTGAGCGATGCGCCGCCCACCAGCGCGCCGTCGATGTCGGGCTGCGCCATCAGCTCGTCGACGTTATCCGGCTTGACGCTCCCGCCGTACTGGATGCGCACCTCTGCGGCGGCCTCCGCGCCGTACAGCTCCGCGAGCGCCCCGCGGATCGCGGCGTGCATCGCCTGCGCGTCCGCCGCCGTCGCCGTGTCGCCGGTGCCGATCGCCCACACCGGCTCGTAGGCGATCACCACGTCGCGGATCTGATCCGCGCCGACGCCGCTCAGGCAGGCGCGCACCTGCCCGAGCGTCACCCGCTCGGCGTCCCCAGCGTCGCGCTGCGGCTTCGTCTCGCCGACGCACAGGATCGGCCGGAGCCCGTGGCTCAGCGCCGCCCGCAGCTTCTTGCCGATCAGCTCGTCGCTCTCGCCGAAGATCTGGCGCCGCTCGCTGTGCCCGACGATCACGTAGCTGCACCCCAGGTCCTTCAGCATGAGCGGCGAGATCTCGCCGGTGAACGCGCCCTGCGGCTCGTAGAACAGGTTCTGCGCCCCCAGCCGCAGCGCCGTGCCCTCCAGCAGCGGCGCGACGGCGTGCAGCGCGGTGAACGGTGGGCAGATCAGCACCTCGCGGTCGGAGGGGCTCCCCAGCTCGCGCAGCAGCCCCTGCACTAGCTCGGTCGCCTCCGAAACCGTCTTGTACATCTTCCAGTTGCCGGCGATGAGTGGGATACGACCCATCAGATTCTCCTTCAGCTTGAAGATCGCTCCAGGGCTTACGCGGTCATCCCGCGGGCGCCCGCGTAGGCGTCCCGCAGGCGTGCCGCGATCCCTTTTCGAGATGAAACCGGAGAGACTTCGCCTCTCTTCCGCAACGCCGCGCTGCACCGCGAGCGCGGGATCAGCTAGCGCCGCTTGGGTCTGCGCTGGCGCGAAAGCGATGCCGTGCCGGCCGCACGCGCCGTGCCCCATGCCCGCCCGACTCCAACCTGCGGGCGCCCCCTCGTGGGCCGCCGGCAGCCACGCGGCACAGCAGCGATGATCTGTAGAGCGGTTGCGCCGCTAGCCATCCTTGCGGGAAGGCGTGGAGACCGCAGGCACGCCACAGGCGCCGTGGTGCTGCCAACCTTACCTCGCAGGGAGGCGTGGAGACCGCAGACACGCCGCAGACGCCGTGGTGCTGCCAACCTTACCTCGCAGGGAGGCGTGGAGACCGCAGGCACGTCGCATTCAGCAGACGCGGTCGCACCGATCGCTCCCCTCGCAGGGAGGTGTGGAGGGCCACAGGCCCACCGGCTCTCTTCCGCAGACGCCGTTGCGCCGCCAGCCTGCCCTAGCAGGGAGGTGTGGCGAGCCATGGCTTGCCACAGGCGCTGTGTGCCGCACTCGCGCTTCCTCCCTTCCTTCGCAGGGAGGTGTGGAGGACCACAGGCCCACCGGCTCTCTTCCACAGACGCGGTCGCACCGATCGCTCCCCTCGCAGGGAGGTGTGGAGGACCACAGGCACGCCGGCTCTCTTCCGCAGACGCCGTTGCGCCGCCAGCCTGCCCTAGCAGGGAGGTGTGGCGAGCCATGGCTTGCCACAGGCGCTGTGTGCCGCACTCGTGCTTCCTCCCTTCCTTCGCAGGGAGGTGTGGAGGGCCGCAGGCCCTCCACGGGCTTTTTTCTCGCCGCTCTGCGGCGACGCAGTCGCCGCAGAGCGGCGCAAAGGGAGCCAACGCCTCCCCACCTTGCACACGCTGGAGGCGACTTCGTCGCCTCCAGCGTCAGTGTGAACGAAGCGGGCCTGTGAGGGCGAGCGCAGCCCTCACACCCCGAGCACGTCGAGCATCGAGCCCCAGACGACGTCCACGTTCCTGCTGACGACGAACGTCAGCAGCAGGCCGATCACAACCGTGACGCCGAAGTACAGCGGGCTCCACGCCAGCACCTTGGCGCCGTCGAACGGCCCCGCCGGGATCATGTTGAACAGGCCGAGGAAGGCGTTCAGCCCCACGCCCGTGGCGAACAGCGTGACGAGCAGGCGCAGCGTCTGCTGGTCCTGCGGCTGCAGCGCGAGCAGCACGAACGGGAACGTGACCAGGAACAGCACCGAGAGCGCCAGGTTGGTCGCCGGGCCGGCGAGGGCGATCAGCCCGCCCTGCCGGTCGGTCAGGTAGCCGCGGTGCCACACCGCGCCCGGCGCGGCGAAGAAGAACCCGAACGGGATCAGGGCCACCACGAGCGAGAGCAGCAGCATCTGGGTGTTGGCCACGAAGTGCGCCTGCGCGCCGAAGCGCCGCGCCACGATGCGGTGCGCCAGCTCGTGCAGCACGAAGCCCAGGCCGCACACCAGCGCGGCGATCAGCAGGTTCTGCAGCAGCCCGCCCACGTTGCGGATGATATTCTGCGAGCCGGTGATGAAGATCCCGTAGGCCAGCGTGGTGCCCGCCCAGGCCTTCAAGAGCTCGATGTTGTCGTTCGTCCTTCCCTGAAAGATCGCCTCGTCAGGTGTGCCAAATCTGTTACGCACAGTGTCAGTTTCGCTTTCTACTCGTTCACCGGTCCGGCTTCTCGTCTGCTTCCCACGCGTGCCCGCCGATCAGCGGCACGAAGCGCACCTCGCACAGCCGCTCCGAGCGGGTCTGGTGGCCGCGGCGCGTCACGCGCAGCAGCACCTGCTCGCTCTGCCCGCCGACGGGGATCACCAGCCGCCCGCCCTCGGCCAGCTGCTCGCGCAGCGGCCGCGGCACCCACGGGGCCGCCGCAGGGACGACGATGCCGTCGTACGGGGCGTAGGCCGGCAGCCCGTCGGTGCCGTCCCCCACGAAGACGTGGACGTTGCGGTAGCCGAGCTCCTGCAGCCGCCGCTCGGCGCTCTCGGCCAGCTCCCGGTGCCGCTCGATCGTGTACACCTCGCTGGCGAGCAGGCTCAGCACCGCCGCCGCGTAGCCCGAGCCGGTGCCGACCTCGAGCACGCGCTCGTTGGGCTCGAGGGCCAGCGCCTCGGCCATCAGCGCCACGATGTAGGGCTGTGAGATCGTCTGGCCGCCCTCGATCGGCAGCGCGCGGTCCTCGTAGGCCTGCGCGCGCACCTGCGGCGGGACGAATAGCTCCCGCGGCACGCGCAGCATCGCCTCGAGCACCCGCTGGTCGCGGATCCCGCGCTGGGCGAGCAGGGCAACCATCGCCCGCTGGGCTTCGCTTGTATTCACGGTGCTGCTCCCATATCGCTCATTATACCAGCAGCCGCAGGCGCAGACGCCGGCTCGCCGCTGGTTACGGTCTGGTGCTCCCGCTCCCTATACTCAGGGCTAGTCGGTATTGACACCCTTTCCAGCCGCCTGGCAGCAAAGGAAGCGTGCCTATGCAACCTCAGATCAGCGAGTCCGAGTTGGTAAGCCGTGCCAAGGCGGGTGATCACAGCGCTGTCACGCAGATCTACGAGCGCTACGCCCCGGCCATCTACCGCTACATCTACTTCCGCGTTGGGGAGGCCGAGCTCGCCGAGGATCTCCAGGCCGATGTGTTCCTGCGCATGCTCGAGGGCATTCACCGCTACGAGGACCGCGGCTGGCCGATCTCGGCGTGGCTGTACCGCATCGCCCACGACCGCACGGTGGACACCATGCGCCGGCGGCGCATCCGCCAGCACGTGCCGCTCGAGGCGTGGGGCGGGGCCTGCGAAGGCCCGGAGCAGACGGTCAGCGCGCAGCTGGACTTCGAGGAGGTCAGCCGCGTGATGAACGACCTGACCGACGAGCAGCGCCAGGTGCTGCACCTGCGCTTCATGCGCGAGCTGTCGATCCAGGAGGTCGCGAGCAGGCTCGGCCGCAGCGAGGGCTCGGTGAAGGCGCTGCAGCACCGTGGCCTCCAGTCGCTCGCCCGGCGCCTGGCCTCCTCGACCGCTGCCTGACCGATCCCCCGCCGCGCGGCCTCGCCGCCGATGCGCGCCGAACAGGCACGTGGCGCGCGCCCGTGGCGACCGCGCGGGGACACCTCCACGCCACCGCTCCATTTCCCGCTACGTGCTCCACGCGTGTCCCTGTCGGCGCAGGCGCCACCGGCCTGCTGCGCCGCGCCCCGCGTGGGCGCAGACGCTCCTGGCCGCGCCTGAGCGCCGGGCGCTCCTCGAGGCTCTGGCGGCCATGGGCCGGACCGGCGCTCACTGACAGGAGGTACGCGGTGCGGTCAGAGCGTGCTTCAGGGCGAGAGGGGTCGGTACCCCTCTCGCGCTCTCCCCCGCCGGAAGGGGCTGTGCAGCCCTTTCCGGACCATCCCCGCAGGCGATGCCACCTCCCCTCGCTCGCCCGTTGTCATGCCTCAGCACACCAGCCGTACGTCTTAACCGCATTGCCCGTTGCGTTGCAGCCCACCAGCCGCTCATCTCAGCCGCACTGGGCATTGAAGTGCATCAGTCTGTGCCTGGGGCATGGGCATCGGTGGAGGTGGGCATGAGGGCGGACCACCGCGTAAGTCCTGTCACTGAGTCCCTCCCTTTTCCGACGCTCTGCAGCGACCGAGCCGCCACAGAGCGGCGGGAAAAAGGCCGTGGAGGGCCATAGGCCCTCCACACATCTCTGCTGCTGCGCCGCGCGGCTGCCGGCGGCCCACGAGGAGGCGCCCGCAGGTTGGAGTCGGGCGGGCATGGGGCACGGCGTGTGCGGCCGGCACGGCACCGCTTTCGCGCCAGCGCAGACGAAGGCGGCGCTAGATGATCCCGTGCTCGTGGTGCAGCGCGGCGTTGCGGAAGCGGGTGATGCGCAGCTCGTCGATGTCGATCGTGTGCGCCCGGCCGTCCAGGATCTCCTCGGCGATCAGCATCCCGGTGGCCGGCGAGTGCATGATACCGTGCCCGCTGAAGCCGCTCGCGTCCACGTAGCCCTCCAGGTCCGGGTGGCGCCCGAGGATCGGCATGTGGTCGGGCGTGATCTCGTAGGCGCCCGCCCAGCACTGCTTCTCCGCGAGCCCGGCGCTCTCGAGGATCGGGAAGCGCGCCAGCCCGGCCTCCAGCACGCTGTCGAGCCAGGCCCAGTCCACCGCCAGGTTGTGGCCCGGCGGCTCATCGGGGTTCGACCTGCCGAACAGGAGGCTGTCGTGCTCCTTGCGCACCCAGAAGCCGGTGGCGACGTCGATCGCCATCGGCATGGGGCCGGGGATGGCGCCGAACGGCTCGGTGACGTAGACGCAGCGGCGGTACGGCCGCACGGGGATCTCCAGCCCGGCCAGCGCCCCGACCTGGCCAGCCCACGAGCCGGCGGCGTTCACGACCGTCGCGCAGCTCACCGCGCCATCGGGGGTCTCGACGGCGGTGACGCGGCCGCCGGCGATGCGGAAGCCGGTGGCGGGCGTCGCGCGGGCCAGCCGGGCGCCCAGCTCGCGGGCGCGGTTCAGGTAGCCGAGCGCGATGCCGTGCGGGTCGCAGTAGCCGTCGTCCGGGCCGTAGGTCGCGCCGCACAGGTCGTCGGTGCGCATGCCCGGCACGAGGCGCGCGGCCTCCTCGGGCGTGAGCAGCTCGACGCGCGCGCCGAGGCGGCGCTGCATCGCGACGCTCGCCTGGTACTGCTCCCAGGCCTCGGGCTGGTTGATCAGGAACAGATAGCCGACCTGCTGCAGCCCCGAGTGCCCGCCGATCTCCTCCTCGAAGCGCTTGAGCCGCTCGATGCTGTAGAGCGACATGCGGACGTTCACCTCGGTGGAGAACTGGTGGCGCACGCCGGCCGCCGAGCGCGCGGTGGAGCCGGTGATCTCGGTCTCCGCCTGCTCGAGGATGAGGACGTCGGTGCAGCCGCGGGCGGCCAAGTGGTAGGCGACTGAGGCGCCCACGATCCCGGCGCCGATGATCACCACCTCAGCCGTGCGCTCTCCCATAGTTGGTTCCTCTCTTGGGTTGGATGGGCTGTGGGTGCCGGCGCTGGCAGCCTCGCCGCCGGCACCGGCACCCACAGCGGTGCTTCGTGCTCTCGATCTCAGGCCCGGCGCTTCCCCGGCGCCCTCTTCGCCGCCGGGCGGCGCACCTGCGCGCCATCGTCCTCGGGCGGCAGCTGGCTCTCCTCGCCGATCTCCAGCTGCGGCTCCTCCCCGGCGAGCGACAGCGCCTCGCGCTCGTCCGGCGGGCCGGGCTGGCGAAGCGGCCGCTGGCTGCCGGCCGCCGCTCGGCGCTCGTCCCTCCAGGCCAGGCGCTCGCGCACCGTGGCCTCGAAGCCGCGCCCGGTCGGCTCATAGTAGCGGCGCCCGACCAGGTTCGGCGGGAAGTGCTCCTGGTCCACCTGCGCGTCCTCGTAGTCGTGGGCGTACTTGTAGCCCTTGCCGTAGCCCAGCCCCTTCATGAGCGCCGTCGGCGCGTTGCGCAGGTGCAGCGGGACGGGCTCGTTGCGCGTCTCGGCCACGTCCTTCAGCGCGGCGCCGTAGGCGGTGTAGACGCTGTTGCTCTTCGGGCATTGACATAAGTACACCACCGCCTGCGCCAGCGCCAGGTCGCCCTCGGGCTGGCCGAGGAAGTGGACCGCCTGCTGCGCGGCGATCGTCAGCGGGAGCGCCTGCGGGTCGGCCAGGCCGATATCCTCCACCGCCATGCGGACGATGCGCCGGGCGATGTAGAGCGGGTCCTCGCCGCCCTCGAGCATCCGCCCGAGCCAGTACAGCGCCGCGTCCGGGTCGCTGTCGCGCACGCACTTGTGCAGCGCCGAGATCGCGTCGTAGTGCAGCTCGCCGTTCTTGTCGTAGCGCAGGGCGCGGCTCTGCAGCGCGTCGCGGATATCTTCGGTGGTGATCAGCCGCTTGCCGCCCACACCGGGCGCCTTGGACAGCACCGCCGCCTCGAGCGCGTTCAGCGCCGTGCGTGCGTCGCCGTTGGCCATATTGACCAGGTAGGCGCGCGCGTCGGCGGCGAGCAGCACATCGTACTCGCCGAGGCCGCGCTCCCGGTCGGCCAGCGCCCGGTCCACCAGCGTGCCGAGCTGCTCGTCGGTGAGCGACTCCAGCACGAAGACCCGCGCGCGCGAGCGCAGCGCCGGGTTGACCTCGAACGAGGGGTTCTCGGTCGTCGCGCCGATCAGGATGATCGTGCCGTCCTCGACGTAGGGCAGCACCGCGTCCTGCTGGGACTTGTTGAAGCGGTGGATCTCGTCGATGAAGACCACCGTGCGCTGCTGGAACATGCCGAGCCGGTCCTGGGCCTCCTTCACGATCCGGCGCAGGTCGGCCACGCCCGCAGACACCGCGGACACCGGCTCGAAGTGGGCGTTGGTCGTCTCGGCGATGATGCGCGCCAGCGTCGTCTTGCCGCTGCCCGGCGGCCCCCACAGGATCATCGAGAACAGCGTGTCGCTGGCGATCGCGCGCCGCAGCAGCTTGCCCGGCCCGACGATCTGCTCCTGGCCGACGAACTCCTCGAGCGTGCGCGGGCGCATGCGCGCGGCCAGCGGCGCCTGGCGCTGAAGCGCCTCCTCGCGCTGCGCGTCGAACAGTGTTTTCTGTCCCTTCGGCATGGTGTTCGGGTTGACAATTGCCGCGGCGGCCCGCCTTCCATGATACCACACCGCCGCCGCTGCTCTTCCGCAGCTCCGGGGCGGCGGCGGCGCAGTAGAAAGGCCGAGGTGGGGTCATCCCCCTGGTTGGTACCTAGAGTACTGTTCGGGTCATACCCCGATGGGAAGATGGACCTATTGAGGAGTTGCGCACGATATCGTATGCTTCTCATCAGAAGGCACACTCCAAACCGAGACACCGGCCGACAGCCAAGCAACCCTCCGGGATTGCCTCCTGTCACCCCTTCTCCCTCTGTTCTCCTCTAGGTTCTTCGGCCGGGTGTCACGGGATGGAAGCCGGGCAAGACAAAGGCGAGGGCTCGCGCCCTCGCCTTCTGTTTTTCTGCTAGCGCCCTTGCCGACGTTCGCGGCCCCAGCCGGTGATCGCGAGCAGCAGGATGGCGCCCAGCACAGCCACCCCGAAGCTGCGCCAGTTCCAGCCGAAGTCCACACCGCCGAAGCCGAGCAGGTCTATGAGCAGCCCGCCGACGAAGGCGCCAAGAATGCCGATGACGATGTTCGCGAGGCAGCCCTGGCGCTCGTTCGTCCTCATCACGATGCTCGCGACCCAGCCGGCCAGCGCGCCGAAGATCACCCACGAGATCGGGCCCATTTCTAGCTCCTCTTGATGTGTCAGGGGCTGCGCCGCCGCCCGCAGGCCCGCGCGCGCTTGCCCGTAGGTGCCATCCGCTATAGTATACGCGGGCCCCGCTCGCACTGTTGCACTCGTGCTATACTCCGCGTAGCACGTCGACCCAGGAGGCACGATGATCGTCGTCTCATCGCCTGACCACACGCTGCACAATCCGCCGCACGAGTTCTTCGACGGCGCGCTGATCCCGGTGTTCGAGAGCCCGGAGCGGGTCGAGATCATCCTCGCGGCGCTGGACGCCGCGGGCATCGGCCCGGTGGTGGCCCCGCGCTCGTTCGGGCTGGAGCCGGTGCGCGCCATCCACACGCCCGCCTACCTGACCTTCCTCGAGCGCGCCTACGAGCGCTGGGTGGCGGCCGGCGGCGCGCCCGAGGCAGTGCTCCCCAGCACGCTCGCGGTGCGCTGGATGTCGCGCCCGTGTGAGCACCCGCTGGCCGAGCCCGGCTACTACTCCTTCGACCTGAGCGCGCCGATCGTGCCCGGCACCTTCCGCGCCGCGCTGGCCTCCGCCGACGTCGCCCTCACGGGCGCCGCGCTGCTGCTGGAGGGCCAGCGGGCCGCCTACGCCCTGTGCCGGCCGCCCGGCCACCACGCCGGCGCCGACCTGTGCGGCGGGTACTGCTACCTGAACAACGCCGCGATCGCCGCGCAGTACCTGCTGGCGAACGGCCAGGCCGGGGCGCCGACCGTCGCGATCCTGGACATCGACTTCCACCACGGCAACGGCACGCAGCAGATCTTCTACGAGCGCGCCGACGTGCTGTTCGTCTCGATCCACGCCGACCCGGCCCACCACTACCCGCACTACCTCGGCTACGCCGACGAGCGCGGCGCGGGCGCGGGCCTGGGCTTCAACCTGAACCTCCCGCTGCCGCCGGGCACCGGCGACGACGGCTGGCTGGCGGCGCTGGACCGGGCGCTGGACGCCGTGCGCGCCTACGGGCCCGCCTTCCTGATCGTGTCCGCCGGCTTCGACACCTTCGCGGGCGACCCGGTGGCGAACGGCGACGAGGGCTTCACCCTGAGCGCCGCGGCCTACCCGGAGATCGGGCGGCGGATCGAGGCGCTCGGGCTGCCGACGCTGTTCGTTCAGGAGGGCGGCTACGCGATCGCAGCGCTGGGCAGCAATGTGGCCGGGCTGCTGCGGGGATTCGAAGGAGGCTAGTGGTGCGCTACCGGGTGCGCCGGATCGGTCTTGCCTCGGCGCTGCGCGTCGGGTTCGTGCTCGGCTGGCTGGTGGCGCTCCCGCCGGCGCTCGTGCTGGGCTGGGTGGTCATCAAGCTGGTGGAGCTCGTCGACGGCGCGCTGAGCGGGCTCAGGCAGGCGGAGGTGCGGCTGCCGAGCTTCGAGCTCCCCGTCGTCGGCCTGGTCGAGCTGGGCAGCGTCCCGGTGGACGTCGCCACACCGCTCGGCCTCGACAGCGCCGCCCGCTCGACCGCCGACCTGGCCAGCCAGCTGCCGCTGGTGTTCGTGGGCACCACGCTGGCGGCCGTGCTGGTCGGCGCGCTGCTGTTCGTGCTCGGCGCGCTGCTGTTCGCGCTGGGCTACAATCTGATCGCCGGCATGGGCGCGGGCTTGGAGCTGGACCTGCTGCCCGTCGGGCGGGAGCAACAGGAACACGATCACACTGCGTAAACGGAGCATTACAATGACACGCCCCTCTTCCGGCGGCCGCATCGAGGTGATCTGCGGCTGCATGTTTAGCGGCAAGACCGAAGAGCTCATCCGGCGCCTCAACCACGTGCGCATCGCCCGCCAGCCGCTGGCCGCCTTCACGCCGCGCCGCGACACGCGCTACCGCCTCGGCAGCCTGGTGAGCCACAACGGCATCTCGGTCGAGGCCTGCCCGATCGACTCGGTGCGCGAGATCCACGAGCACCTGGAGGAGCACGTGCGCGTTGTGGCGATCGACGAGCTGCACTTCCTGGACGACGACGCCGAGGTGGTGGTGGAGGTGTGCCAGGAGCTCGCCGACCGCGGGCTGCGGGTGATCGTCGCTGGGCTGGACCAGGACTTCCGCGCCCAGCCGTTCGCGCAGATGGCCCGGCTCATGGCGGTGGCCGAGCAGGTGGACAAGCTGTACGCGATCTGTGTCCGCTGCGGCGCCTTCGCCACCCGCTCCCAGCGCCTGATCGACGGCCGGCCGGCGCCCTACGACGCGCCGACGATCGCGGTCGGCGGGCTGGAGCTCTACGAGGCCCGCTGCCGCGCGTGCTACGAGCCCGCGCGGTAGCCTGCTGCTATGCTGCCAGAAGAGTTCGTCGCATCGAAGAAGCGCTCGTGGGAGCGGCTCACCGAGCTGCTGGACCGCTCGCGGCTCGGCGGCGTGGCGGCGCTCTCGGCCGAAGAGATCCACGAGCTCGGGCGGCTCTACCGCAGCGCGACCTCCGACCTCGCGGTGGCCCGGCGCGACTTCCCGGGCCACCGGGTGGTGGAGTACCTGGAGGGGCTGGTCGTGCGCGCGCACGGCACGGTCTACCACACCCGCGCGGCTCGCGGCCACGGCATCGCGGCCTTCTTCAGCCGGACCTTCCCGCGCGCCTTCCGCGCGACCTGGCCCTACACCCTGGCCGCCTTCCTGATGTTCTTCGTGCCGGCCGTCGCTGCCTTCACCACCGCCTACCGCGACCCGGCGGCGGGCGCCGCGCTGCTCCCCGGCGCCGAGGGTGTGATCGAGGACATCCGCAGCCGCCACGAGTGGTGGCGGAGCATCAACGAGGACGGGCGCGCCGCCTCCGCCTCGCTGATCATGACCAACAACATCCGCGTGGCGATCCTGGCCTTCGCCGGCGGCGTGCTGCTCGGCCTGCTGACGCTGTACGTGCTGGTGCAGAACGGCCTGCTGCTGGGGGTGATCGCCGGGGCGGCGCAGGCGTACGGCTTCGGCGGGAACCTGTGGGGCTTCGTCGCCGCGCACGGCGTGGTGGAGCTGAGCGTGATCTTCATCGCCGGCGGCGCCGGGCTCCAGCTCGGCTGGTCGATCCTCCGCCCGGGCCTGCTGACCCGCCGGGCGGCGCTGGTGGTGGCCGCCCGCCGCGCGATGCATCTGCTCCTCGGCTGCGCGCTGCTGCTGGTCGTCGCCGGCCTGATCGAGGGCTTCATCTCCCCGTCGGACCTGCCGCCGGCCGCCAAGTACGCGGTGGCCCTGCTCAGCGGCGCGCTGCTCTACGGCTACCTGCTGCTGGTCGGCAGGGGGGAGAAGGACAGGTGACCGGCTTCAGCGCCCGGCGCTCCCCGCCTCTGCCTCCGGCCGCTTCCCGATCCGCAGCGCCACCAGCGCCCCGAGCAGCGCCACCGCGATCATCAGCGCGCACTGGATCGCGATGCGCGCCGCGCTGACGTCGGTGCTGCCCGAGCCGACGATCGTCCCGCCCACGCCGGTGCCGATCGCCGTGCCGAGCCCCGACGCCACCTGCATCGCGGCCGACGCCTTGCCCTCCTGGCCGGGCGGCGCGTTCTCCAGCACCGCCAGCGAGATCGTCGTGAAGGCCAGCCCGATGCCGAGCCCGGCCACCGCCCAGGCGCCGATCCCCGCCAGCGGCGTGACGCTCGGCAGCAGCGTCACGATCACGGCGCCGATGCCGACGGCGACGAGCGTCAGCCCGACCGCCGCCACGCTCCGCCGGCTCGCGCGCCCGGCGATCTGCGCCAGCACCCACGAGCCCGTGGTCCACGTCAGCGTCGCTGCGGTGAGCGGCAGCCCGGCGACGGCGATGCTCTGGCCGCGCAGTTCGTTCAGCGCCAGCGGCACAAACGCGTCCACGCCGAAGAACGAGAGGTTTAGCAGACACATGGCCACGATCGCGGCCGGCATGCCCGCCGCCGCGCGCAGCGTGCCCTCGGGCATCATGCGCCGGAGCGCCGGGAGCGCCAGCGCCACGCCCGCGATGGCCAGCCCGGCCGCCAGCAGCGGCTGCGCAGTCTGCCCGAGCCCGGCCATCAGCAGGCCGACGCCGCCCGCCAGCTGGACGGCGTTTCTGGCCGCCCCGCGCCCGGGAGCCGGCTGCGAGTGGTCGTCTGCCGGCTGCGCCTCCGGCCGCCCCATGCGCCGCAGCACCGGCAGCGCCAGCAGCGCGGCGATGATCGGCAGCGGCACCAGGCTGAGGAAGACCCAGCGCCAGCCGGCGAAGTCGGTGATCAGCCCGGCGACCGCCGGCCCGATCAGCCCCGGGACGACCCAGGCCGTCGAGGTCATGGCGAGCATGCGCGCCTTCGTGCCCTCGGGGTAGCCGCGCCCGATCGCCACGTAGGCGACCGAGGAGATCATCCCGGCCCCGAGGCCCTGCACGGCGCGCGCGGCGATCAGCACCGGCATCATCGGCGCGAGCCCGGCGACGAGCAGGCCGGTCACGAACAGCGAGACGCCCAGCATGAACGGCTGCGCCGGGCCGTACCTGTCCGCGGCGCTGCCGGCGAGCGTGACGCCCACCAGGTTCGTCAGCATGAAGGCGCTGAAGGCCCACCCGTACAGCGCCAGCCCGCCGAGCTCGCGGGTCGTCGCCGGCATCGTCGCCGCCACGGCCAGCGCCTCGAAGGCCGCGCTCGCCACGACCAGCACGAGCCCGATCGTCAGCGCCCTGAAGCGTGGCGCGAACACTCCCTCGCTCTCTCGCGCGGCCCCCGTAGTGGCTAGTGCCTGGTCAACCATCGTTGTGTCACTCTGTTGTTGCATACGTTGCCGCGCTTATCTTAGCGGAGTCCGGCCCGCCTTCGCCTCATCCCCCGGCCCGGTCCATCCTGAACATTAGTGCAGGAGCGACGCTCCACCGGAGCGTCGCGCTCTGCGGCACCACCTTTGGCGAAGGAGCGGCGGAGCTAACGCACCAGTCGCACCCACTCCAGCCGCATCTCGCCGCCGTCGCCGACCCCCACCGGGTCGAGGCGCAGGCGGCTGATGGTCCCCTCCCAGCCCGGCTGCCCGCGCAGCTCGAGCGTGTAGGTCACCGCCGCCTCGGTCGGCTCCAGCTCCCAGCGCACCGAGCGCTCCTCGCTGATGCTCCCATCCGGCCCGGCGTAGAACAGCTGCGCGTCGCGGGCGCCTGTTCCGTTCGCCAGCCGCACCTCGATCGCCCGGTAGCTCCCGGCGTCCAGGTTGAGCAGCGGGCTCAGCAGCGTCGGGTCGACGCCCGGCTGGAAGCGCCAGCCGCCTGCGAACTCCTCCCCCGCGACGTTTGCGGCCCGCCAGCCGAACGGGGCGGCGTCGAAGCGCCAGCCCTCCCCGCGCGCCAGCTCGTCCGCCATCGGCAGCCGGTGGTAGACGCCGACCTTGGCCGGCAGGTCGAGCGGCTGCAGCGCCTCCCGGTAGGGCGCGAAGCACGCCTCGACAGCCGGGATCGTGAGCCGGTGGCGCTCCAGCAGCTCCTCCGGCGGCCGCAGCGCCTCCTCCGTCACCAGCGCCGTCGCGCCTGCGTGGAGCGCGGTCTCGATGCGCTCCCGGATCGCCGCGCAGGCCCGATCCCAGTCGCCGCCGCTGTCGAACAGCGCCTGGTTCAGCGACACGAAGTTCTCGTGCCCCTCGTAGTAGGGCAGGTACAGCTCCAGCAGCCCGTCCGGCACCACCAGCAGGTCCGCCGGCGTGCTGCGTGCGGCCAGCTCGCGCGCCACCACGCGCTGCAGGTCCTGCGTCTCATCGCCGCGCCGCTCGATCGACCCGTAGTTGAGCGCCAGCGCCGCCCCGGCGATCCCGATCGCGGCCAGCGACCGCCACCCCCACGGCCGCCCGCCCTCGAGCGCGATCGCTAGCAGCAGCAGCAGCGGCGGCAGGCTCGCGATCCAGAACTCGATGTTGTCCGGCTCCCACCAGGCGAAGAACGCGCCGTACGCCAGCAGCCACACCGCCAGAAGCGGGACGGTCGCGGCCGCGCGCCTCTCCGCCTCCCCGCGCTCCCGCGCCCCTGCTCCTCCGCGCCCACGCGCGACGAGCCGCTCCCACGGCAGCGCGCACAGGCCCAGCAGCAGCCAGAGCAGCGCCCCGCCCGGCTGCGCCAGCGTGTCCGCCAGCCCCTCGCCGAGGTCGGCCAGCCGGTCCCCGGTGAGCGGCCGGCCCCACCAGCCGGTGCGCGCGTACTCGGTCAGCCACGCCAGCGCCGCCTCCCAGCTGCGGAACCCGCTCACGCCCAGGATCACCCACAGGTACGGCAGCCCCACGGTGAGCGCCAGCGCCCCGGCGTACCAGCGCCAGCGGGCGAGCCAGGGGCCGAGGGCCGAGGGGCGCGTGGCGCCAGGCACCTGGCTCCGCCCGCCCGCCAGGTCGAACAGGGCGTAGACCAGGATCGGCGCGCACAGGAGCGCGTTCGTCTGGTGGAACAGCGTCGCCAGCCCCTGCGCCGCCCCGAGCTGCGCCAGGCGCCCTGCCGGCGGCGCGCCCGGCCTGCTTATCAGCTCGAGGCACAGGATCAGGAACAGCGCCGCGAGCGTGTAGACCTCGATCTCGACCGCGTAGTACCAGTAGGCGTAGCTGGCGCCGAGCAGCGCCGCCGCCGCCAGCGCTGCGTCCGCTCGCCCTGTGGCTCGCCGCGCCACGCGGTACAGCAGCGCCACGCCCAGCGCGCCGGCGAGGGCGTTGATCACCTGCATCGGGACGGCCGCCCCGCCGCCGTACCCCAGCGCGCGGCCCGCCGCGAGCGTCAGCGCGCCGAGCGGCCCGTACGCCAAGTGATGCGGGTGGAACAGCTCGGTCCACGGCTTGCGCTCGACGCTCGTCACGTACGAGAGCGCGTCAAAGGTGTGGACCTGCGTGAGGGTGCTGAGGTAGAGCGCCAGCGTGCCGACGAACAGCGCCGGGGAGGCCAGGCGGGCGAGCTGGCTTGTAGACGGGAGTGAGGGCATACCGCCGAATTATAGCAGATACACCCTCAGTACAGCGGCGGGCTGATCTCGATCGTGTCGCCGGGCGCGGTCGCGGTCCGCCGGACCACTCCGGCCGGCAGCTCGACCACATAGCGCCCGCGCCACGGCGCGACTCCTGCGAAGGGGTGCCACGGCGGCAACGACTCGCGCACGCTGATCACCCGGTGCTCCCGGTCGACGAAGAGCACGTCGATCGGCACGCGCATGAACAGCATGTGGATGCTGGACTCGGGGTAGATCACCAGCGCGTACCCGTCGGGGAGCTCCTTGCGCCCCATGAGCCCGAGCCCGCGCGCCAGGAACGACCGCGCCACCTCGCCCCGGTCGGCGAGCACCGTGCCGCGCGTCGTGTTGATGATCCGCACCGTCTGCGTCATGGGCTTCGCCGGTATCAGCCGCCCAAGGAGCCGTCGGCGCGGATCAGGCGCGGGACAGCCGGGCCGAGGATGACCACGAACAGCGACGGGAAGATCAGGAACACCATCGGGAACAGCATCTTGATCGGCGCCTTCTGCGCCTCCTCCTCCGCCCGCTGCCGCCGCCGCACGCGCATCTGGTCGGACTGGATGCGCAGGATGCGGCCGATCGACACGCCGAGCTGCTCGGCCTGGATCACCGCGCCGACGAAGGTCTGCACGTCGTCCACGCCGCAGCGCTCCACCATGTCCTTGAGCGCGTCGCGGCGGGCCCGCCCGAGGCGCGTGTCGCTCAGCACCCGCCGGAACTCAATCGAGAGCGCGTCGTCCCACTTTTCGGTCAGCCGCTGCATCGCCTGGTCGAACGAGAGGCCGGCCTCCACGCAGATGCACAGCAGGTCCAGCGCGTCGGGCAGCGCCTTGACGATCGCCCGCTTGCGCCGCTTGATCTGCTGCCCGAGCCAGATGCCCGGCAGCAGGTAGCCGAGCGCCGCGCCGATCGCGGTGAACAGCATGGCCTGCGGCAGCTCCATGCCCTGCGAGAAAGTCACGATCCCGAAGATCACCAGCAGCGCGATCGCCAGCCCGATCCTGATGCCCGAGAACTGCATCGGCGTCAGGTTGCCGGGGTTGCCGGCCTGCTGCAGGTTACGCCGCAGCCGCTCCGCGCTCTGCTTTGGGCCGTACTGGCCGAGGCGGGCGAGGATCGCGCGCGCCAGCGGCACCAGCACGCGCTGGCTGAAGGGCTGCTGCAGCTCCAGCTCCTCGAGCGTCATCGTGCGCTCGGTGAACTGGCTCAGTCGGTCGCTGATGGCATCCGGCTGGCGCGACTGGCGCAGCCCCAGCCCGACCATCAGCACGCCGACCATAACCAGCACGCCGAACGCAATCAGCGGCAGCATTTCAGTCATCGCTTTGCCCCCTAGGGTGTTTCGAGGGACGTGGTCCCCGTCGGGCAGCGTATCTCCGGCCGGCCACGGCAACGGCCGTCGGCGCGGCGGGCCAGAGGTGTGGAGTGGAAGGGGCGCGCCCTTCGCACACCCTGTTCTTCAGACACCTTCTCAGACGTCGATGTCCACGATCTTCATGATAGCGAAGTAGCCCATGACGATCATGACCAGCGACGACACCGGCAGGCAGCACCACGCCTGCGGCGGCATGCCGAAGGTGAAGATCGGCGCCATGTAGCCGGGGTTGATCACGGTGATCATGATCGCCAGCGCGATCGGCAGCCCGGTGATCACGTAGGCCGAGATGCGCCCCTGGGCGGTCAGCGTCTGGATCTCGCCCTTGATGCGCACCCGCTCGCGGATCGTATGCCCGATCGTCTCCAGGATCTGAGCCAGGTTGCCGCCCGACTCCATCTGGATGTTCACCGCCGTCACCAGCAGGTCGAGGTCGTCCGACGGCACGCGCTTCAGCAGGTTGCCCAGCGCGTCCTCGGTCGAGAGCCCCAGGCCCACCTCCTGCACCACCCGCCGGAACTCGGACGCCGTCGGCTCGGGCGCCTCGCGCGACACCAGCTCCATCGACTGGAGCAGGCTGTAGCCCGAGCGCAGCGCGTTCGCCAGCATGTTGATCGTGTCGCCGAGCTGGTTGTTGAACTTGGTCACCCGGCTGCGCGCGGCCCAGGCGACGTACAGGTTCGGCAGGAAGGAGAACAGCACGAAGCCCACCAGGGCGGTGAGCAGCTGCGCCTCCGGCGATGCGCGGCCGAGAAAGGCCCCGACGCCAGCGCCGACGATCGCCGCCAGCAGCTTCAGGCCGTAGAACTCGGTCACCGTCAGCTTCAGGTCGGCCCGCGCCAGGTCGCGTGCGGTCTGGCTGCCGCGCTTGCCCTTCGAGAGGCGCGCGTCGATCTCGGCCAGCGGCCGCGCGCTGGCGTTGCGCGCCTGCTGGTCGCGGCGGCTCGCGAACTGGCTGAGCCGGTCGCCGACGTCCTTGTTGCTCGAGTCGGCGCTCTGTGCGATCGCCGCGAATATGCCGAGCACCACCAGGAAGAACAGCCCCGCCAGGATATACGGCAGATAGGGGGCGATCTGGGCTGGTATCTGCATCAGGCTGACCCCTAGAATCGATCCATCCCGCCGTAGCCGAAGATGTTGGGCGGCAGGTAGATGTTCAGCTCCTCGAAGCGGTCCACGAAGCGCGGCCGGATGCCGGTCGGCTTGAGCGCACCGATCACCTTGCCGCGCTCGTCCAGCCCCTGCTGCTCGAAGACGAAGATGTCCGAGAGCACCACGACGTCGCCCTCCATCCCCTGCACCTCGGTGATGTAGAGCGTCTTGCGCGAGCCGTCCTTCAGGCGGCCGAGCTGCACGATCAGGTTGACCGCCGAGGCGATCTGCTCGCGGATCGCCCGCACCGGCAGGTCCATGCCCGACATCAGACACATAGTCTCGATACGGGCGATCGCGTCGCGCGGCGAGTTGGCGTGCAGCGTGGTCATCGAGCCGTCGTGGCCGGTGTTCATCGCCTGCAGCATCTCCAGCGCCTCGCCGCCGCGGCACTCGCCCACCACGATCCGGTCCGGGCGCATACGCAGACAGTTGATCACCAGGTCGCGGATGCTGATCTCACCGCGTCCCTCGACGTTGGCCGGGCGCGACTCGAGCGGCACGACGTGGTCCTGGCGCAGCTGGAGCTCGGCGGCGTTCTCCACCGTGATGATCCGCTCGTCGTCCGGGATGAACGACGACAGCGCGTTGAGCATGGTCGTCTTGCCCGAGCCGGTGCCGCCCGACACCACGATGTTGAGCCTGGCCCGCACACAGGCCGCCAGGAACTCGGCCATCTCGCGCGTCAGGCTGCCGAAGCGGATCAGGTCCTCGATCGTGATGCCTTCTTTTTTGAACTTGCGGATGCTGATCGTCGGCCCGCACAGCGCCAGCGGCCGGATCACCGCATTGACGCGGCTGCCGTCAGGGAGGCGCGCGTCGACCATCGGCGAGGACTCGTCGATGCGGCGGCCGAGCGGCGCCACGATGCGGTCGATCACCCGCAGCACGTGCTGGTCGTCGGTGAAGGCGACCTGGCTCTTCTGGATCTTGCCGCGCCGCTCGACGTAGATGTTGCGCGGCCCGTTCACCATGATCTCGGAGACCTCCGGGTCGTTCAGCAGCTCCTGCAGCGGCCCGAAGCCCAGGATATCGGCGGCGATCGCCTCGAACAGCCGCGCCCGCTCGCTGCGCGTCAGCACGATGTTCTCTTTGTCCAGGATCGAGTTGAAGATCTCCTCGACCTGCTGGCGCACGCGGGCGATGTTCGAGAGGTCGAGCTTCGGGTCGAGCTCGTTGATCAGCTGGGTCTGCACGCGTGTGCGCAGCTCGATCAGGTTATCTTCGTCACGCCGGGCGGGCGGCGGCGCCCCGGGCCGCGCGATGTTGCCGGGTGTGTTCAGCTGTTGGCCGGGCTGCAGCGCGCCGGTCCCCGAAGTCCCACCGATCCGTTTGAGCAGCGACATAGCTCGTTCCTTCCGGTCTGCGATGCGCGGTTCGTGCGGCGGCACAGGAGCCGCTGTGGACTACCGTCTGGCTATCAGGCGGCCGAACAGGCCGGTGCGCTCCGGCTGCTTCTTCTCCGCCGGCTGCGCGCCGCCCTTGGCGTTCGCTGTGCGCGCCGCGCCGTTGTGCAGTGTGTTGGCCAGCGCGAAGATCGCCTTGGATGTCTCGTGGCCGCGCTTCTCGATCACCAGCGGCACGCCCTGGTTCACCGCCAGGGTCATCTCGTGCGCGGCGTTCGGGATCTGCAGCATCACCTTGTGCTGGATGTTCTCCTCGACGTTCTCGACCCTGATGCCCAGCCGGTTATCGGCCTTGTTGAGCACCAGCATCGTCTTCTCCGGCGGATACTCGAGCAGCTCGGCCACCTCGAGGAACAGCTTGATGTTCTTGATGCAGGGCATCTCCAGCGTCATCAGCGCCACGATGCGGTCGGCCAAGTCCAGCACCGCCAGCGCCCGGTCCTGGAACGAGGACTGCGTGTCCACGACGACGTAGTCGAACTCTTTCTTCAGCGCCTCGAGGATCGCGCGCAGGTGGTCGGCCGTCACCAGCTCGCCGGTCTGCGGGTTGGGCGGCGCCAGGAGGATCTTCACCTGCGAGGCGTGCGTGGCCAGCACGTCGTTCAGCAGGTCGCGGTCCAGCTCGCTGATGCGGTTGGCGAGGTCGGCGATCGTCTTGGTGGACACCAGGTTCATGATCACGCCGATGTCGCCGAAGATCAGATTGCCGTCGACCAGCGCGACCTTCTTGCCGGTGAGCTGGCGCAGCGCCACCGACAGGTTGGCGGCGATCGTCGAGGTGCCGACGCCCCCCTTCGGGCTGAAGACGGCGATGATCTGGCCGTTGGAGCCCTGCTCGCCGCCTGCGCCGCCGCCATCGACGGTGGCCCCGCTGGGGACGTAGCGCCGCTGGGTGCTCTGCAGCCGGTAGACGTGGCGGATCGCGCTGTAGAGCTCTTCGGCGCTGATTGGCTTGATCAGAAACTCGCGGGCGCCGGCGAGCATCGAGCGGCGCAGGTAGTCCTGCTCGCCCTGGACGCTCATCATGATGACCTGGACGGTGGGCACCTGGCTGAGCATGGCCTCAGTGGCGGCGATGCCGTCCATATCCGGCATGTTGATGTCCATCAGCACCACGTCCGGCTGGTACTGCTTGGCCATCGCCACCGCCTCGCGGCCAGTGCCGGCCTTCGCGACCACCTCGATGTCCTTCTCGAAGAAGAGCAGCTTCTCGAGGTTATCGCGCGTCTCGGCGATGTCATCGACGATCAGCACGCGGATTTTTGGCGGCCCCGACTGCTCCTGCGTTCGCGATCCTCCAGCCATTCCTGTCCTCACTGCGTGTCTGTATCGCGGCTATGGTGGCGGGCGTCTGCGGGCGGGCCGGGTCTCCCGCGCCACCATTCGTTCTGATACGAGTTATGCGGTGGCCTTGCCCCCGCACTGCCTGGAAGGGTACTGAGAGGGCCCGCTGGCCCTCCAGACCTCCGCGCGGCAGGTGCCGCAGCACCACACCGCGTACGTTGTGTTCTGAGAGGTGTCTTGCGGCTGTGCGCGTGCTGCCGAAGCCGTCATGCGCACAGCCGCAACTCCTCTTCCCCGCTGCTACGGCGTTGTCGTCGGCGTCGCCGGGACCGGCGTGAGCGCGTCCTCCGAGATCGGCGCTGGAGGCGGCGGCGCGGGGAGCGGCAGGCCGAACTGCTGCATCAGGATGTCCATGGTCGCGCCGTTGGTCGTCTCCAGATCCGTGTCGCCCCGGCCGCGCAGCACGAGCGTCACCGGAGCGCCGGTGTTGCGGGCGAACTCGACGATCTCAGCCTCCTGGTCGGTCAGGGCCAGCACCAGCGTCCAGGTGCCGGGGGTGATCGTGCCGCCCTCGGCCGCGCTGCTGCCCGCCACCGGCTGGCCGTCCGGCCCCGTCTCGGGCGGCCCGGCCGCGCCCTCGGGCGTCGGCGTGCCCTCGCCCTCCACCGGCGCCGGCTTCACCACCTGCAGCACCTGGGCGTTCTGCACCAGCGTCTTGGTCGTGCGGGCGATGAACGGCTCCTCGACGAACGTGAGCTGCTGCAGGCCCGTCGTCGGGTCGAGCGTCAGGCCCGGGCGGATCACCGTGCGCTGCACCTCGAAGGTCATCACCAGATCCACGAAGTCGCCCTGGGTGATCAGGTCGGCCACGCCCGTCAGGTTGTTCACCTGGATCGGGTAGGCCTTGGGCCGCGGCTCGTCCGGCGTGTCCGCGGGCGGGATCTGCTGCGAGAGCCCCGGCTCAGTGATCATATCCTGGCGGATGATCTCGGTGGCGTTGATCTGCCGCAGGGTCAGCTTGTTCGCCACCTCGCCGATGCTCGTGAAGTAGGTGTTGGGCGCGGCGTTGTACTGCGGCTCAGGGATCTCTTGCAGCGTCAGGTAGGTCTCGGTGTCGGTTATGACTGTGTTGTTCGGGATGTCGGCGCGCGCCGCCACGACTTGCCTCAGCGGTACTGCGGTTGGTGGTTCGATAACGGCCGGCGGTGTCGTCGGCGTCTGGAGGAAGAACAGGAGCGCGAGCGCGCCGCCGACGGCGATCAGGAATCCCAGGAGTAAGAAGAGCCGACCACGCCTCATGTGCGCTGTGCCTTTCTTTCACGGGCAGGCGGAGATTCAGCGTGCCTGTGGCCCATTATAGCACAGGCAAGCAAGCCAAAGCCGAATTCGCCGCGACTGCGGTTATGATCATTACAGATTCGAAAATGGAGCGATACGATGCTCGTGGGCTGACGCTAGGTCACGTTTTCGTTCGCTGCCGCCGGGGATGCGTCGTCCCACCGGCGAGATGGCTTGCAGGGAGCGCAGGGGCGCTCGAAGGGTGCGGCGCGTGAGCCAAAGCGTGGGGTCTCCCCGCCCCAGCTGTGCCCGGTCCGTCGCCCGGTACGCCATAGGTGGGTGCGGCGGAGCGCGAGAGGGTCCCCGCGCCCCGCCACCTCCCCTGCACCCGCAGCGCGCTACGGGAGCGGCCGCAGGATCAGCGGCAGGTAGATGCCACCATTGCCCGGCTCCCCCGGGTCCCCTGGGTTCCCTGGGTTCCCCGGGTTCGTCCCCGGTCCAGGCGGTGGCGGCGTGGTGATCGTCACCTGCACCTGCATGCTGACGTTGTTCTTCTCGGCCGCGAGCGGGTCCGGCGCGCCGAGCGCGGTCTCCTGCACGTTGTCCACGCTGTCCACGACGGCGACGAGCGTATAGGTGCCGGGTACCGGGAAGAGCGCTCGCAGATCGAGCCCGGTGCCGGGGTTGACCAACTCGCCGCCCTGCGTGGTGTTGAACCACCAGCGTGTGTCGTAGGCCTCGACTCTCACAACTGCGTCCGGGGTCATCCGGCTGCGGTTGATCGACATGTATGCCCGGTGGTAATCGGTGACCGGCACCTCGATACCGAGCGGCGGCGCCGGGTGCGGGTTCGGCACGGACACTCCCGGCGGGTAGACGAACAGGTCCAGGAAGAACGAGCCGCCCTCCCCGTAGTCGGCCGAAATCGTCGGCTGCTCGAAGTCGTTGTGGTTCGTGATCGTGATGGCCAGGCCGGTGACTGTGCCGTTAGTGAGCGTCGCCGTGATGCCGTCGCCGACGAACTTGAGGTCGGCGCTGCCGGGCCGCAGCACGACGATCGACAGCCGGGTCAGCGTAGGCGTGGTCCGCTCGTCGGTGCCGCGGCGGAAGCGCACACGGTACTGGAAGCAGTTGGCCGGTTCCTCGAACCCCGTCGCCTCGTTCGCGCCCTCCACGCTGAAGTTGGGCCCGCTCGGCGATGCGTCGAGCGGTTGGGTCCAGGCGGTGTAGCTGGTCTGCACCAAGCAGTTCGGGTTGGTCGAGGTGCGATAGGAGACCTCCAGGTCGGCGCCGTTGGTGATGCCCGTGGCGCGCCAGCGGATGGTCTTGACCTTCACCTCACTGCCGCCGAAGGCGATCGAGATCGGCGCAGCGAAGTACCAGCCGCTCTCGGGGTAGGTTGGCTCATCCGGCTGCTCGCCGACCGTCGCCTGCGAGACGATGCTCACCGGGTTGGCGCTGGTGCCGGTGTTGCCGCCGATATAGTAGACGTAGGCCAGGCCAGGCTTCGTGCTCGGCACCACGACGTAGCCGCCCGCGAAACGCCGCGGCGGGTCCTCGTCTGCCAGTGTCGTGAAGTTGCCGCCCGTGCCGGGGAGAGTCGTCAGCACGCGCTGATCGTCGGTCGTGATCGGGCTCGACGACGAGAGGTGCTCCGATACATCGGGTGGCATCGTGCCTCCCGAGCGGCCGCCGAAGATGTAGAGCGTGTTGTTCCACAGCGCGGCGCCGTGCTGGTCGCGCGGTTGGAGCAGCGCGCCATCGCCGCTGGCGGCGCTGTTGGCGAAGGTGATCGTGCCGTTGCTGTTGATGATGCCCTTCACAACCCGCTGGCTATAGCGATTCTGGTTGATCCGGTCGTCGTCGATCTGCCCGCCGGTGAGGAAGAACGCCTTCTGGAGCTCGCCGGTCTCGGCGTTCGCGAACTCGCCGCTGATGAGCGCGGAGTACCAGAAGCCCGCCTCATTTGCGGCGCTCTGCGGGATATCGAAGTAGGTGCCGGGTGTGCCGTTCGAGATCCAGGTGATGTCACCGGTGCTGGTGTTCAGCGAGCCGTAGATGATGCGGCGCGAACCGCTCACGCTGATGGTGCTTCCGGTATCGGGATCCTGGTGCAAACCGCCGACCACGTACAGGTAGGTGATGCCGTTAGCGGCGGTCATGATGAAGGCCGAGGCGCCGGTGATGCCGCGGTCAAGGTCGTTGAAGATGCCGAACCGATCCGGGTAGGTCGCCGGCAGGAGGCCATCCGGCTCGCCCGGAGGGTTGTTATCCGCCGGATTGTTATTGCTGTCGCCGCCCTTGCGCCAGCCGGTGATCACGCCGTTGTCGACGGTGCCGATCAACACCGAGCGGCTGGAGATGGTGCGAATGCCGATCTGGACCGAGCCGCCGATCACATACAGGAAGCCGTCTCCTTCGGCGGCGTTGGTCGTGAGCGCGGCGATCGCGACGTCGGATCGGTTCGGCTCGGCCGCAGTGGCCCCGGACCTGGTCGTGTGCGGCACTGCGGGCAGCGTGCCGGCCCGCTCCCAGGCCACCAGGCCGGTGTCCTGATCCACCACGCCGCGATACACGTCGCTGCAGAATCTGCCTGCGTTGCAGTTCGCGCCGGTCCCGTTGCCGCCGACGGCGAAGATATAGCGGCCGATCGCTGCGGCGCGAATTCTGTCGCGCGCGTCGGGGATGTTCGAACCGGTGGTCTTGAAGTCCAGCGTGCCGACCGGCACGAGCTGGACGCCGCCCGCGTTCTCGGCAGGCTCGCCGGTCTCGCTGACGAGTCCAGTGAACAGGAACGAAGACCCGACGTCGCCGAACTCCGACGTCTTATCGTCCACCGGCAGCGGGTAGTCGACTGCGGCGGTGGCCGGCGTGACGGGAAGCAACCCGATCAGCGCGGCGCAGAGAATCAGAAAGAGCAGGCCGCGGGCCTGGCGCGACGTTGGTCGCGTTGCGGACATCGGCAGTTCCTTTCTTTCAGCGGGTGTGGGAGGGGGAGCGGAGCGGATCTCCACCACCGCATCGCGCCAGGGCGCTGCGAGATGTGTCCGTGCGGGTCGATCGCCCCGGCGCGTATCTTACCACGCCTGGCGAGGCGGCATGGAGGGCCATGTCACGCTGCACGCCGTAGGCGTTCCCGTCGAAGACAGGTGCGGAGCGAAGCATCTGGCGGTGACGGCTGTACGCTGAGGCTGCCGGTTGAGCTCCTTTGCGCCGCCCGTGGCCCCGCGCTCCGCGGCGTCCCCGGCGAAGCTAGGCTCGGCCATAGTGTGGTGTAGGGCTGCTTCGGCCGAGCGTGCGGAGAGGGGCAGAACAGGGCTGGCCCGCAAGCCACTCCCATCCTGCCCCTCCTCGTCTAACCGACTCTACTCCCCATCCTCCTGGGTTCCGCACGGGCCGGTCGACATATCGAGTGTGAAGTGGTACTCGACGATGCCGTTCAGCGAGGCGGCGCCTGGCGTGACCGTCACGCGCACGTTGTTCGCGCTAGGCATCTTGTCGACGAACAGGTCATACACGCGGGCCGTGCGGTCCTCGAGCGGCTTGTGGCCGATGTATGCCTTCATCGTGTAGGTGCCGGGCGGCAGATCGTGCACCAGGTAGCGCAGCCTGCCGGTGGTCTCGTCGACCTTGATCGGCACCGGCGGGATCTGCTGGCCCGATTCGGTGTGGGTCAGGTAGACGAAGCCGACAGTCCCGTTCACGAGATCCGGGAAGCCATCGCCTGGACCAGGCATGGTGGCAGGCGACATCGTCTCGGACCGGAGGCCCACGCCCGCCTTGCACTCGCCGTAGATGGCGTCCTCCTGGATGTCGTCGAAGATCTTGCCCAGGTCGATCGCCTCTTGCGCCGAGTAGATGTAGTTCGAAGCGCTGGCGACGTAGTTCAGGCCGGTCTGGTCGACCTTACCAAGCGCAACGACGTAGATCTCGCCGCCGGTCGGCTCGACATAATTGTGGTAGAGCGACGAGCCCTCTGCCGCCATCGCGCTCAGCGGCGCAAGGATGCCATTCGGGTCGTCCGGCGGGACAGTACCGGCCTGGCAGGCCACCGTCTCACCGCTGCAGCCGTTGTAGTCGTTGAGCAGGCCGTTGCGCAGCACGTTGGCGACACCGTCGGTGACGAAGATCACGACCCGGCGGTAGCGCTGCCCGTCCGGAGCCTTCTCGGGCGCGGTAGCGAAGACCTGCGCGGCGCGCGCCAAACCGACCGCGCTGGGCGTCGAGCCGTCGGTGAGGTACGGGTCACCGTTGATCGCGCCGGCGTTGCGGATGGCGTTCTTCAGCTCGGCCGCGTTAGAGCTCCAGTTGCTCGGATAGACCTGCGTGAGGCTCTGGACCGCGGCGGCGTCATCACCACCGCCCTCGGTGTACAGGCCGAAGTCGCCGGCGAAGGTGACGATGCGCATCACATCGTGCGGGCGGAGGGCGGACTGCTCGGCCATCCGATTGACGAAGCCCTCCAGCACATCCTTAGCGATCTTGATGCGGCGCTCGTTCACCTTGTCCCAAGCGGAACCAGGGCCGCTGGAGCAGTTGTTCGTACCGGCACACTGGACGACCTGGCCGCCGATCTTACCCTGGCCGTTGAAGTTCCAGCTCATCGAACCGGTCACGTCGAGCACCACCAGGAACTGGATCGGCCGGTCGGTGTTGTTCATCATGCGGTAGCGCGGGATGTAGGCCACGTTACCGCTCAGCGTGAGCTTGTTGGACGGCGGCGGGTTGGTCTCGAGCATCGCGCACATACCGCCCTTGCGGACGTAGGCGAGCTTGACCCACGGCCCCTGGACCGGATCGGTGCCGTAGTCGACCAGCAGGAACGCGCCCAGCGTCTCGACGTAGTAGGACGGATTGGCGTTATCGCCGTTGTCGAAGCGATACAGCGGCAGAGTCATCAGCGTGCGGCGAGACTTGTGGTACTCGAGCTGCGTGAGCACCGGGCCGCTGAAGGGATTGTTGCCCTTATCGAGCGCGAAGTCGTTACCGTAGACCCACTCGTTGCCGGAGAACTCGCCGGGCTTCTGCGGGTAGCCGGGGTACTCGGCCGGCCCCTCAGGGATGTCCGGCCAGGGCGCCTCGGCGAAGCCATCCAGGATGTTGCCGTCGCCCTCGAGCATGCGCGCCAGCGCGGCGGTGTTGTTCGCGGGAATATCAGGCTTCCAGCGCAGCAGGCTGAAACCACCGTTCGGGTTCGTGCTGTCGCGCAGGTAGAGCGTCTTATACGTCAGCGGCTCCCGATAGGTCTCGTCACGGTAGAACCCGTCGTGGTTGATGAAGCCCCTCTCATCATCCAGCGTCGGCTTGCCGTTCACCGAGTAGCGCACGGCGATCGGGTAGAGCCCGGAGGTGCAGAAGCCGAGCTTGGAGAAGGCGGTGGAGTTGACCGGCAGGCTGTTGGTGCCGAACAGCTTGGCGAAGTAGGTGTCCACCTCGCCGCCGACGTCAACCCGGATGTATTGGGCGCCCTCCACGCGCTGCGCGCCGCACGCGCCGACCTCCGAGCAGGTGGAGATCACCGAGCCGGAGGCGTCCAGGTACTGGGCGCGCACGCTGCGCGACCCGGCCTGGGGCACCTGGCCGTAGGTCGTGACCTGCACGCCGTTGGTGATCAGCGACTGCTCGATCGCTCGGCGGACGTCGCTGTCGGTGCCGCCGCTCAGATACATATTCATGCCGGCGAGCGCGGCCGCGTTCGTGCCGCGGACGATGTTGCGCTGCTCGGCATAGGTGTTGCCAACATCGACGGCGAGGGCAACCATTCCGAACAGCACTACAAGCATGACCGCGATCAGCGGTACTGCCTGCCCTCGTTCCCTGTGCTGAGTGCGTCTAACCTTCATACGTCCCTCACTAAGCGAACCGCTGTTGTGTGCCGGCCCCTGTGGTTGCTACGGCGAGGACGGTCACAGGGGAGAGCCGTCCTCGCCGCTGAGTTGGGCCGCCGCTGGCTGGCCTGACGGCTTACGTGCCGCCGCGCGTCGGGCGCGGTGTGCTGGTTGCTGGCTGCGGCGTGTTGGTCGCCGGGCGCGGCGTGTTGGTCGCCGGGCGCGGCGTGTTGGTCACCGGACGCGGCGTGTTGGTTGCCGGGCGCGGCGTGCGCGTCGGCGTCGGCGTGCAGTCCTGCGGCGGGCAGGGTGTGTTGGTCGGCGTACGCGTGTTGGTCGGCGTAGGCGTGTTGGTCGGCGTACGCGTCGGCGTCGGCGTGCAGTCCGCTGGCGGGCAAGGCGTCGGCGTCGGCGTGCGCGTATTGGTCGGCGTACGCGTGTTGGTCGGCGTACGCGTGTTGGTTGGCGTACGCGTGTTGGTTGGCGTACCCTCGACCGTCGGCGGCACCGTGTTGGTCGGCACCGTCGCCGGCGTATCTGTCGGCGGGCTCGTCGGCTCCCCAGTTGTGGGGATCGGCGTATCCGTCGGCGTCGCCGTATGGGTCGGCGGCAACGTCGGCGTGTTGGTGATCAGGCCCGGCGTGAAGGTCGGCGAGCCGGGCTGCTGGAAGCCGGACCGCAGCGGCAGGACGAAGGCCGAGCGCAGCGGCACCTTGTCATCCCAGACCGGGTCGATCAGCGGAAAGACGGTCTGGTGATCGGTGAGCACAACCACACGCACGTAGCACGCCATGTTCGGGTTAGCCAGGTCGGTACACGGTGTCACGTCGAGCCCATCGACGTCGTCAGCGGCGATGCCGTTGCCGTCGTTGGTGGGGTCGCCGTCACGGTTCACGTCATCGATGGCCTGGACCAGGATGTAGCGGTCGATCACGCGCTCGTAACCGGCGGGCTGGCTACCCTCCGGGATAAGCCCGGTGAACTGGTCCAGCCGGCCGTCGCCATCGGTGTCGATTCCGTACTGGAACAGGTCCGGGTACTTGTTGCTCACGTTCATCTGGATCAGCGGCCGGTAGCCGGCGGGCTGGCTGCCCGCCGGGAGCTGGCCCGTGACCTGGTCCACGATGCCGTCGCCGTTGGCGTCGAAGCCGTACTGGAACAGGTCGAGGCGCCCATCGCCGTCGGTGTCGACAGCGTCCGGTATGCCATCGTCGTTGGCGTCGGTGACGATCGCATCCGGGATACCGTCGCTGTTCAGATCGAGCATATTCACGAAGTTGATCCCGCCTGTCGCGCCGGCCTCGAGACGCACGCGCTGGCGAATCTCATCGAGGTCGAGCTGCGGCACATCGTTTGCATCGACGCGCAGGAAGCGGCTGCCGTACTGTGCGCCCTCCTGCGCTGCGTTGCTGAGACCCTGCATGTTCAGGAACACCAGACCGAGGTCTACAGCTGCGGCCAGCAGCAGCAGAATCAGGGTCGAGGCGATGGCGAACTCGACCAGCGCCTGGGCGTGTTGTCTTGAGCGTCGCATGACCCCCCCGCGTCAGCTATCGTCATGGTAGACGTTTGCACGCGATGCCGCCCTGCTCCTCATACTCGGGATTCGGACTGCTCCCGAGGCTCTCGATTGACCGCCGGGCGATGGCATTGACGTGCATTACGCCTGTCCCATCGCCGAGCGCGCCAGCGAGGAAGTTGACCAAGGGCGTCAGGGGTTCGATGTCGTGCTGGATGACAACCTCGATCGGACGGCCAATTCTGCGCACCTCCTCACCGGGAGGAGCGGGCAGATAACGGATCTTGACGTTGAGCGGATTGATCTGGAACTGGCCGCTGGCGTCCCGCGCCTGCTCGACGATCGTGCGCATGCACGGGTCGTTCACGAACTGGGCCTCGTTCCCGGCTGTGTACACATACGCCAGCGTCTCTGGGTACGGCGGGAGCATGGACGCCTTCTCCGAGGCGTTGCGCGCCGCGTTGAAGATCGTCACGTAGCCCCAGATGTAGTACGACAGGTCGATGATGCCGAACAGCAGTGCCAGCAGCAGGGGGGCAAGCAGCGCCATCTCGACGAGCGACTGGCCGCGTTTTCGGCTGCGCATGAGTACACCCTTCCAGATCACTCCCGATCTCCACCGCGATTATATGCCTTTAGAATGGCGCACAACAATAGTCCGAAGGTACCGAAAGAGCGGAAGGTTACAGTTCCATGACATTCCTCTGTCGCTCTACCGCAGCACAACGCGGTAGAGCCACTGGGGAACATTCGCGGAAGGCGTGCGCCCCCGCGCATCTTCCAGCCGCCCGACGGGGGGGTGTGGAAGGAGGTTCTGCGCGCCGGGCGCGGCTACGGGACGAGGCGGAGGCCGCCGAACTGGACGCCGAGGCGGCGCGGGTCGCGCCCCTGCGGGTCATCGCGCAGCGGGATCCAGGGGTCGCTCTGGATGCGCAGCAGGAGCGCGCCGGTGCGGAGCTGGCCCGCATCGAGGGGCAGCGAGTACTCGGCGAGCCCTTCGCCGAGGTCGAAGCAGTGAGGCTCGGAGAACGGCGGGGCGGCCGGGTCGTCCGCCCAGAACCCGGTCGCCGGGCGGACGCTGAGGCAGGCGCGGGCCGGGCCGAGCGACGCCGGGCGCGGGCCGCCGCCGAGGGTCACCGCGAGGGCGCGCGGGGCGGGGTCCGCGGGCAGTTCCACGCGCAGCAGCGCGTCGCCGTCGGTCCAGGCGATGAGCTCCGCATCGGGCGTCTCGGCGCGGTAGAAGCCGCGCAGCTGGGCCGCGTAGTCGGCGGGGCCGATCTCATGTGGGGGCGGCGGCTGCTCCTCGGCGGGCACGACGCGGTAGACCGCGAAGCCGACCTGGAACTCCTGGACGTTGCGCGGCTTCTGGGCGGTGAGCTGCTCGAACTCGCGCAGGTGCAGGCTTGCCTCGCCCTCCGGCGCGAGCGCGAGGCCGGGGAGCGGCAGCGCCCCGCTGGGGCCGATCAGCATGAACACGCGGCGCCCCTGCGCCTGCCACTCGCGCACGTAGCGGGCGAGGGGCTCGGCGTAGCGCCCCGGCTCGCGGCTCTTCACCGTGATCGCGTTGAGGCCATAGGCGTAGGTCAGCGGCGTCGCCAGCACGTCCGGCAGGTCGCGCGCCTCGCTGTAGATGGGCGCGCCGCCGCGCAGCAGCAGCACGTCCCCGGGCTCGAAGCGCGCGGCGATCTGCTCGATCTGGTCGAGCGCGCCGCCGTACTCCGTGTGGGCGAAGATCGGGCGGCCGGTGATCACGAGGAACAGCACGAGCCCAGCCCCGAGCGCCGCCGCGAGCCACCGGCGGCCGACGGCAACCGCCCGCCACGATGCCCCGGCGCTCCGGCGCGCGAGCGCGACGAGGGAGAGGGCTGTGCCGAGGGCCAGGGCCGGGTAGACCTGCGGCACGTAGCGGCGCAGGATGTAGATGTAGTGCTGGTCGCTGGTGCCGTAGGTGAGGCGCACGAACACGACGCCGGCGGTCAGCGCCACGGCGAGGAACAGCCAGGCCCCGGGCGTGAGGCGGCGCCAGAGCAGCGCCAGGCCGAGCAGGCCGAGGGCCACGCCGAGCGGCGAGATGTACCAGCCGACGCGCACCAGATTCGCCTGCGAGTTGGCGAACTGCGTCCGCAGCACGAGCCGGTCGCAGCCGCGCAGCTGCGCCATCGTCGCCGCGTCGACCTGCGCTTCGTCCAGCAGCCCGTCGCGGATCAGCTCGGGCACCGTGCGGCCCTTGGCGGCGGGCGGGAGCAGGCGGGCGCGCAGGTCCGCGCAGAAGGCCGGCGCCGGCGGAGTCTCGCCGCGCAGCCGCTGCGGCACGCTGCCGACGAAGGCGATCAGCGGGTCCACGTAGCCGGGCGTGGCGATCGGCGCGCCGACGTAGCCCTGGAGCGCCAGGCAGGCGCCCTGCGGCTCGCGCAGCTGCTCGGGCGCGAGGCAGGCGGGGATGGCGGCGAGCGTCTCGGCGGTGAGGATCTGCGGGCGCACCAGGTAGGCGTAGGCGCCGATCAGCAGCGTGGCAGCGGCGGCGAACGTGAGCAGCGGGCGGGCCAGGCGCCCGAGCAGGGCTTCGAGACGGGCCAGCACCCGGCCGCCGTGGCGCCGCAGCAGGATCAGCGCGACCACCAGCAGCGCGAGCGTCGTGAGCTCGAGGACGATGCGGGCGATGTTCCAGGGCGCGTCGGTGGTGGGCGGCATCCCGGCGACGGGCGGGCAGGGCTGGAGCGTGAGCGGCGAGCAGGGGCGCGTCAGGTAGGTCTGGCGCAGCTCGGGGGTGAGGAACGGCAGCGCCACGAGCGCGGTGACGGCGTAGTCCTGCAGGCGCGCGAAGAGCGTGTCGAAGAAGTAGGCGCGCGAGAGGGTCGTGAACTGGATGGCGGCGTGGAGCAGCATCGCGCCGAGGCCGGCAAGCAGCGCGGTGTGGGGGTGCGACCAACGGCGCGCGATCCACGTATATAAAAGATAGAGCACAAGCGGCGCGAGCACCAGGAAGAAGTCGATCCGCACCAGGGCCAGCTGGCCGATGCAGAGGCCGCAGAGCAGTCCGAGAAACGGCCGCTGGCTATCGCCCTGCGCCCGGGAGCCGTCGGACACAGGCGGCTGGTCGCCGGCCATCGCCGCGAAGAAGTACAGCCCCGCGAAGGTCAGGAACTGGGCGGTGGTCTCGGTGGTGGAGTAGCGGCTGAACCAGACCTGGGCGGCGTTGAGCGCCAGGAGCAGCGCCGCGAGGACTCCCGCCCAGGGGCCGGCGATGCGCCCCCCGAGCATCCCGACGCTCCACACGCCCAGCAGCCCCATCAGGGCCGGGGCGAGCAGCCCGCCGTGCAGCCCGAGCAGCCCGCTGAGCAGCCCGACCCACGAGGTGAACAGATGCAGGCCCTGCGGGGTGACCCGGCCCTCCTGCAGGTCGCCGGCGTTGATGTAGAAGCCGGCGGCGCGCAGGCGGGTGGCGATGTTGCGCTCGGCCTGCTGCACGCCCAGGAAGTTGGTCTCGGCGTGGGCCGCCGCGCCAGCGAGCTCCTCGTCGGAGGACTGCTTGTCGCGGGCGATCTGCGCCAGCAGCGCATCGCGCTGGACGAGCGAGCCGGTGCGCGCTAAGGCGAAGCCAGCGTTGGCGTAGACCCCCGCGTCGCGCACGCCGATCACGACCTCGAACGGGCGGGCGACGAGCACTCCAAAGAGCAGCAGGACGGCGGTGAGGGCGAGGGTGGGCCGCGCGATGTTGAGCGTCGCGCGCTGAAGCCCCCACGTGGCGCTCCGCAGGTCGAGCGAGAGGCGCCGGGAGCGCTCCGGCTCCCGTTCGCTGGCCGCTGCCGGCCTCGGGCTGGCGGCGATGCCGAGGGGCGGCCTCGGCAGCGCCAGAGCGCCGCGCCGCTGCGCGACGAGGGCCGCGGCCACGCAGATCGCGGCGATGAGCAGCAGGTGCAGCCAAACCGAGAAGATGCCGAGCTGCCCGAGCGCGAGCGCCAGCCAGCCGCTGAGCAAGGCACCTAGGACCACGCGCTCGAAGAGTCGCGTGAAGTCCAGCGGCTGGTGCGCGCCGGTGATCGCGTGGGCGAGCAGCGCGCCCGGGATGTAGAGCAGCGGCGCGAGGACGGCCAGGGCGACGAGGGCCAGCAAGCGTCGATTCTCCTTCGTACTACGGCGGGGGATTATAGCATAGGGCTGAAGCGCCCGGCTGCGACGCGCGGGCGAGGCGCGGGCGAGTTCCAGAGATTTCCCTGGTGAGGGCGGTGCTGGAACACATGAGCGATCTTCTGTGCTCGCTACGCGTAAACGTACTTGACAAGCCCCTACGCGGCCTCTATAGTGGCAGCAAGTTTTCGCCGCTCCGGGCGGGTGATAGGGTCCCTGGGGAGCCACCGCCTCCGCCGAGCACACCACGGGGATGGGGCGCACCGCCTGGAGAGGGATGGGGAGACTTCGCCTCCCCAGATTCTCCCTCTTTCCGCCGCTCTGCGGGCTGCTCCTGGCGGAACAAAGCGTCGGTGGAGGGCGGCAGGTCCTCCACACCACTCTCAGGGGCGGGCGGCACAACCGCGGAAATTGTGTTATTAGTACAGGGGTTGTACAGATGCGCCACAGGGCGTAGCAGGAGAGTGTAGTTTTCATATGGCTGATAAGCTCGTTATTGTTGAGTCGCCGGCAAAGGCGAAGACGATACAGAAATATCTGGGCCGTGGCTTCCGCGTCGAGGCCTCGATGGGGCACGTGCGCGACCTGCCGAAGAACGAGCTGGGCGTGGACCCCGAGGCCGGCTTCGAGCCGGTGTACGAGATCTCGCCCGGCAAGGAGAAGGTCGTCGCCGGGCTGCGGAAGTCGGTGCGCCAGGCCGAGGCGGTGTACCTGGCGACCGACCCGGACCGCGAGGGCGAGGCGATCGCGTGGCACATCACACAGGCGGCCGGCATCCCGCGCAACGTCCCCGTCCACCGGGTGGTGTTCACCGAGATCACGCGCAACGCGGTGCAGCAGGCGATCGCCAGGCCGCGCCAGATCGACCGCAACCTGGTGGACGCCCAGCAGGCGCGGCGGGTGCTGGACCGCCTGGTGGGCTACAAGCTCTCGCCGCTGCTGTGGGACAAGGTCAAGCGCGGCCTGTCGGCCGGGCGCGTCCAGAGCGTCGCGGTGCGGCTGATCGTCGAGCGCGAGCGCGAGATCGAAGCCTTCGTGCCGCGGGAGTACTGGACGATCGAGGCCGACCTGCTGAAGCGCGAGCCGCGCCGGCAGAACGGCGAACTGAAGAACAGCTTCCGGGCGGTGCTGATCGAGCGCGCCGGCAAGAAGCTGGACAAGTTCGACATCGGCACGCAGGAGGCGGCGCAGGCGATCGTCGACGATCTGGAGGGCGCCGACTATGTGGTGCGCAAGATCGTCCGCAAGGACAAGCGGCGCACCCCGGCCCCGCCGTTCACCACCAGCACGCTGCAGCAGGAGGCCGGGCGCAAGCTGGGCTTCTCGGCCAAGCGCACCATGGCCGTGGCGCAGCAGCTGTACGAGGGCGTGGACATCGGCGGTGACGAGGGGACGGTCGGGTTGATCACCTACATGCGCACCGACAGCGTCAACGTTGCGCGCGAGGCGCAGGAGGAGGCGCGCGAGGTGATCGCGGCGCGCTACGGCTCGGAGTACCTGCCGGAGAAGCCGCCGGTGTACCGCACCAAGTCCAAGGGCGCCCAGGAGGCCCACGAGGCCATCCGGCCGACGTCGAGCCGGCGGCTGCCGGAGGCGATCCGCAGCAGGCTGACGAACGATCAGGCGCGGCTGTACGACCTGATCTGGAAGCGCTTCGTCGCCAGCCAGATGGCGGCCGCGGTCTTCGACAGCACGACGGTGGACATCGGCGCGGGCCGCAGCATTGCGGGCGCTACGCCGGGCGCGGCGCACGACCCGTACACCTTCCGCGCCACCGGGAGCGTGCTGAAGTTCCCCGGCTTCCTGGCGGTGTACAACGTGAGCCTGGACGAGGGTGAGGAGGACGAGGATAGCGAGCGCCGGCTGCCGCCGCTGGCCGAGGGCGAGGGGCTGGATCTGGCGCAGCTGCTGCCGATCCAGCACTTCACCGAGCCGCCGCCGCGCTACACCGAGGCCAGCCTGGTGAAGGAGCTGGAGCGGCTGGGGATCGGGCGGCCGTCCACCTACGCGCCGACGATCTCGACGATCATCGAGCGCGAGTACGTGGAGCTGAGCGACAAGAAGCTGATCCCGACCACGCTGGGGCGGGTGGTGACCGACCTGCTGGTGGAGCACTTCGCGAATATCGTGGACTACGGCTTCACCTCGGAGATGGAGCAGCAGCTGGACGACATCGCCGAGGGGGAGAAGCGCTGGGTGCCGGTGCTCCAGTCGTTCTACGAGCCGTTCGAGCGGACGCTGGCGCAGGCGCAGCAGCGCATGCGCAACGTCAAGCGCGAGGAGATCCTGACCGAGATCGTCTGCCCGAAGTGCAACGAGGGGCGCCTGGCGATCAAGTTCGGCCGCAACGGCGAGTTCCTGGCCTGCAACCGCTACCCGGAGTGCCAGTTCACGAGCGACTTCCACCGCGACGCGGAGGGGCAGATCGTGCTCGATGCGCCCGCGGCGCCCGAGGTCACGGACGTGATGTGCAACGTCTGCGGCCGGCCGATGGTGATGAAGAAGAGCCGGTTCGGCCCGTTCCTCGGGTGCAGCGGCTACCCGGAGTGCAAGAACACCCGCCGCCTCGGGCGCGACGGCAAGCCGGTGCCGCTGCCGAAGGAGACCGGCGTCGCCTGCCCGAAGTGCGGCGAGGGCGAGCTGCTGGAGCGGCGCGGCAAGTTCGGGCGGCCGTTCTACGGATGCAACCGCTACCCGAAGTGCGACTACATCGCCAACAGCCTCGAGGAGGCCGCGAACTACGTGCCGGGCGCGGCGGAGGCGGCCGGGGAGCAGGCGGCGGACAGCAAGCAGGCACCGGCTGCTCGGAAGGCCGCCGGCGGAGCGAAGGCGTCGGCCGCGACGAAGAAGACGGGCACCGCGAAGAGCGCCACGGCGGCGCGCGGCCAGGCGAACGGAGCAAAGAGCTCGCAGGCCAGGTCGGGCGCGAAGAAGACGACCGGCAGCACGGGCAGCGTGCGCAAGCGGGCCTCGTAGGAACGCGATACAGAACAGACTCCGGCCGCCGGTGGGACATCCCTCCGGCGGTCGTGCTGTCGAAGGTACGTGCGCAGGAGCGGACCGCCGGCGCTTGATCGACGTGCGTCCTTCTGCCATAATGGCCGCACATTCCGGGCAGGAGCACACGTCTATGCAGTACATCGCAGCGCTCGCGCGCCGGAAGATACTGGCAGGCGCGGCCATCGCTTTCATCCTGGGAGCTACGCTTATCGTCCGCACAGCGGCCGGCGTGCT
>ERZ777003.1043-NODE-1043-length-46487-cov-45.158274_pt1 | contig 46487 bp, 38 predicted proteins | sample MGYA00374956_ERZ777003 | MGnify/ENA primary metagenome ERZ777003 (study PRJEB29302, sample SAMN06268252) | bioreactor metagenome | isolation source: Joint BioEnergy Institute, California, USA | place: USA:Joint BioEnergy Institute, California, USA | collected... | reverse complement strand
AGCGCACGTCCGCCGTCACCGGGGGGAAGGCTTTGCGAAAGACCCGCCGCAACTGAGCCCGCGGGAACAGCGGACTCAGGCCGCAGACAGGATCATTTCGGATGCCTTTTCGGCAATCATGATGGTTGGCGAGTTGGTGTTGCCCGATATGATGAGCGGCATGACGGAAGCGTCGGCCACGCGAAGGCCCTTGATCCCGATCACCCGGAGCTTACTGTCCACGACCGCGAGGCGGTCGGTTTCAAGCCCCATGCGGGCCGTGCCGACCGGATGGAAGATGGTCGTGGCGATTTCGCCGGCAATGCGGGCGAGCTCCTCCTCCGTCTGATACTGCGGCCCCGGCCGGTACTCCTCGGGCTCATAGCGCCTGAGCGCCTCCGCTCCCATAATCTGGCGCGCCTTGCGGATCGATTCTGCCGCGACCAGTCTGTCCTCTTCCGTCGCAAGATAATTCGGATCGATGGCGGGGGCCGCCGTCGCGTCAGCCGAGCGGATGTGGACGGAACCGCGGCTGGTCGGGCGCAAGTTGCATACGCTGACGGTGATCGCCGGGAAATCGTGCAGAGCGTCGCCGAACTTGTCGAGCGAGAGGGGCTGAACATGAAACTGAATGTTTGGCCTGTCGTGCCGCGGACTTGACCGGGTGAACGCCCCGAGCTGCGACGGTGCCATGGTGAGCGCGCCGCGACGCAGGAAAGCGTATTGCAGCCCCATCAGTCCGCGCCGGATCAGCGACTTGTAGATCGTGTTCATGGTCGCAGCGTTGCGAACCTTGAAGATGGGACGGATCTGCAGGTGATCCTGAAGATTTTCGCCGACACCGGGCAGATCGGCCGTGACCTCGATGCCCAGCCGACGCAGGCGTTCGGCATTGCCGATGCCGGAGCGTTCGAGGATGACGGGGCTGGCGACGGCGCCGCAGGCGAGCACGATCTCGCGCCGCGCCGTGAGCGTTCTCTTACCGCCCGGGCCTCTCACCACAACACCGGTAGCCCGCTTTCCCTCCAGTACGACGCGGTCGACCAGCGTCTCGGTGAAGAGGTGCAGGTTCTTTCGCTTGAGAGCGGGCTTAAGGAAGCCGCGGGCGGCGCTCCACCGCCAGCCTGCCTTCTGGTTCACGTCAAAGTAGCCGCAACCCTCGTTGGAGCCCGTGTTGAAATCGTCGCTTGGCGGAATCTGGCATTCTTCCGCCCCTTTCTGGAAGGCGTCGAGAATCTCCCACCGCAGGCGGGGCTGTTCCACGCGCCACTCGCCGCCCACACCGTGAAAGGGTCCCTTGCCGCGCCAATTGTCCTCGTGGCGGAGGAAATAGGGAAGCACGTCGTCCCAGCCCCAGCCTTCGAGGCCCGCATCCCGCCATGAATCGTAATCTTCGCGCTGCCCGCGCATGTAGATCATCGCATTGATGGCGGAGGAACCGCCGAGCACCTTGCCGCGCGGATAGGCGAGATCCCGGCCGTTGAGACCGGCGATCTTCTCGGTCCTAAATAGCCAGTCGGCACGGGGATTGCCGATGGCGAACAGATAGCCGGCCGGGATGTGAAACCAGATCCAGCCGTCGCGGCCGCCAGCCTCGATCACGGCGACCTGATAGCGGCCGTTCTCACTCAGCCTGTTGGCGAGCAGACAGCCGGCCGATCCCGCGCCGCAGACGATGTAATCGAAAGTGAACGGGGCATCGCGTTCGCTACTCATAGGCTCATCTCTGCTTCACCGGAGGCCCATTGCGGGTTGCGATCCTTGTCGACAAGTACAGCGCGGATGCCCTCGGCGAAGTCAGGGCTGCGCGTGACTTGTTTGGCAAGGTCAAGTTCGATCGCGAGGCATTCGGACAAGGACAGGCCGGCAGTACGGTCCAGAAGATTCATCGTCACGGCGAGACTGGAGGGTGCCGCCCGCTCCAACCTCACCAGTGCTTCGGCTGCGAAGTCCCCTTTCTCTCGGCGGAGGGCTTCCTTCATGTCCGCAATGGAGGGGAGTGAAAAGCAGCGCTGGACGATATCGATGTGGCAGGCAAGGCTGCTGTCCCCGGGAGCTTCCGCCAGTTCGTCCAGAACAGCCTCGGCCGGTGCTCCTGCCGCGAGGCGGCTTACGATTTCGGGGTGACGGTCCACCGGGACGAACCGGGTCGCAAGACCCGTGAAGACCGCGTCCCCGGGCGAGAGCCGATAACCGGTCAAGCCCAGGAATCGCGCCATCGGCCTGCTCAGCCTGTTGAGGAAAAAGCTCGCCCCGACGTCCGGGAAATATCCGATGGCGGTTTCGGGCATGGCGAGAACGGCCTTTTCGCCCACGACGCGATGCCGGCCGTGGATCGTGATGCCCATTCCTCCGCCGAAGCATATGCCGTCTATCAGTGAGATGTACGGCTTGGCAAAGTCATGGATGAACCGGTTCAGGGCAAACTCACGCTCGAAGAATGCATCAGCCTCTTCATGCCGGCCTTCTTTACGCGCGTGATAGATGGCGCGCATGTCGCCGCCGGCGCAAAACGCACTCTCGACATCGCTCCTGACGATGACCGACGCGATTTCCTCATCCGCCTCGAAGTGCTCCAGGGCCCGGGTGAAATCATCGACCATCTGAAGCGTCAGCGCATTCAGCGCCTTGGGGCGGTTGAGCGCAACGATTCCCGCCCTGCCGTGTTTGGTCACGAGCAGTTCGCCGCCATGTGCGTCCACCGGGCTGCCTCCCCTTTCTTGTTCCCGCGCTTGCCGGCAAACAGGCGCGGCCTGCTGCGATGGCCGGTTGCGGCGGCCCCTCCTCCGAAGTCCATTATGACTGCTTGCCGCCTCTGCTATCCTCCAGGCGCGTCCTTCGACAATAGCTTCCGCAACTCGGTTTTCAAAACCTTGCCATAGGCGTTCTTGGGTAGATCGTCGATGTAGACGTATTTCTTGGGCCGCTTGAACCGCGCGATATTGTCGATGCAATGCGCGTCGAGCGCTTTGTCATCCCTGGTGTATCCCTGTTCCAGAACGATGAACGCCACGACGATCTCGCCCCATTCGGGGTCCGGTTCGCCCACGACGCAGGCCTGCGCCACCGACGGATGGCTGAGCAGGACCTCTTCCACCTCGCGAGGGTAGATGTTGGTGCCGCCCGAGATGATGAGATCCTTGGAGCGGTCGCGGAGCGTGACGAAGCCGTCGTCGTCCATCGAGCCCATGTCGCCGGTCCAAAGCCAGCCGTCGCGGATCGTTTCGCGCGTCGCCTCGTCGTTACGCCAGTATCCCTTCATCACCGTTGAACCGGAGACGAGTATTTCGCCGATCTCACCTTGCGGCACCTCGTTGCCTTCCGCGTCGGCGATCTTGACCTCTACACAGGAATGCGCGGTTCCCACCGAACCGAGGCGTTCGCGCCAGCGCGGATGATCCCGGTCCACGACCCGCTTGCGGGGCAGGGCGGTGATAGTCATCGGGCTTTCCGCCTGCCCGTATATCTGCACGAAGCGGGGGCCGAAGACCTCGACAGCTTCAAGGATATCGGCCACATACATGGGCCCGCCGCCATAGACGACGGTCTTCAAGCCGTCGCCATCATAACCGGTCTCCTTGGCATGGGCGATCATGCGGCGGATCATAGTAGGTGCGGCGAACATGCAGACGTTGCGCAGTACCGGGGCGAGCTCCTGAATCTCCGCCGCGTTGAAGGCGCCGGAGGGGGGCACCACGTGCCGGGCCGCCCTGAGAGTGAAGACGAAATTGTAGCTGCCCGCTCCATGCGACATGGGAGCGGCGTAGAGCGCGCAATCCGTCTGCTCAGCCTGATCGACATCGGCGAGATAGGCGAAGGTCATCGCCTGGATGTTTCCGTGGGACTGCATAACGCCCTTGGGCCTGCCCGTCGTACCCGACGTGTAGAAGATCCAGGCCAGATCGTCCTGGCTGCGCCGGACCGGCCGGTCGACTGGCGCCGCATCGTAAAGCGCGGTCCAGTCGCGGGATTTCGCGTCGATGATGGGCAGATTCTTCGCCTCCGGCTGCGCCTGCAGGCCGGCCAGTTCCTTGCCACTGCTGACGACAAGCTTGGCTTCAGAGTTCTTCACGATCCATGCCGCCTCGCGCGGATGCAGCTTGGCATTGATGGGCACGATGGCGCCGCCCAGGATCAGCGTTGCATAGAGTGCTTCGAGATACTGAGTGGCGTTACCCATGAAAATCGCGACGTGATCGCCCGGCTCGATGCCGTACTGCGATCTGAATGCCCCCGCGATCGCCTTCGCCCGGCGGTAGAACTCAGCGTAATCCGCCACGAGGGACGTACCGGTCATCAGGGCGGGCGCGTCGGAATGAAGACGGGCCGCCCGCTCCAGCCAGAGTGCCACGTTCATCGGGAAGCCGCCCTGACCGGCTCGAGGATCGAGCAGTAGTTGGCCACGCCAGACCCTCCCATGTTGAACACGCAGCCGAGGCTTGCGCCCGGCTTCTGCATCGCGCCCGCCTGGTTGGAGAGTTGCATGGCCGCAAGCACGTGCATCGAGACGCCGGTCGCCCCGACCGGATGACCCTTGGCCTTCAGGCCTCCCGACAGATTGACGGGCAGCCTCCCGTCCCGCATGACGGTTCCATCGTCGATGGCTCTGCGACCCTGGCCCTTCGGTGCAAGCCCCATGGCTTCGTAGATCATGAGTTCCGCGATGGTGAAGCAGTCATGCACTTCGGCGAAGTCGAGGTCATGAACGGTGATGCCGGCTTCGTCGAAGGCGCGCCGAAAGGCTTCCGAGGGGCCGTCGAAGGCCAGAAGGTCGCGCCGGGACATCGGCAGATAGTCGTTCACCTGAACGGCTGCCCGGAAGGAGATGGCCGTCTCGCGCTCGGCGACCATCTCCTTGCTCGTCATGACGAGGGCCGCCGCGCCGTCCGATATCAGCGAGCAGTCGGACATCCTGAGCGGCGCCGCGATCATCGGGTTCTTGTCGCTCACCGTGTTGCAGAACTCGAAATCGAGCGGCTTGTGCAGATGCGCCAGGGGGTTGTGCATCGCGTTGTGGTGGTTCTTGGACGCGATCCGGGCGAGCGTTCCGGAGTGATCGCCGTAGGCCTGAAAATAGGCCTGCGCGAAACGCGCGAAGACCTGCGGAAATGAGACGCCGCCTTCCTCTGGCTGGTACGAGGCGCCGGCAAGCGCTTCCGTGACGCCGGCGGTGTCGCGCAGCGTCATCTTCTCCGCGCCGATGACGAGAGCCGTCTTCACGGAGCCCGCGCGGATGGCGTCCCGCGCCGCATAAACCGCGGCCGAGCCCGAAGCACAGGCGTTTTCAAGCCGGGTCGCCGGCTTGAAGCGCAGTGACGGGTCGACCGCGAGCGCCATGGACGAGACGAAGCCGTCAGGTATCAGGCCGCTGTTGAAGTTCCCGACAAAGATGGCGTCGACGTCCGACGCTTGAATGCCCGCGTGGTCGATCGCCTCGCGGGCGGCATCGACGATGAGATCCTCGATGGACTTGGATTCGAGGCGGCCAAATTTGGTGTGGCCCCAGCCGATGATGAATGCGCCTGTCATGACACCTCCTCTCATGACATGCAAGATTTGCGCACGCGAACCGAAATGCATATTCGTGGGAGCACGCTATTTCCCGGCAGGAAGGGGTAGGCCATAATCCCGAACGTGAAGCGGGCGATGTTCAGATATGGCGTTTTTCCTCTTCGTGCATGGAGCGTGGCATTCGGGCTGGTGCTTTGCCAAGGTGGCCGATGCCCTGCGCCGGGAGGGGCATCACGTCCTTGCGCCGGACCTGCCGGGAATAGGCGGAGAGGAAGCGGAGCTTGCCGCCGTCACCCTTGAGGGCTGGGGCCGGTTCGTTGCCAGCCTTGTGCGGGTGCAGCCGGAGCCGGTTATCCTGTGCGGCCATAGCCGTGGCGGCGTGGTGATCAGCACGGCAGCGGAAATCGCGCCGGAAGCCATACGCGCGCTCGTCTACATCGCCGCTTTCATGCTTCCGGATGGCGACTGGGCATCGTCGTTCAAGGCAAGACAGCCGGTGCAAAGTCCCTTCTCGCGCGCCAACGCCATTTCCGTCATCGGTGAGAAGGCCGGGACACGGATGGACCCTCGCGCGGCCGCGGAGTTCTTCTACAACTGCTGCGCTCCCGAGGACCGGCTTTCGGCCGCCGGGCGCCTTATGGCCGATCCTTTTCAGCCTTCCCGCACGCGGCTTCGCCTTTCCGAAGGCAGGTTCGGAACCGTGCCCCGATTCTACGTGGAATGCACGGAGGATCGCGTGATCCCCCTTTCCGAACAGCGTCTGATGCAGGAATCTCTGCCGGTGGAGGCGGTTGAAACACTGTACTACGATCATTCCCCTTTCCTCTCCAACGCGGAGGGACTTGCGGGTGCTCTCCTGCGGATCGAACGGCGTGCCGGCCGTTCAGGCGGTATTGTCCGGCCACCCGTAGAAAAATAGCGTGTTCGCACGACTACCTTCCCTTGGTCACCTGCCTGAAAATTGCCGAACGAGTTGCGGTGTTTGGGCCAGACGGAGTTCTTGGGAGAAGAGCTCCGTCCGGACAGGAAAAACCGCTTCCGGCCCCATCAGGCAGAGTATCTCTGGGAGGAAAAAATGAGACTCAACCTTTCCTGCGTTCTCGCGGCAGCCACGGCAATTGCCATCGCGACTTTCACGAACCCGGCGGCGGCCGAAACCCTCCGGTCGATCAGGGCCTTTCCGCAGAATCTGAAGCAGGTCTCGGAACTTTATTACGGCTTTCAAAAGGCGGTCACCGAGGCGACCGGCGGCGAGATTACCTTTCAGGACAACGGGCCGGAAACCGTTCCGCCGTTCGAGCAGTTCGAGCCCCTCACCCAGGGGGTTTTCGACATAATGTACACGGCTCCCTCATATCATCAGGCGCAGACCGGCATTGGCGTGGGCATTTCCGCCATTCCCGAGACTTCCGATCCGGAGCTTCTGACTTCCTCCGGCATCAGGCAGTGGCTGAACGACTACTACCGCGAGAATTTCGGCGTCTTTCCCCTGGCCATTTTCGCGATCGGCGAGACCACCTTCGTTTTCCGTGAGCCGCTTACCGGCGATACTAGGCTTGAGGGGCGGAAAATCCGCTCGAACGCGAGCTATGAAGGGATCGTTCGTGCCCTCGGCGGTGCACCCGTGTCGATGGGGCCCGCAGACGCCTACGCCGCCTTGCAGAAGGGCACGCTTGACGGCGTCGTCTGGCCGGAGATCGCTACGGCCGAGTTCAAGCTCTACGAGGTCACCAGTTTCCTGGCGAAGCCCACATTCGGCAAGAGCCACAACGCCGTCTTCATGAACGCCGCCAAATTCGACTCGCTGCCCAAGGATCAGCAGGACGCGATCATCAAGGCAGGGCTCGACCTTGAGCACAGGGCGGTGGAGTTCTTCGCCAAGCAGGCGGCGGATGAAACCAGGATCATGCTGGAGAACGGCGTCCAGTTCACCGAATTCAGCCCTGAAGTCGCTCCCGAGCTTGATAAGCTGTACGTCGCGGGCCAGCGCGAAATCGCAATGCGCTCGCGGCCCGACGACGTAAAGGCGCTGCTCGAACTTTCGGACAAAAACTAGCCGGTCGGAATGGCCGGCGGACGAACCGCCAGCGAAAGACGCGTGAATAACAGCGTCGAAACAAGCTCGGACCCTCCGCCGACCTGAAACAGACCGTGCGCACGCGGCGCGCGGGTGAGAGGTTCAATGCATTTCGTCAACTCGGCTTTACGGTTCATCTCCAAAGCATGCGCGATCCTGGCCGCCATTGCAGTCGGCATCGCGGCGGTAATCTATGTCGCTGAGGTGGTCGCCCGGTACGGCCTGAACAATCCGCTCAACTGGTCGGGCGATACCGGCAGCTACATGCTGTGCGTGATGGTCTTTCTGTCGCTGCCGCTGGTCACCCGGCAGCGGGGGCATATCGCCGTCACCATGGTTCTGGAAGCGCTTCCGCAACCGCTTTTCCGCAAGGTGACGCGCGTGCTGGAGCTCGTTTCGGCGACCGTGCTGATGATCGTCGCCGCTTTCGTCCTCGATCTGTGCATCCGGCAGTATCACCAGGGCGTGCTTACGACGATGGCGAACCAGATTCCGCGCTGGTGGCTCACCGCCGTCATGACCTTCGGCCTCGTGCTTTCCGCCCTCAATTTTATCGCCCCGGCCGATGAGGCGCCGGAAGACACCGTGGAATTTTGATCATGTGGTGGCTGACCCTTCTCGTCATGTTCTCGGCCATGCTGGCGATGTTCGCCTCCGGCCTTCCGCTCTTCGCCTGCTTCATGATCCTGAACGTGGTGGCGGTGATCTATTTCATAGGGCCGAACGGGCTCGGCCTTTTCGTCAACTCGATGCTGGACACGACCACGGTCGAGGCCTTTGTCGCCGTGCCGATGTTCATTCTGCTTGGCGAATTGATGTTCCGGACAGGCGGCGTCTCTCTCCTGTTCAAGGCCTTCGACACGCTCATCGGCGTGATCCGCGGCCGGCTCTATTTCATCGCCGTGGTGGTGGCTGCCTTCATCGGCGCCATTTCCGGTTCGACCATGGCGTCCGTGTCGGTGCTCGGGCGCTTCGTTTATCCGACGATGGTGGAGCGTGGTTGCGACCGACGCCTGGCAGTGGGAACGATCCTCGCCGGCGCCACGCTCGACGCGATCATCCCGCCGAGCGTCGTCGCCATCATCCTGGCGACGCTTGCCAATCTTTCCATTCAGAAGTTTCTCCTCGCCGGCATCGGCCCGGGCCTGCTGCTCGCCGGTTGCTATATGGCCTATGCGCTGGTGCGGGTGCTCATCAATCCCAAGCTTGACTCCCACGGAGGCGCCGCCGTCGAAGACACGCCGATGGACGCCAGGGCCCGCTTCAAGACAATCCTGCCCATCATTCCGCTGAGCGGCATCATCTTCCTGACGCTCGGACTGGTGATGCTGGGCATCGCGCAGCCGACTGAAGCGGCCGCTGTCGGCGTGGTCGGGGCGATCCTGATGAGCTTCCTCTTCGGGACATTCTCTTTCAAGATGATCGGGCAGACGCTTTACGGCGCGGCGATCACCACCGGCACGGTGCTCTTCATCATTGCGAGTTCCCGGCTGTTCACCCAGCTTCTCGCCTATACAGGCGCGACGCAGGGCCTCATCGAATTTGCCAGCGGGCTGACGGTCGATCCCTGGCTCGTCTATCTCGTTATGATGGTCGCCGTGTTCATCCTCTGCATGTTCATCGATCAGCTTGCGGTGATGCTGATCCTGGTGCCGGTTTACTCACCCATCATCGAACAGCTCGGCTTCGACCCGCTCTGGTTCTGGATGATGCTGCTGATCAATCTCATGTTCGGCGGGATCACCCCGCCGCTGGGCTACACGATGTTCGTGTTCAAATCCGCCGCTCCGGATGTGCCTATGAGCGAGATCTACAAGGCGGTCATTCCGATGATCCTGGTCGCGATGGTCGGCGTCGTCATCCTGACTTTCGTGCCGGAGATCGTGACCTTCCTACCTAGTCTTGCGCGCTGAAGCATCGGGAAAAGCAAGTTGAGGAGAAGCACCATGTCGCCATCGTCAACGGGCAGACTGGGCCATGGCAAATGGCCTTACACGCAGGGTCTCCATGATCTCGGCGGCGGGTGCTTCGCATACATGCAGCCGGACAGGCCGCCATATTCAGGTTGGAGCAACTCCGGCTTCATTCTCGATGACGGTGATACGCTTCTGATCGATACCTTGCGCGATGAGCGCCTTACGGCGGCGATGCTGCGCGAGATCGAGCAAAAGACGGGCGTGGCGGCCAGGGACATCCGCAGGGTGCTGAACACGCATCGCGATGCCGACCACACGTTTGGCAATCGGCTCGTAGAGCATGCCGAGATCATCGCAACCGAGACCACGGCGAACAACATGCGCGAGCGGGCGCCGGCCGTGGCGCGCATGCGGGACTATGTGAACAATAGGCCGGCGGGCATCGTGGGCGACTATATTCACTATACGTGGGGACCGCCCTTTCACATTGAGGGCTTCGAGCCAGCCATGCCGACGAGCACCTTTTCCGGAAGAAAGGATCTGCGTGTCGGAAGCCTCGACGTCCAGTTCATCGAGTTCGGTCCCGCCCACACGCCGAGCGATACCATCGTCCATGTGCCGGCAAGGCGCATCGTCTACGCGGCGGACATCGTTTTTCTGGGTAACACGCCGGCCGTCTGGGCCGGGCCGATCAGCAACTGGCTTAAAGCGCTCGATTATCTGGAAACGCTCGACGTCGATATCATCGTTCCCGGCCACGGACCGATCACGGACAAGGCGGGGCTGGCGCCGACGCGCCGCTATCTCGAAATGGTGGAACATGAAGCGCGCTTGCGCTTCAACAAGGGAATGTCCGTCGCGGAAGCGGCAAGAGATATCGATCTCGGAGAGTTCCGCACGTGGAAGGCGCCGGAGCGCATCCTCATCAATGTCGACACGTGCTACCGTCATTTCAGGGGTGACAAACAGCCCACCAGCCGGCCGGAGTTGGACAGGCTCATCGCGCCGCTGGCGGTGGAGATGGGGTCCTTTACGCCTCCCGGGCACGCCTGAAGCCGGCCTGGGTACAAAGCTGGAGAAGAGAGGCTGCGGCGCTGCGCTGTCGCCTCAGCCTCGTTGCTTGCTGCTATGCGCCGCCGCTGCGGCCTTCTAACCCCTGAAAACCACGGTCCGCGTTCCATTGAGGAAGACGCGGCCTTCAAGATGCAGGCGAACCGCTTCGGCCAGCACACGGCGCTCTATGTCGCGCCCCTTGCGGATGAGTTCGTCCGGCGTGTCGGCGTGGCTGATCGCTTCCACGTCCTGGTGAATGATCGGGCCTTCGTCGAGATCGCGGGTAACGTAGTGCGCGGTCGCCCCAATCATCTTCACGCCGCGCTCATGCGCCTGGTGGTAGGGTTTCGCCCCCTTGAAGCCCGGCAAGAAGCTGTGATGGATGTTGATGCAGCGCCCCGATAGGAACGCGGCAAGATCGTCCGACAGTATCTGCATATAGCGGGCCAGAACGACGAGCTCGGTCCCCGTTTCCTCCACGAGCTGCTTGATCTGCGCTTCCTGAGCCGGCCGTGTTTCGGGCGTTACCGGCAGATAGTGGAAAGGAATCTCTTCCGGCAGATAGGTGACGAGCGCTTCTCTCGGATGGTTGGAGGCGATGCCCACCACCTCCATCGGCAATTCGCCGATCCGGTGACGGTAGAGCAGATCGCCGAGGCAGTGATCCCATTTGGAGACCATCAGCAGCACTTTGCTTCGGTGGTGCTGGTCTCGGACGGACCAGGTGAGCCGGAGTTCTTCGCCGACAGGAGCGAAGGCACCGCGGAACCGCTCGAGCGTGTCGTCCTCGGCTGCCCTGAAGGCCACGCGCATGAAGAAGCGGTCGTTGAGACCATCGTCGAACTGCTGGGCATCGACGATGTTGCCGCCCCGCCCGGCGATGAAACCGGCGACGCGGGCGACCAGCCCCGGCCGGTCCTTTGCCTCGACACGCAGGATATACGAATTGCTCACGTCAATTTTCCCTTTCCGATATGCGCGATGGGTGTGCCCGATCGAATCTATTGATCCACTCGACGGTCTTCTCTAAGCCGCCGAACGGGTAAAAGTGAAGGCGCACCGGCCCGTGTTCGGGGCCGAGTCCGCGGTCCAGTGCCTCGACAAGCTTGTCAGGGCCCGCCGGGCCGAAAAGCTTGCCCACCGAGATCCCGTATTTCGCAAGCACCGTCTTAGACGCGCCTACGCCGCAGCGGGCGGCAAAACGCAGGAGTGTGCTGACGCCGGCCGGCCCTGGTATTCCGATCCGCACGGGCACGTCGAGCCTCCGCGCCCGCAGCGCCTTGAGCCAAGCAAGGACGCGGTCTGCATCGAAGGCGAACTGGGTCACCACCAACGGTGCCATGCCGCGACGGACGATTTCGGCGCACTTGGCCTGAAGCACCGCAAAGCTCTGCTCCTTGGTCATCCTGGGATGACCTTCGGGGTGGCCGCCGACGCCAAGGCCGGCAATTCCGTACCGCTCGAACGCCCCGGTCTCAATCAGCGCCATGCTGTTCTCGAAGGGCCCCTGCGGGTTTGCCGGATCACCGGCGATCACGAAACAGCGCCGCACGCCCGCCTCAGCCACGGCTGCCGCAAGATAGTCCTCAAACTCCGCCGGCGAGCGGAACCGCCTCGCCGCAAAATGCGGCATTGGCTCGAATCCGAGCTCGCGTATGGCCTTCGCCGCGGCCACGCGCGCGGCAAGAGTCTCGTTTGGCAGGAAGGCGATGGAGACCGATGCGCCGGGCCTGATGGCGGGTGCTGCCGCGCGAAGCGAATCGATGTCCTTCGCCGTCATCTCGAGCGAATAGCCGCTGAGCATATTGGCCGCAGGAGGCGCCCAGCCGGGATGGATAAGCGGAGTCGTCACCTGTTTCCTCCTGGAGGAAAGAGATTGAGACGGGAGAACGTGCGCCCGCCCCGAACGCAACCGGGCAACCCGCCTCAGGCGGGCCTTGCAGCCGCGCGGCGATGAAGACCGCGGCTATCGTGCGGCCGAGCCGCTGGGTCTGGAAGCTTCTGGGCGGAAAGGGCTAACGCTCGGCGATCCTGACCTTCAGCCGGCCGAGACCGTCCGTCTCGATCTCCACCGTGTCGCCGAAGTTGAGCTGCTCGCCGAACTCCAGCCGGCAGCCGCCCGCCACCGTGCCGGAACCGATGATCTCGCCCGGATAGAGCGTTTCGTCCTGGGACATATAGGAGATCACCTGGGGGAAGCTGTAGTGCATGTCGGCCATCCGCCCTTCGTTGATGAGCTCGCCATTCACCCAGGAGCGCATCCGCGCGGTTTTCGGGTCGAACTCGTCGGCCGTGAGAATCCACGGGCCGAACACGTTCCCGTCGTCGAAATCCTTGCTCTTGGTGGGGCCGCACATGGCCATCTCATCGGGCTGCACGTCGCGCGCGGAAAGATCGTTGAAGTTCATGTAGCCGAAGATGTGGTTTTCGGCTTCCTCCACCGGAATGTTCTTGCCGCCCTTCCACAGCACGCAGGCAAGCTCATGCTCGTAGTCGACATAGTTGGAATAGTGCGGCCACGTAACCTCCACGTCGGGACCAGCCACCGAGAAGCGGTTGCACTTGTACCAGGAGGGCCGGCGCAGGAAGGTCTCGATTCTCTCCTGCTGCGCTTTCGTCCGCTCGGTGACGCCGTTGCGCCTGTTGCGGCCGTCTATGGCGTTCACGAGGTGGCCAAGGAAGTTCATGCTGTCGCGGATCTGCGGCGGCAGAGGGATCGGGGCAAGCAGCCGCACATCCTTGCCGATAGAAAGCTCCTCGCCTTCGCTTGCCGCGAGCGAGCGCGCGAGATCAAGCGCGGCGGGCCCGCCTTCGATCAGGGCGAGCATCGATGCAAGCTCGCTCAGCGAGCCTCCGAAGAGCGCACGGTGGCGCTCCTGCAGGTCGATCACCTTGTCGGCAGGAGAGAGCGCGCCGAGGCGGGCCTCCGAGCTGCCGATCTCCTGGAACGTTACGAGCCTCATAATCTTCCTCGCTCTTTGAATTCAGACGGCCGCCGCCTTCATGAGGGCGGCGTTCTTCTGCTGCTGGGCCGCTTTCGCGTAAGGATTGGGTGCCACTGTCGCGCGGATGGTGGTCTGGCGATGGCGCTCGACCATCGGCTTCCGCGATCCTCCATTGGGCTCGCCCCAGGTCAGGATGACTTGGGTGCCGGGGGCGGCGGCCTCGGGCGCCACGATGGCGATGGAGAGGAACTTCGCCTCGTTCACCGTGTAACCCACGAATTTGGAGAAGCCGACGATGTCGCCGCGTTCGTTGCGCACCTCGTCATGCTGATGGAAACTGTAGGAGGACTTCGGCAGCTCCATGTATTTGAAGGGCAGGTCCGGCCCCATCAGCGAAGCGTAGACCCGGGCAACGTCCTCCTCGTTCCAGACAAGCGTTACCTTCTTGCGGTGGTCCGTCCGCTTGGCCATCTCCTGAAGCGCTTCGCGGCCGATGAAATCGTGGTCGAACTTGAGCAGTTTGTCGGCACCCAGATCCCAGGGCGTCACGTAGTACTGCTCGATGCTAGGCAGGACGAGGCTGCCGCCGAGCTGCGTCCTGCCTTCCCAGGAATCCGCTGGCAGCCACTTGCGGTAATCGGCAAGCTCAGGGTCTGTATAGACCGCCGGCACGGGATAACCGAACCAGCCGGATTCACCCAAAGCGCTATACTGCGCCTTGGTGCCGGACCGCCTGATGCCGTATTTTGCGCCGACCTCGAGCAGGCGCGTACGGACCCGGTCGAGCTCGGCAAAAGGCCCGGAGAGTTCAACCCCCAAATGCCCCGCCATGCCGTGCCGCAGCACATAGACGTCGCTGCCGGCGATCTTTACCTTCGCCATGCGGAAGAAGGGGATGTCCGGCATCTCGCCCTCGATGGCTTCGGCGAAGACATCCCGGGCAAAGGGGCCTTCGAGCTGCAGGTGGTACATGCGGCGGCCCCGCGGATTTTCCGCAAAGGGAGGGTCGCGCTCCAAGGTCACGTCATAACCGCCAGCCCTGGCGTTGTATTCGACCCAGTTCTGCACATAAGTTCCGCTGATCAGCTCGTAGGTGCCGTCGTCCAGAAGCTGCAGCACGCATTCGCCGATGACATAGCCTCGGTGGTTGCAGCAGAAATACTGCTTTGCGCGCAGGGGGGTGAAGTTCTCGAAGCTGTTGATGCCAAGGTCGCTTAGGAGCTTCTGCGCATCCGGGCCGCGCAGGAAGGTTTCCGGCATGTGGTAGGATTGATCGAACAGCAGCACCGATTCCCGCCAGGCGCGCTGTTCGTCCCGCCAGTTGGTGAATTCCGGCGGAAGCGGTGCCGCGCCCGGTGTCGCCATGGCGTGCGGCGAATGGGTATCGTTATAGAAGTAGCTGACGAGATCGGGCGTGGCGTCCAATAGGTCCTGCAGGGACTTAGGCTTCTTTTCACTCATCATTGGCGTCCCTCATTTCCGGTTCGGGCCGCCGGCCCGTTCTGTTCGCCAGGCAGGCTGTGTCGCGCGGCTTCCATGAAACTGGCGGGTTCGCGTCCGAGGATCATGCGCAGCACGTTGGGGTTCCCCACAAGCCCGTGCCGGTCGTAATAGTCGAACATCAGCCGGCGTTCGCGCGCCTGCTCCGGCGTCAACCCGCGCTTTTCCGCAAAGCGGGCGACATAGGCTTCCGCGTCGGCCTTGCGGGCCGTGACGGGCCGGCCGAGAATGGTGCCCAGCATCTCCGCCATCGCCATGGAATCGAGCCGCTCGGCGCCCGCCAGTTCGTAGGTCGCGAAGTCATGACCCCTAGTGGTGTGGATGATGGCGGCCGCTTCCGCGAGGTCCTGCTCATGGATCAGCGTGAATTGCCGGGCAGTGTCGAAGGGCGGAGCAAGCACGCCTTCAGCGGCGTCCAGATAGCCCAGCATCGTCTGCACATACATGGCGGGCTGGATCACGGTCCAGCTGAGCGGCGAGTGGCGCAGGAGCCGCTCGCACCCCGCTTTGCGGATATGATGGGGCATCTCCGGCGTATTCGGGTGCAGGACCGAATGATAGACCAGCCGCGAAACGCCAGCGCGCTCCGCCGCCGCGATGATGTTGCCCATGTAATCCGGGTCGCGCTTGTCGAGCGAAGGCGGAATGTAGTGGATCGCGTTCGCGCTCCGGAACGCTTCTATCAAGGAATTGATGTCCATGAGATCGCCGAGGCGCCACTCGACGGTGCCGGGAAAAAGGTCCGGTTTCTGCGGCTTGCGTGAGAGAACGCGGACATGCGCGCCGCGCCTTTCCAGCGCGGCAACGAGGGGGCGGCCGGTGCGGCCCGTGGCGCCGATGACGGCAATGGTCGTCTCAGCCATGCTCGCTCTTATACCTCCCTGGAATGATGCTAAAATTTGCACACGTGACCTAAAATCGCTATTAGTGCGAGCACGCTATTCCTGCACTGGCGAACAATGGACGGGACCTCGGATTTCATTGTCGAGCACGCGCCGATCGGCCTGGTGGCCACGCGCTACCGGCTCATCGAGAAGTGCTCGCCTCGTTTTGCCCAGATGTTCGGCTACACGCCTGAGGAACTGGAAGGGAAGTCTCTGGCTCTGCTCTATCCCTCGACCCAGGAATTCATCGATATCGGCAATCGCGGCTGGGTGCAGATGAAGGAGACCCAGCACTACAGCGACAACCGCATCATGAAGCGCCGCGACGGCACCCAGTTCTGGTGCCAGGTGCACGGCACGGCGACGACGAAGGAAGATCCCTTCGCCCATTGCGTCTGGTCTTTTGTCGACCTGTCCCATCAGCGCCCGGTGGTCAATCTCACGCGTCGCGAGCGTCAGATCGCGATGCTGATCGTCGAGGGGCTCACCAACAAGCAGATCGGCCAGCGGCTTGGAATTTCGCACCGCACGATCGAGGCCCATCGCTCCCGCATGATGGCGAAAGTGGGAGCCAAGACCTCGGCCGAGCTGTTCTTCATGGTGGCGGGCCTGCCCGCATAGCGGCCCGCCGGGGCTTCTAAATCACCACGGGGTTTCCCCGTCCGGCCCGACGAACTTTCCGGAAACCGCGCCGTCCTCAAGCAGCGCGTATTGGACCGGTAGCCTCGCCCCCTCGGCGGGCGTCATGAAACCCCTGTGGCCGGTAAGATCGGTCTTTACGAAGCCGGGGCTCACGGAGTTGACGGCGATGGACGTGCCCCGCAGCTCCGCATTGAGTTGAGCGGTGAGCATGTTGAGCGCGGCTTTGGACGCGTTGTAGCCGAGCAGACGCTGCGAATAGTACGGCGAGGCCGGGTCGCTGTTGCTCCACAGCGATCCGAGCGTGCTCGAGAGGTTGACGATCCGCGCCGCCTTGGATTTCTTGAGCAGCGGCAGCATGGCCTGCGTCACCGCGACTGCGCCGATGAAGTTCGTCTCCATGATGCGCCGGATGGCGGCGATGGAAGCTTTTCCCGCAGGGCCGTCGTCGGCATCGACAATGCCGGCATTGTTGACCAGAATGTCCAGCCGGCCATGTTTTTCCTCGATGTGCCTTGTAGCTTCGGTGATGCTCTCCTCATCGGTCGTCGATGCGGACGCTTTCGAATGCCCCGCCGGTCCGCCTCAACTCGGCCAGCGCCGCCTCCGCTCGCCCGGGATCGCGGGTGCCGAGCATGACCGTGACTCCGGTCTCTCCAAGCTGCCTGGCGATCTCGAATCCAATGCCTTTGTTCGCCCCGGTGACGAGTGCAATGCGTGTCGTGTCGGCCATGACTGCCCCTTCTGCTGGTCTGAAGTCGGGGCGAATATATGAAGGATGTTTCGGTTGCGGGATTCGCATCCAGCTTTCGCCATCATGGCTGGCCTAAAGAGTTGTACTGACTGATCTTTCTGGTTTACAGGAAACTGATCGCAGGGCAGGGATTCAGCTTTTCCCGATGCCTGCCAGCGCTGCTTCCTGCCCGGGCGATGGGTTCTTCTTCGCCGCCTCACTCTCATGCGAAGGCAGTTTGACCGTCTCCAGATAGGCGCGGCACATGGTGATGAGCTGTCTCTTTACCGCTTCGCCCTGCAGTTCAGGCAGGTTGCGCTCGAATGCGCTGCGGACCGTCCCGAAGATCGATGCAAGCAGCGTCAGGTTCACGGTCTGCAGGTCGGCGAAGGTGGCGTCCGGCGCGCTGGCGAACATCTCGGCGGTGGCCCTGTCGACGCGACGGGCGAAGGCGTCGATCAGCGCCCCGTTGTCCAGCTCGACAACGGACCGGTAGAGCGCGCGGGTCACCTCGGGCCGCTCCGTCTTCGCGCTCCAGTAGGTGGCCACGAGCGCCTCGACCATCTGGCCGATCGGCGCTCCTTGCATCGCCCGGCAGGTGCCTTCGACCCTTTCCGCGAGCGCATCCAGATAGCGCTCGTTCAGGGCGTAGAAGAGCGCCTGCTTGTGGGGAAAATACTGATACATGGTGCCGACGGAAACGCCCGCCCGTTCCGCTACACGGGTCGTCGTCAGTCGGTTGGGCCCGACGGCAATTAGCACCTGGATGGTTGCCTCGAAGATCGCATCCAGCGTGGCTGTGGCGCGGGCCTGACGCGGTCTTCTGCGGGGAGTGAGATGCCGGGGCGGTGCGGTTTCCATCGGCATGTCCATTACTCGATGGAATAGGGCAATGCCGCGCGGAAGTTGGGATCGACCTTCAGCCTTGCCTTCAGCGGAGGCACCGCTCTTTGATGACAGTTGATGCGTTCGCAAATCCGACAGGAGATGCCGATCGGGTCAAACGCTGCGCGGTTGGTCAGGTCGAGGCCGTCGGCATAGACGAAATATTCAGCGTATGAGATTTCGCAGCCGAGAGCGATGGCATAGCGGCGGTGCGGCGCCCGGTATCCTCCGCCGCTCTTGATGACTTCGGTCGCAACCGAAAGATAGCGAACGCCGTCCGGCGTTTCAGCCAGTTGCCGAACCATCCTGCCGGGTGCTTCGAAGGCCTGATGGACGTTCCAGAGAGGGCACGCCGAACCGAACCGGGCGAACTGCAGCTTCGCGGCGCTGTGCCGCTTGGTGATGTTTCCGGCGCGGTCCACGGTGGCGAAGAACACCGGAATGCCTTTCATTCCCGGCCGCTGAAGGGTCGACAGGCGGTGAGCTACCTGTTCCAGGCTCGCACCGAAGCGCGCCGCGAGCAGTTCGAGGTCGTGGCGCAGCTCCTTGGCGGTTGTCATGAAGGTCTGGTACGGTAGGATCAGGGCACCCGCGAAATAGTTCTGCAGTCCGATCCGGCAGATGTCGGCCGCCTCGGCCGAGCGGAAGTCGGCCTTTTCTGTGATGCCGTTCATCAGATCCTGCTGCTCCAGCGCCGCGATCTGGAACGCCATTTGGAAGGTTCTTGTGGGGGCCGGCGAGTAGGGATTAAGGAACAGCGCCCGTGAAGCCGCATCATAGCGCCGCAGGAACTGCTCTTCCGGCGCCGCGCGCATCACGCGCACGCCGTGGACGGCTTCAAGATATTCGGTGAGAGCGCCTCCGGCATCGCGTTCCGGGATGCCGAGCTTTCTGGCCAGATGCTCCGCCGCGACATCGAGATCGTGCACGTAGTTGTCGACGAAGTGAAAGAAGTCGCGGACCTCGTCATAAGCCGTAGGCTCGGAGAACGTGTTCGCACGTCCGAGCTGGTCGTCGAAACTGGCAAGCTGCTCGCTGTTGCGGCGGTACGCCTGGTGGCAGCGGATCAGCGCATGGGCGAGGCCCGGAGCGTTCTGCACTACGAGCTTCAATTCCTGGAGGCCCGGCGCGTGACCCTCGAACAGCGGATCGGTCATCACCTCCGCAAGCGCCGAAAGCAGCCGGTCGCTGTCTCCTCCCGAGATCGACCCGATATCGATCTGAAACTTCTCCGCGAGCGACAGAAGCACGGCGGCCGAGACCGGGCGCTGGTTGTTTTCGATCTGATTGAGATAGCTCGTGGAAATGCCGAGCCGTTCGGCAAAGGCCGCCTGTGTCGCCTTGCCTCGTAGTTCGCGAACCTTGCGGCCGATATAGAGTTTCCCGCGCGCCATTCGCAATTTCGCAATTCGCTGTTTGCATATTCGTACAATATGCTTTTGCGCATTTTCAACGGTTTTGCCGCCTATGCCGTTGTTCTATAGTCCCGAAGTCCGTTTTGCCGGGAGGGTATGGTGACGTTTTTGGAAACCGTAGGGCGCGCTTCGAGGGTGCAGCGGGATGCGGCGGCGCGTACAGGCTCGCCTTCAGCCCTCCTTGCTGCGCTTGCGGCGGCGGCATCGAAGGCGGGTTTTTGATGCGTCAGGTGCTCGATCAGCTCGAGGCGAGGCGCAATGAGGCCCGTCTCGGCGGCGGCAGGAAGCGCATCGAGGCCCAGCACGCCAAAGGGAAGCTGACGGCGCGCGAGCGCATCGAAGTGCTCCTCGACGAAGGCTCGTTCGAGGAGTTCGACATGTTCGTCACCCACCGGGCGACGGACTTCGGCATGGCGGAAAAGAAGATTGCCGGCGATGGCGTGGTGACGGGCTGGGGCACAATCAATGGCCGCCTCGTTTACGTCTTCAGCCAGGATTTCACGGTTCTGGGCGGCTCCCTGTCGGAGACGCACGCGCAGAAGATCTGCAAGATCATGGACATGGCCGTGAGAAACGGGGCGCCGGTGATCGGGCTCAACGATTCGGGCGGCGCGCGCATCCAGGAGGGCGTCGCCTCGCTGGCGGGCTATGCCGAGGTCTTCAAGCGCAATGTGGATGCGTCCGGCGTGGTCCCGCAAATCTCCGTCATCATGGGCCCCTGTGCGGGCGGCGCCGTCTATTCCCCCGCCATGACGGATTTCATCTTCATGGTTCGCGATTCTTCCTACATGTTCGTGACCGGCCCCGACGTAGTTAAGACCGTCACCAACGAGATCGTCACCGCCGAGGAGTTGGGAGGCGCGCAGACGCACACGCAGAAATCGTCCGTGGCCGACGGCGCCTTCGACAATGATGTCGAGGCGCTGGAGGGAGTGCGGCGGCTCTTCGACTTCCTGCCGCTCAACAACCGGGAGAAGCCGCCGGTGCGGCCCTTCTATGACGACCCGGCGCGGCTCGAGATGGCACTCGATACGCTCATCCCCGACAGCCCCAACAAGCCCTACGACATGAAGGAACTGATCCTCGCCGTGGCGGACGAGGGCGATTTCTTCGAGATCCAGGAGGCTTTCGCCCGCAACATCATCACCGGCTTCATCCGCATCGAGGGGCAGACAGTGGGCGTGGTTGCCAACCAGCCCATGGTGCTTGCCGGTTGCCTCGATATCGATTCCTCGCGCAAGGGCGCGCGTTTCGTCCGCTTCTGTGACGCCTTCAACATCCCTATTCTCACCCTCGTAGACGTGCCCGGCTTCCTGCCCGGCACGGCGCAGGAGCATGGCGGCGTCATCAAGCACGGCGCCAAGCTGCTCTTCGCCTACGCCCAGGCGACCGTACCGATGGTGACGCTGATCACGCGCAAGGCCTATGGCGGGGCCTATGACGTGATGGCTTCCAAGCACATCGGCGCCGACATCAACTATGCCTGGCCGTCCGCGGAGATCGCGGTGATGGGAGCGAAAGGCGCGGCGGAAATCCTCTACCGGTCGGAATTGGAGGACGCAGAAAAGATTGCCAGCCGCACCAGGGAATATGAGGAGCGTTTTGCCAATCCGTTCGTTGCTGCCGAGAGGGGCTTTATCGATGAGGTGATCATGCCCCATTCTTCCCGCCGGCGCATCGCGCGCGCCTTTGCCATGCTGAGGAACAAGCGCGCCGAGTCGCCCTGGAAGAAACACGACACGATGCCGTTATAGAGGTCATAATGAGCGACAGCGACGAGAAATTCCCTCCCGAGAAGAACTTCCCCGCCGGCTACGTGCCACCGAAAGTCTGGACATGGGAGGTGCCGTCGGGCGGCGAATTCGCCTCGATCAACAGGCCGGTTGCCGGGCCGACGCATGAGAAGGAACTGCCGGTGGGCAAGCATCCGCTGCAGCTCTACTCGCTGGCCACGCCCAATGGGGTCAAGGTCACGATCATGCTGGAAGAGCTGCTTGCGGCGGGCCACGCGGACGCGGAGTATGACGCCTGGCTGATCCGCATCGGCGAAGGGGAGCAGTTCGGCTCCGGCTTCGTGAAGGTGAACCCGAATTCCAAGATCCCGGCCATGCTAGACCGCGCGCCGAAGGGCGGCGGCGAACCCATTCGCATTTTCGAGTCCGGCTCGATCCTGCTCTATCTTGCCGAGAAATTCGGTGCTTTCCTGCCGGCTGATATCCGGCGGCGTACCGAGGCGCTTAACTGGCTGTTCTGGCAGATGGGTTCGGCGCCGTATCTCGGCGGCGGCTTCGGCCATTTCTACACCTACGCACCCATGAAGATCGAATACGCCATCAACCGCTACGCCATGGAGGTGAAGCGGCAGATGGATGTGCTCGACCGGCATCTGGCGCAGAACGAGTTCATGGCCGGAAGCGAATACACGATCGCCGACATGGCGATCTGGCCCTGGTACGGGCGGCTGTCGCTCAACGAGTCCTATCCGAACGCGGGCGAATTCCTGAGCACGCATGAATACACCCATGTCGTGCGCTGGGCGAAGCAGATCGGCGCGCGCCCGGCGGTGAAGCGCGGGGCCATGGTCAACAAAACCTCCGGCGATCCGGCCACGCAGCTGCGCGAGCGTCACGATGCGTCCGATTTCGAGATGAAGACGCAGGACAAGCTTTCACAGCAGTGATGTTCAAGAAGATCCTCATCGCCAATCGCGGGGAAATTGCCTGCCGCGTCATCCGGACGGCGAAGAAGCTCGGTATTGCCACTGTGGCCGTCTATTCCGACGCGGATCGCGAGGCGCTGCATGTGAGGATGGCGGACGAGGCGGTCCATATCGGGCCGCCTCCTTCCAGCCAGTCCTATATCGACATGTCCCGGATAATGGAGGCGGTGAGGCGGAGCGGCGCGGATGCCGTGCATCCGGGCTACGGCTTCCTCTCGGAAAACGCGGCCTTCGCGGAAGCGCTGGAACGGGAGGGTGTCACCTTTATCGGCCCGCCGCCCGCTGCCATCGAGGCGATGGGAGACAAGATCACCTCGAAGAAGATCGCCGCCGGGGCAGGGGTCTCCACCGTCCCAGGCCATATGGGCCTGATCGGGACGGCCGATGAGGCTGTGAGGATCGCGCGTTCCATCGGCTATCCGGTGATGATCAAGGCGTCGGCCGGCGGCGGCGGCAAGGGCATGCGCATCGCCTTCAGCGACGGTGAGGTGCGCGAGGGTTTTCAGGCTTCGAAAAACGAGGCGAAATCCTCCTTCGGTGACGACCGCATTTTTATCGAGAAATTCGTCACCGAGCCTCGCCACATCGAGATTCAGGTGCTGGGCGACAGGCACGGCAACGTGATCCATCTCGGCGAGCGGGAATGCTCGATCCAACGCCGCAACCAGAAGATCATCGAGGAGGCGCCGTCGCCCTTCCTCGATGAGGAAACGCGGCAGGCCATGGGCGCTCAGGCCGTCGCGCTCGCCAGGGCCGTCGGCTATTTTTCCGCGGGCACGGTGGAGTTCATCGTCGATAAGGACCGCAATTTCTACTTCCTGGAAATGAACACGCGCCTGCAGGTGGAGCATCCGGTGACGGAGCTCGTCACCGGCCTCGACCTCGTGGAGGAGATGATTCGCATCGCCGCCGGCGAGAAGCTGCGCATTTCACAGGAAGACGTGAAGCTCGACGGCTGGGCCATCGAGAGCCGGCTCTATGCGGAAGATCCTTACCGCAATTTCCTGCCCTCGACCGGCAGGCTGACGCGCTACCGCCCGCCGCAGGAGGGCGCGCAGCCGGATGGCACGATCGTGCGCAACGACACGGGCGTTTGCGAGGGCGGCGAGATTTCCATGTACTACGATCCAATGATCGCCAAGCTCTGCACCTGGGCGCCAGACCGGCAGGCGGCCGTGAACGCTATGGCGCGGGCGCTCGACGATTTCGAGGTGGAGGGCATCGGCCACAATCTGCCTTTCCTGTCGGCCGTGATGCGGCAGGAGCGCTTCAGGAGCGGCCGCCTGACGACTGCCTACATTGCGGAGGAGTTTCCGGACGGCTTCTCGGGCGTGGAGCCGGACGAGGCGGAAGCGAAGGCTCTCGCAGCCGTCGCCGCGCTGATGAACCTGCGCGCGCAAAAGCGGGCCGTGCTCATTTCCGGGGCGATGGACAATCATAGGCGCACGGTGGGCAAGGATTGGATCGTGACGCTCGGTCGCAAGGAACTGGCGCTTACCATCGACAGCGAGACGGAAAAGGCCACCATCCGCTTCGGCAAGGATGTCGTGACGGTTTCGGGCGACTGGCTGCCGGGGCGCACTCATGCGGTCTTCACGCTCAATGGCGAAAGCATGGGGGTGAAGACCAGTGCGGCGGGCTCCGGCTGGCGGCTGCGCTGGCGCGGCATCGACGTGGTGGCGCGGGTGCGCACGCCGCGCGTGGCGGAGCTCGCCCGGCTGATGCCGGAGAAGCGACCGCCGGACATGTCCAAGATGCTGCTCTGCCCCATGCCGGGCGTGATCACCTCCGTCATGGTTGCGGAGGGTGACGCGGTGGAAGCGGGGCAGGCGCTCGCCATCGTGGAGGCCATGAAAATGGAAAACACGTTGCGCGCCGAACGCCGGGGCGTGGTGAAGCGCATCGCCGCCTGCGCCGGGGCGAGCCTCGCCGTGGACGAGCTGATCATGGAGTTTGAGTGATGGTGGGGTATGCTTTCACCCTTCCCCTTGTAGGGAGGGTTGGACCGAAGGTCCGGGGTGAGGGTGTGAAAACCCGTGCCGCCTCAATCCCCACCCCGTCGCTTCGCTGTCATCCTCTCCGCAAGCGCAGGGCGATTGCGTATGGCTGCAGCCGCCCGTTCATCCCCTCTCCGTCTCGGCTTCGCCTCGACGCCTCTCCCCCACTAAATGGGGCAGAGGAAGGGCTGGGCTCGAGCGCCGTGTTTCCTCCCCCCTGCAGTGTGTGGGAGAGATGCCTGCCCCTAGCTTATCGAGGGGGAGGCGGCGCGGGGAGATTCGCCACATACGACTGCTCTACTCACGAGGGGGAGGATAAGGCGCCCTTCTGCAGGAGCCTCTCATGACCCAGTCCAAGCTCGACCAGTGGCGCGCGCTCGCCGAGAAGGAGATCAAGGCGGACCTCGAAACGCTCACCTGGCACACGCCGGAAGGCATCAAGGTCAAGCCGCTTTACACCGAGGAGGACGTCGCGGGCGTCCCGCATCTCGGCAGCCTGCCGGGCTTCGAGCCCTTCGTGCGCGGACCGCGCGCTACCATGTATGCCGGCCGGCCCTGGACAATCCGCCAATATGCCGGCTTCTCGACGGCCGAAGAATCGAACGCCTTCTACCGCAAGGCGCTGGCCGCCGGGCAGCAGGGCGTGTCCGTCGCCTTCGACCTTGCCACCCATCGCGGCTATGACAGCGATCATCCGCGGGTGGAGGGGGATGTCGGCAAGGCGGGCGTTGCCATCGACTCCGTGGAGGACATGAAGATCCTCTTCGACGGCATTCCGCTGGAGAAAGTCTCCGTGTCGATGACTATGAACGGGGCCGTGATCCCGATTCTCGCCAATTTCATCGTCGCGGGCGAGGAACAGGGTGTGCCGCGCGGGAAGCTCTCCGGGACCATCCAGAACGACATCCTGAAGGAGTTCATGGTTCGCAACACCTACATCTACCCGCCTGAGCCCTCGATGCGGATCGTTGCCGACATCATCGAATATACGGCGCGGGAGATGCCGAAGTTCAACTCCATCTCGATCTCCGGCTATCACATGCAGGAGGCGGGGGCGACGCTGGTTCAGGAGCTCGCCTTCACGCTCGCCGATGGGCGCGAATATGTGCGCGCGGCCCTGAGGAAGGGGCTGGACGTGGACGCCTTCGCCGGCCGTCTTTCCTTCTTCTTCGCCATCGGCATGAACTTCTTCATGGAGGCGGCGAAGCTGCGCGCCGCGCGGCTCCTGTGGTCGCGCGTCATGAAGGAATTCAACCCGAAGGACCCGCGCTCCATGATGCTGCGCACGCACTGCCAGACCTCGGGCGTGTCGCTGCAGGAGCAGGACCCCTACAACAACATCGTACGCACGGCCTATGAGGCGCTCGCCGCCGTGCTGGGCGGAACGCAGTCGCTCCATACCAACTCCTTCGACGAGGCGATCGCGCTGCCGACGGAATTTTCCGCGCGTATCGCCCGCAACACGCAGCTCATCCTGCAGCATGAGACCGGAGTGACGAAGGTCGTCGATCCGCTCGCCGGCTCCTACTATGTGGAGCGCCTCACCCATGAGCTGGCCGAGAAGGCCTGGGCGCTGATGGAAGAGATCGAGGCCATGGGCGGGATGACGAAGGCCGTGGCCGAAGGTCTGCCCAAGCGCATGATCGAGGAAGCGACGATCAGGAAACAGGCGGCGGTGGATCGCGGCGAGACGGTGATCGTCGGTGTCAACAAATACAGGCTCGAGAACGAGGACGAGATCGACATCCTCAGCATCGACAACACCGCGGTGCGCAACGCGCAGATCGCCCGCATCGAGACGGTGAAGCGGCAGCGCGATCCCAAGCGCCTGGAGGCCGCGCTGGAGGCGCTGGAGAAGGTCGCGCGCTCCGGCGAGGGCAACATACTGGAAGCGGCGGTCGAGGCGTCCCGCGCCCGAGCCACGGTGGGCGAGATCTCCGATGCCCTGCGCCGCGCCTTCCGCGAATACGATGCGGTTCCGGAAGTGGTGGAAGCGGTCTACGGCGCTGCCTACAAGGATGAGCCGGAATACGAAACGATCGTCTCACGGCTGAAGGAGTTCTCATCCCGGATCGGCGAGAAGCCGAAGGTGATGGTGGCGAAGCTCGGTCAGGATGGGCACGACCGGGGCGCCAAGGTGATCGCCTCCGCCTTTGGCGACATCGGCTTCGAGGTGCTCGCCGGGCCGCTCTTCCAGACGCCGGAGGAGGCCGCCGAAATGGCGGTCCGCGCGAAGGTGCATGTGTTGGGCGTCTCCTCGCTCGCCGCCGGCCACAAGACATTGGTGCCGAGCCTGATCGAGGCGCTGAAGACCAAGGGAGCGGAAAACATTATCGTCGTTTGCGGCGGCGTGATCCCGAGGCAGGACCGCCAGTTTCTGCTCGACCACGGCGTGGCTGCCGTCTTCGGCCCCGGCAGCAACGTGCTCGATACCGCACACACTATCCTCGATTTGCTTGAAGGCAAACGGCGGAATTTTTAGCGAGATGCCTTCACTCGACCGGGCGGAAGCGGGGGGAGGAGTTGCGCATGGGTATGCATAAGGGGCGCTCATGTACGGGATCTTCGATCACCCGGCATTGGATTCCGAAGACGGAGGCGATCAGATCCTCCCGCATGAGATCCCGCGGCAGGCCCGCTTCAACGATCCGGCCCTCCTTCATGAAGACCAGAAGATCGGCGTAGCGGGCTGCGAGGTTGAGGTCGTGCAGGACGAGCACGACGGTGCGCCCGCGCTCGCGGTTCAGACGGCTGACAAGGTCCAGGCAGTCGATCTGGTGGGCCATGTCGAGATGGTTCACCGGCTCATCGAGGCAGATGACGTCGGTTTCCTGTGCCAGCACCATGGCGATCCAGACACGCTGAAGCTGCCCGCCCGAAAGTGAGCCGAGCCGCCTGTCGCGCAGATGGCCGATGCCGGTGCCGAACATCGCGTCCTCAATGGCGGTCGCGTCCTCAGCGCTCCAAGGCTGCATCATGGCCTGGTGGGGAAAGCGGCCGAGGCGCACCAGCTCCTCGACCCGCATGTCCTCCGGCGCAGATGGCGACTGGCCGAGGAGGCCGATCTCCCGCGCAATTTCCTTCTCGCGCAGCCTGCCGGTTTCCAAACCGTCGAGCAGCACGCGGCCAGACTTGGCGGGGTGCAGCCGGCGGATCGCCCGCAGGAGGGTCGACTTGCCGCATCCGTTGGGGCCTGCCAGGACGGTGATCTTGCCCTTCGGAATAGCGAGCGAAACGGCATCCACCGCGGTTCGGGCTCCATAGGAAACCGAAAGCGTCTCGACGCTTACGCCGCTTTCCGATGCGACCCTCTTATCCATGAATTCGGTCTTTCCGCAAAAGCAAGTAGAGGAAGTAAGGCGCGCCGATCACTGCCGTGACCGTGCCGGCAGGCACTTCCGTGGGTGCAAAGAGCACCCGGACGACCAGATCCGCGCCCATCAGCATGGCTGCGCCGCAAAGCAGGCTGGCAATGATACCCGCCGACACCGAACGGCCCACCAGCAGACGGGCCATGTGCGGCGCGAGCAGCCCGACAAAGCTGACGCCGCCGGCGAAGGCGACCGCGATCGCCGTCAGCGTGGCGGCCAGAGCGAAAACCAGCGGCCGAAAGGCTGGAAGATTGAGGCCGACCGAACGGGCGGATATCTCGTCGAGGTCGGCCGGAGGCAACTGCCGCGCGAGTAAAAGCGCGGCAAGCAGCGCTGGCGCCAAGAGCAGTGCGGTGAGCTGCACCTCGTTCCAGTTGGTCTCATTGACCGCGCCAGCAATCCAACGTGCGGCCTGCGTGGTGCGGTAGATCGGGCCGATCAGCATCAGCACCATCGTGGCAGCTTTGGCTGCGGCAGCCACTGCAATGCCGAAGAGGAGCAGGCGCACAGCAGAGGATGCCTGGCTGCCGCTGAGCGCGAAGACCAGTACGACGGCCGTAACGGCTCCCGCCGCCGCAGCCACCGGCTGCCAGGCGATGCTGGTTACGAGCGCGTTGCTTTCATCCGACAGGCAGGCCAGGAAGATGACGACTCCCAGGGCCGCGCCGTCGACGACCCCCAGCACGCTGGGCGAAGCGAGATCGTTGCGCGTCACCTTCTGAAGCATGTAGCCCGAGATCGCGATGGCACCGCCCGCGAGGGCCGACAATAGCACGCGTGGCAAACGCAGCTGAAGGACGATCAGTTGATCGGTGCGCTCTCCGCTCCCGACCAGCACGGCGAAAATCCTGTCGAGAGGAATCCAGGTCGAACCGAATGCCGTGCTGCCGAGCAGCAGAGCCGCCGCCGCGCCGAGCAGCGCAAGCAGCACGATCACCGCCCTTGCACGGTCCCGGGCGAAGCTTTCCCTGGACATGCCGAGCGCGGCGCTGCTCATGCGGCACGCCTCCGCAACAGCACCAGCAGAAGCGCCGCACCCACCACCGCCGTGATCGCACCGACCGGTGCTTCGGTCGGAAAGATCACGAAGCGGGCAAGGATGTCCGCGCCGGTCGCGTAGATCGCGCCGATCAACGCTGCGACGAGAATCTGCCGGCTGTGGCGCGAGCCTGAGAGCACGCGAGCGGCATGCGGCACCACGAGGCCGACGAAGCCGACGGGCCCTGCCATTGCGACGGAGGCGCCGGTAAGCAGCGAAACGGCAATGAAGCTTGCGATGCGGACAAGGCGGATCGGCGCACCCAGGCTTTGCGCGGTCGTGTCGTCCGTCTGCAGCGCGTCGAGCGGCCGCGCGAGCATTGCCGCGAGGACTCCACCGATCGCCAGGAGCGGCAGGCTCCTCGCCACCAGGTTCAGCGGACGATCGACGAAGGCGCCTGCGAGCCAGAACAGCAGTTGTTGCAGCTCTGCCTCGTTCACCGTCAGCACGACCTCGACAAGGGCGTTCATGAGCCCGGCGAAGGTGACGCCGACGAGCACGATCCTGAGCGGCGAAAGCCCGCCCGCCGTCGCCGCCACCGCAAATACGAGCACGCTTGTCAGAAATGCGCCGACCGCTGCTGCGAGGGAAAGACCGGCAAGCGAGCTGATCCCGAGACCGGCGCTTGCCGCCACGACCGCGAGCGAGGCGCCGGCATTGAGCCCCAGCGTGTCGGGTGAGGCGATGCGGTTGCGCGAAAGCGTCTGGACGAGGACGCCTGAGACACCGAGGGCCGCTCCCACCAGCGGGGCGACGACGGCGCGCGGCAAGCGATATTCCCGGATGACCGTTCCCGCCTCGCCGCCCGTGCCGGCCAGAGCATCCCAGAGCTCGGCAGGTGAATAGATCCTGTAGCCGAGCAGTAGGCTGCCAAGCAGCATGAGGCAGAGCGTCAGGCCGAGCGCCGCGTACAGGAGCGGCAGCCTTCCTTGTCCGGCAGGCAGGGCTACAAGCACCAGTGATTCCTAAAAGATGACCTTGACAGTCCTGTTTCTTCTGGTGTTGGTTGCTGTCTCAATTTTGACTGGTGTTGTCAAGTTAGGTGCCAGATGTTCCCACGCCGCATTCTTTCCGCGTTTGCCGCCCTGCCGCTTCTTCTTGCCTCCGCGATGGCTCTTTCAGCCGCTGAGATCACCCACGCCATGGGCACCACCGAAGTGCCGGAAAACCCGCAGCGTGTCGTGGTGCTGACGAACGAAGGCACAGAGGCTCTTCTGGCGGTCGGCATCAAGCCGGTCGGGGCTGTCCGGTCCTGGCTCGGCGACCCGTGGTACGACCACATCGCGGAACAGATGGAAGGCGTCGAAGTGGTGGGCGAGGAGTCCGCGGTCAATCTCGAGCTGATTGCCGCGCTCCAGCCCGACCTCATCATCGGCAACAAGACACGCCAGGAGAAGATCTACGAACAGCTTTCGGCGATCGCGTCCACGGTCTTTTCCGAACGGCTGCGCGGCGACTGGAAGATCAATTTCGCGGTCTATACCGAGGCCGTGGGAAAGAGGGTCGAGGGCGAGAACGTGCTCGCCCGTTTCGATGCCAAGCTTGCCGCGCTCTCGAAGGCGCTTGGTGATCGCAAGGCGGAGAAAATCTCGCTCGTCCGCTTCATGGCAGGCCGCACCCGCATCTACTACAAGGATACGTTCGCGGGGATCATCCTGTCCCAGATCGGCTTTGCGCGCCCCGCAAGCCAGGACAAGGACACCTTTGCCGACGAGGTCACCAAGGAGCGCATCCCGGAAATGGATGGTGACCGGCTCTTCTACTTCGTCTACGAGACCGGCGACGGCGATGCTGAGGCGCGCGCCGCCGAGTGGACCGATGAGCCGCTGTGGAAGAACCTCGAGGCCGTCAAGACCGGCAAGGTCTATCCCGTGGACGATGCGATTTGGAACACCGCTGGCGGTGTCATCGCGGCCAATCTTATGCTCGACGACATCGCCAGGGTCTACGATCTGCAGCTGCCGTAAGGGTGAGCTGAATGGCCGGCCCTCTGTACTGGCCAACGATGCCGTTCAGTTCTTGCTCAGGTTGATTCCAACGCCACGATAATCATCGGCCCGTGCCTTCTCTCGGACGGTCCGGAACCGTAGCTCGGCTATCCCTTCGCTTCCTCCGTATCGTCTGGAATAAAGGCGATCAGATATGCTGGCGTTGCAGATAGTCGTAAACGGATTGCAGATGTTTGCGCATGGCATCTTCGGCGGCGCGGGGATTGCGCTCCACGATCGCGGTCACGATGTCATCATGCTCTCTGGCAACCTCGCTGCGGCGGGAATGGGAAAACGTGCTTTGCCGCGCAACGCGCCAGTCGGCCCTCCTCAGCGTTGCGGTCGCCAGATCGTACATTGCCAGCAAGAGAACATTATTGGTACCTCGGGCAACGGCGCGGTGGAAGGCGAAATCCGAATTTTCGAAGCGACGCGATGTATCCGCTTGGGCCGCGATTGCCGCCTTTTCACGGATGTCCCGGATTTGCTCGCGAGAGGCTCGCAGGGCACAGAGCCGCGCCAAAATCGGCTCAAACTCGATCCGCACTTCCATCATATCAGCCGGACTCGTATCCGAAGTCTGCTGGAGGAAGTTTTCTCCCATGGGAGGATAAACGGCCGAAAGAAAAGTTCCCTGTCCCTGCCGGCGCCAAATGACGCCTTCGGCTTCGAGTTTGCTTAGCGCCCGGCGCAGGGCATATCGCCCGACGTCAAGGCGCGTGCACAATTCGCGCTCGGGAAAAAGCCTCCCTCCTTTTGCGAGCTCCCCGGACTCCAGGGCATCCAGGATGCGAGCATGCAGCGCGTCCCTATTCTCCGCGGCTTTCGACCTCAAATTGAATCCCCACCCATGACAAACTGTAGCGGCGTTTCCGTTTCGGACGATCTGAAGTGCCGCGATGAATAAAGATCAAACCAATACCTAAATGGTTTGGATCATCCAGTGCAATCCGCCTATTGACGGAGACGAAGTTGCTCGCTTTTATGCTTAAGCAAATTGGTTTGCAACCAATCACGAGATTGGTTTCAAGTCAACTGGCACCGGCAACGGCGTCCAGCAGGGCTGTGGTCGGATCATTCAAAGGGAGCTCTTCATGTCCAAGAAACGCATCGCCCTTGCAGTCGCGCTGCTGGGCGTTCTCGCCAGCGGCAACAGTTACGCTCAAACCGAATTGCGCATCGGCATGCGTGACGACCCAGGGTCGCTCGATCCTGCGACCAACGCGACTTTCGTGGGCCGGGTCTCGCTCCAATCCATTTGCGACAAACTTGTCGATATCGACCCAATGGGCAACTTGGTTCCGATGCTTGCGACCGGATGGGAATGGTCAGACGACGGGACGGAAGTGACTTTGTCGCTTCGTGACGGCGTCGTGTTCCATGACGGAACCTCATTCGACGCTGAAGCGGTGAAGTATAATATCGAACGCTACAGGACGCTCCCCGGTTCCCGCCGCGCTTCCGAGTTGGCCGTGATCGATACGGTTGAAGTGATCGATGACCTAACGGTCAAGTTCATCCTTTCCGCGCCATCCGTGTCCTTGCTCACTCAGCTGACCGACCGCGCAGGCATGATGGTATCGCCGACCGCTGCCGAAGCCGTGACCCCGGAGGAATTTGCGAAAGCGCCGGTCTGCGCCGGACCCTACAAGCTTGCTGAATATCTCCCTCAAGAGCGTCTGGTCATTGAAAAGTTTCCTGACCATTGGCGCGCCGATGAGTACACGTTCGACAGAGTAACCTACCTGCCGATAACCGACACCAATGTGCGCCTGCTCAACCTGCGCGCCGGTGATCTTGACTTGGCCGAAAACATCGCACCCAATGACATTCCGTCAATTGAAGACGACCCCTCGCTCCAGGTCGCTATCGGCGATCAGCCGGCTTACGAAATGATCCTGTTCAATCTCAACGGCCCAGGCGCCAATCATGTCGTCGCCGAAAATGTGGCGGTGCGGGAGGCGTTCAATCTGGGCATCGACCGCGAGGCCATAAATCAGGTTGTGTTCGGGGGGCGTTACACCACCGGCAATCAGCCGTTCCCGCCATCGAGCCCTTGGTACAACAGCGACTATCCGGTGCCTGCCCGCGATGTCGAGGCAGCAAAGGCAAAGTTGGCGGAAGCGGGCGTGGACAAGGTCGAGATTGACCTCATGATTTCCACCTCGCCTGAGCGCATGGCCGTCGCCGAGATGATGCAGGCGATGCTTTCGGAGGTTGGCATCACCCTCAACATCCAGCCGACCGAGTTTGTGTCGATGCGAGAGAAGGCGTCGAACGGCGAGTTCGAAGCCTATGTGGTCGGCTCGTCCGGGCGCGTGGATCCAGACCTGAACATTTCCCTCGTGCTTGCCTGCGGCATGGCGAACAACGCCGGTCAGTACTGCAACGAGGAATTCGACGCGCTTCTGGCCGAAGGCCGAGCAACCGCTGTGCCGGAGGCACGCAAGGCGATCTATGATCAGGCCATTGCCACGATCATGACCGACTTGCCCGGTCTCTACATCTACAATCAGCGCGCCGCCTACGCGATGACCTCTGCGCTTGAGGGCTTCGTTCCCTATCCGGACGGCATCATTCGTCTTGAGGGTGTAAAGCTCAACTAAAGACTGGAATTGGCGCGGCATCCAGCCGCGCCAATTCCCATGCATTTTCAATTGGCCTCTCGTGTACGCTTCGTGACCGATCCCACAAAAAGTCTGCTTGAGATTTCGAACCTCACGGTGACCTTTGGTGCAGGGACCGGCGAGGAAACGACTGTCGTTGACGACGTGAATTTCTCCGTTCGCCCGGGACAGACCCTTGGGATTGTGGGGGAGTCCGGAAGCGGCAAGAGTGTTACCTCGCTCGCAGTTATGGGTCTTCTGCCCAAGAGAACGACCCGGATTCAGGGGTCTGTCCGTTTCGGGGGCACGGAACTGCTTGAGCAGAGCGAGGCGGCTTTGCGCGATCTCCGCGGCAACCGCATGGCCATGATTTTTCAGGAGCCGATGACCTCACTGAATCCGGCCTATACGATCGGCCGGCAGATTTCCGAATCGCTCATCCGCCATAAGAGTCTGAGCAAGGCCGCAGCCAGGGCACGCGCCATTGAGCTTCTCGAATTGGTCCGCATCCCATCCCCCGAGCGCCGCTATGATGACTATCCGCACAAGCTCTCAGGTGGCATGCGCCAGCGCGCTATGATCGCGATCGCCCTGGCCTGTGAGCCTCAGCTTCTGATCGCAGACGAACCCACTACGGCGCTCGATGTGACCGTCCAGGCGCAGATTCTCTATCTGATGGGGAGGCTGCGTGAGAAGACCGGTGCGGCAATCGTCCTCATCACGCACGATCTGGGCGTCGTGGCCCAGGTTTGTGACGAGGTTGTCGTAATGTATGCTGGACAGGTGGTCGAGCAGGCGCCCGTCCGCGAGCTTTTCGCCTTCCCCCAGCATCCGTATACCGTAGGCCTCCTGGGCTCGCTTCCGAAGTTCGGCGAGCGCAAGACACGCCTTCCTGTTATCCAGGGCTCAATGCCCAACCCGCGCAACCGCCAACGCGGGTGCCGCTTTGCGGATCGCTGTCCGTTCCGCCAATCAAGGTGCGACGAGGATCAGCCCATCTTCCGTCTGTCCGACACGCGTACCACCCGGTGCTGGCGCGCCCCGCTCGAGGATCTCGCCTCATGACACCGCTTTTGAAGGTTGACCATCTCTCGAAGGAATTTGTGGTCGAGCGCACCGTGTTTGGCCGCCCGGTCAAAACGGTTCGAGCGGTGGACGACGTCTCGCTGGAGATCGGCAAGGGTGAGACCTTGGCGCTGGTCGGAGAATCCGGCTGCGGGAAATCGACTTTGGGGCGGCTGATCATGCGCCTGGTTGATCCGAGCTCGGGTACGATAACACTGACAGGACAAGACATCACGTCTCTCAGCGACCGGTCGCTCAAGCCTGTGCGCCGGCGCGTGCAGCTCATCTTCCAGGATCCGTTTGCCTCGCTCAATCCGCGTATGACGGTGGGCCAGATGGTTGCCGAGCCTTTGATGCTGCACGACATTGTGCCGGCCGCAAAGCGCACGGAACGGGTAAAGGAACTACTCCAAGCCGTCGGGCTGTCGGCTCAGCATATCAACCGTTACCCTCATGAATTCTCTGGTGGCCAACGCCAGCGCATCGTGATTGCGCGTGCGCTTGCAGCCGAACCGGAGCTGATCGTCTGCGACGAGCCGGTCTCCGCGCTCGACGTCTCGATCCGTTCCCAGGTTCTCAACCTGCTTGCCGACCTCCAGAAGCAGTTCGGGTTTTCCTACCTCTTCATTTCCCACGATCTGTCGGTGGTCCGGCATATCGCGGATCGTGTGGCGGTGATGTATCTCGGGCGGATTGTCGAGATCGGCGCGACGGAAGACGTGTTTGGCGATCCGCGCCACCCCTACACCCGCGCATTGATTGCCTCGATTCCGGTGCCGAATCCCGGCTGGCGCGAAACGACTCGGCCTCTCGAAGGCGATCTGCCCAGCCCGATCAATCCTCCATCGGGGTGCCATTTCCACACGCGGTGCCCTTATGCGCAGCCGATCTGTACAACCGAGCGCCCGGCGCTGGTCTCGAGCCAGGGGCACCATCCGGCTGCCTGCCACTTTCAGAACGAGCTGCCCGCCGCCGATGATCTGATGCCTGTCGAGGCAGTTGATCCGCGCCTTTCCCGTCTTTTTGGAGCCTTCCAGGCCCTGAGCACCAAGGAGCCGGCAGCATGATCCGTATGATCGGTAAGCGGCTTTTGGAGGTCATACCGACCCTGCTCATCCTCTCGGTGATCATCTTCGTGCTCCAACGCCTTTTGCCGGGCGATCCGGCCCTGGCGCTGGCCGGCGAAGACGCCGACAGGGAACTCATCGAGCAGATCAGACAGCAATACGGTCTCAACCAGCCTTTGCCCGTCCAATATTTCAAGTGGTTTGGCGGCATTTTGTACGGCGACCTTGGCCAGTCGATGCGCATGAACCGGCCGGTGCTCGATCTGATCCTCGCCCGCCTTCCGGTCACGCTCCAGCTTGCAGTATTTTCGATGATCATTGCGCTGGCGGTCGGCATTACGGCGGGCATCATCGCTGCCGTCCGCAAGCAGAGCGCCTGGGATTACGGGGCCAATCTGGTGGCTCTGGCCGGCATTTCGGTGCCCAATTTCTGGCTGGGCATCATGATGATCCTGGTCTTTTCGGTGATGCTCAACTGGCTGCCAGCGTCGGGTTATGTCAGCCCGCTGATCGATCCGCTGCGTTCGCTGCAAAGCCTGCTCATGCCTTCGATCGTGCTCGGCACGGCCATTGCCGGGGTCATAATGCGTCACACGCGGTCAGCCATGCTCCAGGCGCTCGAAAGCGACTACGTGCGTACCGCGCGCGCGAAGGGGCTTGCCGAATGGGTGGTGGTGGTCCGCCACGCAATGCGCAATGCGCTAACCCCGGTGATCACCCTTGGCGCACTCGAATTCGGCAATCTGCTGGGCGGCGCTGTGCTTACCGAACAGATCTTCAACATCCCCGGCTTTGGCAAGCTCATCGTCGATGCGGTGTATAACCGCGATTACGCGGTGGTACAGGGCGTCGTGCTGGTAACGGCGCTTATCTACGTGCTCATGAGCCTTTTGGCCGACATCGGCTATATGCTCGCCAATCCTCGGCTGAGGAACTGACGATGAGCGTGAGCGCAGAAGATCATATCAGCCGAGGAGAAAGCCAGCTGGCTCAGTTCGCGAAGCGGCTGGTCCGGCACAAAGGTGCCGTCGTCGGACTGTGCTTTATTGTTCTGGTCGTGCTGGCGGCAGTTTTCGCCCCCCTCATTACCCCATTCGACCCTGCTGCCCAGGACTACACGGCTATCAGGCAGAGCCCGAACGCAATTCACTGGTTCGGCACCGACGAGCTAGGGCGCGACATGTTCTCGCGCATCATCTATGGCGCCCGCGCCTCGCTGCTGGTCGGAGCCGTTTCGATTGCCATTGCTATCGCTATCGGTGTGCCCCTCGGCCTGGCGGCAGGCTATGTAGGCGGATGGGTGGATATGGGAATTAGCCGCGTTGCCGACGCCATGCTGGCCATACCGTTCCTGATCCTCGCCATTTCCCTGGCGGCCTTTCTGGGGCCGAGCCTGACCAATTCGATGATAGCGATCGGGGTGACCGCTGCTCCACTCTTTGTGCGCCTTACGCGAGGGCAGGTCATCAACGTCAAATCCGAGGATTACGTGGAGGCAGCGCGTTCGCTAGGCAACTCTCACGCCCGCGTGGCCTTCCGCCATATTCTGCCGAATGTGCTGCCGGCGCTGATCGTCCAGATGACCCTGACGATCGCGACCGCAATCATCTCGGAAGCCAGCCTGTCCTTCCTCGGGCTTGGTCAGCAGCCGCCGGCCGCCTCCTGGGGTTCGATCCTCAATACCGCGCAGCGGTCGCTTACGACCGCACCCTGGATCGCCGCTTGGCCGGGCATGATGATCTTTCTCACCGTCTTGAGTTTCAACCTTCTTGGCGACGGCCTGCGGGACGCCTTCGATCCGCGCAGCCGTTGAGTCTCCTTAGTCCGGAAAGGTGCAGATCATGCGTGTTGTTATTGTTGGCGCAGGCATTCTCGGCTCGAGCGTCGCCTATCATCTCAGTCTCAATAGGGACGTCGTGATTACCGTCATCGACGAGGCCCATCAGGGCAAGGCTACGCTGGCGGGCGCGGGCATCGTCTGCCCGTGGGCAACCAAGGTAACCGATCCGGATTTCTATCGTTTCTATGCTGCTGGTGGCGCCTACTACCGGCCGCTCGTTTCGGCACTCAAGGAGAAGGGAGAAACAGAATTCGGATACCGACAGGTAGGCGCACTGGTTCTTGCCGATACGGACGAGCAGCTTCAGGAGATAGAGGCCCGGGTCCTTCCGCGCGTGGCAAATGTCCCTGAAGCCGGCGAAGTCCGGCGCGTCGGCGCGGCGGAAATCAAGGCGATGTTTCCGCCCCTGCGCGACGGACTTTCGGCACTCTACATCCCTGGCGGCGCCCGTGTGGAGGCCCGCGGCATTGCAGGCGCCATGATGCGAGCGGCGCAGGCCAATGGCGCCCAGCTTCACCGGGGTCATGCCGATATCAGTGCCGAAGGCAGCAGGGCCATCGTAAAGCTTGACGGGAGGGTTATCGACGCCGACCTCGTCGTCGTGACTGCAGGGGCATGGGTTAATCAAACTTTGACAAACATCGGCGCCTCGATCGGCGTTGTACCGCAGCGAGGGCAGATTGTTCATCTTCGCGTCAAGGAGGAGACAATCGATTGGCCGGTGCTGCTGCCCCAAGGCTCCCACTATATGCTGGCGTTCGACGACAACAGGGTGGTCGTGGGCGCAACCCGCGAAAACGGAGTAGGCTTCGATTGCCGTTTGACAGCCGGCGGCCAGGCCGAAGTTCTCAATTTCGGGCTTGCGCTGGCGCCGGGGCTGGCGGATGCCACCCATATCGAGACGCGCGTCGGTATTCGCCCAATGGCTGAAAGTGTTAAGCCATTGATCGGTCACCTGTCGGGTTTTGAGAACATCCTGATTGGAAATGGCCTAGGGGCGGGCGGTCTGACCATGGGGCCCTTGGCGGGCAAGCTCTTGAGCCAGGTTGCGCTTGGGCAGACGCCCGATCTCGATCTGACACCCTACGCAGTGAAGGCGTGAGGTCGCTATGACCAGGTCTTCTGTTTCCCCTTACAGAGCTCGGATGATCGGCACGCGGCACATGGCAGCCGCTGGCCACTACCTGGCAGCCCAAGTAGCGCTGCAGGTGTTGGAAGCGGGCGGCAACGCGGTGGACGCCGGCGTGGCCGGTGGAATAACGCTCGGCGTCGTGCAAAGTGAATATGTGTGCTTTGGCGGTGTCGCGCCCTTGATGATCTACTGGGCGGAGACCGACGAAGTCATTTCGATCAGCGGGTTGGGAACCTGGCCCGCTCTCACCGATGTCGATCTGTTTCGTCGGAAATACGGCGGCGCTATGCCGCCGGGCCTGTTGCGCACCATCGTGCCAGCAGCACCTGACAGCTGGATCACCGCACTCGAGCTCTACGGAACGTTTTCCTTCGGTCAATGCGCCGCCGAAGCCGTACGTTTCGCGCGCGAAGGTTTTCCTGTGACGGCGCTCATGGCCGATATCATAGCGGATCATGCGGATGATTATCGCCGCTGGCCGCAGAATGCGGCGATCTATCTGCCTGGCGGCCAGCCGCCGAAGGCGGGAGACATTCTGGTCCAGACCGATTTGGCCAACACCATTTCCTACATGATCGATGAGGAAGCAGCCGCTGCGCGCAAGGGAGGTCGCGAGGCTGGCCTCCAGGCGGCTCGGGATGCGTTCTACAAAGGTGACATCGCCAAGACTATAGTCGAGTATCATCGCGCCAATGGCGGCTGGATGCGGGAGAACGATCTGGCCAACTTTCGCGTGGAGGTGGAGCGGCCCAAATCTGTCAGTTTCGAAGGCGCCGACATCTTTGTTTGCGGACCATGGTGCCAGGGGCCGGTCCTGGGGCAGACCCTTGCCATGCTCGACGGCATTGACCTCAAGGCTCTTGGCCACAACAGCGTCGACTATATCCACCGACTGGTCGAAACGCTCAAGCTGGCCTACGGGGACCGGCACGAACTCTATGGCGATCCCAACTTTGTTGATGTCCCTCTCGATACGCTGCTGAGCTCATCCTACGCGCAGAAACGTCGAGCCTTGATCGATCCGGACAAAGCCTTTCCCGGGATGCCCGAGGCGGGCCTGCCGTCGAACTGGGGCCGCAATCCTGACGCGGACCCGCGCAACGGCCGGCGCGATCCGGGGGAGCTCGACACATCCTACGTTTGCGTGGTCGACAAGAACAACAACGCCTTTTCCGCAACCCCGAGCGATGGCTCAATCGGCGCTCCCGTCATTCCGGGATTAGGCTTCGTACCTTCCGCGCGCGGCGTACAGTCGTTCACGCACCCGGACGCGCCGGCCGTGGCGGGGCCGGGCCGCCGGCCTCGCCTGACCCCCTCGCCGGCCTTTGCCCGGAAGAAAGGCGAATGGATCATGCCTTTCGGCTCGCCCGGAAACGACGTGCAGCCGCAAGCCATGCTACAAGTCTATCTCAACCGCCATGTCTTCGGCATGAGCATGCAGGAGGCAGTGGACGCGCCCCGGTTTGCGACCTTCTCCTACCCGCGATCTTCCATCCCGCATTCCTACGATCCGGGTTTGCTCAAGCTCGAAGCGCGCATCGATCCGGCAGTGGCGGAGGAACTCAGAGCCAAAGGGCACAACGTACAGCTCTGGCCCGAATGGGAGTTTGCGGCCGGCGGGGTGTGCTCGATCCACAAGGATTTTAACACCAGGACGCTCGAAGGCGGCTCGGATTCGCGCCGCCCGACGGCCGTAGCAGGATGGTAGAATGACCAAACAATTCTCATACGCCATGCCCTATGGTGCCCCTCGACGGCCAGTCCTGGCGCGCAACATGGTGGCGACTTCCCAGCCGCTGGCGGCCCAGGCCGGGCTTTCCATGCTCGCCAGAGGCGGCAATGCCGTCGATGCTGCACTGGCGGCAGCGGCCACTCTCACGGTGGTGGAGCCCACCGGCAACGGGTTGGGAAGCGACGCTTTCGCCATCGTCTGGGACGGAAAGACCCTGCATGGGCTCAACGCATCCGGACGCTCGCCGGCAGCGTGGACGCCGGAGCGGTTTGCAGGCCGCGACCGGATGCCGGCCCGGGGATGGGAAAGCGTCACAGTTCCGGGAGCGGTTTCGGCCTGGGCCGATCTTTCGGAAAAGTTTGGTGCGCTTGAGTTCGCAACTCTGCTCGAGCCGGCCATCAACTATGCCCGGGACGGTTTCGCAGTCTCCCCTACGATTGCCGAACTGTGGGAGAAGGGGGGCGCGCTGCTTGCTGATCAACCCGGCTTTGCAGAAACCTTCCTCCCCAACGGCCGGGCGCCGCGTGCAGGGGAAACGTTCCGCAATCCGGCGCTCGCGGACTCACTGCTCGCAATTGCGGAGAGCAAGGGCGAAGCCTTCTACAGGGGTGAACTCGCAGCGCGCATCGCCGATTTTGCTGCGCTCCACGGCGCAGCGTTGACGCGGGAGGACCTGGCCGCGCATCGCAATGACTGGTGCGGGACGATCTCCATGGATTATGCGGGCGTCCAGCTTCACGAGATTCCACCCAACGGCCAAGGCATCGTGGCATTGATTGCGCTTGGCATTCTCGAGCACCTGCCGCTCTCGGCGTTCGGGCCTGACAGTGCGCAATCCCTGCATTACCAGATCGAGGCGATTAAGCTCGCCATGGCCGATGTCGAGCGATATGTGTCAGACCCGGCCTATATGGACGTGCCGGTCGAGGCGCTGCTGGATAAGGATTATCTCAAGAGACGCGCCCAATTCATCGAAGCAGGCCGTGCCCAAATCTTTGGGGCTGGTGCGCCTCTTGCGGGCGGAACCGTCTACATAACCGCTGCCGATGCCAGCGGGATGATGGTCTCTTACATTCAGTCCAATTATTCAGGCTTCGGATCGGGGGTTGCTGTTCCGGGGACAGGCATTCATCTGCAGAACCGCGGTTCGGGATTCACTCTTGAAGAGGGTCATCCCAACCGTGTCGGGCCCCGCAAGCGCCCGTTTCACACGATCATCCCAGGCTTCCTGATGCGGGACGGAAAGCCTCTCATGAGCTTCGGCGTCATGGGTGGGCCGATGCAGGCGCAAGGCCATGTTCAAATGGTGCTGCGCACCCAGCTTTACGGGCAGAATCCCCAGGCAGCCAGCGATGCTCCGCGCTGGAGGTTCATATCCGGCCGGGACGTAGCAGTCGAATGGACCATGGATATTAGCACGGTAGCTGGGCTTGAAGCGCTCGGCCACAACGTCACCCGAGAAAGTCCCGATACAAGTTTCGCCTTCGGAGGTGCGCAGTTGATCCACCGCCTCGAGGACGGATATATCGGTGGCTCGGACCACCGCAAGGACGGCATGGCCGTGGGTTTCTGACCCTGCATTGCAGGAAGCTTCCGGGCAAACCGGTGCGCCCGCTGACGACCGGTTTGCCCCCCCCCGCGGGAAGGTGAAGCCGGTCACAATCCGCGGCAATGCAGCATCGTTGCCCGATGCCCGGTCCGCTTCACCCCGCATCCAGTCCCAGATCCAGGATGGGGGCGCTGTGCGTGATCCAGCCTACCGAAATCAGGTCTACGCCTGCGGCTGCGATCTGGGGCGCCGTGTCGGGCGTTATCCGGCCGGAAGCTTCCGTGATCGCGCGCCCGCTTACCTGCCGCACCGCCTCCGCGAGGGTTTCGGGGCTCATATTGTCGAGAAGGATCGCGTCGGCGCCAACTTCCAGCACCTCGTTGAGCTGCTCCAGCGTATCCACCTCGATCTCGATCTTCACGAGATGACCCACGCTGGCTCGCGCCCGCTCCAATGCTTGCTTCACGCCACCGGCTATGGCGATGTGGTTGTCCTTGATGAGAACGGCATCGTCGAGTCCGAAACGGTGGTTGGCTCCTCCGCCCGCGCGAACGGCATGCTTCTCAAGTAAGCGCAACCCCGGCGTGGTCTTGCGCGTGCAGACGATCCGGGCGTGCCCATGCGGCCGCACAGCGTCGACAAGCCTCGCCGTTGCCGTCGCGATGCCCGACATGCGGCAGATGAGGTTCAGCGCCACGCGCTCGGCCGCAAGAATGCTGCGGGCAGGGCCCTCCACCCGCAACACGGCCTGCCCGCGTTCAATACGGCTGCCGTCCGGCCGCTCGACGTTGACTTTCACGGCAGGGTCGATCAGGGCGAAGGTCACAACCGCCGCGTCCACGCCTGCAACCACTCCAGGCTCCCGGGTCACGACGGCTCCCTTAAGCCTGGCATCCGCAGGGATGACGGCGTTGCTCGTGATATCGCCCGCCCGGCCCAAATCCTCCATCAGCGCCGCGCGCACGACCGGCTCCACCAGAAGGCGCGGCAGCGGGGGAAGCGTGTTTTCCGGATAGACGGTGGCCGTCATGCAACTCTCCTGGCGGGTTCCGTTTCGCTGCCGAGCTCGGCGGCGATACGCAGGGCTTTATCCAAGGTGATCGTGGTATGCCGTTCAGGCATCCGTTCGGGGTGATCGAGCCGCTGGTGAGCGCCCCGGCTTTCCTCCCTGCCGAACGCCGAAACTGCGATCATCAAACAAACTAGGGCGGCATCGCGCTCAATACCGGAAGCGGCTTCGTGGAGAAGCGTGCGCAGATGGCAGATCGCCTCCGTCAGTCCCGCCCCGTCCCGCAGCACGCCGACCTGCCGGTCCATGAGCGAGCGCAGTTCAGCGAGGCGCGGGAATGGCCGGTTGCCGGTGCCGTAGGAGCGCGGAGCGGCATCAGGCGCCACAGGCTCGATCGCCAATGGGCGCAAAGCCTCCCCCTTGATGTCCTCGGCAATCCAGGCGGCTGAGGCCAGCGCCTCCAGAAGCGAGTTGCTTGCCAGCCGGTTTGCGCCGTGCAGCCCGGTTGATGCGACCTCGCCGCAGGCCCACAGGCCTTCGAGCGAGCTGCGGCCCCGCTCGTCAACCTTGATCCCGCCCATGTGGTAGTGGGCGGCCGGGCGCACGGGGATAGGATCGCGAACCGGATCGAGCCCGGCTTTCTGACACAGAGCTGCCACACCGGGAAACCTACTGCCGATCCGCTCTCCCAGCGCCTGGCGCGTATCGAGAAACACGCGCTCGCCCGCGCTGATCTGCGCAAAGATCGCCCTTGCCACCACATCGCGCGGCGCAAGTTCCGCGCCCGGAACGTCCTGCATGAAGCGCTCGCCGCGGCTGTTGACGAGCCACGCCCCTTCGCCGCGCAGCGCCTCGGTTGCAAGCGGCATCGGATCGAGCCCGGCCAAAATAGCCGTCGGGTGGAACTGCACGAACTCGAGATCGCGCAGCACCGCTCCGGCGCGGGCAGCCATCGCCAGCCCCGCCCCAATCGCGCCCAGGGGATTGGTGGTATGTGCATAGAGCCCGCCAACCCCTCCTGTCGCCAGCACGACTGCGCGGCAGGGGATCAGGATGGGCTCGTCTTCGCCCTCGCCGCCGCGAACGGCGCAGAAAACGCCGGTCACCTGGCCATTCGCATCGAGCGCCAGATCGCTTGCCCGGTAACCCTCGCGGATTTCGATCCACGGAGCGGCTCGGGCGGCGCGGATAAGAGCGTCCAGCACGGATTTGCCGGTTCTGTCACCCGCCGCGTGAACGATCCTTCGGCGCGAGTGGGCGGCTTCCAGACCCAGAAGCAGCTTGGCGCCGGAGGCGGTTCGGTCAAAGGACACGCCTTGATCAATCAGCCACTCGATGCAGGAGGGCGCCGCCGCCGCAATCCTTTCAGCAACAGCAGGGTCGCTGAGGCCGGCACCCGCATTCACCGTGTCGGCCGCATGAAGAGCGGGATTGTCATCGGGACCGATCGCCGCCGCGATGCCCCCTTGCGCCAAGGGCGTGGAAGCCTCCCGCCCCAGCGGAGAGGCTACAAGCAGAGTGACGGGCAATGGCGTCAGGCGCAGGGCCGTTGCAAGCCCTGCAATGCCACCACCCACGACTATGACGCGGTCCTGGACCGTGGCGTACTGTGGATGGGCTGTTCCCACGAGACGTGCCTCAGCCCACGGCGAGCATGCGCTCGACGGCAAGCCGCGCCTTCTCGGCCACGGCCGGATCGATGGTCACCTCATGCCGCCGCTGTTCGAGGGCCTGCCGGATCTTGGGCAAGGTAATGCGTTTCATGTGCGGGCAAAGATTGCAGGGCCGCACGAATTCGATTTCAGGGTAGAGCGCGGCCACATTGTCGCTCATCGAACATTCGGTGATCAGGGCGACCCGGGAGGGCCGCTTCTCGCCGACGAATTCAGCCATACGTGCGGTTGAACCGGCAAAATCGGCTTCCGCCACCACCTCCGGCGGCGCTTCCGGATGGGCCAGCACCACCACGTCCGGATAGCTCTCGCGCACATCGCGGATATCCTGGGGCGTGAAACGCTCATGCACCTCGCAATGGCCTTTCCAGGTGATGATCTCTATATCGGGCATCTGCGCGGCGGTGTTCTGCGCCAGGAACTCGTCCGGCAGCATGATCACCCGGTCAACGCCCAGCGAGGCGATCACCTTTTTCGCATTGCCCGATGTGCAGCAGATGTCCGACTCCGCTTTTACGGCGGCCGACGTGTTCACATAGGTGACGACCGGCACGCCCGGATGGCGCTTTCGCAATTCGCGCACATCCTCAGCGGTGATCGACTCGGCCAGCGAGCAGCCCGCCTCCATGTCCGGGATGAGTACGGTCTTTTCCGGATTGAGCAGCTTGGCGGTTTCCGCCATGAAGTGCACGCCTGCAAGCACGATCACATCAGCATTTGTCTTCGCCGCCTCGCGGGCAAGTGCCAGGCTGTCGCCCACGATGTCGGCGACCGTGTGGAAGATCTCGGGCGTCTGATAATTGTGCGCCAGGATCACCGCGTTGCGCTCGCGTTTGAGCGCCAGGATGGCTTCGATATCGCTGGCGAATGAAGGCCATTCCATGGATGGAACATGATGCTGCACACGGGCGTAAAGATCGGGCAGCGGCAGGGACGCGGGCGGAGCAGCATTGGCCATGGCAGCCTCCTGTACTCATTATGAGCATTAGCAAATCATAGAAATGCTCGATTTGAGCATTTCTTGCACATGAGAAAACCGGCTGCATAGCCGGTACGAAATTATGCTAAACGCGAGTATAAGTCTTCGTCAACCCGGAATTTTCAGGGCGCGACGCATCACCTCAGGCGCGGCAGGCGCACGCCGGGCGCCGGCCGTTCCAGCAGCACCTCGCGCCGGAAACGCACCAGCCGGGCGGGGCGCCCGCCGGTCTTGGTGGTCACCTCTCCGGTCTCCTCCACCAGACCCTGCATCTCCACGAGGCGGCGGAAGTTCTGCTTGTGCAGGCGTATGCCTGACAGCGCTTCCACGGTTCTTTGAAGATCAAGCAAGGTGAAGGCGGCGGGCATCAGCTCGAAGATTACGGGCCGGTACTTGATCTTGCCGCGCAGGCGGCCGATCGCCGTGGCGAGGATGCGCCGGTGGTCCAGGGCCATGGGCTTTCCGGGCGCGATCCGCGCCTTTGCCGCGGTCGCGCCGTCACGCAGCGCCTCGGGCACGAGGCCGGCTTCGTAGAGCAGCTCATAGCGCTCAAGAACGCGCTCGTCGGTCCACGTCCTGGCCTCGAAGCCGAAGGTGAGCTCGATGCGTTCCTCGCGGAACTGCCGCAGGGGTTTGCCGCCCGCACGCGCCCATGCCTTCAGCGCGGGCTCGATGACATCAAGCGCCTTGGGTCTGCCGTCGCGCCAATCCTCCCATGGAAGATAATCGTACCAGTTTTGCCAAGCGGCATGGGCAAGGCCGGCGGGGCGCGCCTCCTGCACGAGGGCGAGGTAGGCGATCGAGAGCGCATGCCCCGCATTCGGGTCATGGGCTTCGGCCCGGTCTCTGTCGCCGAAGGTGTAAAGCTGCTCCACGTAACCCAGGGTGAGCTGCGTCTGCTCGGTAACCCAGCTGCGCAGCCCCATCTCAAGCGTGCGATGCTGAGATTGCAAAGGGCCTGAGGGCAACCCCTCCGGCTGCTGCGGATCTGACCGCACCGTAAGCACCCGCGGCTCATCGGGCGTCGCCGCCATGATGACGGCGCTCAGATCAATAGTCGGCGCCGCATGGGGCTCAATGCTGGTCTTGGATCGCCGGGCGGAAAAGGACGAGGCCATGGACACCTGAAAGCGAACAAGTTCGGAAAGCACAGGATACCGGAGCCGAGTGACCTCAGTCGAGAG